>Ga0074045_10002047_pt1 | contig 18969 bp, 15 predicted proteins | sample BogForMeECP23OM2_FD_94442 | JGI IMG/M metagenome (GOLD analysis project Ga0074045, IMG submission 94442) | Bog forest soil microbial communities from Calvert Island, British Columbia, Canada - Bog Forest MetaG ECP23OM2 | ecosystem: Environmental > Terrestrial > Soil > Wetlands ...
ATCTCGCTACACGCACCCTGAATACGGAAGTGGATGTTCCCAACAAAGACGGGCAGCTGTTGCCTGGTTCGTTCGGCCAAGTGCATTTTGCGACCGGGACTTCTGTTCCGAGGATTACGATCCCGGTGAACGCCATGCTGTTCCGCGCCGAGGGGCCGCGGGTCGCGGTCGTCGACAAAGACGGCAAGGTGCATTTACGCTCGATCACCGTTGGGCGCGACTTCGGCGCTACGCTTGAAATTCTGGGCGGGCTCGAGGTCAGCGATCAGATCATCATCAACCCGTCCGACTCACTCGAGGAAGGGCAGCAAGTGCACGTCGCCAAGCCGAGCGCAGGAGATACTCACTCGTGAAGCGATCGCCTGCAGCCTGTAGAGACGGGGCTTGCCCTATCTTCGGAGGCGCTACGAGACGCGGTAAGCCGCGTCTCTACGGAAAATACAGTGGGTGGGCGCTCGCGCTATGTGCGTCAGTCTGCATGCTGGGGTGCACCGTCGGACCGGGCTATAAGCGCCCCACGGCGCAGGTTCCCGATACGTGGAAAGGCGAAGGGCCGTGGCAGACGGCGGCTCCGAAGGATGCAATTCCCAAGGGCGCGTGGTGGCAGATATTTCAGGACGCGGAACTCGACCGGTTGGAGCAAGAACTGCTGCAGGCAAACCAGTCGCTGGCGGCGGCGCGGGACCGCCTCTTGCAGGCGCGGGCGCAGGCGCGGATCGCAACTTCGGCGTACTTTCCGACGGTCACAGTTGATCCCGGTGTGGTGCGTCAGGAAGTGTCCCAAAACCGTGCGTTTTCGGGGGGTGAATTGGCGCCGTTTACCCAGAGCAATTATGCCATCCCGTTTTCGGTCAGCTACGAGCTGGACTTATTCGGGCGCGTGCGCCGCAATCTTGAAGCAGCCAACGCTTCCCTGCAGGGGAGCGCGGCAGACCTGGAAAATGTACGCCTGGTGCTGACCGCCGAACTGGCTGCTGACTATTTCAATCTGCGCGAACTTGATCGTGAAGCTGGAGTGGTGCGGCAATCGGTTGAGATCCAGCAAAAAGGATTGGACCTGGTCAACCATCGTCACGAAGGCGGGGTCGCGAATGGGCTGGAAGTTGCGCAGCAGGCTGCGTTGCTGGATGCGACTGCGACCCAGCTTTCACTCGTGTTGCAGCAACGGGCGCAATACGAACATGCCATCGCCGTGCTGACCGGGAAGTCCGCCTCGACTTTTAGCTTGGTGGAAGCGCCGTTCAATGCCGCACCGCCAGCGATTCCCACGGGAGTTCCATCGGAAATTCTGGAGCGCCGGCCGGACATTGCCACCAGCGAGCGGCAGATGGCGTTTGAAAATGCGCAAGTCGGTTTAGCGATGACAGCGTTTTATCCGCATATCACGCTGGCCGGCGGTGGGGGATATGCAAGCCGCGACATCTCCACACTGATAAGCGCTCCCAGCGCTCTGTGGTCGCTGGGTGGTGATCTGCTGCAGCCGATTTTTAATGGGGGCGCCAATCGTGCAAATCTGACGTCCAGTCGTGCGGCCTATGACCAATCCGTCGCCAATTATCGTGAGTCTGTGCTGGTGGCATTTCAGCAGGTGGAGGACGGGCTCTCCGGTCTCGCGTTGCTTGACCAGGCCGCGAAAACCCAGCAGGCGGCGGTTGCCGACTCGCGCCGCGCCCTCGAACTGGCCAACAACCGCTATGTCGGCGGCCTCACAACCTATCTCGACGTGATTACCGCGCAATCCACGCTGCTGAGCAATGAACGCCTGGCAACGCAACTGCTCGGCCAGCAGATGGTCACTTCCGTTTATCTGGTGAAGGCTCTGGGCGGCACGTGGGATGCTTCCGCAATTGAGCACGAACAGGTGAGGCCGACCCTGGTTCAGGCCGTGCAGCAGTAATTCAACGGTGATCGGATCTACGCCGTCGTGTGGCGTGCCAATCTGCCGTGGCGCGAAAGAATCTCGCTCTCCGCGATCAGCCAATCCTGATTCTGGTCGCCATTGTCGCCGCCCGCAGTCGCCCTGCGCCGCAGGTAAAGCTCGTAGGCGCGGCAGCGAATCTCTTCCTCCAGATTGATAGGAACGAGGCTGGGCGTCTTCCCGCTGCTGGGAACTTCGGACGCGAGCTGCACAGCGGCAAGCTGAACGGCGGCTCCGGTTTTCTTGCTGCGATTGGCGGTCGTGTTTCCAGTTGTCTTGCGGGCCATACAGTACTCCTTACAAATAGCCAACTCCAGAAACGGTCTTGCGTAATGAATGAGCGACATACGCTTTACCTGATAACCGCACCGGCGATTTGCGACGAATCGATGTACTCACTATAGCGCGAACTTCTGTGGAAGTGTGCCGTAAGGCATCAAAAGATTCGCTGCTGCGTATAGAAAAAGTCACTCCTTGGGAAGTGGACAAAGTCGCGTTGCCGGGAAGCGGCAAAAGTACTCTGGTAACTTGTGCGAAAGTTGCTGGTACCCGCAGGATAAGCGGGTAAGGGTTATGGCTATTATGTCAGCATCGGGCAATCAGGGTTCCGCAGCCAAGACCGCCAAGGTCAGCCTCAGTGAATTGGAGACCATGCTTGCGGAATCTCCGAGTTCGGATAGAGTCTGCCTGAAGCTGGCTCAGATTCTGCGCGTGCGCCGCAGCGAAATAGCACTACTCAGGTTAGAGAAGGGTAGTCTGCGATTTATCTATCCGCCGGAGCTGCGATCCGCAGGCGTACTGCCGCTTAGCGGATCGGCGGTCGCAGCGCGGACGGCGGCGACTCGCACTCCGCTTCTGTCGAATGCCTTCATGCGCGTGAAGCATGTCAGCCTGTTTGAAGCGGTGAAGCTCGGAGCCGTGGAAGAAGATCGAAGCCAGGACCAAATGCCGATTCAGAAGATCATGTCGGTTCCCGTGGCGCCCTCGGGAGGCAAAGTGATGGGAGTGGTGCAGGTTTCGCGCAAAGGGCTGGATGTTTCGGTCGCAGGCGCGGACTTCACAAGCGAAGACCTCAAGCAACTGGAGCAGGCCGCGGAAATTCTCGCCCGCATGCCGTTCATGCAGGAAGGCGCGGAGATTCAGTAACGGCCGTAGCAAGCGTCCGCATGGTTTCTGGGACGTCCTTACGACGCCTGCATTCACATCGCCTGTCCGGCGCAAAATCCCGACGCCCATGCCCACTGGAAATTGAAGCCGCCGAGTTGGCCGGTGACGTCTACCACTTCTCCAATGAAATAAAGACCGGGCACTTTGCGGGATTCCATGGTCTTGGCAGAAAGTTCATTGGTATCGACGCCGCCCGCGGTGACTTCCGCCTTTCCGTAACCCTCCGTCCCTTCCGGCTTGACTTCCCATGCATGCAGTTGATGTTCGGCATCAGCAAAAGCACGATCAGAGCTGCCGGCTAAAGGATAAATTTCGAGCCAGCGATCCGCTAAGCGGCGAGGCAGAACTTCCCTCAACAGCAACTTCCAACTCGACTGGTCGCGATGGCCCCGCGCTCGCAAATCGGCAGCAAGATCGCGGCCGGGCGCCGGGTCGAGATGAATCGGCGCTTTTCCGTCCCAGTAAGAGGATATCTGGAGAATCGCCGGCCCGCTGATACCGCGATGAGTGAAAAGCATGTTTTCCCTGAACCTCTGTAATGCTGAAGCAGGTTTCGTGCCGCCGACGGAGGCGATCACCTCGGTCGAGACTCCTGCGAGATCGCACCAGCGCTTGCGGTCCCTTTCGCTGAAAACAAGAGGAACCAGCGCAGGGCGCGGGGCCTCGATCTTCAGGCCGAATTGCCGGGCCAGATCGCAGCCGAATGAAGTGGCGCCAATTTTCGCGATGGACAGGCCTCCGGTCGCGACCACCAGGCGGGGCGCGGTAAAGCTGGCGTCGTCGGCTTGCGCGTTGAACTGAGCGTTCCTGTGCACCTCACTCACTTTCGTGTTGCATCGGATTTCCACTCCGGCAGCGAGGCATTCCTGCTCGAGCATTGCCGTGATGTCGCTCGCCGCTCGATCGCAGAATAACTGGCCGAGCTTTTTCTCGTGGTATGGAATGCGATGTTTTTCGACGAGGCTCACGAAGTCCGCCGGAGTGTAACGGGCCAGCGCCGACTTGGCAAAATGTCGATTGGACGAGAGGAAATTCTCTGGGGCGCTGTGGAGGTTGGTGAAATTGCAGCGGCCGCCGCCGGAGATCAGTATTTTCTTGCCGATTCGATCCGCGTGTTCAAGCACCAGGACGCGCCGGCCCCTCTTGCCGGCTTCGATGGCACACATCAGGCCGGCAGCGCCAGCGCCGAGAATAATGACGTCGTGTTTCCGATTCACGCAGGACTGATTCACGCAGAATGAGCTTAGCAGGGCCGGCGAGCCGCCAGCGCTACAGAATCACACCCATCCGGATCAGTGCAGACTCGGTTTCGCCGGTTGTGAGTTCTCGGATGTCGAGTTGACTGATCGCGGGTTCAACGACTGCAGGAAGGTGACAATCTGCCAGCGCTCCGGTTCGGGCAGCTTCGACCAAACCGGCATGCTTCGGCGTACAACTCCATTCGTCAGGATCCAGAACAGCGTGCCTGGCGTTGCCTGTTGCACTTCTTCCCGCAGCAAACTCACGCCGTGCCTTGTACCTCCCGCTTTCGCTCCGTGGCATTCGGCGCAATGCTGCTCAAAAAGCTTCCCTCCCGCAGCCACAGCCTGAGGATCGCCCGCGAAGGGATTTTTCCTCTCTCTCGCTTTTTCAGGAGCCTCTGCCAGCGCAGCGTACGCTGCTTTCTTGTTCTTGGGCGCGGGAGCGTCCCCGGTCTGCGGCAGAGATAAACCAACGCCGAGGACGAAGACAACGATCCCAACATTCCTAAGACGCTCTCGGGCCCGACGCCGAGCGAGTTTCACGGCCGCCCTCGAAACAACCGCGCGACCATCTCACCAAAGCCTGAGAACTCGCGCGAAAGCCCCCAACGCAATAGAAGTCGATGGCTGTTGTCGTTCAAACCGAAGCCGGTGGAGAGACGAATGATCCAATCCGACGGAAGATTCCAAGCGACCACGGGCGCGAGGTAGTGAGAGGTATCGTGCAAACCGGCACTCTGCGTATCGCCCAAGCCTCCGTACATTTCCACTCCCGCAATGAAATTCTCCCGGCACAAATTACACCGGTTGGGTGAAGCCTTAAGCGCGAGCGGACGGCTGGCGCCAATAGCGTATCCGAACTCCCAGGGCTCGCTCGGCAGGAGGTTCTTGGTGACAATGGGATTCACGGCGACATTCCAGCCTTTGAAGGTGCTGGAGAACAGGAGTTTCATCTCCAATTCGTGGTCGTGCTCTCTCCGCAAAACGGCGTTCGGAGGAGCGTAATCGGACTCTACGTCGTGACCTTCGACTTCTTTCAGAATCTTGTCCGCCGCGTTGGTATCTTCGAATTCGATGTAAAGCACCGGATTGACGAAGTGTTCGCGCTGCAGCAACCGGAACCGGTTCTCAAATCGTGAGCCCGTGAAAATCGTACTGTCGTTGAAGGTCGTCTGTCCGGCCAGATAGATCTCGGTAGTCCACCACGCGGTCACGCCATACTCAAATTCCGTCCAGAACGCATCGAAGTCGTTGCTGCCGCGTTGGGTGCCAAAGGTGGAAAAATATTCGACTTCCAGGCTGCCAGGTTCTTCGAGGTAATGGTCATAGGTCACGATGTAAGGACTCTCTTGCGCCGAGAGCAAAGACACCGGGCAAAACAACAGGGGTGAAATCAGGAGAATGATGCCACGGAACTTTCTCAGGATAGATTGAGGAACTTTGCGCGCGACCATTGACTCCCTATTCTGATTCCAGTATTGTCGATAGTGTTTATTGCGACTCAGTCGCAACAAGTGTTACTATCCTCAGGCTAAGTGCGCCTTCTATGCTCTGTCAATGGGCGCCCGAAGATTTCGTCGCATGTTATCTGCGATCGAGTTGCAACTGGAAAAGGAGGAAGACCCCGAATGCCGCTGCCACAAACCGAAATTCCCGGACGGTTGCAGATGCAACTCGCCGAACGCGGGATCCGCATGACCGCTCCGCGCCGGGCGATTCTAAGCGTAATCGAGACCGCAACCAAGCATCTGGATGCCAGCCAGATCCTGCGCAAGGCGCGGACGGTAGACGCCTCGGTCGATCGCAGCACCGTCTACCGAACGCTCGACCTGCTCAAGCGGCAAGGACTGATCGATGAACTCGACCTGATGCATCTGAACGGCGAAGGTCATTACTACGAGCGCAAGCTGGGCCACGACCATATCCACATGGCATGTTTAAGGTGCGGCAAAATCACCGAATTTGTCAGTAAAACTTTCGAGTCCTTAAAAAGGCAATTGCAGCGGGATTGCCACTTCCATATCGTGGTGGCGCGGCTCGAAGTCGGTGGCTACTGCTCCGCTTGCCGCCGCTAGAGTTGTGTTTAACTTCCCGCCCCGGCCACGAAAGCCTTCTCGTCCGGCTTTCTGTCGAGTTTGTCGGGCGCCACGTCGGCGGTGACGTCCTGCACGAAATCGCGTCGGCGTTCCGGACCTTTGCGTTCAACGACGCGCACGCGGCGGGCAGGCATGTTGCTGGGTTCGAGGCTGAGAATGCGGCCATCCCGCACCTGGATGTGCGACCGGAACCAATCCGTGCGGAACATTCGTCCGGAGGAATAAAAGGTCATCGAAGCCGCGATCGGCCCTTCGAATTCTTTTCCGGTGCAGGCCAGGATGCGCTTGCCCATCTCCTGGGTCCAGGTCATGCCGCCCACCAGCGGATCATTCAGACGGTGGCGTTCAAAGGGAACGGCATGCGAGATTTTGCGCAATTGCAATAGTTGCAAGAGGACGGAACTCTTGGCCAGGTTGGTGACGATGATCCTGACTTCGGTGGACGACACACGCTCGAGTTTTATGTGCAGATCAGGCGACCATTCGCGCTCAAACTCTTCGCGTGCGAGGTTCAAGCCTTTGTCGGTCGCCTCCACATAACGCAGGGTTGCGCGTGCCAGAATGACGCTGAAGATGGTGGTTACCAAGGTCGCGATGACCGGAATGATACCAATGAGAGCGGCAAACCAAAGGCGGAACGAGTTGATCCACTGCACGGGCATACTAGCTCGGTTCCTCGCTGCACCTCGTTTCTTAGCTGCGCGACGAGGCGCGACTTCTGGTTCAGAAAGGGGGAGGGATTCCGGGAGGCGCGATGTTCCCGTGCCCATGTTTGTCTGTCCAGTGAAGTCTAGCGAGAAGACAGGTGGCGGCTCCAGATGTCAGATGGTGAGGAGGCGCGGCCGGGCGAGTGCAGCTACTTTGGTAATCTTGCGAGCGACGACTTAGGTCGACTGTCGTGGATATTGCAGATGGAGTGAGAGGCATGTGTCGCAGCGTTGCGCATAGCCTCAGTTTGGTGAGCCTCTTAGAACGTAAAGGGTAGCGGGTGAGTGCTTCCCCAAGAACCCACCCGCTGCCTTGTCATGAATCGCGGAACCCACGTTTGGAACCCCGCGCTCTATATAGAAAGGCGGAAAACGGGAGCGAAACGCCTCATGCGGCGCAAAAAAAATGTTCGAGTACACGAAGAGCGACTCATGTTGAAGAAATCAAAGGGGATTGACGCCCGTCAAGCTGGCGAATATGCTGGGGAATCTCTGCGGGAACAGGGGTAACCACTGACGCATGCCCGAAGACCAGCCCGGCCAAGTCACAGAGCTTTTGGTTCACTGGAAGCAGGGCGACGAAAAGGCACTCCGAGCTCTAGTGCCGCTGGTCTACAAGGAGCTACGTCGTCTGGCTCACTATCACCTCCAATCCGAGCGGCCAGATCACACTCTACAGAGCACAGCCCTCGTTCACGAGGCCTACCTTCGCTTGCTGGGAGGTCAACCGGTCGAACTGCAGAACCGCGCGCATTTTATCGCGGTTGCTTCGCGGGTCATGCGCCAAGTTCTGGTGGACTACGCCCGCAGCCGCCGAGCCGAGAAACGTGACGGGGGATGCCGGATTGTTTTAGAGGATCTGGCCGCTTTGCCCGTCACCGGCGATGCGGAGTTGCTGGCTCTGGATAATGCGCTGGACGAGTTGTCTCGCATCGATGAGCGACAGGGGAAGATCGTAGAGATGAAGTTCTTCGGGGGTCTGTCAGCTCCTGAAATCTCCGAGGTTCTGGGGATCTCGCGTGCTACCGTCGACCGCGACTGGGCCACCGCCCGCGTCTGGTTGCATCGCCAGATAAGCAGGACGGCAGAGCTGCGACGGACCAATCATGACTAGCCAATCCTGGGAGAGCGTTAAAGAGTTGCTGCACCGGGCCATGCAACTTGCCCCCGAGCAGCGCGCCCGGTTTCTTGACGAGACCTGCGTTGGGGATGCTGCGCTGCGCGCCGAGGTGGAATCGCTTTTGCTGGCCGGCGAGGATATTCGTTCCGGATTCCTGCAATCGCCGCTCTTAGCCGAAGGCGTGACCTCGGACATGGATTCGGATCGCTTCGGCGCCGTCGGTGCCTTGGAAGCGGGGCAGGTGTTTGCGCAGCGTTTTCAACTCGTCCGCAAGCTTGGTGAAGGAGGCATGGGACAAGTTTGGCTGGCGGAACAGACCTCCCCGGTGCGGCGGCAAGTTGCGCTGAAGCTGATCAAGGCCGGGATGTACGACGAAGCGGTCGTGCAGCGCTTTCAGTCGGAGCGGCAATCGCTGGCGATCATGGATCATCCCGCCATTGCCAAGGTGTTGGACGCCGGGGCGACGCCGCAGGGCCAACCGTACTTTGTGATGGAGTACGTACCCGGACTGCCGATTACGGAGTATTGCGATCAGAAGAAACTCAAGATCAGGGATCGGCTCGAACTCTTCATCCAGACCTGCGAAGGCGTGCAGCACGCGCACCAGAAAGCGGTCATTCATCGCGATCTGAAACCGGCGAACATAATGGTGGTGGAGGTAGACGGCAAGCCGGTGCCGCGGATCATCGACTTCGGACTGGCGAAAGCGACCACGCCTCAGGCTGATGGCGAAAGCCTGTTTACGCAACTCGGACATTTTGTGGGGACGCCCGGATATATGAGTCCGGAACAGGCCGATCCCGGCTTCCATGACGGCGTGCAGGACATCGACACGCGCACCGATGTCTACTCGCTGGGAGTCGTTCTCTACGTGCTGCTAGCCGGGATGCAACCGTTTGAGAGCAAGCAGCGGCAGAAGCAACCGCTCGACGAGTTGCTGCGGAAGTTGCGCGAGGAAGAACCGCCGTCCCCGAGCGCCAAGGTGAGCGCTGATCGCGATACATCGACCGCGACTGCCGAAGCGCGCGGTACCGAGCCCAGGCAACTGGTGAGCCTGCTGCGCGGCGATCTCGACTGGATCACAATGAAGGCGCTGGAAAAGGATCGCGCTCGCCGATACGGCGCGCCTTCCGAGTTGTCCGCCGACATTCGGAGATATCTGAATCATGAGCCCGTCGTGGCGCGTCCGGCAAGCGCTGGCTACCGCTTGCGCAAGTATGCCCAGCGACACCGTGTGACGGTGAGTGCGGCGGTTGGATTGGTGCTGTTACTGGCTGCTTTCTCCGTTTTGCAAGCGGTGCAGTTGCGTCGGATTACTCATGAGCGAGACCGGGCAAACCGCGAGCGTGATCGCGCCACCCGCATCACCGATTTCATGACCGGCATGTTCAAGGTGTCCGACCCGAACGAAGCGCGCGGCAACAGCGTCACGGCTCGGGAGATCCTCGACAAGGCCTCGAACGATATGGGCACAGGCCTGGCCAAGGATCCTGAGGTCCAATCCCAGATGATGCTAGTCATGGCGCGCACATACGGGAACCTGGGCCTTTACGCTCGCGCCCAAGAACTGTCAAAGCATGCCATGGATGCCAGACTGAGCCTGCTCGGACCCGACAACCCAAAGACGCTGGAGTCGATGGCTCAACTCGGTTCGATTCTGGAGCGCGAAGGACATTATCCCGAAGCGGAGAAACTAGAGCGCCAGGCGCTGGAGGGTGAGCGACGCATTCTCGGACCCGCGGATCCGCTCACGCTTGAGGGCATGGATCATTTGGCCGTCGTCCTGGAACGCCAGGGTCAGTACGACGAGGCGGAGAAACTCGAGCGCGAGGTGATTGAGGTCGGGACTCGCACACTGGGTCCGGAGTATGATCGAGTATTGCGGGCGACGAACAACCTGGGCCTTATGCTCCTCCACCAAGCCCAATATGCCGCCGGTGAACGGGAGTTTCGTCAACTGGTCGATGCCGGGCGTCGCGTCTGGGGACCCGACAACCCTAGAACGCTGTTAGCGATGGGCAATCTGGCAATGGCCATCGCGTGGCAGGGGCGAGTGGCCGAAGCCGAGCCGCTGTATCGCGAAAATTTGGCTGCCCGTCAGCGCGTGCTGGGGCCCGAACACCCGGACACGACGGTCGCTATGGCCAGCCTTGCGGACCTTCTGCTTGCGGAAGGTCGTTTGGCCGACGCCGAGAAACTGCTCCGGGAAACGGTGGAGATTCGGTTGCGGACCCTTGGACCTGAACACCTCGATACATTGAGATCCGAATCCAGCTTGGCAAACCTGCTTCTCAAGGAAGGCCATGTCCACGAAGCGGAGAAATTGCAACGGGAAACGCTGGCGACTGAGATGCGCGTGCTCGGACCGCGAAACCCCTTAACCATGGTGTCACAATCTAATCTTGCCGAAGTTCTGAACCGCGAGGGTCGCTACGCGGAAGCGGAAACAATCGCTCGTGCGACGTTCGAAGTCGAGATTCGGAGTCTGGGACCGCGATATCCCTATACTCTGGATGCACTGCAGCAACTCGGGACCGCGATGGCCCGCAGCGGTCGCTATGCCGAAGCAAGCAAGCTATTTCGTGACGTGATCGAAAAGGGGGAAAAGTCCGGGAGCAAGGGAAACCCCTGGTCGGCGTGGTATGACTTCGCCTGTGTAGCCGTGGCTGCCAACCACCCCGATGAGGCACTGCAGTATCTGCACGAAGCCGTCAATCGCGGGTATAAGGATGTCGATTACTTGATGGCCGATGACGATCTGAAAAACCTGCGTCAGAACCCGCATTTCCAGGAACTTGTCGCCGAACTCAAACGTCCGCCCACGAAAGTTCAGACGCAATAGGTAAACATATTTCGATAGACAGTATTTGGAGATTGGCAATGCGACGATACTGTACCTCTTTGGTAGCGCATTCATTGAGCGGCCTACTCCTACTGTGCACCGCCAGCGCACAAACCACCGAGAAGCCCGACCTGAGCAAGCAGCCAACGCTTTACGTGGTCGGGTATGCCCACTTGGATACGGAGTGGCGATGGGAGTATCCCCAAGTCATCAACGAATACCTGCGCAAGACCATGGAGGACAACTTCACCCTCTTCGAAAAATATCCCCACTATGTTTTCAATTTCAGCGGCGCAAACCGCTATCGCTTCATGAAGGAATATTATCCGGCGGATTTCGCCAGGCTGAAGAAGTACGTGGATTCAGGAAGATGGTTCCCGGCGGGTTCGTCCATGGAAGAGGGCGACGTGAACACCCCCAGCGCCGAAACCCTCATCCGACAAGTTCTTTACGGCAATGACTGGTTTCGCCATGAATTCGGCAAAGCCAGTGCCGAGTACATGCTGCCTGACTGCTTCGGCTTTCCGGCGTCACTGCCGACGATTCTCGCGCACTCCGGCGTCAAAGGCTTCTCCACGCAGAAACTGGTGTGGGGGTCCTCCGCGGACGGCGGCGGGCTGGAATCGCGTGAGAAGACGCCGGAAGGCACACCGTTCAACGTGGGCATCTGGGTCGGACCGGATGGAGAGAGCGTGCTGGCGGGTCTGAACCCGGGCAACTACGACGGCGGGATTGACACCGATCTCAGCCAGCCATTACCTGCGGCTCCTCCGAACCTCGCCCTTGAGGAGATTCGGAAGAAATTCCTCCCGCTGCAACAGAAAATACGCCAACTCGAGAACGCCAACCTACCGCTCGACCCGAAGGACGTTCGAGATTATTACCTGCTGCGTGCCGAAGAGAGAGGCCGTGCCAAGATCCAAGCGGATCGGGACCTGGACCGGTACCAGAACGATTGGGCAGCGCGCTTAGAGCAGAACGGAAAAGTCAGCGGCGTATACACGGACTATCATTACTACGGCACCGGCGACATCGGCGGAACTCCGGATGAGGACTCCGTAAAGCGGCTCGAAGCGATCGTCACCAAAGGGTCAGCAAGCTTTCCACCGCGGGATGGAGACGGATCATACCAGGGTGGATCACACCTGGAGGGGCAGGCGGAATGGCCTTCGATCCAAGCCGGTGCTGGCCCGGTTCATGTGATCTCGGCGAACGCGGAGCAGATGTTTCTCGACATCACACCCTCTGAAGTCGTCGGACTTCCACGCTATACCGGCGAAATGGAACTGACCAATCATTCGGCCGGCTCGCTGACTTCGCAAGCCTACCAAAAACGCTGGCTTCGGAAAGAAGAGTTGCTGGCGGACGCCGCCGAAAAAACCTCGATTGCCGCGGAATGGCTCGGTGCCCGAACATATCCGCAACAGCGGCTCAACGATGCCTGGACGCTCGTTATGGGTGGCCAGTTCCACGATATCGCTGCCGGGACGGCGACTCCGAAGGCCTACGAGTTTGCCTGGAATGACGACGTGATCGCGATGAACCAATTCGCGGGCGTGTTGAACAATGCATCAGGAGCGGTCGCAGCCGCGCTGGACACTCAGGCCAAAGGCGTTCCTATCGTTATCTTCAACCCCTTGAATATCGCCCGTGAAGAGGTGGTCGAAGCCGGCATCGAATTTCCGGGCAATATGCCGAAGACGGTTCGTGTGATTGGACCAGACGGCAAAGAAACTCCAGCACAGGTATCGCACGGTAAGGTGCTTTTTGTTGCGAGAGTGCCATCGGTGGGCTTTGCGGTTTACGATGTGCAGCCCGAGGCCGCGGCCGGACTTGCATCCGCACTGCAGGTGTCCGAAAACTCGCTGGAGAATAAGTACTACCGAGTGAAGCTCAATTCAGACGGCGACGTTTCCAGTATTTTCGATAAATCGCTCGGACGGGAATTGCTCGCCGGCCCGGCGCGCCTTGCCATCTCCTACGATAATCCCGAGCAGTGGCCGGCCTGGAATATGGACTGGGACCAGGAGCAGACAGCGCCCAAGGCGTACGTAAGTGGGCCAGCCCAGATTCGTGTGGTTGAGAGCGGCCCGGCGCGTGTCGCCGTGGAAGTTTCACGCGAAACCGCGGGCTCGCGATTTGTGCAGACCATCCGGCTTTCGTCGGGAGACGCAGGCAAGCGAGTAGAGTTCGGAAACCTAATCGACTGGAACACGAGGGAGTCGAATCTGAAGGCGACGTTCCCCCTGGCCGCTTCGAACCGAGTAGCAACCTACAATTGGGATATCGGAACCGTCGATCGTGCCACCGCACAGCCGAAGAAATTTGAGGTTCCGTCGCACCAGTGGATCGACTTAACCGACATGACCGGTGCTTTCGGCGCGACCATCCTCACCGACTGCAAGAACGGTTCGGATAAGCCCCGCGATAACACGATCAGGCTGACATTGATCCGGACGCCCGGCACTCGTGGCGGCTATGCCGACCAGGGCACGCAGGATATCGGACATCACGAGTTCATCTACGGCGTCGCGGGACACGCCGGTGACTGGCGTCAGGCCGGGAGTGACTGGCAGGGCCAGCGCTTGAACGATCCACTCATAGCTTTTCAAACATCAAGGCATCCGGGTGCGCTCGGTCGGGAGTTCTCTCTGCTGAAGGTCAGCAGCCCGAGGATTCGACTTTTCGCTCTGAAGAAGGCCGAGCAGAGCGATGAAATCATCGTGCGTCTGGTGGAACTCGATGGCAAGCCGCAGCTGGATGTCAAGATTGCATTCGTGGCGCCGATCACTTCCGCTCGCGAAGTGAATGGACAAGAGCAACCCATCGCCGCCACCAAGGTTTCTGGCGGAGTGCTGGTAACTTCGTTCACGGCGGACCAGCCAAGAACGTTTGCGGTAAAGCTGGCTGCGCCGCCGGCCAGAGTTGTGGAAATGGTTGCGGGCGTTCGTTCCGAACCAGTGTCGCTGAAATACGACGTTGCGGTCGCCAGCACTGATGGCGCTCTCTCGGCCAATGGGTTTGATGGCAAAGGCAATGCTTTGCCGGCCGAAATGCTGCCCGCGCAAATCACGTTTAATAATGTGGATTTCCATCTCGCGTCGACGACAAATGCCGCGCCCAACGCGTTCCTAGCCAAAGGGCAAACGATCGAACTGCCGAATGGCCGTTACAATCGCGTCTATGTGCTGGCGGCGTCCGCTGAAGGCGACCAGAAAACAAGTTTCAAAACTGGAAGCAAGAACGTCGACTTGACGATTCAGGATTGGGGCGGATTCATCGGCCAGTGGGATGATCGGCAGTGGGTCGCGAAGGACATCCCGATCCCGTCGCTGCCGGGAAAAACTGGGCACGACGATTATGCTGAAATGACTGGAATCAAGTCCGGCTATATCAAACGGGCGGACCTGGCCTGGTACTGTTCGCATCACCACAATGCTGCCGGAGAAAATGTGCCGTACGGCTATTCGTATCTCTTCGCGTATCCGATCGACCTGCCGCCTGGCGCGAAAACCATCCAGTTGCCGGACAACGATAAGATCCGCATTCTGGCAATATCAGTAGCCGAGGAGAACCCGGAAGTGAAAGCGGTGCAGCCACTGTACGATGTGCTCCCTTCGCCTCTCTCCAATAGTGCTGCATGGTAGAGGGAATCGATCAAACAAACTTGATTTCAGGTTTTCCACCCAGTGTCCGGGAACGGGTAGCGCCACCTCTTCAGGTATCCGTCTTTACCCCGCCCGTAGCGAGGAAACCGTCGAGTTCTCTGTATCGTCGCTGCCGACTTTCGACCACTCCTCAAAAGGCGCTGTGGAGGGCCGCAACCGTCCCGGGTTCATGACATTGCCAGGGTCGAGCCCTCCTTTGATTGCAGCTACGGCCATCACACCCACGGACGAAATATCATCGGTGAGCCACGGCAGGTGTTCGGTACCGACCGCGTGATGGTGTGACAGAGTGGCGCCGTGATCGATGAAGGACTGCTGCACAGCTCGTTTCGCGTGCAGGTACTGTTGGATTTCACGCCCAGGCAACTGCCGGCAGGCGAAGGTCAAGTAGAGGCTTGCCCCGGAGTGATAGGTATGGCTGATATGACATCCGACAAACGGATTTACGCCGCTCTCACCATCGCTCCCACTATTTAAGATCGCGGAGCGCAGGGCTGTCGTGGTCGCCCGATACAGAGGGACGATGTTGCTCCAGACGGTTGCGGTCTCGCTCACATCAGAAGTGATGCCACGATCCATCAGGAAATCACGTATATGTGGAAAATCGTACTTGGTCGATTCGAAAGACTTCCCTGAGCCGGAGCCCAGGTCGACCGCGCCGAAGCGACGATAGATGGCGCTAACTTGACTGTGTTGCCGAGCGACGTTGGCTTTGCTCCCCTCAAAGGTGGTGAGCATAAGGCAAGCCCGCGCGAAATCAAAACCCTTCGCCCGCAGGTAACCCTTCATGACTCCGCTTACCGCCTGCGACAACCGCGATGATGGCGGTTTGAATGCCAGTGACAATGCCGTCTTGTCGGGGTCGTTGAGGCGGAACATTGAGGGCACACACTCTTTCCGCACACACTCATGCATGGCCTCGATGCCGCTTTCGAAATCGAGAAACAGGTAGCCGTGAGTACGGCGCAACTCCGACCGGGGATGAACTCGCACGGTGGCTTCGGTAATGACTCCCAGAGTTCCCTCACTGCCGATGCACAAATGATTGACGTCGATACCGTTCGAGGACTTGGGCACGATTCGCGTCGCCAGCACGCCAACTGGCGTGACCATGCGCAGCGCAATTACCATGTCCTCGATCTTGCCGTACTTATCGCTCTGCATTCCAGCCGACCGCGTGGCGATCCACCCGCCGAGCGTAGAGTGCAAGAAGGAGTCTGGAAAATGGCCGAGGGTTACGCCGTAGCCCTGCAATTGCTCTTCAAGATCGGGACCAAACACACCGGCCTCGATGCGCGCCGTACATGATTCTGTATCCACCGCCAGCACGCGTCGCATGCGGCGCATATCCAGCGACACTGCCATGCGGCGAGTGTCGGTTCGCTCCAGGCAACCCGCAATATTCGAACCACCCCCAAACGGGATGACCGCGACATCGTGCTGCGCCGATGCCCGTATTGTCATGAGCACATCGTGCTCGTTTTCGGGATAAATCACCAAGTCAGGAGCGCCCTCAGCCATACCCCGCCGCATACGAAACAGGTCGCGGAGACCCTTGCCGTAGGTATGGACCAGGCGCTCGTGACGACTATCGCAGATCTGATCGGCGCGCATCCACAATCGCAGCTCAGCCAAAAAGCCGTCATGACGAATTGGCTCGGGCAACCGGGTGGCTTCGATCGGCACGGGCGGCGTGTCGAGGTGATCTTCTTCCACGCCGAGTACCGCTTTGGCATAGGGCCATAAACCAGGATGGGCACGCGAGTCGAAACCAACCTCCTCATCTCCCCATCCCCACCATTTCATATGCTTCGCCGTGTACATAGCGCCCTCTCGGATCTGCCTTCAACTTGCCTATTCCGATATTCTTCTGCGCGTGGGACTTTTTGCATTGCCGCCACCCTGCGCCGCAGCGGAAATGGAAATTGTCGCCTGCTTTTCTTTTTCGGGCCCTTCAGCCAGCCTGATCATGTCTCCGGCGGGAGGCGTCTGGCTAAGGCTGCGGATGCGCTGTTCGAGCAATTCGACAGCAGCCCTCCGAGGCCCACGCCCCCAGCGGGGATCGAACTGATTCGATTCGAAAATAACCGGCTCTCCGAAGCGGACGGAAACGGGTCCGGGCCGTGGCACGAATTCTCCCTTTGCCAGAATGTTGCGAGTACCCTCGATATGCGCGGGCACGACGGGCACCCCAAGGTCGGCCGCAAACAGCCCAGCACCCTTCTTGAATGTCTGGATCTCGCCGTCACGTGACCGCGTACCTTCCGGATAGAGAATCAGATTGCCGTGCGTCCTCTGTAGAAACTCTTCACACAGAGCCAAACTCCGCCGCAGCGACTTGGGTTGCGCCTGGCGATCAATCGGTATGACATTCATGAATCGAGAGACTAAGAACCTCGTCCTCCAAGAATCAAAGAAATAATCACTGGCGCCGAGCAGTGCAAATGCAGAGAACGGAAGCCCCGAAGCTGTCATCAGAACCGCACTATCGACATGGCTCGCATGATTGCTGCAGATGATGAACGGGGAGGCCGGAAGGTGACTCTGCCCCGCAACCGTCAGACGACAATAACAGATGAAGAACACTCTACAAAAGGCTTGAAACATGGCACTACCCGCCCTCGGCGCCAAGAACAACTCCTCCGCTTTGCCCGGGTCCGTCATCGGATGTCCAGCGTTGAATCGTTTGCTCTCGTGATCAGGGCGCGTAGTTCGTTCGGCAGAATCCGAAAGAGCTTCTCGCGCTCCAGAAAGTACTAATGAACTGCGAATGCGAATGAGCACTTTCGTAGCGCGCTGCGGTGCTGACTCTTCTCTCACTCGAAGAAGCACCCGCGTCGTTTACTGTAGCGCGGACTGCGATGTAGAGCAATCAGGCGGGCTGCGTCAAGATACCTTGTCGTTACCGCAGCACACGCCGCCTGAGGCAGGAAATGGATCGCTGTTGTAAACCGATGGGAGGAGAAAGCGATGCGCTTCTGAAGCGCAAGCGATAAGGGGAACAGGCAATCAAAGATGGAAGGCGTTTGCACCCTACCAACATTAAGCCGCAGCAGCAGGCTCCTCCGGCGCGTTGATCTGTTCAGCTGAGGTCCCAGCTGGAATGCGGCGTGCCCCTTCCGCTTCTTCAGTTGTCCCGCTTCCCGCAAGCAGCACCGTGCCGGCTTGAACGGAACTCTGGTACTTCAAGGCACGCTCCTTGGGGATTCGAACCTGCGCGGCGTCCTTTTGCCAGGTCACTGCCCAAGCGGCATAGACCAAGGTGCCGACGGAGACAATCACGATCAGCAGAGCCTTTCCGATGGCCCAGGCGAAAACAACATCATCCGACGCAAACACCGTTCCTCCCCCTGAAACAGATAATGACTCCCGCCTGGATCGACGGCAACTGACAGAACTAACAGTTTACAAGGGCAGCGTGGAATACTTGGCTTGTCTTAGGGGACCGCTGGCGTCCCCTGCAAAGACGGAGCCAAGGCGTCAACGCCGGGAACTTGGCTGGGCGAGGCAGGTTTCGTGGAAACCGACCGCTCGGCGGGCTCTCCTTGACATGAGATCCTGGGGAGCCAGCGCTGCGGTCCGCTTGCCCATCCTCGGGCAAGGTTGGCGGATAAATTCTCCTGTGATGGGCGAACGGAGAGGACCCGACATGGGACCCGCCTATGAAGCCGCCAATCAGGGCACCGACGCCGCCGAAAATGACGACCGCCCCAACTGTTGCTCCCGAGTGCTGGTCTGTGCTGGCTTTGGCTCCCAGTCACAAGCTGTTCGCGAATGCTGACTTCGCTTCTGCGCGCAAACCAAAGCTGCATGGCCGACTATCTTAAAACTAGCGGATGAGTTGTGCATAGTACGCGACGCCAGGCTCCCGAGGATCTTATAATCTTTACCGCATTTTCCCTGATGCGGGCGCAGCTCGCCAGCACCTGTAAGAAGTGACAGGTCCCAAATAGCCGCAATCATAGTCAACTGGCAAGCATGGAAAACCTCGTCGAGTTGATGCAGAGGCTGCTTGAGATCCAAAGTGGAGCAAGGCAAAGAAGCCCGGAACTGATCGCGGAAGATGAACGATTGTTGGGTGGTCCAATAGAGATACTTCTATGAGAAGGTCATAAAAGTCAAGGCCGACGTGGCGGCCCTCCTTATGTTTGACCTCCGCCACATTTCCACAGAAAAGTTTGCGTTAGGATCGCTCAGGAGCGACGATTGG
>Ga0074045_10002048_pt1 | contig 18968 bp, 19 predicted proteins | sample BogForMeECP23OM2_FD_94442 | JGI IMG/M metagenome (GOLD analysis project Ga0074045, IMG submission 94442) | Bog forest soil microbial communities from Calvert Island, British Columbia, Canada - Bog Forest MetaG ECP23OM2 | ecosystem: Environmental > Terrestrial > Soil > Wetlands ...
GGGAATACCGACGACTCCTACAAGTGGATTGAGCTATCCGACGGCGGCCACTTCGAGAATCTGGGGCTTTACGAGATGGTCTTGCGCCGTTGCCGGCACATCATCGTAGTGGACGCGGATGCGGACAGCGAGTTTCAGTTTGAGGACCTGGGCAATGCGATTCGCAAAATCGAGATCGACCTCGGTATCCCGATCACGTTTCCCGATTTTCCGCACGGGCTACCGATGAAGAGGGGAGTTGAACCTCTGAACATCTACTGCATTCGCGGAAAGATCCAATACGATTGCGTCGACGACCGAGAGCCCCAGGGCGAACTGTTGTTCATCAAACCGATGTTGAACGGCAGCGAACCACCGGACATTCGCGCTTATGCTGCTTCCCATCAGACCTTCCCTCATGAGGCAACCTCGAACCAATTCTTCAACGAAGCGCAGTTTGAAAGCTATCGCCACCTGGGGTCGTGGATGATCTCCTCATACTTCGAGAACGCTCCTAAGAATGTGCCGCCAGCGCCGATTGGATGCGACATCGGTACGTTCTTCGCCCGTATAGAATCTCTGTGCACTACCGGCGAGAGCGTCGCAAGGAACTCAGCCGCGGCGATCGACGCGGCGAATCTACCTACGCTTCCGGCCGGCGAGGTATAGGCGACGCGGGCCAGTTTACCCATTCCGATTGGCCGGGCGCAGCTCGCGATCTGCGCAAAACTACCGCAATGCCACTGGGTGATATGGTGCCAGTTCTATGGTCATCGTAGTCATGGGGGTGTCCGGTTCTGGTAAGACCGTGGTCGGAGAGGCACTTGCCGGGCGCTTGAACTGGGCTTTCGAGGATGCCGACAATTGGCATCCGCCTTCGAATATCGGGAAGATGCGCCGCGGCGAGGCCTTGAGGGATGAAGATCGTGAACATTGGCTTCGGGCGTTGAACAGCGCTATCCGGAACTGGATCGCAGACAAACGCGATGTAGTCTTGGCTTGTTCGGCGCTTCGTGAATGGCACCGGAACAAGCTTCGCGAAGGGGTTACCGACCGGGAGTCTGTTTGTTTCGTGTACCTCAAGGGGACCTATGAGGAGATCGACCGGCGACTAAGCCTTCGTGTAGGGCACTTCATGCCGGAATCGCTTCTGAAGAGTCAGTTTGCGGCGTTGGAAGAGCCGGATTCTTCCGAAGCACTTGTAGTCGATGTCAGCCGCCCAGTCGCGCCCGTCGTGGATTCGATCGTTACCGGCCTTCGACTGGGCCCGACAACGGAAGCGGACAAACGCCGCTGGTGGACGGCGGCATGTCGGTCGAAGCGACGAAGGCGCCTTCGTTACTGATGGGATGGTCCGCGGCAATAATCCGCCAGCAGTCAGGCTATAACGGTGGAGACAGGAATCGCCCCCGACGCGTCGTTGGGCTTCATCATTCGGGCTCAATTGTGCATCTATAATAATTATAGATGAGCTTGACAGCGAGAGATTTGAGCGTCGCCACTGATTCCCTGGGTGCTTAGAGTATTTCAACGCTTCCGAAGGTGCCTGCACAAATTGCATGGATCGCATACTGGACAATATCAATTCGCCTGCGGATGTAAATGGCTCTCAATCCCGAACTTGGAAAAACTGGCCGCCGCGATTCGCCAAGAGCTGATCACGGTGCTCTCCAGAACCGGGGGGCACCTTGGTCCCAACCTCGGGGTTGTCGAGTTGACCATCGCCCTGCACTATGTCTTCAACACGCCGGAAGACCACCTTCTCTTTGATGTCAGCCATCAGGCTTACGTCCATAAATTGCTCACTGGACGCCGGGAGCAATTCCACACCATCCGCACTCCCGGTGGGTTGAATGGCTTTATGCTGCGCAGCGAGAGCCCTCACGACTGTTACGGGGCTGGGCATGCCGGCACCGCGCTCTCAGCGGCACTCGGAATGGCGGTTGCTCGTGATCGCATGGGTGGCACAGAACACGTGGTGGCCCTGGCTGGCGACGCCGCCTTCACCTGCGGCATCACCTATGAGGCCCTCAACAATATTGCGCATCACACTCGGCGGATGCTGGTTGTGCTGAATGACAATGAGTGGTCCATCGATAAGAACGTGGGCGCGATCGCCAGTTATCTTCATAAGATCGTCACCAATCCGAAGTACGATCATCTGCACGAACAAGCGGCAAGATTCGTCGAAAAGGTGGGCGGCAAGAAGGCGCTGCTGATGGCGCGGAAAGCGGAAGAAGCTGCCAAGAGCATGCTCTGGCCGAGCGTAATTTTTGAAGAACTGGGCTTGAAGTATTACGGTCCGATTGACGGCCATGACATCTCGACGTTGGTCAAGACTTTCGAGTTTTTGAAGACCCAGGAGCGGCCGGTCCTGCTGCACGTGCTAACCCAGAAAGGCAAAGGGTTTGAGCCCGCCCTGCAGAAGCAAAAACAATTTCACGGTTTGGGTCCCTACGACCCTGAGACCGGGGAGACGAAACCGCTTGCCCTCAGGACCTATTCCGAGGTCTTTGCCGACACCCTGGTGAAGCTGGCCTCCATGAATGATAAGGTCGTGGCCATCACCGCCGCTATGCCGAACGGCACCGCCCTCGATCGCTTCCGTCCGCATCACCCAAGCCGATACTTCGACGTGGGAATCGCCGAAGAACATGCGGTACTGTTTGCCGCTGGCTTGGCGGTGAAAGGCTTGAAGCCATTCTGCGCCATTTACTCTACGTTTCTACAGCGCGCTTTCGATCCCGTCGTGCACGACGTCTGCTTGCAGAATCTTCCAGTTGTGTTCTGCATGGATCGGGGCGGCCTTTCCGGAGACGACGGTCCCACCCCATCATGGCCTGTTCGATATCAGTTACCTGCGTTCGATTCCGAATCTGGTGCACATGGTTCCCAAGGATGAGGACGAGCTTGCCGACATGCTTTTCACCGCCATGCTGTATAACGGGCCGATTGCCGTGCGCTATCCGCGGGGCGTCGGACCGGGTATTCCGGTGAAAGATGTCCCCAAGGCGATTCCGATCGGCAGGGCCGAACTGCTGCAGCACGGCGACTGTGACAACGACCGGGTGGCAATTTTTGCCCTGGGTGCTCTGATTCCCATGGCGAAGGAAATTGCCCGTAAGCTCGAAGGGGAAGGTCACTCGGCGGCGGTCATCAATGCGCGCTTTACCAAGCCGATCGACGTGGAGATGCTGGAATTTTATGCGGGCAGCGTGGACGTGATCCTCACGCTTGAGGACCACGTGCTGAAGGGGGGATTCGGAAGCGCGGTGCTTGAGGAGCTGAACAACCTGGGGCTCAATACGCCGGTCGTGCGCATCGGCTGGCCCGATCGGTTCATCGAGCACGGCAAACCTGAGGCCCTGCGAGCCAAATACGGGATCAGCGTGGAAGCCGCGCTCGAACAACTTCTCGCGCGCCTGAAAGGTCCCTGCCCAGTCTGCACGCTCTGCTGACGGCACTTCAACCACGCCCGCAGCGGGAGTTTCTCGGAGACACTGACTCCCACGGTTTTGCTCGATGGCGAGGAAGTCGAGACGCGGAAGGAGTGTCCGGTAATTTGCGGAAGAGAATCCCGCCACGAGTTGCAATTTCAAGTTATCATTTCAGAGAATTCGTACACTACGGCTGCTCAGAATCCGGAGCAGTGACTGATCATTCGGGGTGGGTATGGGGATCAATTTTGTGCGGACACGTGACGGGAGCGACGATTCACTACGCTTTCAACCAGTAGAACGCTTAAAAGTTTATTTCTTCGGGGTGACTGTGTTGTTTGCCTCGCTTGGGATGGGGGAGGCGGTCTACCGACTCTTATTTTCAGAGTTTGACGGCGCGACCGATCGCCTTCCGATCGAGGCTTTGTTCGGTTTGGTTTTTGCCTGGATCGCCGTTAGGTTCGTCGGCGAAGCTTACCGGAATCGCAAGCAGAGGAGGGCAAGGCTTAACTTCATCTGGGCGCGGAATCATCAGATCCGCGGCGCTCTGGAAGGGATCACTCCGTTGGCCCACCCGGTAAAAAATCAGCAGTCAATCCGGGTCATCCGCGAAGAGGTGGACAGGATTGAGTCGGCATTGAAGGAGATTTTGCCGCGCTAAGCTTCTCGGTGGGTCGACTCGCCGACGCACCGCAGGCCGCACCATAAAATCGAAGAATCCGTCGAATGTGGTGGCCGATGATCGCCGCAGCATGATTCTTCAATGCGCCCCGGCGAATCGCCTCGTACTCGATCGGCAGATATTGGCTCAGCAGGGTGAGCGGGCATGAAAGGCGGCCGAGATTGTGCAGCAGGCACTCTACTTCCGCTTGTACTGAAGGTTGGGGCCAGTAATAGCGACAGCGGTCGCTGAAACTAAAGGCACGCGAGAGGCGCAATTCGTCGTCGTCGCCGCGGTAGTACGGACGCCAGTTTGCCGGGTTGCGCAGCATCTCGAATTCCAGCGCCTCCCGTACTTGCGACAATCTCACCTCGCGCTTGCGGCCAAGGATCTCGCGTTCTATTCCGCTCAGTGCAAAGATCGCTTCCCGATAGGCGAACGTCAGCCAGGGGCCAACCTTCAAGATTGCGAAATGGTCTTCCACCATCTCTGCTAGAGACTGGGGGGCCTGATAATCGGTGGAATGGGCCTCATAAACAAGCGCAGGACTTGCAGGCAATCCCGCCGACAGCGCACGCACTTTCTGGCGATCGTAGTCGAAAACCCAGGTGTCGCCGAATTCCACGGCAGGTTGAACGACCAACCCGATGACGTTCTCCCAAGCGGCGGACAAACCATGTGCTCGGAACGCGGAGCGAAAGATGTCCAGAGTGCGATGAACATCTTCGACCCTCGTGGGGGCTGGACATGCCCCCTCTGCCACTTCGCCGCCCGGAGGCGGAACCTCCGTCCCAATGACGTAAAGCGGTCGCGGCGAACCAGTCGGCATCTCATCGCAAGCTTCTTCCGCAGCTCGGCACAAAATGGCAGCACGTTCCGCGACGGCCTTCTCATCGAGACTCTTCCCGTCGTCACCACATCGCATGCTCGTATCCAAGTGGATCTTCTGATATCCCGCATGAACGCAAAGACGAGCCAGGTCGCAGGCTTTCGCCATGGCTGTAGCCGACGGTTCACTGCGCCAGGCAAATGGACCCAAGTGGTCAGCTCCAAGCAGAACGCGACCTGCTGGCAATCCCTTCGACTCAGCTGCGACGCGAATTGAATCAGCGAATTGCTGCGGCGTCATACCGGTATATCCGCCGAACTGGTTAACTTGGCTGGATGTCGACTCCACGTGAAGACAGTTGCCGCCTTCGAGCGTTTGCTGAATGGCTGCATCGATCACTGCCGGATGCGGGGAGCAAACTGCGTAACTGCCGACGCTCTCACCGCCGCGATTTCGTTGGACGACGCTTCGCAGATATTCACTCGGCCCTTCGGCCACCGCGGGGCGATCCGTCTCAACGGGATTAGAGCTCTCATCCATCGCTTTCGCATTATAGATTCTTGAGCTGAGTATCCGCTTCACTGAGGTTGACCCAATGAAGTAGTATGCGATGACGCTCATGCACACATAGGGAGATTGCCACCGTGCCAAAAAGAACTCGAAGACAGATTTTCAGAGTTGGACTAGCAATTACCGCTGGCGTACTGATGGTCGCACTGCCGTCTATGGCCCAGCAAGTGACGAACGACGAACTGTCCCTGACGGTCAACGCGCTGGAGGGATCGTACCAACTGTCTTTGCATGACGGCCAGCCCGTGCTCAGGTCCCGTGTGGCGGCAGAGGTTGACCACCAGTGGCTTCGCTCGAGCGATTACCCGCGGTACCAGGCTTCGGAGTCTACCTTCGAAGATGATCTCGGCCCCGGCCAACAAGTCACGGTCACTTGCAGCGGACTGGACGGCAAACCCGACCTTGTTTACGTGCTTCAACTCTACAAACAACGCCCTTATGGCACCGTCCAGGTAAAAGTGCAAAACAGCGCGGGAAGAGAATTAACTGTGCAGGCCATTCGGAGTGTGGAGGCCGTCGGTGAGCCGATCATAAATCTGGGTGGCGGTCAATCGGCCGACCGGGTTCTCTCCGACAGTTTCAGCGAAGATTGGCCGGACCTGGTGCTCTACGACCTGGGGGGAGTGCCCGGCGGGATGCATCGTGGTGCGGGGAGCCAACTCATCTACAACCGGGAGAGTAAACAGAGTTTATTTCTCGGCGCACTCACCTCAGACCGATTTCTGACCCTTTTGCATCTGCAAGCTGAGGGTACGGGTGCGAAGACCAAGATAGCGTCCTTTACCGTTGAATCCACCGGAACCACGGAAATCCAGAAGGACTTCGATCTGAAGGATTCTTCAGCGGACGACCAGGTCGAATTGAGTCTTCCCGTTAAGCCCGGGGAAGACATGGTTTCCGAGCGATTGCTGTTCGAGGCCGGTCCGGATTACCACAATCAACTGCTCGCCTACGGTGATGCGGTTCGTCGATTGCGCCATGCGCGCGTCTCTAGTGAGACTCCCATCGGTTGGTGGAGCTGGACCGTCTATTATGGCGCCATCAACCAGGGTGAGGTTTTGGCCAATGGTGACTGGCAAGCCGAACATCTGAAGTCATTGGGCTATAAGTATTTCCAAATTGATGAAGGTTATCAGTACGCCCGCGGAGAATTTGCAACTCCGAATGCGACGCAATTTCCGGATGGTTTGCGGTCTGTCGGGCATCACCTGACCGGAGAGGGCCTGACATTCGGCCTATGGACGGCACCGTTTGAGGTGACAACCCGGGCTTGGATCTACGAGCACCACAAGGATTGGCTGGTGCACAACGCCAAGGGTGAACCGATCCCCATTGGCTTAGTCTGGGGACAGAAGTCGGACGTGCTTTACGCGCTGGACACAACCCATCCCAGAACTCAGGAGTATATGCGTCAGACTTACAGGACACTCGTCCGCGAATGGGGGGTTCGATTCATCAAACTCGACTTCATGGATACCAGTGCGATCGAGGGTTACCATTACCGTCCCGATACCACAGCTCTGGAAGCCCAACGCATTGGCCTCCAGGTAATTCGCGATTCCGTGGGCGAGGAAGTGATCCTGGATAAAGACGGAAGTCCCATGCTCAATCCGGTGGGGCTGGTGGATACAGGCCGGATTTCCGCGGATACCGGCCACAGTTTTGGGAGAACCAGGAATGCTGCCTCCGGCATCGCTGCCCGCTTCTATATGCAGCGTAATTTCTTCGTCAATGATCCGGACGCCTTCAACGTCACCGCAACGCATCTCATGGAGCGTGCGAACGAAAAGTCTTCGATTTCGCTGGACGCGGCTCAGGCGTCGATCGCGCTCTCCGCAGTATCCGGCGGCATGTATGAGATTGGCGACGACATGCTGGTCCTGGGCTCAGAGAAGGATCGGCTGGCGCTGGTTGAAAACCGAGAGTTGCTGAATATGGCCAAAGTCGGCCAAGCTTCCACGCCGTTAGACCTGATGACCTACGAACTGGAGGATGGACAGCCCAGTATTTTCTTACTCAGGGAAGATCAACGACAGGCCATACTGACGGTCTTCAATTGGACGAACACGGTGCGCTCGCACACGCTAAGCCTGGCGGGCCTCGGTTTGTCTGCCGGCCACATGTTTGCAGCGACGGACGTGCTGAACCAGAATGAGACGGTTACGCTCGTGGATGGCGCAGTGCGGCTGGAGAACCAGCCACCCCAGTCTGTGAGGGTGATCAAGCTGATCGACAAGAGCGTTGCCGCGGCTGCCCCGACCGTGACGGCACAGGTGCCCGCAGCGGCAAACGCGGGTGAGACGATCATTCTTTCGGCGCTTTCGGCGCAGGCTGGTGGTGTGCCTGCGGTCGCTTATCACTGGGACTTCGGCGACGGCACGAGCGCGAATAGCCCCAAGGTATCTCATGCCTACACCAGAGCGGGCGAGTTCACGATCCGCCTTACCGTCGACGGAGTGGACGGAGTACCGGCCCATCAGAATTTCTCCGTCAAGGTAACCGGCAATTTAAGGGCGCATTCTAACCTTACCGATAATCGACGCTTCATAGAGCCAACCGACCGCTGAGCAAAGTTGAGCGACCCGTAGCGTGCAGACAGAATGGCAACGTCGTAGTTATAATTGGCAGACTTGGTGCCAGCCACACAGTCATTTGTGAGAAGGTTAAGGACATGGCTACCTTTGCTTGCACCGACGATGATCGAGGCATGTCATCAGTCCGGGTTCTGGTTGTGGAGGATTACGAGCCATTTCGGCGATTTCTCTGTTCGAACCTTAGAAAAAGACCCGAATTTCTGATCGTCGGGGAGGCGTCGGACGGAATAGAAGCTGCTTGCGAAGCCGAAGAACTGCAACCGGACTTAATTCTATTGGACATAGGGCTGCCAAGTTTAAACGGAATCGAAGCCGCTCGACGAATCCGCAAGCTTTCTCCCGAATCCAAAATAATATTCGTTAGTCAGGAATCCTCTGCTGAAGTAGTGCAAGAAGCTCTCAACGCGGGGGCGGCAGCCTACGTTGTGAAGACAAGCGTCGCAAACAGCCTGTGGCCTGCTGTGGAAGCGGTTCGTCTGGGCAGGCGTTTCGTCAGTGCGGGATTGGCGGGTCACCATTTCATCGACGCATCAGACGCGCAAGCGCTCGACCGCCTCTATCGCAAGGAAGCTCTCCCACCGCTCTTGCCGAGAAAGATGGAGATCACTCGCGGCCACCAGGTTGAATTTTATTCGGATGATGCAGCTTTTGTAGTTGGCTTTTCTTGTTTTATCGAGGCCGCTCTAAAGTCCGGGAGCGCGGTTATCGTGGTCTCGACCGCGTCACACCGGACGAGTCTTTTTAAGAGATTGCAGGAACATGGCGTGGATGTCGTCGCCCTTATTGAACAGGGGCGCTATCTCGCTTTGGACGTCACCGACACGCTCTCGACCTTTATGGGGAATGATCTGCCCGACTCTGTGCGCTTCCTCCAAATCGTGGGTGATCTAATCACGGCGGCAGCTCAGGCGACAGCGGGCGAACGGTCGCGGGTTGCCATTTGCGGCGAATGCGCATCAATCTTGTGGGCGGAAGGTAAGGCGGATGCGGCTATTCAGGTTGAGCAACGCTGCAACCAAATAGCTAGACGAGACGGAATCGATATTCTTTGCGGGTTTTCGTTGAGCAGTTTTTACCGCGAGGAAGACAAACAAACCTTCCAGAAGATTTGTGGCAGCGAATACTAACAGGTAGCGCGGTCACGGCAGCCACTACTGTGGTTTCGGTGTTGCGGTCGCCGAAGCCTGAACCGGTTGGGCTGACGCTGTTTTGGATAAGCTGCCTGCCCGCGTTTGCTTGTTAGGTGGAATCTCGGTTCCGGTGGGATAGATGACGATCTGGACCTTTCCCCAGCCGGTATCCGAATTCGCAACTGTCTGCTTTCCCAATCCCAGAGTCTTAAGCTGACTATCGTCAAACCCAAAGTTCTCGACTAAATACTCGCGCACAACCATGGCTCGGGCTTCGGTCAGCACCAAGTCCTTCTGAGTATCGCCTTCCATGCCCGCAGACACCACGATCACGGCAAACCCGAATTGGTTATTAGCCAGGAAATCGCCGCCGCCGTTTAAAGATTTCTGATTCTTCAGTTTGGCCGAATTTTGCTTATCGAAAAGCTGCATCGCCGAGTACGTAAACTCCTTTATCGGCGTGCCTTGCGGCAGATGTTCGATCTCATTTTGTGCCAGTTCGGCAGAATCTTCGTAGCCACGGTTCTTGAAATACCCACGCACGAAGAAGTTGTGCTTCAGGGCTTCCATGTTTTCCTGAAAGTCGGTTACGCCTGCTTGCGCCTGTACCATCGTGTTCTGCATGGTACTCGTCGTTTGTTCGAGGTTGTTATAGAGCTGTTTGTCGTTCACCAGGGCTCCTACGGTTCCCTGCCCCGCATTGATCTTGGCACTGATCGAGTCCAGGTTGGCCGTCGCCCGAGTGGCGTTCTGGATGGCTTGCTGGCTGCTATCCAGAATGCCGCTTGTCTTTTCGAGGAGGTCTGACATTTCGAGTGGTGCCTCGCTAGCAATGGTGTCGCCGTCGCGCACGTCAGCTTTACCAGCGGATCCAAATGAAATCGCGAGATACTGATTCCCCAAGAGTCCCTCGGTTTCGATGGTGGCCACGGAGTCCCGCTTGATGATTTCATGCGTCGACTTACCGAGATCCATAACTACCGTGACCTTTTCGCCAGGCTTGTGGGGCAACACGATGCTGCTCACCGTTCCACTGTGAACCCCGCCCACCCGCACGTCGGCTCCCGCATCCAGGCCCACGACGTTGTCGAATTGCGCCTTCAATTGGTATGTGGAGCTGAAAAGATACTGCTTGCTCCCGATGATGAACACACCAGCCACCAGAATTGCCAGTGTCACAACGATGAACGCCCCCAACCGCGCCGCCCTCGACATATTTCCTCCTACGAATGCCCTAGAAATTCCCGAACAAATTCGATGTCACTGCCTTGAAGTTCTTCAAAGCTGCCTTCGATCACCACATCTCCCTCATTGAGTAGGGCCAGACGGTCGGCAATCGTTTTCGCGCTGTGCAAATCGTGAGTAACTACGATCGATGCCATGTGATGTTCCGCCTGAAGCTTGAGAACCAAATCATCGATCTCACCGGAACTGATCGGGTCGAGACCAGCGGTAGGCTCGTCGAGCAGCAGAATATCCGGCTCCAAAGCCAGAGCACGCGCCAGCCCTACTCGTTTCTGCATGCCTCCTGAGATATCTGAGGGCATCTTTCCCAGGTGACCTTCCATGCCGACTTCCGCCAGCAGTTGCATCACCCGGTCGCCCTGCTCTGACTTCGACATCGTCTTTCTATGGTGCCGCAGCGGAAAGGCCACGTTCTGCTCGACGGTCAGCGAATCGTAAAGCGCGGCGTTCTGAAACAGAAAACCCATCTTCATTCTTATTTCGCCGAGTTCATCGAGACCGAGGCCGGCGATGTCTTGACCGTGGATGCGAACCGATCCCGAGTCAGGCTTCTCCAGGCCGATGATGAGCCTCAGCAAAACGCTTTTTCCGGTACCGCTGCGTCCGAGCACCGCCAGCGTCTCGCCGCGGCTCACGGTCAGGCTGACCCCGTTCAAAACCCTTTGACTTCCGAAGGATTTGTGCAAGTCTTCGACGGCAACACCCGGCGCACCGCCGTCTTTCTCGGCATCGCCTGGCTTGATCGCGATTTGAATCGGAATTTGATCGATGGTGTGCATACTTGTTTCGCGAACTGCGAGTTCATTTCGTCAAATGGTCATGCCAACATTCTCACGGGAAAAATATGAGAATAAGTTTCACCAGCACGACATCGGCGAGGATCACGAACAGCGAGGACAGGACCACCGAACTAGTGGCTGCACGGCCCACGCCCGCGGCACCTCCCTGCGTACGCATTCCCTGAAAACAGGCGATCACCCCGATGATCAGACCAAACGCCATGGTCTTAAATGTGGGTGGCAGGAAATCGTTGAAATCGGCGCCGTTGAAGCCCTGATTGATGAATTGATGGAACGAAAGCGGCTCAGCCAGAGCCTGGGTCACCCAGCCCATCAACAGACCACATGCGTCGCCAGCGAGGGTCAGCAGAGGCAGCATCAGGATGCAGGCTAGAATGCGGGGCACCGCCAGTAGCCTGTAAGGACTAACCGCAGATGCCTCGATGGCATCGATCTGCTCGGTCACTTTCATCGACGCCAACTCCGCTCCAATGCCCGCGCCCACTCGGCCACTCACTACCAGACCGGTGATGATCGGGCCCGTCTCGTGAATAACGGAGAACACGATCGCGGCCGGAAGCAGCGACTTCGCCCCAAATCGAGTCAGGCTGTAACGGGCTTCCAAAGAAAGAACAACCCCAGTGGCGGCCCCGGCCAAAGCCACCAAGGGCAGGGACTTTGATCCGATCTCGTCGAGTTGTAGAAACAATTCCCGGAATTCAAACGGCGGCGTCATTGCAGCCCGCACGACTTGCCAAGCAAATATTCCCAGATCGCCAAACCACTCGAGAAACTTGTTGATCAGGCCCAGAGAGGAGTTCACCGCCGGGAACGCGGCCGAAGTCCGCGGCCCCGGAAGTTGAGGATCCATGCCTGCGAGCACCGTGGATTTGCGGGCGATCATGGACTTGTAGATCCAGGATTTGAGCCCGGCGCTGGCGCTCCGTGCGCGTTGTCAAGATGCATGCGGGAACGCCATGAGTGTGGCCCGCTAGTAATTCGGCGCATCTTCATATCGAGATTCTCCGTGGCCAATCCTTCTTCAGTCGATCCTTCTTTAGTCGATCTAAGACCCGGGTGCAGCCAGTAAGGGTCGCCGTTCTTCAAACGGTAAGTGGGCAACTTCCGTGGTCGCACTGGCACGCAATCTCAAACTTCTTTAGAGCCCGCTTGCTTACAGGGTTGACCGCAGTATTTGTCGTCAGGTTGCACCGAGCACCGGCACGGCAGGTGCGCACACTTGTTCTGCTCATTTGTCGTCATCATTAGTGTTCTCCTTCAGATCTACCTTCGTTTCAACATCCATCCGATCAATGTTCCCGCGGTGACGCCGACCACAAATGACGTTGCAACCGTTAGCACTGGGTGTCGTTGGATACGCTGAGTCGTGTCATTCAAGAATTCTTCGGCAGCATCGCCGCCCTGCTTTGCGGCGCGCCTCACTACTCCCACGCCATCCTCGATCGCATCGGCGATCGCACTAGTGGCTCGAGAAGCTTGGTGGGCTGATTCCGTGATGTGATCGGCTGTTCTTTCCACTACGGTTTGTGACATGGTCCCCTCCTGTGCAATTTTGACGACCCTGGGCGATACGTCTCTATTCTCCGACCGTCTTTTCAGCGCGGCCGATCCAATTCTGAACTTTGCCAGCGTTCTTTTCCGCTTCCCCTGAGACCACCAAATCGGGGTCGTTTGTCGCCTTTCCAACCTCCTCCTTAACCTTCCCCTTCACTTCGTGGAGTTTGCCTTCGGTCCGGTCTTGCGTGCTTGGTTTCATGTTTCTCTTCTGCCTTTTCGTAATAAGCTCCAAGTTGTGTCTCCGCCCGATTACCAGAGCGGCCATTACGCCACTTCTTTTCTTTCAACACTTACGGGCACCTGCACCAGCTCCTCAAACAGCGAGCGGTAATGAATCATTGCCGTCCTCAGCTCTTCGGTTGTTGCTTCATCCTTTCCAACTTTCGCAACCCGCAACGCAATCTCATGCGCAGTCCGGTAATTCTCCATCACGCGGGGATGGTCGACAGAAATGTCGGCGGCACGCTGATCGAAATCGGATACGGGATAGCCGCGAGCTTTCATTACTGAGGAAACCAGGTCGTCAGCCTCCGTGACCGCACCCTTAGGGGAATCAACAAAACGGGACTGTACGGACTCCCACCGTTTCAAAAAACGTTCGTGCTCGATCGGATCGAGATCGCGAATGTTGAGCTTTTCAACCCGCTTCTCGCGATCCTCCAACTTCGCTTCCGCTTTTCGTCCCGCCCCATGCACAAGGACCGCCCGATCGTACTCGGGCCCAAATTTCTTTCGCAGGTCTGCGGTTGTATTCCTGCGTTTTCGCGCGTACAGCCAAACCAGCACTGCGATGATGAGAATCGCCACGGCGGCGAGGACAATCAGGTTCGTATCCATCAGATGTAGATTCATCGAGCCCTCCAGGCATCAAGAAATGTTCACAAATCCAACTTCGTTCCAGAGTTTCCTCCGGCGTCAGACCTTTGCGGAATGCCAGTATCGAACATTTGACGTCGGAAGACTGGTCAGAATTGATCGCTTTCTGAATCAACGCCACCGCATTTCCCGAGACGCGGACGGTAGGATGCGCTTCTTTCAAAGTGAGCGATTGTGCACAGCATTGCCGAAGCAAGTGAGCGAATCTATAGCTTGTCTCAAGAGGCAGAAGTTTCTCTCCCGGATTCCATCTAGATCCGATCAAAGGAAAAAATTATGAAAACGACTAAATTGCCCTTTACCCTGCTCGCGCTGCTCGCCGCCGCGATTATGGCCGGATGCTCAACGACGGCCGCGAAGTCCCCTGATGTTTCTGACAGTATTCGCAAATCGCTCGATCAGGCAGGCCTCAAAGACGTCTCCGTCAGTCAGGACCGCGACAAAGGCGTCGTGACGCTCGGCGGACAAGTCGCCACCGACAACGCCAAGTCACAAGCCGAATCGCTGGCAAAATCGTTCGCGGGCGCCCAAGTTGTCGCGGATCAGATTGAGGTGATTCCCGTGGCCGGAGCGAAAGATGCCAAGGCCGTGAATTCCGATCTCGACAAAGGCATCGAGGAGAATCTGGACGCTGCTCTAATCCAGAACAAGATGCACGATAACGTGAAATATGAAGTGAAGAGCGGCGTAGTGACGTTGAGCGGAGAGGTGAACTCGGAAGACAAGCGGACGCGTGCAGGACAGGTAGCGAGCGGAGTGCCGAACGTCCAACAAGTGGTGAATGACCTGCAGGTTAGAGATCAGAAAGCCAGTTCGTCACCATCACTCTAGGAACAACTCCGGAATTGATGTGTGCCGGAGGAAGCAGGGCAGCCGAATTCCCCGGGCTATCAACCGCCGCCGTAGTACTCGACAAGGAGATGCTATGTCGTTTGGACTTTACTCGATTGGGTTTGCAATCTTAATCGGAGGATTGATTTACGCCGCGCTCCTTGTGCACATGCCCGCACACTGGATTGTCGTGGGGGCAGTTGTACTCTTAGGCGTTGGTATTCTGTCAGGCGTTAAGGCCACGCGTCAGAAGGATCCGCCGGAATAACGCAATTGCCCGCCAGAACAGGCTTGACGCCCGTGCCGCGCGAATGTCCGCCCGTAAGGTGTGGAGGCAATCCCGTTCATGGATTGATATTGATGGAGAACGGAAGCGGAAGTTTAGTCGTGGAGAACGATATTCAGAAGTGAACTATGAACCTGTAGTCCGCTCTCGCCATAGTCAACGAAGCCTAACTTTCTGAACCTATTCATGAAAAAACTGACCCGGGAGCGGGTTGTGCCTATCATATCGGCGAGCGTCTCCTGACTGATCTTGGGGATTACCGTCTCGGGCACGCCTTCCTTGCCGAAATGAGCCAGCAAAAGCAAAATCCGAGCCAGTCTCTTTTCGCTGGAATTGAAGAGCTGGTCGACTAAATCCTCTTCATAGCGAATGTTCCGCGCCAGCAGATAGGCCACGAACATGTCGGAGAATTCGTGCTCCCGATGAAGCGCTTCCATCATCGCTTTCTTGTCGATGCGCAGAAGCTCGCAGTCCGTCATTGCTGTTGCAGACCCCATGCGTAAAGGCTGTCCAGCCAGGCCACCTTCTCCGAAAAAATCTCCCTCGCTCAATATTCCCAAGGTTGCTTCCTTGCCAATCTTGGATACGACCGTGAGTCGAACTTTGCCTTCCTGGATGTAGAAAACGGAATCAGCCGCATCTCCCTGCGCGAAGACTGTTTCTTTCTTAGGAAAAACCACGACCTTACTTCCCGCGCCGATCGTGGCAAGGAAGTCCTCTGGGTCGAACTCGGATTTTCTCTTCGCCAACGTGGCAGGTGATGCCATCAATAAACTCTCCCGTTATGGAGCTACACTCTTGAGTATTTTCACAGGATCGTGGTTTCCAAATATGTTCACTTTTGCTCACAATTGAAAAAAAAGCCCTAGCGGACCCGAAAATGGGACCTGCCGTTCCCATAACTTATTGAAAATGATCAATATTGAACATCTTCCCCGCTGTGAAACATGCATTATGGGGTGGTGAAAACCAAAGAACTCACCCCGAAACAGATATTATCCGTGCCTTGTAACACTTGTGGTGCAGCGACCGGGGAAATTTGTGAACTGCATACCGGTGCCCCGCGCAGCGAGCCACACCGGGATCGAAAGCTCTCCGCGGCCGAAGCCGTGGAAGAAGCCGGCAAACGATAACACGTCGCAACGCTGCAAAGCTGCTTTACGTAGGCAGATCATCCTGCTTCACAAACGGGAATTGTGGGGACAACGACCGGACTATCGCAGCGTTCGCAGCGTTCTTGAGGTGAAGTAGCCCCGCGGGCCAACGCACGGACAGGGACCAGGCGCCAACCTCTTAGCTTTCGCGCCTGGCGAGATTGCCGGGTAGTGCAAGTTTCAAATCCGACCGATGACCACGAGGATAACAACGATGCAAAGGATAAGTCCCAGTCCCCCGGTCGGAGCATAACCCCAGTCTCGACTGTGCGACCATCTCGGGAGCGCACCGAAGAGAGCTAAGATCAAAATCACAATCAATATAATTCCAAGCATGTTTCACTCCTTTTTCCCGCACTGAGACGAGGTTCAAACTTCTCTAACTGCGGGCCGGCTCTAACTCTGTGTTGCTCCAGCGCGCCGTACGCGATCCTCACGCCGGGAGTCATAAGAGGAAGAGCCGCTTCCTTTATAAGTGTGCCGCTAGATCTTTACTGGTCAAAACTGCTCAATGTGAAAAATAGGGTCGAGAAAGCCGGAATGATCGCTCTCTTGGATGCCGGGTCGCAGCGGCTGGACGGCATCTCACAACGCGGCCCCACCACTTCGATCGCTGCGTACCACCAAAAAGGAAATGGCGCGAGCCCACGGAGTGGGCCGCACCATGTAAGAGCTTCCACTGGCGAATCTATTCTTTACCTCCAGGGGCCTTTTTCTCAGGAGCGCTTTCGGGGTGAGCCTCAGGGCGGGCTGCAGGCTGCGCATGAGGAGCAGGCTGCGCATGAGCTGCAGTCGTTGGACGAGGAGCGCTCTTCTCAGGGCGTGGTGCGGCTTGTTGATGAGCTGCGGGCTGTGCATGAGCCGGTTTACTATCGTTCGACCGAGCCGCCGACGGCTTACTCTCAGCCGCCTTGTTCTCGTTCGTGCGAGTTGCCGCCGCCTTACTCTCGGCCGCCTTGTTCTCGTTCGTACGAGTTGCCGCCGCCTTACCTTCAGCCGCCTTGTTCTCGTTCGTGCGAGTCGCCGCCGCCTTACTCTCGGCCGCCTTGTTCTCGTTCGTGCGAGTTGCCGCCGCCTTACTCTCGGCCGCCTTGTTCTCGTTCGTGCGAGTCGCCGCCGCCTTACTCTCGGCTGCCTTGTTCTCGGTGGCCTTGCTCTCAGTGGCCTTGCTCTCAGTGGCCTTATTCTCGGCTGCCTTGTTCTCGGGGGCCTTGTAAGGTGCTCCCGCCTCTTTGGCCGCTACCACTCCAGAGCCGCTAAACTCCCCAGGCTTCGCAGTTGCAGCAATTGCCGGACGGCCCTGGTTCACAGAAGCCAGGAGCGCGTGGTTGGTACTGGCCACGTGCACATGCTCGGTCTGCATCGCAGTTGCCGGCGTGTGTCGCTCGTGCATCGCAGTTTCTTCGGCAGCGGTTGGTCGAACCGTAATTCCACCTTCACCGCCGTTATAGCTGACATGGTTCACAGTGGTTTCGTTGATTACGGTCTTGCTGTAGACAGTAGTGATGCTCGTGACGTTCACGTTGTTCACGGTAGTGTTGTAGTTGAAAGCTCCGTTATTCCAATAGCCGCCTCCATAGCCGACACCACCGTAGCCGAAGCCGTAATTGACGCCTCCGTAGAAGCCGACATTTTGGCCCCAGTAGCCTTCATTCCAGGCGAACGCGTTGCCGCCATAACCCCAGTACCCTGGCGTCCAGAGCAAGCCCACCTCGGGAGCCATCGCCCACGTGCCCGGCACCCAGAAATAGCCCTCGTCGCCATAACCCCAGTAGCCGGGCGTCCACAAATAACCGGCGGAGGGGCACATGGGTTGCGTGTACACAGGAAGCGCGGGCGGTGCGATCATGATCGATACTCCGAACTGCGCCAACGACGTGGCCGGAATGGCCAGTATCAGAAAAGCTAGCAATAGCAAACGAACCTTACGCATTTGGAACCACCTTGCCCAGATCATCCTTCGGTTGCCCGGTCCTACCTTGCTGCTGCGGGCTGCGTGGATTGAACGGTTACGCGTCGATGCAAGGATTCCACGGAGGCACTGACCGAGTCTGTGCACTACAGCTCACTTTTTGCGAGTGTCGCAATTTAAATGTGCTGGCATCGATCGATTTTCTCGAGATGACCGTGCTGACGACGAAAACAAAACGACGCGGGCCCAAACAGTGGGCCCGCGCCGAGAGTAGTTAGTTGGTCGCCCCTACGAACGGGCCGCTATAGTGTGAAGCTGAGCACAAGATTAACGCCAGGGAACGACGCGTTGCACAAGTAATACACGCCGTCTATTTCGATAACATAAACGTTTTGCGTGTAGAGCCAGTTGCTGGGCCACGGGTCAACGAATCCGAAGGAATAGCCACCGTATTGGAAGCGGTGATTGCTGTACTCGGATTGGCTGACACGAAACGAGTGTTGCGCTCCAAAATTGGCCTTGAATTTGTCTGCGGGAATTTGGCCGCCACGGTTACCAGCAGCCTGCTGTTGTTTTTGCTCCGGCTTAGCCTGCTGTGCGCTCTCCTCTTCCGGCTTGTTGTTCTTCTCCGGGTGCGCGGCGGGCTTTTCTTCTTGCTTTGCGGACTTCTCTGGCTGCGCTTTTTTTTCTTCCTGGGCCGACTTCTCCGGCTGCGCTTTTTTCTCTTCCTGGGCAGGCTTGGCTTTCTGTTCGTCCTGCTGGTCGCGCGGCTCCTGTGCGAACGCCGGAACCGCGGCGACGAGCGCCAAAGACAGAACTGCTGTGCTGATAACTTCAACTAGGTTCATAAGTGTTGCCTCCATTATTGATCGTTTCGTGCGCTTGCGTTACTGCAAGCTTCCTGTGGTTGTGTTAACCGGGCTGCCGATGGCTTCGCCGGACACGAGAAGTTCCACTCTCCGATTCTGCTGACGCCCGGAGGAGTTATCGTTGGAGGCTACTGGCAAGGTATTGCCGAAGCCTCTAGCCGAAACCGAATTCGTTAACACCCCTTGTTGCACGAGGTAGTCGCGCACGGATCCAGCACGGTTCTCAGATAGTGTTTGA
>Ga0074045_10002052_pt1 | contig 18952 bp, 17 predicted proteins | sample BogForMeECP23OM2_FD_94442 | JGI IMG/M metagenome (GOLD analysis project Ga0074045, IMG submission 94442) | Bog forest soil microbial communities from Calvert Island, British Columbia, Canada - Bog Forest MetaG ECP23OM2 | ecosystem: Environmental > Terrestrial > Soil > Wetlands ...
CCGGATATGGACATCGACGGTGCGTTCCTCGATGTAGACGTGGTCGCCCCACACCTGGTCGAGCAATTGCGCCCGGCTGTGAACTCGCTCCGGGCGCGCCATGAGAAATTTGAGCAGGCGGAATTCCGTCGGGCCAAGCTGCACCGGCGCTCCGCCCGCCGTCGCCCGATGCGTCGCAGGATCGAGCTGCAAAGGGCCCACGGTGAGGGTTTCCTGCGCTGCTTCCGGCGCCCGGCGCCGCAATACGGCCTTGATGCGCGCCTTCAGCTCGCGCGGGCTGAACGGCTTTGTGACGTAGTCGTCGACCCAGGCTTCGAGCCCGGCGACGCGATCGGCCTCGTCGCCGCGCGCGGTCACCATGATGATCGGCAGCTCGCGCGTGCGCGCTTCGCCGCGCAGGCCGCGGGCCAAGGCCAGACCCGACTGCCCGGGAAGCATCCAGTCGAGCAGCAACAGGTCGGGCAGCGCGCGCTTGATCTCACCCAGGGCCGCTTCCGCATCGGCGACGGTGCGCACCGAGAACCCGGCGTCTTCCAGATTGACGCGCAACAGCTCTTGAATCGCCGGTTCGTCCTCGACCACCAGGATCGATGGCATCATCACGCCGCCTCCACCTTCACTCCGCCACTTCGGCGCGGATCTGCTCCGCCGTGGCATGGCGCACGTCCTTGCCCTTGACCGCCTGCACGACATCCTCGGCGATGTTCTTGGCATGGTCGCCGATGCGCTCGATCGACTTGGCGATGAACACGATCTCGAGTGCCGGCGTGATGGTGCGCGGATCTTCCATCATGTAGCTGATGAGCTGCCGCAGGACGGCCAGGAAGGACGCGTCGATCGCCTCGTCGTTGCTGACCACCGTCGCCGCGGCGTTGACATCGAGGCGGGCGAAGGCGTCGAGGGCAAGCCGCAGGTTCTCCTCGGCGAGCCCGGCGACGCGGGTGATGACATGCACGCGCACCGTGGTAAGGCGCTCGGGCTTCTGCATCTGCCGCGCCCTGTAGGCGACCTTCTTGATTTCGTCGCCCACTCTCTCGAGGTCGTTGACGATCTTGACCACCGTCAGGATCATGCGCAGGTCGCCCGCGGTCGGCTGTCTCCTGGCGATGATCTGGCTGCACTGCTGGTCGATATCCACCTGCATCTGGTTGATCGCCTGCTCATCGCTGGCCACGAGCGACACGATGTCGTCTTCACCGTCGTCACTGTGCAGCTGCAGCGCCTCGATGGCGCGCCGGAATTGCGTCTCGACCAGGCCGCCCATCGCCAAGACACCGGAGCGGATTGAGTCCATTTCGACGTCGAACTGCTTGGAAGTGTGCTCGCTCACGTAGATCTCCGCTGCTCGTGCCGGCCGCGTCAGCCGAACCGGCCGGTGATGTAATCCTCGGTTTCCTTGCGCTTCGGCTTGAGGAACAGGTCGTCGGTGGCTCCGAATTCGATGAGTTCGCCGAGGTACATATAGGCAGTGTAATCGGAAACGCGCGCTGCCTGCTGCATATTGTGGGTGACGATGGCGATGGTGTAGTCGGCCTTCAGTTCGCTGATCAATTCCTCGATCTTGGCCGTCGAAATCGGGTCGAGCGCCGAAGTCGGCTCGTCGAGCAGCAGTACCTCCGGCTTGACCGCCACCGCGCGGGCGATGCACAGGCGCTGCTGCTGGCCGCCGGAGAGCGCCATTCCGCTTTGCTTGAGCTTGTCCTTGGCCTCGTCCCACATGGCCGCTTTGGTGAGCGCCCACTCCACGCGGTCCTCCATCTCCCGCGCGCTCAAGCTCTCGTACAGGCTCACGCCGAAGGAGATGTTGTCGTGGATCGACATCGGAAACGGCGTCGGCTTCTGGAACACCATGCCGATCTTGGCCCGCAGCATGTTGAGGTCGACGTGCGCCTCGAGCGTGTTGCGGCCGTTGAAATTGATCTCGCCGACCGCGCGCTGCCCCGGGTAGAGCGAGTACATGCGGTTCAAGGTCCGCAAAAGCGTCGACTTGCCGCAGCCGGAAGGACCGATGAAGGCGGTAACGCGGCGCTCGGCGATGTCCAGGTTGACGTCCTTGAGCCCCTGGAACTTGCCGTAGAAGAAGTCCAGGTGGCGCACGGCGATCTTGGTCGCCGACGCCTCCTCGGACTTGGCTGCGAACTCGGGCCGCAGCGCCTGCATTTCCAGGTTCATGGTATCCATCCGATCACTTGGGCGCGGCCTGCCGGAACAATACGCGCGCCATGATGTTGAGCGCCAGCACCGCGAGGGTGATGAGCAGCGCCCCCGCCCATGCCAAGTGCTGCCACTCGACGAACGGGCTCGCCGCAAACTGGAAGATGACCACCGGCAAGTTGGCCATCGGCGCGTTCATGTCGGTGCTCCAGAACTGGTTGTTGAGCGCGGTAAACAGCAGCGGCGCGGTCTCGCCGGAAACGCGGGCCACCGCGAGCAGCACACCGGTGATGACCCCGGCGCGAACCGCTTTGAGCGTCACCATCAGGATAACCTTCCACATCGGCGAACCCAGGGCGATCGCCGCCTCGCGCAGGCTGTTGGGCACCAGCCGCAGCATGTTCTCGGTGGTGCGCACCACGACGGGAATCGCCAGCAGGGCCAGGGCGAACGACCCGGCCCAGCCGGAGAAATGGCCCACCTGCGCGACGATTACCGTGTAGATGAACAAGCCGATAACAATCGAGGGCGCGGAGAGCAGAATATCGTTGATGAAGCGGGTAAGGCTCGCCACGATGCCGTTCTTGCCGTACTCGGCTAAGTAGATCCCGGCCAGAATCCCGATCGGGGTGCTGATCAAGGTCGACACGACGACCATGAGCAGGCTGCCGAAGATCGCGTTGGACAGCCCGCCCTCGCTGCCCGGGGGCGGCGTCATCTGCGTGAACAGCATCGGCGACAGCGCCTCGAAACCGCGCGCGAACAGCGTGATCAGGATCCAGATCAGGAAAACCATCCCGAAGGCCATGGTCAGCAGCGACATGGCGAGGTTCCAGCGGTTGAGCCAGACCCGCCGCCGGTAGAGGTTTTGGTTGCCGCTAGCCATCGATGCCCGCCATCAGGTTTCCTGGCCTTCGCCCTTGGCGAGCTGCGCGAGCAGCAGGCGCGAGCATGCCAGGACGATGAAGGTCAGCATGAAGAGGATCAGCCCCAGCGTGATGAGCGACGACAGGTGAATGGGATTGGACGCCTCGTTGAATTCGTTGGCCAGCGCGGAGGCGATCGAATTACCCGGCGCGAACAGCGAAGCGCTGATCCGGTAGGCATTGCCGATCACGAAGGTCACCGCCATCGTCTCGCCCAGCGCGCGCCCCAGGCCCAGCATGATGCCGCCGATGACCCCGACCTTGGTGTAGGGCAGGACTATGTTCCAGACGACCTCCCAGGTCGTGCAGCCGATGCCGTAAGCCGATTCCTTGAGCACCGGCGGCACAATTTCGAACACGTCGCGCATGACCGAGGCAATGAACGGGATGACCATGACCGACAGGATGAACCCGGCGGCAAGCATGCCGATCCCGTTCGATGCCCCTTGGAACATCGCCCCGATCAGCCACACGCGGCCGAGGGTATTCTGCAGAGCGGGTTGGACGGTATCGGCGAAGATCGGCGCAAAGACGAACAACCCCCACATGCCATAGATGATGCTCGGCACCGCGGCCAGCAGCTCGACGGCCGTGCCCAGCGGCCGCTTGAGAACCGGCGGGCACATCTCGGTCAGGAACAAGGCGATGCCGAAGCTCACCGGGATGCCGATCAGCAGGGCGATCGCCGAGGTGACCAGCGTGCCGTAGATCGGGGCCAGCGCGCCGAACTGGTGGGTGACCGGATTCCAGACGTTGGTGACGAAGAATTTCGGGCCAAACTCCTCCAGCGCGGGAATCGAGCCGTGAACGAGCGAAGCGATGATCGCCACCAGCATCGCCAGCACGAACAGCGCGAAGAACAGCGTCGTCTTCTCGAACAGCACGTCCTGCCAGCCCACCGACGCAAAATGTCTCCCGGGCGGCGAGGGCTGCAGCCGGGCGATCGGCACGCTGTCAGGAGGCGTCAGGATTGTCGCGTCGGAAGCAGTCGTCGGCATGGTCTACCCAACCGCCGGCCCCGATCAGCGTTCCTCGAGGCCGGTCATGTGCATCCTTGCGCGCCCGAAGCCGGTGGCGCCGGCTCTACCAGATGGATTTGCCCGACGGGTCCTTGAGCTCGGTCTTCCAACTGCCCTCGATCTGCGTCACCAACGATGCCGGCAGCGGCACGTAGTCGAGTTCGTCGGCCATCTTCTGCCCGTTCTTGAACGCCCAGTCGAAGAACTTCAGGACTTCCTTGCCGCTGGCCGGCTTGTCCTGAACCTTCTGCAGCAGGATAAAGCTCGTTGCCGCGATCGGCCAGGAATCCTTTCCCGGCGAGTCGGTGATGATCTGGTAGTAGTCCTTCGCACCTTTCCAGTCGGCGTAGGCGGCAGCGTTCTGGAACGTACTGTTGTCCGGCTTCGGATACGCTCCTTCCTTGTTCTGCACCAGCGCATAGGTCATGTTGTTCTTCTTCGCGTAGGCGTACTCGACGTAGCCGATCGAGCCCTTGATGCGCTGCACGTACGAGGACACGCCCTCGTTGCCCTTGCCGCCGATGCCCTCGGGCCAGGCGACTGCCGTGGCCGACCCGACCTTCTCCTTCCATTCCGGGCTGACCTTCGACAGGTAGTTGGTGAAATTGAAGGTCGTGCCCGACCCGTCCGAGCGCCGCACCACGGTGAGCGGGTCGGCGGGCAGCTTCACGCCCGGGTTTAGCGCGGTGATGGCCTTGTCGTCCCAGGACTTGATCTTGCCCAAGTAGATATCGGCGAGTACCGGCCCGGTGAACTTGAGCGCGCCCGGCGCGACGCCCTCCAGGTTGACCACCGGCACGATGCCGCCGATGATCGCCGGAAACTGCATCAGGCCCGCCTTCTCCAGTTCCTCAGGCACGAGCGGCGCGTCGGAGGCGCCGAAATCGACCGTCTTCGACTGGATCTGTTTGATACCCCCGCCGGAGCCGATCGACTGGTAGTTCATGCCTACTCCGGTCTTGGACTTGTAGGCATCGGCCCATTTGGCATAGATCGGATAGGGAAAGGTGGCGCCCGCGCCAGTTATATCGGCAGACAGTGCGGGAGCGCTGCAAGCAAGGGCGGTGAGACCGAGCAAGCCAAGCAGATATTTGTTCATGGGAGCAATCCTAAGGTGGTAGGGATGCGCTTTAGCCCCGCCATTGTCAGGCCGCTCTATTACAGCGGCGTGACGGACGTAATATTCCAGTGGTTTATCTTGTTTTTTTAAATCAATAGCTTGCACGACGATCCGGACGGCGATCCGGCCGCGTCTTCGGGTCATCGGGCGAGCAGGGACTCGCCCGGGCGGACGCGGCTGAAGCGCACCGGGAGCGAATGGCTCTCCAGGGAGCCCTCGCGCAAGCGCACCCGGGTATACGCCGAGGTGGCCCAGTCGCCCGGATCGGGGAAATCGTCCCGGTAATGGGCGCCGCGGGAGTTCTCCCGCGCCCGGGCGGCGCAGACGATCAGGCGCGACACCGCGATTAAGCTCCCGAGGTTGAGCCAGTCGTGCCAGGCGAGGTTGAAGCGGCGCTCGCGCCCGGCCGCCGGCAAGGCATATTCCCGGTGCAGGGCGGCGAGCACCGAGAGCGCTTCATCGGCGCGCGCGAGGCCTGCTGCGTTGCGCACGATGCCGGCGTCGTCCCACATCGTCGCGTACAGATGCTCGCGGATCGAGACGAGGTCCGCGCCGTCTGGGTGCCGCGAAGCGAAGGGAATTTCGGCCTGCGCGATCGCCGCCGCGACGGCTTGCGCGTCGGGCTCGCGCAACGCGCCGTGGCGCGCTACCCATCGCGCCATCGTCGCGCCGGCGATGCCGCCAAACACCGTCGAATTGGCCACGCCGTTGCCGCCGAGGCGATTGGCGCCGTGCACGCCGCCGGAGTCCTCGCCGGCCACAAACAGCCCCGGCTGCTCGGTGCTGCAATCGGGCGCGAACTCGACCCCGCCCATGAGGTAATGCGCCGTCGGCACGACTTCGACCCTGCCCCCGGCAAGGTCGAAGCCACAGTCGGCGCAGCGTTCGACCATGCCCTTGAACTGCCGCCGCACGTGGTCCGGGCCCAGATGGGCCATCGACAGGTACACGCCGCCTTCCGGCGTGGTGCGCCCGGCGCGCATCTCGGCGTAGATCGCCCGCGCCACGATGTCGCGGGTGGCCCGCTCGGCGCGCGCGTCGACGTCGACCATGAAGCGGCGGCCCGCGCCGTTGAGCAGGTGACCGCCGGCGCCGCGCAGGCCCTCCTCGAGCACGGTGCCGGTCATGCGCGTATCGGGCCCGGCCAGAAGCCCTGTCGGGTGAAACTGCACCATTTCCATGTCGCGCAGCGGCAACCCGGCGGCGAGCGCGAGCGCCAGACCGTCGCAGCTCTTGTCGCCGGACGGGGTGTGGAAGCGGTACATGGTCGGGCCCGCGCCGGTCGCCAGCAGTACGGCCCGGGCCTGGACCAGAACGTATTCGCCGCTGCGCATGTCGATGAGCAGCGCGCCGGCGATCGCTTCCCCATCGCCGCTCTTGATCAACGCCTGCGCGCGGTGTTCCTCGAGCCGCCCTATGGCGCGCGCCCAGACCGCCTCGGCAAGCCGGTTCATGATCTCGATTCCGGTCAAGTCGCCCTTGTGCACGGTGCGGTCGAAGGTCTGTCCGGCGAACGCCTTCTGATGGATGCTGCCGTCGGGATTGCGGTCGAAAAAACACCCGAGCTCGTTTTCCAGCTCGCGCACCCGCTCCACCGCGCCGCTGCAAAGCGTCCAGGCGAGGTCCTGGTCGGGCAGCCAAGCGCCGCCTTCGATGGTGTCCATGAAGTGCCGCTCGACCGAATCGCCCGCGCCGAGCGCCACGTTGTAGCCGCCCTGGACCATGCGCGTGCAGCCGCATTTGCCGAGCAGGCCCTTGACCGCGACGGTGATGGCGAGCGAGGGATCGGCCTGATGCGCGTGCAGCGCGGCGAACAGCCCCGCCCCTCCGGCGCCCAGGATCAAGATATCCGTCTGCAGTCGGCGCATGGCCCCGCGCGTTTGTAGCAGGACCGTAACCTAGCGCGCCTTGACGCCGAGCGCAGCCAGGGCCGAGGCGCGCCGGGCCCGCGCCTCGGCGTCGACGGTCGCATAGATGCTGCCGCCGTGGCTGTCCATCGCCACGCGCAACGGCCCGAAATCGCGCACCCGGAAGCGCCACAGGCTCTCCGGGTGGAGGTCGTCGAGGTCGACCGCCTCGATCTGCTCGATCCAGGTCGTTTCCAGGGCCGCGGTGCCGCCGACGACGGCCAGATAGGCGCCGCCGAATTCGCCGAACGCGTCAAGCGAAGCGCTGCCCAGGCCGCCCTTGCCGATGATCAGTCGCACGCCAGTCTTCGATAGCAGCGGCCGCGTGAAGCGCTCCATGCGCGCCGAAGTCGTGGTGCCGATACACAGCGGCGCGTAGCCGGCGGGGTGCTCGGCGCAGGGCGGCACCTTGCGCACGTTCGGCGCGGTGTGGATCACCGCGTGACCGGCGAGATCGAAGCGGGTCGCGCGCCCGCGATCGAAAAGCGCGATCTGGGTCGCGTCGCGGATGCCGAACAGCGTGCCCTGCAGCGTGACCGTATCGTCGATGCGCAGTGCCCGGACCGCGCCGGCGGCAAGCGGTGGCAAGAGCTCATGGTGCGCCATGGGCGCTCCCCGGTTGGCGGCGGCCACGACGGCGGTCGAGGCGCAGCGCCCGGGCGAGGTGCCGCCCGACGGGCATTGCTTCCGCCGCGCCTGCCTCGGCGCAAGGTGCTGCCGGGCCGAAAGCGCGCCCGCCGCCCCTGCCCTTCGCCCTCGCCCGACCGCAGTGGCCGATGAACATGGCGTGCTTAGAAGCCGTAGTCGACGCCTTGCGGCGTGATCGTGGCGCTGGCGCGGCGCGCCGAGTGGCATTGCATGTTGACCGCGACCGGGTTCATCGTGATATGGGTCGCGGCGAGCTCGACGTGCACGGCGAAGGCGGTTGCGTCGCCGCCCAGTCCCTGCGGGCCGACGCCGAGCAGGTTGACCGCCGCCGACAGCTCGTCTTCCAGCTGCGCGCCGGCCGGGTCGGCGCAATGCGTTCCCAGCGGCCGGATTGCCGCCCGCTTGGCCAGGTGCAGGCACAGGTCCGCGGTGCCGCCGACGCCGACGCCGACGATGGTCGGCGGGCAGGTCCGGCCGCCGGCATCGAGCACGCAGTCGACCACGAAGGTCTTGACCGCGTCGGCCCCGTCCGCCGGCACGGCCATCTTGAGCCAGGAGTTGTTTTCCGACCCGCTGCCCTTGGGAATCATCTCGATGCGCAGCCCGTCGAAGTCGTCCGCGACGTCGATCTCGATCACCGGCACGCCGATTCCGCACGACGTCTGCGCATTGTGGCGCGTGAGCGGATGCACGATCGACGAGCGCAGCGGGTGCTCGCGCGTGGCGCGCTCGCAGCCGCTGCGAATCGCCGCCTTGAGCGCCACGCCGTCCTGCGCGGCAAACTCGACGCCGCGGCCGATGACCACGTTGTAGATGGGGATGCCGGTGTCCTGGCAGAGCAGGTTGTCGGTTTGCTCCGCCACCGCGATGTTGCTGATCATGGTGGCCAGAACGGACCGGGCCGAGGCCTGCGTTTCGCGCCCTGCCAGGACCTCGAACCCGCGCTTGATGTCGTCGGGCAGGATCTTGAGCGCCCGAATGTAGAGCTCTTTGGCGGCTGACTCGATGACTTGCGGGTCGATGCGCATCGGGGCGGTTCAGAACAGGTTGAGCGCGAAAGCCAGGGCACAGAATGCCGCCGCGCCGCCGGAGAGCGCAAGCAGCGCCGGCTGCGCCTCGGCTCGCCAGCCGCCCCATTCGATGAAGAGCAGGCGCAAGCCGCCGGCGAGGTGCGCTGCGAGCAGGAACACCAGCGCGACCTCGGAGGCCTCGACCGGGGGCGTCTGGCTCCAGCGCAACAAGGCGCCCAGCGCCGCCTCGCCGCGCAGCGCCTGCGCCAGGACGAGAAAATGCAGGGGAAGAAACAGCGAGAGCAGCAAGCCGGAAATGCGGTGGACCAGAAACGCCCAGTACGCCGCGTCGCCGCGGTTGCGCCAGCCCGGGGCCGTCATCGGGTCACCGCCGCGATGGCGAGCGCACCGAGAACGAGCAGGGCAATGCCGACGGCAAGGCATGTCAGGTCGGCGGCGCGGCCGCGCCAGGCGAGCCATTCCCCTGCCACCGTGCGCAGACCGATGGGCACGTGGATCGACACGGAAAGCACGAACACGGCGTAGAACGCTGCCCAGGCAGAACTGCCGCGGGTTCGGTTCAGGATCTCGGTTGCGGACAGCCCGCCGCGCACGGCCAGGATCATGGTCGCCAGATGCACCGCGACGCACAGCGCGAGCACCGCCGCGCTCGCCCGCTGCGCCAGCCACAGCCGGGTGGCGGCGGCGTTGCTCACAGCTCGCCGCGTAGCGCCGCGATCGTCGTCGCCCGCTTCAGTCCGGCGATCGATGCCGTCGGCGCGAGGTGCATGGGGCAGCGCGCGGTGCAGGTCTGATGGGTGTGACAGGCATGGCAGCCGGCGTCGCCGGCCACTGCCGAGAGCCGCTCACGGCGGGCGCCGTCGCGCGCGTCGTTGATCAGCGTCCAGGCGCGATTGAGCGCCGCCGGGCCGAGGTAATCGGCGTTCCAGGCGACCACGTCGCAGGCTGCGTAGCACACGCCGCAACCGATGCATTCGATCGCCCGGTCGACCGCGCGCCGCGGCGGCGATGCCGGTTCGATGCGTGCCAGGTCATCGCTCCGGGTGCGCGTGGGCTCGAACCGGCCACGCGCCCGCGCCCACTTGTCGAAGAACTCGCGCATGTCGGTGACCAGGTCGCGCACGATCGGCAGGTTGGCGAGCGGCGCGATCTCCAGCCGGTCGGATGGCGCGACCTTGCTCACGTGGGTGCGGCAAGTCCAGCATGGCCGGCCGTTGACCGACATCGCGCACGAACCGCACATGCCGACGCGGCAGGCGAAGCGATAGGCGAGCGTCGGATCGAGGCGACGCTGGATGAAGCTCACCACGTCGAGCACCGTTTGCGCATCGCGCCGCGGCACGTCATAGGTCTGATAGTGCCCGTCGGCGCCGCCGCGCCAAACCCGAACCTGCAACTGCGCCGTCATGTCCGAGGGTCGCCGTGGTACAGCCGGACGGTGTGCCTGGCTTCGGCGAAGAAAAGCCAGCGCTCGACCAGCAGCCCGATGATACAACAGGCCGCCGCCGCGATTGCGGGCTGCCAGCGGGCGGCGCCGGCGACCAGCCAGGCGAGCGGCAGGCCGAAGCCCAGCGCGAGTACCGCGACGCGCAGCGCGCCGGCATGCCGCCGTGCCAGCACGAAGCCGAATTCACGGGTCAGGAAGGTCCCGTGCGAATGCCCGACGTCGAGCAGGCGGGCGTGGGCGACGCTTATCGGAGCGGGCCCATGCACGCCTTCGCGCACGCCGATCGCGCGCTCGAGCGTCGGCGCGAGCGCGGCGTCGCCGATGGCATGCCAGTAGGCGAGCTTGCCCGCCAGCGCGGCAACTCCCAAGGCGGTCGCCAGGGCAAAAAACGCCCCCGCTCGCGGCGCATAGGCACAGGCGAGCGCCGCCAGGAGCATGGCGCCCGACCAGTGCCCGAGCAGAAGGAAGTTGGTCGGAGTCCAGCGCGTGTGCCACTGCCGGATCGGCTTGAGGCTGGCGTAGATCATCGCCGTGCACACCAGGACTAACCAGGCCAGCAGGCAGGTGGCCAAGCCGAGCAGCACCCGGACCGGACCGGCGCCGTCGCCGAACACCCGCAGCACGTAGGCCGCGCCGACCGCGAACAGCGCGCCAGCCGCCGTGGCCTCGCGCGACAGCCAGGAGGTGCGCAGGCGGGCAAACGACCGCCAGGCGTTGCGCGGATTGGCGAGGTGCAGCAGCGACGATGTCAGCCCGGCGGCAAGCAAGGCGAGTCCGAGCAGCGCGCCACGCCACAGCGCCTGCGCCGGCAGGCTGCCGGGTGCGAACAGGTCGACGAGTGCGGCCAGGGCGAGCAGGCCCAGTCCCGCGCCGGAGCTGACGGTGAAAAAAACCAGGCTGAACGCCGGCTTCATCCGCGCCGCGGCAAGCGCCCTTCAGCGCCGGATCACAGGGCTCGCGAGACTCGCCAGGCCGCGCTCGAGCAGCGCGCGAACATCCTCCTCGGCGAGCACCGGCCGGGGCTGCCGCGGCGGCAGATAGCGGTTGACCGGCGCATAGCCGAGCTCGGGCAGCAGGCCGAAGCCGCCGCGCTCGGCGGCAAGCCGCGACACCTCCGACTCCGGATCGTCGAAATCGCCGAACAGCCGCGCGCGCGTGGGACAGGCGAGCACGCACGCCGGCTGGCGGTCTTCCGGGGCCAGCAACTCGTCGTAGATGCGGTCGACGCACAGCGTGCACTTCTTCATCGTGCCCGACACCTCGTCGAGCTCGCGGGCGCCGTAGGGGCATGCCCAAGCGCACAGGTTGCAGCCCATGCACTTGTCCTGGTCGACCAGCACGATGCCGTCGGCACGCCGGTACGAGGCGCCGGTCGGGCAGACGGTGACGCAGTCGGCGTCGGCGCAGTGCATGCACGAGAGCGGGAAGTTGATCGTCTTCGATGCCGGATAGTCGCCGACCTCGTAGTGGCGCACGCGGTTGAACCACACGCCGGAAGGCTCGGCGCCGAAGGGTTGGTAGTCGGAAAGCGCGCCGTTGACCTTCGACGAGGCGTTCCATTCCTTGCAGGCGATGGCGCAGGCGTGACAGCCGACGCAGGTATCGAGATCGATGAGCAGTCCCAGCTTCATTTCGTGCCCGGGGCCGTTGTCAGGTGTGGTAGCGCCAGACGCGCGGGCGGTAGCCGCTGTCGCCGGGCAGCGGCTTGGCGGCGGCGAAGACCGGAAAGATGCCCTTTTCTCCCGGCGCGCACTTGCGCACCCTGACGCGCAGGTCGAACCAGGCGGCCTGGCCGGTGACCGGGTCGGAATTCGCCCAGCGTCGCGCGTCCGAGGCGCCGCGCGGCAGCAGTTCGGAAATCAGGTGGTTGAGCAGAAACCCCGCGGTCGCCTCCGAGGCGTCCGGGGACAGGCCCCAGGTTCCCGGCTGCTTGCCCACGGCGTTCCAGGTCCAGACCGTATTCGCCTCCACGCCTTCCATGGTCTTGAGCAGGCAGCGGATCCTGCCGTGGTGCGACTCCACCCAGACCCAGTCGCCGTCGGCGAGGTCGAGCCCGCGCGCGGTGCCGCGATTCATGTACAGGCTGTTCTCGGAGCGGATCTGGCGCAGCCAGGCGTTCTGCCCATCCCACGAGTGATACAGCATCATCGGCCGCTGCGTGATGGCGTGCAGCGGATAGGCTTCCGCCACCGTCCGCCCGCCACCGGCGCCGGGGTGCTCTTGCGCCCCCTCCAGGGGCGGGTACCAGAACGGCAGCGGATCGAAGTATTTGGCCAGCCGCTCGCAGTCGGCGAGCTCGGGCGGCTGGGGGCCGTCGTAGAGTCGCTGCCCGGCGAGGCGGAACTTCTGCAGCGGCTCCGAGTACATCTGCAGCACGACCTGCACCGGCGGGGTGCCGAACAGGGCGTGCCGCTCCGCGAACTCGAGATAGTCCTTGTTCGCGTAGCGGTAGTAGCGCATGTTCTCGGGCCAGGGATAGGTGAAGAAGCCCTGGTTCTCGATGTACTTCTCCCATTGCTTCGGGTTGGGCTCGCCGCGCAGCGATTGGTCGCCGTCCTTGCCGCGCCAGCCGGCCAAAAGCCCGACCCCCGGCGCCTTTTCGTAGTGGATGACGAAATCCTTGTAGTCCTTGAAGCGTGGCGAGCCGTCGGCGGCGGTGAAGACGGGGAAGCGCAGCCGCGATGCGAGTTCGACGAGCACGTCCTGCCATGGACGCACGTCGCGATCGGGCTCGACGACCGGATGGCGGATGGCGTCGGCCGCGGCGTCGGGGTCGGAGATGGGGCGGTCGAGCAGCGAGATCGCGTCATAGCGCTCGAGATAGGTCGTGTCGGGCAGCACCAGGTCGGCAAAGCCCACCGTTTCGGAATGGAAGGCGTCCACGACGACGACGAAGGGGATCAGGTACTCGCCGTCGCTGCCCTTGCGCGACAGCATGGCCCGCGTTTCGCCGGTGTTCATGGCCGAGTTCCAGGCCATGTTGGCCATGAACAGCAGCAGGGTGTCGATCGGGTACGGATCGCGGTTGACGGCGTTGGCGATCACCATGTGCATGACGCCGTGCGCGGCCAGCGGCGCTTGCCACGAATAGGCGTGGTCGATGCGCAGCGGCTTGCCCTGCGCGTCGATCACCAGATCCTCCGGCGCGGTCGGATAGCCGTAGGTGCCGCGCTTGAGCGGCGTGTCCGGGGCGAATATGACCGCGGGATCGTTTTCCGGCAGCGTGCGCATCGGGATGCGCCGCGGATAGGGGGCGCGGGCGCGGAAGTTGCCCGGCCCGTCGAGTGCGCCGAGGAGCATCTGCAGCAGATGCAGCGCGCGGCAGGTGTGAAAGCCGTTGGAATGCGCCGAAATGCCGCGCATGGCGTGCATCGCCACCGGGCGCCCGACGACCCGGTCGTGGCTGCGGCCGTGCATGTCGGTCCAGCGGATCGGCAGCTCGACGGCCTGGTTGAACGCCACCTGCGCCATTTCCAACGCCAGGCGATGGATGGTCTGCGCGTCCACGCCGCACTCGGCGGCGACGGTTTCCGGCGCGTAGCGGTCGTCGAGGTAGCGTTCCGAGGCGAGCGAAAACACGGTCTTGGCGCGACGGCCGTCGGGGAGGTCGACGGTGGCGAGCAACGCCGGCGCGATGCCGGGCAGGTTGCCGTCGACGCAGCGCCGATCGACGGTGTCCCAGATCAGCGGATTGCCCAGCGCATCCCGGGCAAACAGGCCGTCGCCGGGCATTCCGGGCGTCTGCACGACCAGCCACGGCGCGTTGCTGTAACGGATGAGGAATTCCCAGTCGACCAGTCCGCGCTTGAGCAGCACGTGCACGATGGCCAGCGCCAGCAGCCCGTCGGTGCCGGGGCGGATCGGTATCCACTCGTCGGCGATCGCCGAGTAGCCGGTGCGCACCGGATTGATCGACACGAACTTCGCGCCGCGGCGCTTGAGCTTGTCTAAGCCGAGCTTGAGCGGGTTCGACGAATGATCCTCGGCGACGCCCCAGAGCATGAAGTACTTGGCATGGTCCCAGTCCGGCGCGCCGAATTCCCAGAACGAGTAGCCGATCGTGTACAGACCCGCGACGGCCATGTTGACCGAGCACAAGCCGCCATGGGCGGCCCAGTTCGGGGTGCCGAACTGGGCCGCCCAAAGGGCCGACAGCGCCTGCATCTGGTCGCGGCCGGTGAAGAAGGCAAGCTGCGTCGGGTCGGTGGCCCGGATTCGCGCCAGCCGCTGCGTGAGCATATCGAGCGCTTCGTCCCAGCCGATAGCGACGAAGTCGCCCGCACCGCGCTCGCTCCCGGGGCGGCGCTTGAGCGGCTGCTGCAGGCGGGCCGGCGAGTACTGCTTCATGATGCCGGCCGCGCCCTTCGCGCAGATCGCGCCCTGATTGACCGGGTGGTTGCGATTGCCCTGGATGAAGCGCAGCTTGCCGTCTTCGAGCGTGACCTTGATCCCGCAGCGGCACGCGCACATGTAGCAGGTCGTGAACTTGGTCTGCTGGCGCGAATGATCGTCGAAGGGGATGGCGCGGGTCATACTCGGGCCGCACTAAGGCGACCGGGGAAGATCGGTCGCGCGACGCGAGCGCATTCTACACGAGCGCGGCCGGCCGCCCGGGCAAGGCGCCAGGCCTCAATCGAGATCGAGCAGCTTCAACCGCTGCACCTTGCCCGAGGGGCCCTTGGGCAGCGCGGCAACCAGGCGCAGCAGCCGCGGCGACTTGTACTGTCCGAGTTCGGCTATGCAATGCGCGCGTAGCTCCGCTTCCTCGCAGCGCGTGCCGGGCTTGAGTACCACGCAGGCGAGAATGTCCTGGCCGTAGTCCGGGTCGGGTATGCCCACCGCCGCCGCCTCGAGCACGGCGGGGTGGCGGAGCAGCGCCTCGTCGATCTCCCGCGGCGCGATGTTCTCGCCGCCCTTGATGATGAGCTCCTTGCGCCGGCCGACGATGAAATAGTAGCCCTCGTCGTCCCGGTAGCCCAGGTCGCCGCTGGCGAGCCAGCCGTCGGCGGAGCGCACCTGTGCCGTCTGCTCCGGTGCGCGGTAGTAGCCGGCCATCACGTTCTCGCCGCGCAGTTCGATCTCTCCGTGCTCGCCCGGGCCGAGCACGCTGCCGTCGGCGGCAACGACGCGCGCCTCGACGCCGAGCGGCAGGCCGATCGAACCGTACTTCCGCCGGCTCGCGTCGAGCGGATTGGCGAACGCCACCGAAGCGCACTCGGTGAGCCCCATCGCTTCGATGATGGCCACGCCGAAGCGCGTCTCGAACGCCCGCTGTTGCGCCACGGGCAACGGCGCGGAGGCCGACCGGGCGAAGCGGATGGCGCGGCACGCGGCCGCCTGGGCGGGCGTGGGGTCCGGGCCGTTGAGCAGGTAGGCGACGATGGTCGGCACGAGGTTGAGCCAGGTCGGCCGGTAACGCTCGACCAGGGTCCACCACTGCGAGGCACTGAAGCGGTGCGGCAGGACGATGCTGCCGCCGGAAACCACCGGGCTTACCGTGGCGATGCATTGACCGTTGATGTGATACAGGGGCAGCGCCGAGAGCACGCGGTCATCGGCGCTGAGCGCTTGCGCTGCCGCCACGCTGCGACCGGCGAAGACCAAGTTCCAGTGCGAGAGAAGCACGCCCTTCGGCTCCCCGGTCGTCCCCGAGGTGTACATGAGCATCGCCGGCGTGTCGGCCGCGACGCCTGCCTGTGCCGCGACGGCATTCGCGGCAAGTCCAAGCCGATCCGGATCGGTGACGCGCACGACCGCCGCGCTCTGCGCGCGTCGCAGCAGGGCGCGCAGGCGCTCGACGTGCTCGGGCGCGGCAAACACGAGCCGCGTGCGCGAGTGGGCCAGCGTGTACTCGAGCTGGCGGTCCTGCGAGAGCAGGTTCACCGGCGAGACCACATACCCCGCATACATCGCGCCCAGAAACACGCTCGCCGCGGCGATGCCGTTGGGCAGCATGTAGGAAACGACCGCGCCGGGCGCGATGCCCTCGGCGGCGAGATAGGCGCCCAGCGCGACGCACTCGCGCCGCAGCTCGCCGTAGGTGACGATGGTCTGCGGTTCCGGCGCGACTATGCAGGCGGCCTGCGGGCGCGCGGCCGCGTGAGCGTCGATCGCGTCGCGGAAGGTGCGCATCGCCGCCCGCCGATTCAGAGCCGGTAGTTGCGCCGGTACGCGCCGAACAGCGCCTCGTCGCTTGGTTCGCGCACGTTCTCCGGGGCGAACGGGTGCACGACGCGAGTGATGTTCAGGAAGTGCCGGTAATTGAGGTTCTCCGAAATGCGGTCGCCGCCCCAGGTTCCGCAGCCCATCGACAGCGAGAACGGCAGGGCGTTGTCGAACGCGCCACCGGTGGCGAAGCAATGCGCCTGGTTGACGATGACGCGGCACACCGGCAGCTGCTGCCCGAGCGCGAGCCCTCGCCCGTCGTCGCGCGTGTGCAGACCGACGGAATGACCGGCGCCCTGATAGCGCAGCAGCGAGCGCGCGAGCCCGGTGGCGGCGGCGAAGTCGGGCACGCGATAAAAGGCGAGCACCGGCGAGAGCTTCTCGCCGGAAAACGGGTGCTCCTTGCCCACGCCCGATTCGGCGACGATGAGAAAGCGTGCCTCGAGCAGTGCCGGGCGCGCAAGCCCGGCGCGCAGGGCGATTGCCCGTGCGGTCTGGGCGATGAAAGGCGCTATCGGGCGCGCGTCGGCGAACATCGCGCGCTCCAGGACTCTCGCCTCGCTGTCCTCGAGCACGGCCCCGCCGGCGGCCGCCAGCGCGGCGAGCAGCGGCGGGGCGATGGATTCGACCGCGATCACGCTGTTCTCCGAGGAGCAGCTGGTCGCGTTGTCAAAGATCTTCGAAGCCGCGATTTTGTTCGCCGCGTCGGCAAGATCGGCGGTCTCGTCGACGATCACCGCGACGTTGCCGGCGCCCACGCCGATCGCCGGTGTGCCGCTCGCGTAGGCTGCCCGGACGTTGCTGCGCGAGCCGGTGGCGACGACCAGATCGACCCGGCGCATCAGCTCGGCGGTCATTTCGCGGGTCACCGGCGAGGGCAGCTGCAGCACCAGATCCCGCGGCACCCCGACCCGATCGAGCTCGGCGTGCACATAGGCGAGCAGCAGCGAGAGCGTCGATGCGCCTTTGGGAGACGGGGCGAGAATGATGGCGTTGCGTCCCTTGAGCGCGTTGATGATGTTGTTCGCCGGCGTCGCCGCAGGGTTTGTCGATGGGGTAATGGCGGCGACGACGCCGACCGGCCGCGCGATCTCGGTGAGCCCCCGGGCGGGATCCTCGGCAATGACCCCGACCGACTTGCTGCCCGCGAGATCGCGCAGCAATCCCATCGTCTTGCGCCGGTTCTTGGCCATCTTGTCGTCGACGTTGCCCAGCCCGGTGTCGCGCACCGCGAGCTCGGCAAGCGCCCGATTGTGCTCCGGATCGACGATGGCCCAGCCGGCGGCGGTGACGACGAGGTCGACCTGGTCCTGGGTCGCGGCGTCGAAGCGGCCTTGTGCGGCACGCGCCCGGGCGACGAGGCCTTCGACGATGGCCGCGGCGGCCCCGCCCGGGACAAGCCCTTGGTTGCCGTCCATGTTCACTCGGCTTTGATCTTCGCTTCGCGAATCACGTATTCCCACTGCTTGAGCTCGGCCTGGATGCGGCGCTCGAATTCGGCCGACGTCGACGAGGCCGCTTCCGCACCTTGCTGGAACAGCTTCGCTTTAACGTCCGGCCGCGCGAGCACCTGGGCGAAGGCGGCCTGCAGCTTGGCGACGATCGCCGGCGGCGTCTTGGCAGGCGCGAGCGCGCCATACCACGAGTTGACCACGCAGTCCGGCACGCCGGATTCGGCGATGGTCGGGATTTCGGGGGCCGTTTCGCTCCTCTGATCGCTGGTCACCGCCAGCGCCTTGAGGCGGCCGGCCCGGACGTGCTGCAGGGCCGCCGGCAGCGAGACGAACAAGAGCTGCACCTGGCCGGAGATGGTGTCGGTGACGGCCGGCCCGCCGCCCTTGTACGGGACATGCACCATGTCGACGCCGGTCTTGAGCTTGAACAACTCGCCGGCGATGTGCCCGGGCGACCCGGTGCCCACCGACGCAAAGTTGAGCTTCCCCGGTTCGGACTTGGCGAGCGCGATCAGCTCGCGCACGTTGTTCGCCGGGACGGACGGATTGGCCACCAGGATCTGCGGGATCAGCGCCGCCAGGCTGATCGGCACGAAGTCTTTTTCGACGTCGAACGGCAGCTCGTATAGCTTGGGGTTGATCGTAAGCGACGAGAGCGTGAACAGGATCGTGTATCCGTCTGGCGCGGCCTTGGCCACGATGTCGGTGCCCAGGCTGCCGGCGGCGCCGCCGCGGTTGTCGATGATGATCGGTTGCCCGAGCACCGCGGCGAGCGGGTCGGCAAGAATGCGCGCGACGATGTCGGTGCCGCCCCCGGGTGGATAGGGCACGACGAAGCGAATCGGCCGGTTCGGGTAGCCGTTCGCCTCCTGCGCGCCGGCCGGCCCGGCTACGACCAGGCACGACAGCAGCAGCAGTACGACGCGCGCGCCGAGGGGGAGACGGCCTTGCGGGCTCAACGTCTGCTCGCCGTGGATTGGTATTTTGCGAGGTGCCGCCTGGGCAGCGCGAGCGCATCGCGACGGAACGGGTCGCCCAACTCGGGCGTGACCATCATCTCCAGCACCGTGGTCCTGCCTTC
>Ga0074045_10002054_pt1 | contig 18948 bp, 20 predicted proteins | sample BogForMeECP23OM2_FD_94442 | JGI IMG/M metagenome (GOLD analysis project Ga0074045, IMG submission 94442) | Bog forest soil microbial communities from Calvert Island, British Columbia, Canada - Bog Forest MetaG ECP23OM2 | ecosystem: Environmental > Terrestrial > Soil > Wetlands ...
CACCGTCGTTCTGAAGGCGGCCGAGCAGACGCCGATGACTGCGCTGCGCCTTGCCGAGTTGATCCTCGAAGCGGGTTTTCCAGCCGGCGTGGTCAACATCCTGACCGGGTTCGGCGAGACCGCCGGGGCGGCGCTCGCCGCGCATCCCGATGTGGACAAAGTGGCGTTCACCGGCTCGACCGAGGTCGGCAAGTTGATCGTTCAGGCCGCCGCCGGAAATTTGAAGAAGGTCTCGTTGGAGCTCGGTGGCAAGTCGCCGGCGATCATTCTCGCGGATGCCGATCTCGATGCCGCCATCGCCGGCGCGGCCAGTGCGATCTTCTTCAACCACGGGCAATGCTGCTGCGCCGGGTCGCGGCTCTTTGCACACAAATCGGTCTACGACCGAGTCGTCGCCGGGGTCGCTGACATTGCCGGCAAGATCAAGGTTGGTCCCGGCCTCGACCCGACGACCGAGATGGGGCCGCTGGTGTCGGACGAGCAGTTCGCCCGCGTCACCGGCTACATCAAGGACGGCCGCGAGTCCGGTGCCAGGATCGCGGTCGGCGGCGAGCGGGTGGGCAATCTCGGCTATTTCGTCGCGCCGACCGTGTTCGAGAACACCCGGCCCGACATGAAGATCATCACCGAGGAGATCTTCGGCCCGTTGGTCTGTGCCCAACCGTTCGACGACGACGATCTCGACCGGATCGCCAAGCGGGCCAACGACACGATCTACGGCCTCGCGGCGAGCGTATGGACCGGCAACGGTGGCACCGCGCACAAGCTCGCCCAACGCATCCGCTCGGGCACAGTGTGGATCAACTGTCACAACGTGTTCGACGCGTCGCTGCCGTTCGGCGGTTATAAGCAGTCGGGCTGGGGCCGCGAGATGGGTGAAGAGGTGTTTCACAACTACACCGAGATCAAGGCGGTGACGGCCGCGTTGTAACACTGCGGCGCAGGCGAGTTCCCCGGCTCTGATTCTTCCTCTCCGCCTCGTCGGGCGCAGGCCGTTGCCAGCGCCCGACGAAGTGGGCTGCCGTGCGCCAAGCCGCTGCTGCTTGGAAACGGGGACCGACTTCCGCCGATCTTCAGCGGCGCCTTGCCTAACGCTGGAGCTGCAACCGGGTCACCTCCGCGTTTCACAGGTTGGCTGGCGAAAACCGGCTGCCACGCTGTTGCCGAAGCTTATCAGTTTCGTCTAAACCTGTATTTTCAAGTGGGAGGCAACCATGATTAAAGTGGAATGGAACGATAAAGTCTGCATCCATAGTGCAAACTGCGTCAAGAATCTGCCAGAAGTGTTCAAAGTAGAAGATGGCAAGTTCGAGATCGATGAGAAGGGGGCATCGGAAGACGCCATCAAAGCTGTGGTGGCTGACTGCCCGTCGGGCGCGTTAAAAGTCGTCGAGGTGTAAGTCCTCCTGGGCTCTCGCTGCAAAGCCCGCCCAGGGCGGCACGGAAGCGCTTACGATCTGATCGTCAGAGGTTCCGTACCGCGAATGCAGCACGAAGGCCGAGCGGCATCGCCGCCATGCTCTCCCGGTGGATGTGACTGCGGCGCCTTCGGAAATCAAAGCGAACTCCGCCCGGGCGAGTTGACGTCACGCTGCCGCCGCACACTGATGCCGGGATCTACTTCATCGGCATCATTCGCACGCCGTGGCAAATCCGCCGCGAGTGCCCGAAGCGGAATAGCCCTGACGGGCCCCTTTGTGTTCGCCCGATGCGGGAGTCTTCCTCGGCCACCGCAAGAGCGTCGCGTGGACTAGCAGCGCCGGCGAGTCTTTCGGGCGCGGTCCGCGCGGGTTGCCCGACTGACCCTTCTTGAAACGGCTAATGCAACGGCGACTTGCCGCGGCCGACCTCGTAATCACGCTTTGTCTCGGACATGTTAACTCCTTGATTTTCTCGAGCGCCGATGCGGTGTCCGCCGTTGCGAAGGCCAAGCTTGCTGCTCATGTCCCCAGGTATACTATTTTATCAATTTACGAAGAGCCTCCCCATGCCGATAAAGCAACAACGAGCGCTGGCGCCGAATTCGGCTGCCAGTCCGCTGGCAAACCCGTTTTGGCGCCCGAAAACCGTACAGAATTCCGCTGACGATCGGCTCGGCGGATTAACACTCAAGCCGTTGACCGTACACGATTATTCGGCGGGAGAGTGGCGAGTTTCGGGCGCCGAGGCGCGCTTTTCCGCTGCCGTCAGGGGAAATGGCGGAGTCGGCGCTGGGACGCGGAGCTTCGTCGGCAACACTTACCCGAGAGATTGCCAACCCGCTGGCGCATGGCTACATTGCAGATGTATGACGCTGTAGGGTTGTGCCCGACGGTGCGGACTTTCGTCGCCCACTCATGAAGATCCTCTCCTGCAACAGCAATCGGCCGCTTGCCGAGGCCATATCGAATTATCTCGACCTGCCGCTGACCAAGGCGAGCGTACGCCGCTTTTCGGACATGGAGGTGTTCGTCGAGATCCACGAGAACGTGCGCGGCGAGGATGTCTTTGTGATCCAATCGACGTCCTACCCGGCGAACGACCACCTGATGGAGCTGCTCGTCAGCCTCGACGCGTTGAAGCGCAGTTCGGCGCGGCGGGTGACCACCGTGATCCCCTATTTCGGCTATGCCCGGCAAGACCGGAAATCCGCCTCGCGCACCCCGATCTCGGCCAAGCTCGTCGCCAACATCCTCACTGCGGCCGGCGCCGACCGGGTGCTGACCCTGGATCTCCACTCCGGACAAATCCAAGGCTTCTTCGACATCCCGACCGATAATCTGATCGCGGCGCCGGTGCTGGTGAAGGACATTCAAGACTGCCATTCCCGTCAGGACCTCGTCATCGTCTCGCCCGATGTCGGCGGAGTCGTGCGCGCCCGCGACATCGCCCGCCGGCTCGACGCAGACCTTGCCATCATCGACAAGCGCCGCGAGCGGGCGGGCGTCTCCGAGGTCGTCAACATCATCGGCGACGTGGCCGGGCGCCGTTGCATCATCATCGACGACATCGTCGACACGGCGGGAACGCTGTGCAATGCCGCGGTGGCGTTGATCGAGTCCGGGGCTTCGGGTGTCTACGCCTATATCACCCACGGGGTGCTATCGGGGGGTGCCGTATCGCGCGTCGCCGCCTCGCCGATCGAAACGCTGGTCATCACCGACAGCATCGTCGCGACCGAGCCGGTTCGCGCCGCCCATAACATTCGCCAGGTGACGATCGCGCCGCTGATGGGCGAGGCAATCCGGCGGATCAGCGAGGAGCGGTCGGTCTCCAGCCTGTTCAATTAAATTCCGCGGTTCCCAGTATCGCGAGAAACTCAGCGGCCCGCCGCGTTATTGGCGCGCGCCCGTCTGCAAGACTTGAATCGGCCGACGATGCCAGCCACGTTGCAAGCAAAGGAGCGACAGTCGATGCCCGAGATTACGACCTTGAGCGCTGAGCGGCGCGCACGGGCCGGGAAAGGCGCTACCCGGGCCACTCGACGCATGGGCCGCGTCCCCGGGATCATCTATGGCGGCAATCAGGAACCGATAATGATCAGCCTGGACCCGCGCGAACTAGCGCGCGCTCTGGCCAAACGCGGCTTCCTCGCGAGCCTTGTCGACGTCAGGCTGGATGATACCCTCCATCGCGCGCTGCCGCGCGACGTGCAATACGATCCGGCGACCGATGCGCCCCTGCACGTCGATTTCATGCGCGTCGGGGCCGATACCTGGGTCACCGTGACCGTTCCAGTCGTCTTCATCAACCCTGAGATGTCGGCCGGGCTGCGCCGCGGTGGGATTCTCAATATCGTCCGTCACGGAGTGGAGCTGAGGTGCGCGGTGGACGATATTCCCGACCGGTTGATTGCTGATCTCACCGGGCTCGACATTGGCGATAGCATCCATATCAGCAAGGTGACGCTTCCGGCGGGTTCGAGCGCGACAATAACCGACCGCGATTTTACGATCGCCAGCATCGCCGCGTCCTCGGCCGTGCGCGAGGAAGCCGCCGCCGCTGCCTCAGCCCCTCCCGCCGCGCCGGAGCAGCCCGCTGCGATCTGAGCCCTTTGGTCCGGAGCTTGGCGGCATCTGCGAGCCCAGGGTAATGCGCCTCGTCGTCGGCCTCGGCAATCCGGGCTCTCGCTACGCCCGGAACCGACACAATATCGGCTTTATGGCGGTCGAGGCGATCGCTCGGCGGCACGGTATTCCGAGCTTTCGCAGCCGGTTCAAGGGCGAGCTCGCGGAGGGCCCGATCGGCGGGGAGCGACGGCTGCTGCTGAAGCCGCAAACCTTCATGAACGACTCAGGGGAGTCGGTTGCCGAAACGGCACGGTTTTACAAGATTTCGCCATCGGAGATCGTGGTGATCCATGACGAGCTCGACCTGCGGCCGGGCAAGCTTCGGGTGAAATGCGGCGGCGGGACTGCCGGCCATAACGGCTTGCGCTCGATCGACGCGCTGCTCGGGCCGGACTTCTGGCGCGTGCGGATCGGCGTCGGGCATCCCGGGATCAAGGAGCTCGTTCTTCCCTATGTCTTGCAGAATTTTCCGGGCGAAGAGGTGAGCCTCTGGGTGGCACCGCTGCTCGACGCGGTGGCGGAGGCGATCGGACTCCTGTTGTCCGGTGCGCCCGATGCCTTCATGAGCGAGGTGGCGCGCTGCGTCGCGCCACCTGATCTCGATGCTGCGGGTGTTTCCGGCCAGTCCTAGATCAATCGCGCTGATCCATGGGATTCACTTGCGGCATCGTCGGCTTGCCGAATGTCGGCAAATCGACCCTGTTCAACGCCCTCACCGCGACCGCTGCCGCAGAGGCGGCGAATTATCCGTTCTGCACGATCGAGCCGAATGTCGGGCGCGTCGCCGTGCCCGACGAGCGGCTCACAATCTGCGCCCGCCTCGCGAAATCGGCTGAGATCGTCCCGACCCAGCTCGAATTCGTCGACATCGCCGGGCTTGTCCGCGGCGCCGCGCGCGGCGAAGGGCTCGGCAACCAGTTCCTTTCTCATATTCGTGAGGTCGATGCGATCGCGCAGGTCTTGCGCTGCTTTGCCGATGGCAACGTCACCCATATCGAGGGTTCGGTCGACCCGATCCGCGACGCCGAGACGGTTGAGACGGAGCTGATGCTGGCCGATCTCGAAAGCATCGAGCGGCGCGCGTTGCACTTGGTCAAGCGTGCACGCGGCGGCGACAAGGAGGCAAAGGAGCAACTCAGGGTCGTTGATCCGGTGCTGGCCGCGCTGCGCGAGGGCAAGCCCGCGCGCGATGTGCTGGTCGGCGCCGAGCAGCAAAAGACCCTGAGGGCGCTTCAGCTCTTGAGCAGCAAGCCGGTTCTCTACATTGCCAACATCGACGAGGCGAGTGCCGCCTCGGGCAATGCCGAGAGCGACCGGGTCGCTGAATATGCCGCTGCGCGAGGCGCCCGCTCGGTGATGATCTCCGCCGCAATCGAATCGGAATTGGCACAACTCGCCGATGCGGCGGAAAAGGGCGAATTCCTCGCTTCGCTCGGGGTCGAGGAGACCGGTCTCGCCCGCGTCATTCGCGCCGGCTATGTGCTGCTCCGCCTAGTCACCTTCTTCACCGCCGGCCCGAAAGAGGCGCATGCCTGGACCGTCGAGCAAGGAACCAAGGCGCCGCAGGCGGCCGGCAAGATCCACACCGATTTCGAGAGGGGTTTCATCCGCGCCGAGACCATCGCCTATGCCGATTTCACCGCATATGGTGGCGAGCAGGGGGCGAGAGATGCCGGCCGCATGCGCCTCGAAGGCGCCGATTACGTCGTGCAGGACGGCGACGTCATGCGCTTCCGGTTCAACGTGTAGACGGGCGGGCCGCTAGTCCCGGGATGGCACTGTCCACCGGCTGTCCCTTTCCCCCGAGTTCGGGCCTGTTTATCGGTGGTCGGGGAACAGTTTCAGCAGGCCCGCGCGCGAGGCCGGACAGACGCCGCGCTCGGTGATCAGCCCCGTCACGAGCCTCGCCGGCGTCACGTCGAAGCCATAGTTTACCGCCGGGCTGTTGTTTGGTGTGAGCCGCACGGCGATGCGCCGACCGTCGTCGGTCCACCCTTCGACGTGGGTGACCTCGCGGCTGTCGCGGCGCTCGATCGGGATCGTCGCGCCGCACTCGATCTCCCAATCGATGGTCGGCGAGGGGAGCGCGACGTAGAACGGGATGTTATTGTCGCGGGCCGCCAACGCCTTCGTGTAGGTGCCGATCTTGTTCGCGACGTCGCCGCCGGCGGTCGTTCGATCAGTGCCGACGATGCAGAGATCGACGAGGCCCTCTCGCATCACGTGACCCGCGGCATTGTCGACGATGACCGTGTGCGCAACCCCGTGCTCGCCGAGCTCCCAAGCGGTAAGGCCGGCGCCTTGATTGCGCGGCCGCGTCTCGTCGACCCAGACATGGATCGGGATGCCATCCTCATGGGCACGATAGATGGGGGCGAGGGCTGTACCCCAATCGACGGCGGCGAGCCAGCCGGCATTGCAGTGAGTGAGGACGTCGACCCGCCCTACTCCATCCTTGCGGCGCCAGGCCTCGGCGATCAGGTTCACGCCATGATCGCCTATGGCGCGGTTGATCGCGACATCCGCCTCGGCGATCTCGTCCGCCCGCGCCAAGGCCGCGGCGGGCCGACGATCTTCTGGCACACCCTGAAGCGCGTGCTTCATCTCCGCGAGTGCCCAACGCAGGTTGACCGCGGTCGGCCGGGTGGCGGCGAGTTTCGATATCGCGGCAACGAGCCCAGCATCAGACGGATCCTCGGCCATCGCCAGAGCCACTCCGTAAGCTGCCGTGGCGCCGATCAGCGGCGCGCCACGAACCTGCATCGTGCTGATCGCGCGCGCCGCATCATCCAGCCTCACCAGCCCGACGATCACGACCTCGTGGGGCAACCTCGTCTGATCGATGATCTCGACCGTGCGCCCGTCCGAGGCCAGCCAGATGGTGCGCATCGGGCGGCCCCGGACGTTCATGCGTCCGCCCCGGGATCCGACCGCCGGAGCACGCGGCCCGCAACCGCATCCAGGCGAGCCAAGACCTCCGGATCGCGCCGGTCAGGCGCGGTGATCAGCGCCTGATCGAGAGCATGCCGGCAACCCTGCGGGCACGGCCCAACATCTACCGACAATAACGGAATCACGCTCCGGATCAGTGCTTTGGCCTTTTCCGCGTTGGCGAGGAGAAAGCCAACGACCTTGTCGACCGTAACGGCGTCGTGACCGGGATGCCAGCAATCGTAATCGGTGACCATCGCGACGGTCGCGTAGCAGATCTCGGCCTCACGGGCGAGCTTGGCCTCGGGCATGTTGGTCATTCCGATTACGTCGCACTTCCACGAGCGGTAGAGCTCGCTTTCGGCGAGGCTGGAGAATTGCGGCCCTTCCATGACGAGATAGGTGCCGCCGCGCTTCGGCGCCATACCCGCGTCTATCCCGGCCGCGATCAGCGCGTCGCCGATCCTGCCACAGACCGGATGGGCCATCGACACATGCGCAACGCAGCCCTTGCCGAAAAAACTCTTCGCCCGCGCAAAGGTGCGGTCGATGAACTGGTCGATGACGACAAAATCGCCGGGCGCGAGGTCCTCACGCAGGCTGCCGACGGCGGAGAGCGATACGATATCGGTCACCCCGCAACGCTTTAGCGCATCGATATTGGCGCGAAAGTCGATCTCTGAGGGCGGCAGCACGTGACCCCGCCCATGGCGAGGCACGAAGACAACGGGCTGGCCGTCGAGCGATCCAAAGCAGAACTCGTCCGAGGTCCGGCCGAACGGGCTTTCAATCCGCCGCCACTCGACATCGGCGAGCCCGTCGATCTCATAGAGTCCGCTGCCCCCGATGATGCTGATGACGTGCTCAGCCATCCGCGCTTCAGTGGATGGAGGCCCAGATCTTGCGCTTGGCCGCGTAGAACACGCCGGCTGCGACGACCAGGAACAGGATCACTTTGAGCCCGGTACGGTGCCGATCATCGAGGTTGGGCTCGGCCGCCCAGGTCAGGAAGCTGACGACATCGTGCGCCATTTGCGGCACCGTAGCCGGCGTGCCGTCGGCAAAAGTGACAGCGCCGTCACTGAGCGGCGGTGGCATCGCAATCTGATGCCCCGGAAAGTATTCGCTGTAGTTCATTCCCTCGAGCATCTTGAAGCCCGTCGGCGCTTCCTTGTAGCCGGTCAAGATCCCGTAAACATAATTCGGACCGCCTGGTCGAGCCTTGACGATCATCGAAAGGTCAGGCGGCAGGGCGCCGTTATTCGCGGCGCGCGCCGCCTGGTCGTTCGGGAACGGTCCGGGGATCGGGTCGGAGGGCCGGCCCGCGCGCTGGTACATCTGGCCCTCGTCGTTCGGTCCGTCGGTCACTTGATAGCCGGCGGCGATCGCCTTCACCTCGTCCTCGCTGTAGCCGATCTCCGCGAGGTCCCGGAAATAGAGATGCTTGACCGGATGACAGACCGAACAGACCTCCTTGTAGACCTGGAAACCACGCTGCAACGAAGCCGGGTCGTAGGTGCCAAAGACGCCGTAAAATGACCACTCCTGATGCGGCAAGGGCGGGGTCTCGTCTGCAGCGCAGGCGAGCGCAGGAGCTAATATGGCGGCGCTCAGCACCGCGGCAGCAAGAACGTGCTTTAGCATTTCAGGGTTTCGCCATCGGCGCTCCTGCGCTCCCGAGCCGCGCCCCGCCGCTCAGCACGGCGGCGCTGATGCTGCTCGGCAATGGCCGCGGCCGCTCCAGCTTGCCGATCAGCGGGAACAGGATCAGCATATGGATGAAATAGTAAAATGTGGCGATCTGGCCGATGGTCACGACGATCCCTTCGGGCGGGTTGGCGCCGACCCAGCCGAGTGCGACGACATCGATCACCAGGAGCCAGAACACCCATTTATAGATCGGCCGGAAGCGGGCGCTGCGCACCGGCGACGTGTCGAGCCACGGTAGGAAGAACAATATGAAGATCGACGAGAATGCCAATATTACTCCGGCTAGTTTGCTTGAGACAAACAGAATCGGGAACGTAATCGAGCGGAGGATCGCATAGTAGGGCAGTAGATACCATTCAGGCACGATGTGGTTCGGCGTCTGCATCGGGTTCGCCGGGATGTAGTTGTCGGGCTCACCCAGGAAGTTCGGCGCATAGAACACGAAGAAGGCATAGATCAGCAGGAAAACAGTCAACCCAAACAAGTCCTTGATCGTATAATAGGGATGAAACGGTATGGTATCTTGCGGCCCTTTGTGATCGATTCCGAGCGGGTTGTTGGAGCCGTGGCGGTGTAGCGCAACAAGATGAAGAAGGACTACCGCAACAATGACGAAGGGCAGGAGATAGTGCAGCGCATAGAAGCGGTGCAGCGTCGGATCGCCGACGGCAAAGCCGCCCCACAAAAACGTTACGATTCCCGGCCCGATGATAGGAATTGCCGAGAACAAGTTGGTGATGACCGTGGCGGCCCAATAGCTCATCTGGCCCCACGGCAAGACATAGCCCATAAAAGCCGTGGCGATCAACAACAGCAGGATGATGACCCCGAGAATCCAGAGCAGCTCGCGCGGGGTCTTGTACGATCCGTAATAAAGGCCGCGGAACAAATGGATATAGACGATAGCGAAAAACATCGACCCGCCGTTCATATGGACATAGCGAACGAGCCAGCCATAGTTCACATCGCGCATTATTCGCTCAACCGAATCAAAAGCGAGATCGGAACTCGGCGTGTATTGCGTGGCGAGAATGATGCCGGTGACGATCATGATCACCAGCACGATTCCGGAGAGCGAGCCGTAGTTCCACCAATAACTAAGATTTCGCGGGGTCGGATATTCATTCAGCTCGTGATTCAAGAACTGAACAAAAGGCAACCGATAATCGATCCAGCGGATGATTCGGGCTGTTGCACCCGGGCGAGTGTCGGCCATGGCGCTCTCCTAGCCGATGGTTATGGCGCTGTCGCTGGTGAATTTGTAAAGCGCCTTGCTCGCCAGCTCGACTTCACCCGGCAGCCACAAATTTAGTGGCGCCGGGCCCTGGCGGATCCGTCCCGAGGTATCATAGACCGAGCCGTGGCACGGGCAGAACCAGCCGCCGTACGGACCGCGGTCGTCTCCGGTCTTCTGACCGAGCGGGATACAGCCGAGATGCGTGCAGACGCCGACGATGATCAGCCATTCCGGTTTCTGGACACGGTCCGAATCCTTCTGCGGATCACGCAGCTCCGATATGTCGACGTCTTCAGCGGCTTTGATCTCCTCCGGCGTGCGGTGGGCGATAAAGACGGGTTTGCCGCGCCATTTGACGGTCAGACGCTGCCCGACCTGGACCGGTGCGAGATCAACCTCGGTGGTGGATTCCGCGAGGGTGTCACGCGCTGGGTTCAGGGTGTCGATGAACGGCCAGATCGTCGCGGCGACCCCGACGCCGCCGATCGCTCCGGTTGTGAGCAACAGGAAGTCGCGCCGTGTTTCACCCGGATGCGCCTGGTTGACGTTCTGCTGTGCGACATCGGCCATTCAAAACCTCATACCGGGGCAGCCGTTCATCCGGTGCGAACCGCTGCCGGAAGCTATACTGTTGATAAAAGCGAACTATGCGACAGACTGCCGCAGAATTAGGCGACCAAGGGAATATTGATGATACCGATATGATGCGATTGACCACGCCTTGCCGCGCGGGCTTGGAGGTTGTTTGCGCCTCGCATTGTTCGAGCCGGATATACCACAGAACACTGGTGCCCTATTGCGGCTTGCCGCTTGTCTCGGGGTCGAAGTCGATCTGATCGAGCCTTGCGGCTTCGTCTTGGACGACCGGCGCCTCAAGCGAGTCGCCCTCGATTACCTGACAAACCTTTCGCTCCAGCGGCATTCCTCGTGGAAAGCCTTTCTAGCCGATCGTAATCCTAGGTCGCGCTTGGTTCTGATGACGACCGCGGGGTCGGTCGCGCTCCACCGTTTTGTCTTTGCGGCCGACGATACGATCGTCCTCGGCCGGGAGAGCGCGGGCGTGCCCGAAGCGGTGCATTGCGCCGCCGCCGCCCGCCTTGTGATTCCATTGCGCCGAGCCGCCCGATCGCTCAACGTTGCCCTCGCCGGCGCGATCGCGCTGGCCGAGGCGCTGCGTCAAACCGCACTGTTCCCAGGGCAATGACCGAAGCTCCCTCTGCCTTCCCCGCTGATCGTCCTCTCTGCGGCCGGGTCGAGACCTGGTTCGCCGGGTTGCGCGACCGGATCTGCACGGCATTCGAGGCGATCGAGGACGAATTCGCCCAGGATCGTCCTGCGGAAGCAACAGCCGGACGTTTCGAGCGCACCGAGTGGCAGCGTCCGGGGGGCGGCGGCGGGACGATGTCGATCATGCGCGGGCGTGTCTTCGAGAAGGTCGGCGTCAACATATCGACGGTGTCCGGCGAATTCTCTCCCGAGTTCCGCAACGAGATCCCGGGGGCGTCGGAGGATCCGCGCTTCTGGGCGAGCGGGATTTCGCTCGTCGCTCATATGTGCTCGCCGTTGGTTCCGGCGGTTCATCTGAATACGCGTCACATCGTCACCACCAGAGCCTGGTTCGGCGGCGGCGCCGATCTCACCCCGATTTACCCGGACGCGGCTGCCGTCGATAAATTCCATGCTGCCCTCGCCGACGCCTGCGCCGCCTACGACAGCGATAGCTATACCCGCTTCAAGGCGTGGTGCGACGAATACTTCTTCTTGAAGCACCGGGGCGAGCCGCGCGGCGCCGGCGGGATTTTTTTTGACTACCTCAACAGCGGCGATTGGGAACGCGACTTTGCCTTTCTTCGCTCGATCGGCGAAGCCTTCCTGACGGTTTATCCGGCCATCGTGCGGCAGCGGATGCGGCTTTCCTGGACGACCGAGCAGCGGCGCCATCAGCTCGTCCGCCGTGGTCGCTACGTCGAGTTCAATCTGCTTTACGACCGCGGGACGATATTCGGCTTGAAGACCGGCGGCAATGTCGAGGCGATCCTGATGTCGCTGCCCCCCGAGGCGGCATGGCCGTAACGCGGTGCTGTCAGACCTGTTGAATCGCTGAAAGCAGCCACTGGCCGCCCCGCCGGCGGACAAAAGTCCAAACTTCCTCGGCCTCGACCGGCGTGCGCGGATTGCCGCTAACGACGTAGTCCGAGTCGCCAGGTGAACGCCCGAGACGAATGACATAGTCGAGAGCGCGCCATCGCAGATAGGGGGTGGCGTATTGCAGGTCGCCCTCTTCCCAGCTTTCGGTCAGCTCGCCTTTGATGAGCTGCACATCGGAGATGATATTCTGCACGCCCTGGCTGGAATTGCGGGTCAGTTCTTCCGAGAAGTAGCTCAGCATCTCGGGAGTCATCAACCGACGAAGATGTCCGATATCACCCGCGCTCCAGGCCTCCTGAACGGTGGCGTGTATTGCCTGAAACGAGCTGAGGTCGGCATCGGACAGGTTGATGTCGCGCCCGCGATCGCGCCGCGCCGGGGCCGCAGCCGCCCCCGCCGAACGCGGCGTCGAGAAGGGCGACCCGCCGGGCCCTCCGTTGGAAAACGCGCGGCCACGGAACCATCGCACAGCGAGATAGATCAGCAGACCGATGACCAAGAACTCCAGCAACATCCCGAACGCCGAACCTGTCGAGGTGCCGTCTGCGGCGTAGCCGCTGTGGTCGAACAGCCAGGAACCAAGAAATCCACCTGCCAGCCCGGTCAAGAACGGATGCCGCTGGAAGAAGCTGCTGGTTCCGTAAACAGGCGACCGGATGGGAGGGGTAAGACCGGGTTGTGCTGGCGTCTGTGGCAGCGGCGTCACGCTGCGGTTCAACGGCTGCGCATTGTTGTTCTCGTAGGTTCGTAACCCCCGGCTACCCATGCCCGACGAGCGGCCGCCGTAAGAGCTGCCAGCGCGTGCCTCGGCGATGGCCGGCGCGAGTGCGAGGCTCGCGCAAAACAACAGCGCCAGGATGATGCGCCAGTTGAGCAGTCGTCTCGACATCGCTACGCTCGCCAGACAGCCCGAGGTGAAGTGATGGGGAAGGATATGGTGTGCGGCCCGACTGGCGGAAGCGCGGCCCGTCGGAATATCGCCCTCGGTCGCATGGACTGGACGCAAGTGCCTCTGAACCGGCACGTCAAGCCAGCTCGTGATCGGACCGTTCGCTTGATTGGCCAACCACCCGCGCCCAAATAACCCCCCGTAAATCTCGTTCGCGATCGGGCGCCGCTCGCGGGTCCGGTACGCAACTCTCGCTCATCGACGAGGAGAAACAATGTCACGACTGTCGCTGTTCAATTCGCCCCTGCTCTTGGGGTTCGACCACTTCGAGCGGGCGCTCGACCGTGTCAGCAAGATTTCGAGCGACGGATATCCTCCCTACAATATCGAGCAGCTCGGCGAGAACGTTTTGCGGATCACCCTGGCGGTAGCCGGCTTCACGATGGGCGATCTCAGCATCACGATCGAAGACAATCAGCTCGTCGTTCGTGGCAAACAGGCGGACGATACGGAGCGCGTCTATCTGCACCGCGGTATTGCCGCGCGTCAGTTCCAGCGATCCTTCGTCCTGGCCGAAGGCATCGAGGTCAGTGGCGCGCGGTTGGATAACGGGCTTCTTCACATCGAGCTGATCCGCCCCGAGGTTGAGAGCCGGATACGTACTGTCGAGATTAAGGCGGGCTCCGCCGGCTCTGCCGTAGGCGCGCCGGATGGGTCGCGGTCATCGGGCTGAGCCGGGGGCTCTGATCGCGGCCAGGAGAATGAGATGAACAAGATCGAAAGAGTTCGGCAAATGTCGGCGCGGGAGCTGACCTTGCTCGGGATGCAGGACATCGCCTATGTCAAGCGCGCCGTCGTCAACGATGCGCCGGGCTATTCCGTCCACGCCGCAGACGGCACGCAGATTGCGGCGTTCGTCGACCGCGACGTCGCGTTCGCGACGGTTCGGCAGCACGACCTCGAGCCGCTGAGCGTGCACTGAACGCGGCGCCACATCGTCGCGCAGGCGTCACGCCGCATGGCTCGGCGCGCGATCGATGAGGAGGGCGTAAAGGGCGTCTGCACTGTCCGTGCCCCGCAGCTTCTCGCAAACAGTGCGATCCCGCAACAAGCGGGATACTCGGGCGAGCGCTTTGAGATGGTCCGCTCCTGCACTTTCCGGAGCCAGTAGCAGGAAGATCAAGTCGACCGGTTGGTCGTCGATCGCATCGAACGCGACCGGCCGATCGAGCCGGGCGAAAATGCCGCAGAGCTTGCCGAGCCCGGGAAGCCTGCCGTGCGGGATTGCGATACCCATTCCGATCCCGGTCGTACCGAGCCGCTCGCGCTCGATCAAGACATCATAGATCGTGCGCTCCTGAATCCCGGTGATCACAGCAGCTCGCTTCGCAAGCTCCTGGAGGGCCTGCTTTTTGTTCGTGGCGCGCAGCTGAGCGACCACACTACGCGGCGTGATCAGATCGGCAATCTCCATCACCAATCGCGGAGGTCAGGTCTCGCGGTGGCGCGTCCGTCGGGCAGGGTCGAGTTCCGGATCGATCCACCCGATATTGCCGTCCGTCCGCCGATAGACCAGGTTGAGCTCGCCATGTGAGCGGTTGCGGAACAGCAACACCGGCGCATCCGCGAGATCCATCCGCATCACGGCCTCGCCAACGGTCAGGTTTGGCAGGTTGGTGCTCATCTCGGCAACGACCGCTGGTCCACCACCGCCATCCTCCTCCGCCTCTTCGGCGAACGGCGCTAAAACATAGTCCCTAGCGCGCTCGTCCGACTCGGAGAATTCGCGCGCCTTTGCGTGGTGGTCGCGTAAGCGACGTTTGTAGCGGCGCATCTGTTTGGCAATCCGCTCGGCCGCGGTATCAAAGGCCGCAAAAGGCTCGGCGGCCGCAGCGCCCGCATTAACTACAATCCCACGCCCGATATGGACGGAAACCTCGACCCGGCTCAGATGAGCCTCTTTCGAGAAGACCACGTGCGCTTCGATCGCGGTCTTAAAATATTTCCCGAGGATCGACCCGAGACTCGTTTCAACATACCGGCGCACCGCACCACCGGTGTCGATCTGCTTGCCCGTGACGGTCAGTTGCATGGATTCGATTACCTCTTCCCGCCGAAGCTGGGATGAGATCAAGGCCCCGGGGATCGAAGGTGGGAACGCGCGGACAAGCGGTCAAGTTTAATACGATATGCATCCCCCGTTTTCTCGTCAAGCGGCGGCTGCCACTATGCCATCGCTCCCTTCAAAGTGCGAGGAGCTTCTCCCGGCGGCGTTGCACCGAAGAGGGGATGCGCATCGACTCGCGGTATTTCGCAACCGTGCGGCGGGCAATGTCGACGCCTTCGTGCTGCAGCAGTTCGACGATGCTCTCGTCGGAGAGCGTGCCGTCTGGGGATTCGCGGTCGATCAACGCGCGTATACGATAGCGGACTGCTTCCGCCGAATGGGCGCCGCTTCCGCCTGAAGCAGGGATCGCAGAAGTAAAGAAGTATTTGAGCTCATAAAGACCACGTGGCGTGGCCATGTACTTGTTGCTGGTCACCCTGCTTATCGTGCTCTCGTGCATACGGATCGCGTCGGCGATGTCGCGCAGGATCAGCGGTCGCAACGATGGCACGCCGTGACGAAAGAAGGCTTCCTGCTGACGCACAATCTCGGCGGCGACCTTGAGAATAGTGGTAGCGCGTTGGTGCAGCGATTTGACCAGCCAGTTCGCCGCGTGCAACCGCTCGGTCAGGTAATCCTTCTCTGCCTTGCTGCGCGTCGATTGACGCACCCGGGCATAATACCTGTTGTTGACGAGGACGCGGGGAAGGGTTTCTGCGTTGAGTTCCACGATCCAGCCGCCCTCGGGCTGCGCTCGCATCAGGATATCGGGCACGACTGGCTGTGCGAGCGGCGGATCGAAGGCCAGCCCCGGCCGGGGATCGAGCGATTTGATCTCGGCGATCATATCGGCCACATCCGCAGCATCGACGCGGCATACTCGGATTAGTGCGGCGATATTGCGGGCTGCAAGCAACGGTAGGTGGTCGAGCAAGGCCTGGATCGCCGGATCGAACCGGTTCCGGTCGCGTAGCTGCAGAGCCAAGCATTCCTTGAGGTCGCGAGCAAAAACGCCAGCCGGATCGAATTGCTGGAGGCGGGCCAAAACGGTCTCGACCCGGTCGATATCGCAACCAAGTAACAGCGCAACCGCGTCGAGCCCAGCGCGAAGATAACCAGCCTCGTCGAGCAGATCCAGAAGATGCAGCGCGATCACGCGGTCGCCCTGGTCACCGAGGTCGGTCCCAATCTGCTCGAGCAGATGCTCGCGTAGGGTGCGCGGCCGGTTCGCGGTCTGGTCGAGCCCGGGACGGCCGTCTGCATCGAATGCTGCGGTGCGACCGTGCCACGGCTGGGGTTCTCCGCCAAAATCGAGTGGGCGGTCACCGTCCTCCCATTCGGGTTGCCAATGCTCGACCGCATCGGGTGTGGGGTCGCCCGTGAGCACCTCCGGTACAGCCGCAGGCGACGGCCTCTCTCCGGCGGCGTCGCGCGCAGTTTCCCCGAGCCCCTGCTCGCGCCGCTCCAGCAACGGGTTCTGTTGGATCTCGCTATCGATGAAGTCGGTCAGCTCGAGGTTCGAGAGTTGCAGCATTTTGATCGCCTGCTGCAGCTGAGGCGTCATGATTAGCGTCTGCGACTGGCGCAGCTCAAGCCGCTGCGAAATACTCGTCCGATTCACATCCCGCTCCGTTCGGAGCGGCTTATAGGCTAAACCTGTCTCCTAGGTAAACGCGTCTCACATCAACGTCGGCGACGATTTCGGCGGGCTTGCCCTCCATAAGCACTTGGCCTTCATGCAGAATATAGGCGCGATCGACGATCTCGAGGGTCTCGCGCACGTTGTGGTCGGTGATCAGCACCCCGATTCCGCGGTCCTTGAGATGAGCAACAAGATCACGAATTTCGCCGACGGCGATCGGATCTATGCCGGCCAGCGGCTCGTCGAGCAGAATGAAATGGGGCTGAGTCGCGAGTGCCCGGGCGATCTCGCACCGTCGTCGCTCGCCACCCGAAAGCGCCATTGCCGGTGCGCGCCGCAGATGGGTTATCGAGAACTCGGCCATCAACGCCTCAAGCATCGCCGCACGCGTGTCCGGCACCGGCTCGGCGATCTCGAGGATCGCTCGAATGTTCTGCTCGACCGTGAGACCTCGGAAGATCGATGCCTCTTGCGGCAGGTAGCCGATGCCGAGCCGGGCACGACGATACATCGGGAGATCCGTGATGTCGCGACCATCGAGGCTGACGAGCCCGGTATCCGCCGCGATCAGCCCGGTTATGATGTAAAAACAGGTCGTTTTGCCCGCGCCGTTGGGCCCGAGCAGCCCTACTGCCTCACCGCGCTGCACCGACACGTTGACGTTGCGCAGCACCGGCCGGCGCTTGAAGCTCTTTCCGAGCCCGTGGCCCATCAGGCCACGATTGTCGGCCACGAGCCGCGGCTTCATTTCGGCGGCGGCTCGGTAAGGGCGAGATCGCGGCGTGGCCGCTGTCACGGCTTTTGCGCGCTTCCAGGAGGGAAACCGGCGGTCGCGTTCGAGCTTCGGCCGGTCGGCACTCCCGATTGGTCGCCACGGACGAAGAGGCCTTCGACGCGCGATGCCGGAGAGCCCGGCTTGCCGGCCGTGGGCATCATGCGGCTAACGTTGTTGTTCAGATCGACGACGGCGTATTGGCCTCTGATGGCATTGTCTCCCCGCGTAATCGTGACATTATCGAGCAGGGTGACGATGCCGGTAGCGGCATTGTAGACGCCATAATCACCGCGGCCGATGTCGGTCGCGGTCGAGACCAGAACATTGCCCTGCGCATCGAGGCGGCTGATCCGGGAGCTCTCGTCGCTCGCACCGGTCAACCCCGTCGCAGCACCCGGCCTTGCCGCCGCCACCGGTGGCGCAGGTTTTGCCGGTTGTGCCTCGGGTTTGGTCTCGACCGACTTCGCCTTGTCCTTCGTCATATGAGCGGTCAGCACGTCGGCACGGATTCGCTTCACATTTTCTCTTACCGCGACCGCATCGCCTCGGGCGACCGCGACCTGCTTCTGGTCGTACCATTCGAGGCTGTCGCGCGCGGTCACCACATCCGTCGCCGTGGTCAGTTTCAGCGCCTTGCCGGTGACGATGCCCGTCTGCTGGTCGACATCCCAAACGGCTTGGTCGCCGACGACGGTCTGTGTTTCGCCCTTGATCGTGACATGACCGTCGGCGTCGAGACGGTAGATCTCGGTGTCGCTACCTGCGGTCTTGCTGGGACGGTAATGCGCGGTCAGCATATCGGCGTACACTTCTGTTGTCCCGCGCTTGGCCACGGCGTTGCCGCGAGCGATGTAGACTTGCGCCTCCTGTTGCCACTCGATCCCCGAGGTGGCCGAGATCGCGACCGGTTGATCCTCCGAGATGGCGCCAGGACTCAACCCCTGGGCGGCTGCAGGCAGCGCGGCGGACCATGAGCAGACCAGCGGCAGAGCAAAGCCAAGCCCGCTCCAACGCCGCGGAAATGCGGACCAGGACGGGCTATTCAACATCAGCCGGGCCAAGATCCGACCGTTGGCGAAATGGTCAGCCGGCATTGTGTTTGACCTTGGTCACGGCGGATTTGTTGCTCGACGGCATCTTGGCGGCCTGCTTCGCAACCAGCGGGGGTTTCGCGGCGGCGTGAGGCCTTGCGGGCGGCTTGCTGCGGGCCGACTTTGCCATGATGCCGCTGGGAGGAGGCGGTGTTGGCATCGCGACGGGAGAAGCGATTGCCGAAGCCTCGATCTGCGCGGCCGCTTTTTCGACTTGGCCCGGCAGCGCTGGGGGGGCGGCGGCGGTCGCGCTCGGGTTGGTTCCCTTGAGTAGGAGGTTGGATCGACCGGTGAAGATGATCGTGTCGCCTTTCGACAGAACCCTAAAGCCTTCGCCGGCGATGTCGCCCGAAGGTCCGTGGCCTTCGA
>Ga0074045_10002056_pt1 | contig 18947 bp, 20 predicted proteins | sample BogForMeECP23OM2_FD_94442 | JGI IMG/M metagenome (GOLD analysis project Ga0074045, IMG submission 94442) | Bog forest soil microbial communities from Calvert Island, British Columbia, Canada - Bog Forest MetaG ECP23OM2 | ecosystem: Environmental > Terrestrial > Soil > Wetlands ...
CGGACTGGTGATTATCTCGTCCAGCGTGGCGGACGCGCTGGGCGTGTCGCGCCGCGGCTTTCCCGACGGGCGCGCAATGGTCCTGGTGCAGGGCTCGCGATGGGCTGGCGCCGGCGGTCTTGCGCAGACGGCAATCCGGCTCTCGGCGACGTCGTAATCTCATCGTCCCACGCGGTGGCAGCATTCGACGTCATTATCCTGGGTGCCGGCGCGGCGGGCCTGATGTGCGCGCTGAGCGCGGGTGGCCGTGGCCGGCGGGTGCTGATCCTCGATCAATTGAGCGAGGCCGGCGCGAAGATTCTGATCTCGGGCGGCGGCCGCTGCAATTTCACTAATCTTGAGGTCGCGCCGGAGCGTTTTCTCTCGGCCAACCCGCATTTTTGCAAGTCCGCGCTCAGCCGCTATACGCAGCATGATTTTATTGCGATGGTCCGGCGACATCGTATCGCCTACCACGAAAAGACCCTGGGCCAACTGTTCTGCGACGGCTCAGCGCGGCAAATCGTCGCGATGCTGCTGGCGGAATGCGCGGCCCAGCGGGTCGATCTGCGCGTGGCGCATCGGATTCTCGACGTCAGTCGCGCCGACCACTTCCGCGTGACGACCGATCGTGGAACCTTCACCGCCCCCGCGCTCGTGATCGCGACAGGCGGTCCTTCGATCCCCAGGATGGGGGCGACGGGCTACGCCTACGAGCTCGCGCGCCGTTTCGGCTTGCCGTTGATCGAGCCGCGGCCGGGTTTGGTTCCGCTCAAGATGGGCGGGGCCGCGCTCGAGCTGTGCCGGTCGCTCGCGGGAGTCTCGGCCGACGCCGCCGTCGCGTGTGGCCGGGATCGCTTCCGCGAAAAGATCCTGTTTACCCATCGCGGGCTTTCGGGCCCCGCGATTCTGCAAATCTCCTCATACTGGCGCACGGGTCCGCTGACCATCGATCTTTTGCCCCACATCGAACCTCTGGCGTTCTTCAAGGAGCGCAAGCGCAGCCGCCCACGGGCTGAATTGAAGAACGCCCTCGGGGAGCTGCTACCGGCGCGCCTGGCCGAGGCGTTAGCCGGGACCAATGGCACAATCGTGACGGCTAACCAGCCGGATCGCGCGCTCACGACGTTGGCGGCGCGGCTGAAGAATTGGACGGTCGAGCCCATCGGGTCGGAGGGCTGGGACAAAGCCGAAGTTGCCGCCGGCGGAATCGATACCGCCGCGCTCTCGTCGCGCACGATGGAGGCACGGGCGGTCCCCGGTCTCTACGTGATCGGCGAAGCTGTCGACGTCACCGGCTGGCTCGGCGGCTACAATTTCCAATGGGCATGGTCGAGTGGCTGGTGCGCCGGTCAGGCGATTTAGCCCAACGCGGCGTTCCAACTGCAAGCCGGCAACAGCTAGACTGCGGGAACGTCACGAAAACAAGAGGAATTTGTCATGAACAAAAAAATCTGGCTCCTGATCATCGTCCCGACACTGTGCGTGGCGTTAATAACCGCTCAGCGGGGCTTTGCTCAATCTGCAAGCGAATCCTTCGATCAGGCCGGACATTCGGTGGAAAACGCCGGTTCCAGCACCGGCCACGCGGTCGTCCATGCCTATCACGGTACAGTAACGGCCACCAAAGATACGGCGATTACCACGGCGGTGAAGACGGCGTTGTTCGCGGACGTGCAGACGAAGGCTTTCCACATCCATGTCAAAACGATAGCAGGCGTCGTGACGTTACGCGGGAGAGTGGCGTCGAGGGCGGTCGCCGATCGCGCGGAGCATATTGCGGCAACGACCGACGGCGTCGCACGCGTCCGGAACTGGTTGCACGTGAAGGACACGAGCAGCGCGTCGAACTGACCCCGTGGGGCGGTGTCATTGCCCGCATGCATTCGATTCAGCCCGCTCCGATCGTCCTGCTGACTGATTTCGGCTATCGCGACCATTACGCCGGAGTGATAAGGGGCGTGATCGCGTCGATCGCGCCGCATGCCCCGGTTATTGATCTGACTCACGGTATCCCGCCGCAACAGGTGGCGGCGGGGGCGTTGATCCTGGCGCAGAGCTGGCGGTTCTTTCCGCCGCGCACGATCTTCGTTGCGGTCGTCGATCCGGGAGTCGGCACGAACCGTCTGCCGATCGCGGTCGCGACGCGGGCGGGCGCGCGCTTCGTCGGACCGGACAACGGGCTTCTGTGGATGGCCGCGACAGCGGCGCAAATCAAGACGATCGTGCAACTGAAGTCCGCGCGGTACCGGCTGCCCAACCCGGGTTCGACCTTCCACGGACGCGATATCTTCGCGCCGGCCGCCGCCTGGCTGGCGCGCAGCGTCAAACTCGAAGCGCTCGGCCCACAACTCAAAACGATGGTCGCGCTCGAGCCGCGGGCCGGGGTGCGCGAGACGGCCCAGTCGCTCACTGGCCACGTTATTTATGTCGATGGTTTCGGGAATCTCGTGACGAACCTGTCGCGCGAGCAAGTTTATCGATTTGCTGGCCGGTGCCGAGAGGGTAGGCTAACGGTCAAGGTTGGGCGCTATCCGCGCTTCGGACTGTACGCGACATATGGCGAGGCGCCGGTGGGCGAACCGCTGGCGCTGTTCGGCAGTTTCGAGCTGCTTGAGATCGGTGTGCGCGACGGCCGTGCGGCGGTCCATTTGCGCGCTAGCGCCGGGACCTCCGTGACCGTGAGAATGGGAAAGTAGGCGATGGAAAACTCGAGCGCACCGCGTGAAATTGATCCGATCGTGACCGATATCCCGCGCTTCAACAGCGCGGCTGAACCGCTGCGCTCCTACGCGACTCCGGCCGTTGCGCCATTTCGGGTGCCGCGCCTCAATCTGGCCCTGTTTCTCCTGACGCTGCTGACCACCACTGCGGCCGGCGCCTATACGGCGGGCGCCGACCTGTCGCTGTTTCATCCGATTGCCAGTCTGCCCAACCTGGCCGCCGGCCTTTCCTTTTCAATCCCGTTGATGCTGATTTTGCTGTCGCATGAGATGGGTCATTACCTGTACTCGCGCCGCTACGGCGTGGATGCGAGCCTGCCCTATTTTATCCCGGCCTTTCTGCCTTTGCCGATTTCGATCGGTACCTTTGGCGCTTTTATCCGGATGAGGTCGCTACCACGCAGCCGCCGTGCGATGTTCGATATCGGTGCGGCGGGACCGTGGGCGGGCTTTGTCGTCGCGCTGGCCGCGATAATTATCGGCCTCGAATGGTCGCAGGTCACACCGCTCGATACCTCGGCGGGTGGGATCGACCTGGGCAATTCAATCGTCTTCTGGACGGTCGCGCGATGGGTACTTGGGGTCGATCCCGATACGGTCAGCGTGAATCTGCATCCGACCGCTTTCGCCGGATGGATCGGACTGCTGGTCACCGCGATGAATCTGCTGCCGGTGGGTCAGCTTGACGGTGGCCACGTGGTCTACGCGCTGTTCGGTCCGCGGTGGCATCGCGTGGTTTCGCGGCTGGTCTGGCTGGGCTGCGCGCTGATGGTGATAGTCCCCTACTTTCTTAAGCTGGACTACTGGCCCGGCTGGCTTCTCTGGTTTTTTCTGGTGATGGTGCTGGGTCTCGGCCATCCGTCAACTATGGACGTAGCCACGCCGCTGGTCGGCGGGCGGCGGTTGGCAGCGTGGGCGACCGTGCTGCTGTTCGTCGTGACGTTCAGCCCGGTGCCCTTCTCCTTCACGGAGCCCAAGCAGATCCCGCCGCCCAGCGAGGGTCCGAGCTACAGTGTGATGTATCGGCTGCCGAGCGGCACCTTGCCACAGTAGCGGATCGGATTTGGCGGCAGGAATGAAGCTATTGCTTCGATAGGCGTTTGCGGTCGTCGTCGTCCTTGGTGTTGAAAATCCGTGGACATTTCTCCATCAACCAGCGATCGGTAACCGCGTTCTCGAGTTCGCGACCGTCGCTGTCAACGGCCCATGTCCCGCGACTCAGAATCGTGAAGGAGCAGAACGAGCGGCCGCAGAAGCGGCAGGAAAAGGCCAGCCGTGAACCGCGTGCCGCCGACCAATCGAGCATCTTGGTCTTGAATTCGTGAGTATTCCAAGGCGTCTTTTGTAAACTTGGCATCAGGCATTTCCCCCGGAGCAATCTGCGGACGTTCGCCCGCGAAGGTCGCGTAAAATATAAAGCTAGCGGCTCGCGGTCTTGTTTCGGGCCCGCCCGTTTTTGAGCGAAGGATCAGGTTCGATCGTGATGCGTTGTCCCTTCAACTCGGAGTTGTTCAGGCTGAAGGCGACGGCGATGTCGGCCGATTCCGCCATCTCGACGAAGCCGAAGCCGCGACACAATCCCGAGGCCTTGTCACTGAATGCCATCGCACTGCGAACTTCGCCGGCCCACGCGAAATGAGCCCGCAGATCGCTGCTGGTCACCGAACCGGCCAGATTGCCGACGTAAATCCTGGGCATCGCAACCAAACCTCCGCACGCCGCAAGCGATTCGGATTTCCCCGGCGAGCGCCCAGCTCACATCAGGTTGTGGGCGGATGCGGGCAGGTGCGGGATCGTCCGAAGGCGAGTAATGCCAGTTTAAGCCCTTGGCCGCGGGAAGTACACCAGTCTTCCAGTTAGCGCGACGCGCGCCGGATGCTACTATCATCGGCGGGCTGAATCGCGTAGGATGGTTAAGACACTTCGGATCCGTTCCTTTCACTCAACCCGAGAATGCGCTCGGGTTCACTGCTCGGAGCTAACCCGACATAACTCTGGAGGGCAATCGATGCCCAGCAAATTGTATGTAGGCAATCTGGCCTACTCGGTCTCCAACGCAGACCTTGAGGAACTGTTTTCGCAGGTCGGCCAAGTCCAAAGCGCCACGGTGGTGATGGACAAGTTTTCGGGCCAGTCGAAAGGCTTCGGCTTTGTCGAGATGGCGACGTCGGACGAGGCGAGCAAGGCTATTCAACAGTTCAACGATGCGGAGCTTAAGGGCCGAAACATCAAAGTGAACGAAGCCAAGCCCCGTGAATCGAGCTTCGGTGGCAATAATCGCGGAGGCGGCGGTGGCGGAGGCGGCGGCGCGAGCCGCGGTCGGAACCGCTGGTAAACCAAATCGGGCGGGCCAGTCCCGCCCTTTTTCTTTATTCCGGGGAATTGCGGGGAAGCGTGGAACCGGCGTTTAGGGGATCCAACTCCCCGGGGGCGCAAAGGAGAAAGCGTTGGAAAAACGCCAGAGAGAGCAAGTCCGCCGCCAAAAGCGAATGAAGAAACAGGAGCGCAAGGATCAGCGCGCGAACGAGAAGCGTAACCCGGGCGAAGGCGCTTCGATGGACGACGACCTTGCCGGGATGGTTCCGGGACCGCAACCCGGGCAAATACTCGAAGACCCGACTTAATCCTTTCGAATTGGCACGAGGCGCCGTTCAGTTGCTTGACCAGGCCACTGCTCGGCGCCTCCGGCAACTTCCGCTAAATCTTCATCTGATATAGGCTTTAGGCGCTCGCGCGATGCCGATTTCATCGCCTACAGGGAGACTAAAGCATGAAATTCACGTGGTTCCATCTGATGCCCTACCGGTTTCTGCCGGAGGATTTTACCAGCAAGTACCATAGCGTCTGGGTGGATATCCCGCGCGACCTGTACGATCCGAAGGTCGGTCATCGGCTCTATAACGACTATCTCGATCAGCTCGAATTTGCCGACCAGATGGGTTTCGACGGACTCGGCGTCAACGAGCATCATCAGAACGCCTACGGGCTGATGCCGTCGCCCAATATCATGGGCGCCGCGATGGTGCGCCGGACCCGCAATGCGAACCTGGTTATCCTGGGCAATTCGATCGCGCTCTATAATCCGCCGATTCGTGTCGCCGAGGAGTTCGCGATGCTCGACGTGATCAGCGGTGGACGGCTGGTTGCGGGCTTCCCGGTCGGCACCTCGATGGACACGAACTTCTGTTACGGCGAGGTCCCCGCCACGCTGCGCGAGAAGTACAAAGAGGCGCACGATCTGATCCTCAAGGCCTGGACCGAAAAGGACGTCTTCGCGTTCAACGGCAAGTTCACGAAACTGCGCTACGTCAACCTGTGGCCGAAGCCCTTGCAGCAACCCCATCCGCCAATCTGGGTGCCGGGCGGCGGCTCGGTCGAAACCTGGGATTTCTGCGCCGACTATGGCCATCAGTACAGCTTCCTCTCCTATTTCGGCTATATCGCGGGCAAGAAGGTCGCCGACGGCTATTGGAACGTGATGGCGAAAAAGAACAAGCCGCTCAATCCTTACAGCATGGGCTTTGCCCAGGTGGTCGCGGTGGCCGAGACCGACGAGCAGGCCGAGCGCGACTACGGCCCGCATATGGATTATTTCTACAACCGCTGCCTGCACGTCTATCAAGGCTTTGCCGACGCCCCCGGTTATCGCACCGAAAGCACGATCCGTTCGGGCTTCCTGGCGCAGGTCGGACGGGCGGCCGCGTTGCGCCGCGAAGGTCTCAAGTGGAAGGACTTCGTCGACGAAGGCTATATCATTGCCGGATCGCCGAAGACCGTGCGCGACCGGCTGCGCGAGGCGATGAAGAGTCTCAACTGCGGCCATTTGATGATTCTCCAGCAGATCGGCTCGATGCCGCCGGAGCTGGTGCGTAAAAACACCGAGCTGTTCGCGCGCGAAGTCATGCCCCAGATGCGCGGTATGTGGACCGGCTGGGAAGATAAGTGGTCGCCGCGGCGTCTGCCGGATAATGAAATTGCCGTGCCCGCCCAGCTCAGTCTGAATCTCGGCGGCGGTAAAGGGACCAATGGCCATGTTGCCGCCAATGGCGAAGCTCAAGGCCAAACCCAGGGAAGGAGCGCCGCGAAATGAAGGATCTGCGGAGAATCGCGGGCGGTAAATTCACCGTCGAATTGAATATGTTCGGCACGGGCGAGCCGCTGCTCTACATGCACGGCGCCGGCGGCCTGGTGGGCGTCGACCCGTTTCTCGAGGACCTCGCGCACAACTTCAAGGTTCTCGCGCCCCATCTGCCCGGTTACGGCGAATCGACCGGCGCCGAGCATATCGACGATGTCCTCGACGTCGTCCTTTTTTACCATCAGCTCCTCGACGAATTGGGCGTGTCCAGCGCTCATGTCGTGGGTCATTCGATGGGCGGGATGCTCGCGGCCGAGTTCGCCGCGATCGACGTCCATCGAGTGAAGAAGCTGGTACTGGTGACGCCGGCCGGCTTCTGGCTCGACGAGCATCCGATTCCCGACGTTTTCGCGATGGAATTGCCGGATTTGGCGGCACATCTCTTCCATGATCCGCAGTCCCCGATGGCCCGGATGTTTACGACGCTTCCAGACGACATGAAGCTGCTCGAAGAAATGTACGTCGAGCGGGTTAAGCGGTTTACGCAGGCGAGCAAGTTCCTCTGGCCGATTCCCGATCGCGGGCTCAAGAAGCGCGCGTGGCGGATTGCGGCGCAAACCCTGGTGATCATGGGTGAATCGGATCGGCTGATTCCGCCCGTCTATGCGAAGGAGTTCACCACCCGAATCAGGAATTCGCGCGCGGTGACGATTCCGCAGGCCGGCCACATGCCGATGTATGAGCAGCAGGACGTCTTCGTCAGAACTGTTCGCGACTTTATCAAAGGATAGCTGCCGGTCACGATGCTTCACGACAGATAACCAACCGCCGAGCGGCCGTGGTGCTCAAAACGCATCACGGCCGTTTCGCGTCGCGGGCGGCGCGGCTACTCAACGTCGTGGTCGGACGACGCGGGCGGTGGTTTCGGCTGTGATGCGGCGGAGGGCGACGGGTCGGCAGACGGCATAACCGGCCACCCCGGCAGGCTCCCGGTTTTCTCATACTCGTAGCCCTCGTAGCCGACCGACCCGATCATCAGGGGCAGGCAGCCGCTCGCCGCAATCGCCAGAACGGCGAGCATGACCACGATCACGCGAGCCGGCACTCCTTCTTTCCCGCGCCGTCGCATTATCAGGGAAGTCCATAGCCGGGCGGATAAAGCTGATAGCACATCAGATAGACGACCACGCCGGTGATCGAAACGTACATCCAGATGGGCCAGGTCCAGCGGGCGATCCGCCGATGACGCTCGAAGTTGCCGCGGAGCGCGCGGGTCAGCGTAATCAGCACCAGCGGGACGATCGCGGCCGCCAATGCGATATGGGAGATCAGGATGGTAAAATATATTGGCCGGATCAGCCCGTGGCCTTGAAAGCGCACGTCGCCGACCTCGTAGTGATAGATGCAGTAAGAGGTGAAGAAGGCGGTCGAAACCACGCAAGCTGCGATCATGCAGGCGCGATGCGCCTGAATCCGGCGGCGGCGGATACAATAGAAGCCGCCGAACAGCAGAACCGCCGCGACGCTGTTCAGGATCGCGTTCAGAGGGGCCAGTGCGTGATACGAAGTCATGTTGGGTGCGAGTGATCGGAGATCTTAGCGGTTCTGCGCCGTGCGCGCGATTGGCGTTCGCCACTTAGGATTCTTGACGCAGCTCGCATAGACTTGATTTGGCCGCGCGTCCGGTGGGTGGCCGAGTCTGCGAGGCTCAGCCTCGGTTCCGCCTCCGCCGCCCCCTGTGCTCGCTTCGTTCGCAAAGCCTCACTCTGCCAGCGTGGAATGAATCCCGCGCCTGAGCTATGTTGAAGGGACCGTAACCCGAGGCCGCCAGCAATTCCGCCGCGGACCTCACGAGGAGGAACTGTGACCAAACCGATAATCTCCGCCGATTCCCACATCACCGAGCCGCCGAACTGCTACATCGATCATATCGATCCCAAGTTTCGCGATATCGCGCCCAAGATCGTCCGCCACGAGACCAAAGGCGACCTGTTCGTGATTGAGGGGATGAGCAAGCCGCTTGGTATCGCGCTGGCCGCCGCCGCCGGCAAGGCCCCCGAGGACCTCAGGGCGTATGGCGCCACCTTCGAGAGTCTCCATCGCGGCGGGTGGGATCCGAAGGCACGGATCGCCGATCAGGAACGCGACGGCGTCGCCGCGGAAGTCATTTATCCGACGGTTGGGATGCTGCTTTGCAATCACAAGGACTTCGACTACAAGAAGGCCTGCTTCGACGCCTACAACCGCTGGATTGCGGAGTACTGCGCGGAGAATCCGGAGCGGTTGATCGGTCTCGGCCAGACCACGATGCGGTCGGTCGAAGAGGGTATCCAGGAGCTGCGCGAGATGAAGGAGCTGGGTCTGCGCGGCGTGATGCTGACCGGCAACCCGCAGGTTAACGATTACGACGACCCGTGCTACGGGCCCTACTGGGAAGCGGCGATTGATCTCGATATGCCGCTGAGCTTCCACATCCTGACCAGCAAGAGCGATCAGGTGGGCGGGCGATCACGCGGACCACTGATCAACAGCTTTATGTCGATTATCCGCGGCAATCAGGACATCATCGGGACTTTCATCTTCGGCGGCGTCTTTCAGCGCCATCCGAAGCTCAAGATCGTATGCGTCGAAGCGGACGCCGGCTGGGTACCGCATTTCATGTATCGTATGGATCACGCCTACAAGCGCCATCGGACCTGGATGAGGTGTCAGGAACTCGAGAAGATGCCGAGTGATTACTTCCGCGAGCATGTCTACCTGACGTTTCAGGATGATTGGGTCGCGTTCAAGATGAAGGACCTCTGCAACTATCAGCGGCTGATGTGGGCGAATGATTTTCCCCACAGCGACTCGACCTGGCCGTGGTCGCAGGAGATCCTGGCCGAGCATACGAAGGATCTGTCGATGAAGGAGAAGGACGCCATTCTCCACGACAATGTCGCCGATCTGTATAAGATCGCGATCTAGATCCCGCCTTATTTGTGCAAGCAGCGAGGGCTGCCGGTCTCAAGGGCCGGCAGCCCTCGTGTATTTCCGGCTACCCCATTCTCCCGCGAAAGTGCTTTAATCCAGACGCGTGGCGGCTTGCCGCCGCGCACGGGCGATCATCTGATACGGAGGTGGGGACCATGCCGGAGCAGTTGAACCTCGACGAACTGGTGCAGGAGCATCGCGTCCATCGGAAGATCTACACCGAGCCGGAGATCTTCGCGCTCGAGATGGAACGGATCTTCGAGCGTGGCTGGGTCTTCCTCGGTCACGAGAGCGAAGTGGCGCAGGTCGGTGACTACAAGACCGTGCGCTTCGGCAGTCAGCCCGCGATCATGACGCGCGACGAGAACGGCGCGATCCACGTGGTGATGAATCGCTGCATGCATCGCGGTGCGACGATCTGTCAGCAGGAGCGCGGTAACGCGAATTATTTCCGCTGCTGGTATCACGGTTGGACCTATAGCAGCCGGGGCGAGCTGATCGGGCTGCCCTATCCCGGCGGTTACGGCAGTCATTTCGACCGCGGCAAGTTCGCCCTGATCAAAGCGGCCAAAGTCGCGACCTATCGCGGACTGATCTTCGCCAGCCTGACACCTGAGGTCGAGGAGCTGCCGGATTACCTGGGCGCCGCGAAGTACTACCTCGATCTGTTCATGGATCTGTCGCCGGAGGGTGCGGTCGAAGCCCGCGCCGGAACCCATAAATACGGCTACGACGGCAACTGGAAATTCCAGATGGAAAACGGCGTGGATGGCTATCACGCCAATTTCGTCCATCAGTCGTTCTTTGAAGTGCAGGGCAAGAAGCTCGGCCGCAAGGTGGCGCAACTCTTCACCGAGGGCTCGCCGATGGAGAGCAAGGATCTCGGCCACGGCCACTCGATTCTCGATATGGCGCCCAAGCGGCAGGCTGCGCGGCCGGTAAGCAACCTCCTGCGCGGAGCGACGTCGCAGGCGGCGACCGATACCTATATGGCGAGTCTCGAACAGCGCTTCGGCAAAGAGCGGACCAGCGAGATTCTGGCCGCGTCGAACGTCAACCTGGCAATCTTTCCGAATCTGCTGATTATCGGCATCCAGTTCCGTAACGTCATTCCGGTTGGGGTCGGGCGCACCGACGTCTTTCTCACGCCGACGACCTTGCGGGGTGTGCCCGAGGAGATCAACGTGGCGCGGTTGCGCGCACACGAATCCTTTTACGGGCCGGCGGGTGGTGGAGCGCCGGACGACGTCGAGATGTTCAACCGCTGCCAGGACGGCTTGCGCGTGAAGGGTGCGGAATGGCTGGAGTTGTCGCGCGGTCTCGAGCGCGAGTACACCTCCGCCGACGGTATCATCGCGGCGCATCTGACCGACGAAGTTCCGCAGCGCGCCTTCTATCGCGGATGGCGGACGGCGATGGGCGCTGCCGCGGCCAAGCCGAAGCTCGCGGTCGCGGCTGCGATCGTTCGCTAGGAAAAACGGGTACTGCGATGCCGACGCTTGACCGCCGTGAAGCCGAGGACCTGCTCTATGCCGAGGCCCGCCTGCTCGACGAGTTGCGCTACGACGAATGGCTCAACCTGCTCACGGCCGACATCCTCTACTGGATTCCTTGCAACGGCCGTGGAACCGATCCGGCCCACGAAATTTCGATCGCCTATGATGATTCGCCCCGGCTGCATGATCGAGTGGGGCGGCTCGCGACCGGCATCGCCCACGCGCAAAGCCCGCCGTCGCAGACGCGCCGCCTGATCTCGAACGTCCAGCTTGAGGAAGCGGCGGACGGCGCGGTGCAAGTGGTCTCGGCCTTTATACTGTATGAGCTGCGGCGCGGCCGGGAGCGCGTGTACGCCGGTCAGTATCAGCATCGGCTGCGCTTCGAGGACGGACGCTGGAAGATCGCGGTCAAAAAGACCGTGCTTGTAAACAACGATGAGGTGATCGACAATCTCACTTTCATCGTGTGAGAAACGGCGCTCGCCGCGCAGAAGGAGTAATCGCCCATGGCCTGCGTAACCCAGCTCGGCTACCTCGGACTGAACGTGAAGGATCTCGTGGAATGGGAGCGCTTTGCCACCGGGATTCTGGGATTACAGTCGGCTGGTAACGCGCCCGACGGGTCACTCTATCTGCGGATGGACGAGCACCATCATCGGTTCATCCTGCAGCAGAATCCCGCCGATGATCTCGCTTTCATTGGCTGGGAAGTGACCGACCAGCCCGCGCTGCGGGAACTCACTGCGCAGCTCAAAGCGGACGGCGCCGAGGTGGTCGACGGCACGCCCGAACTCGCCCGGGCGCGCGGCGTGGTCGAACTCGTCCAATTTCGCGATCCGAACGGGATTCCGAGCGAGGCCTACTACGGCCCCCTGATGAATTTTCAGGAGCCGTTTCATTCATCGAGACCCATTACGGGATTCGAAACGGGCACGATGGGCCTCGGGCATATGGTTGTGAGCGTCGACGACTCCGCCAAGAGTCTCCATTTTTATCAGGACGTGCTCGGGATGCGGATCAGTGATTTCATCGAGATGAAGATGCGGCGCGGCGCGCCCTCGGGGCTGACGCTTACCTTCATGCACTGCAATCCGCGCCATCACACGCTCGCTTTTGGCGAGATTCCTTCGCCCAAGCGGCTGCATCACTTCATGCTGCAGGTGAAGACGATCGACGACGTCTGCTCGACGATGTACCTTTGCCAGGATCGCGGCGTGCCGGTGGCCGCCACGCTCGGGCGGCATACCAACGATCACATGGTGTCGTTCTATCTGCGCACGCCGTCGGGGTTCGAAATCGAATACGGTTACGGCGCGCGTGTCATCGACGACGCGACGTGGAAGGTGCAGCGGCACGAAGCCGGCAGTATCTGGGGCCATCGCGCCGTGCCCGCGCCCAAGCCCGCCGCCTGAGCGGCTCTTCAGACGCGCTGGTTGTAGAGACTCATTGCGCGTTCGAGCCCGTCGGCAATAAGCGACGCGACCGCGTCGGCCACACGATCGAGGACGCCGTCGAGCTGACGTAGTTCCTCGGTCGTCAGCGGCTTCAGCACGTGCTCGATCGCCTGTCCGGGTTCACCCGGATGGCTGACCCCGATTCGAATCCGGATGAAGTCCGGCGTGCCGAGCGCGCCGGCCACCGAACGCACTCCGCGATTGCCTGCGTCGCTGCCGCCCCGCTTGATGCGGATTTGCTGCAACGGCAAGTCCATCTCGTCGTGAATCACGATCAACTGCGCGACCGGCACTTTGAAATAGCCGAGGAGCGATGCGAGACAATCGCCGCTGCGGTTGTAGAACGTTTGCGGCATCACAATGATTGCGGGTGCGCCGGCGATTGGAGTTTCCGCGTACAGGCCGTTGAACTTGCGCCGGTTGAGTTCCACACCATGCCGCGTGGCAAGCCGGCGCGCCGCCATGAAGCCCAGGTTATGGCGTGACCGATGGTACTGCTCACCGGGATTGCCCAGCCCGGCGACCACCCAGCGTCCGGCTTGAAATTCGGCGGGCGCTTCCTTACTCTCCGCCGCCGCGGGACGAAACCGGTCGAAGAGACGGCCGAATCTGCTCATCGTGAACTGATGGCGAACCGGGCGCCTCAGCCCGCCTTGCGGCTTTTGGCCGCGCCGGTGAGCGGCCGAATCAGGGGTTCGAGCGCGGCAAACAGCGCGCGCATTTCGGCCGGCGTCCCGATTGAGATCCGCAGCGCGTCGTGAAAGACCGAGCGCGGGAAGTGCCGCACAAGGACGCCGCGGCGGCGCAGGGTGGCGGTGATGGGCGCCATGTCCCGCCCCGCGATTCGCGCCAGGACAAAGTTGGCTTGCGACGGCGGGACCTCGAAACCCATCAGCCGCAACCGCTTTTCCGTCAGCGCGCGGGTCCGCTTGACGCGCTCGGCGTTACGGCGCATCCAGGCAAGATCGCTGATGGCGGCCGCTCCGGCGGTGATCGCGAGACGATTCAGATTGTAGGAATCCTTGACTTTCTGTAGCTCAGTGATGATTGCCGGATGGCCGAAGCAGAGTCCGAGCCGCATCCCGGCCAGCGAGAAGGATTTGGATAAGGTGCGCAGCACGAGGACGTTCTGGTGCCGCCGCGCGAGGTCGAGCGCATTGCCCTCCGCGAAGTCGACGTAGGCTTCGTCGATCACGAGCAGGTGGCCGGCCAACGTGCGGGCGAGTGCGTCGAGCTCGTCGTGATCGGCCAACGTGCCGCAGGGCGAGTTGGGGCTGCAGACTATCGTGAGACGGGCGCGTTCGCGTCCGAGTGCTTCGAGGGGCAAGGCGAAATTCGCCCCCAGCGGAACCCGTGTGACGCGCGCCTCCTGAATCTCGGCCAGCGTGTCATAGAGCGAATAGGTCGGCAGCGCATACGCGACTTTGTCGCCACGGCCGAGGGTTGCCCGAAAGACCATCGTGAGCAATTCGTCGGAGCCGTTGCCCGCCAGAATCATGTCGGACGCGAAACCATAGGCGCGGCCCGCCGCGGCAACCAGCTCGTCGGCGCGCGGGGTCGGATAGAGCCGGAGCGCGGCGCCCGCGCCCTTGACGATCGCGCGCTTCACCTGCGGCGAAGGCGGATAGGGATTCTCGTTGGTGTTGAGCTTGATCAGCCGCTGACCGGGCTGCGGCTGCTCCCCCGGGATATAGGGCGCCATCCGCATGATCGCCGGGCGGAACATCGGCTCGGTCTCCGCCGAGGATCGAGGCAGCTTGCTCATGATGGCCGTGCGGCGCGGCGACGCGGTGCGGTTGCACCGATGGTCGAAGCGAGAATCCATTCGAGATAGACCGCAGAGCCCGCCGAGGGCGTGAGCGCCAGTATTTCAGGAACCTCGTAGCTGTGTAATTCGCGCACCCTGCGCTCGACCATCGAATAGAGCTCCTTGCGCGTCTTGATTACGATCCAGTGCTCGCGGGCTTCTTCTACTGCGCCACGCCAACGGTAAATCGAACGCACCGGCGCGATGATATTAGCGCACGCGGCGAGCTGTTCAGTGACCAGAGCCCGCGCGATTCTTGCGGCTTCGTCCGCGCTTCCCGCCATGACGAAAACGATTGCCGTCTTGCGTGCGTTCGCGGCCATCGCGAACACTTTAGCCGCGCCGTCAAAGCAGTCCAAGCTGCGCGAGAATCCCCGCGGTTGCGGGACATGGATGCGATCGGGTGGATGCCGTCAGGCGGAGCTCCGCGGCGAGTACTAGCAGATCGCTCGGGCGATCGATGTCATACCAGCCCGCCGCGAGTGCGTAGTCGGTTCGCGTCCGGCGCAGGCGGCCGACCGTCTCGGCGAGCACCCGCGCGCTGCCCCAGCGGATGCCGCGAAAGATGTCGGGCAGGGGACCGCGCACGCCGACCAGATAGTAACCACCATCGAGACTCGGCGCGAGAATCACCGGATGCTGGCGCAGCAACGACAGACTGTGCGTGAGGATTGGCGCCGGCAAGGATGGTACATCGGTGCCGATCAGGACGGCTCCCGACGCGCAAAAAGGGGCCAGCGACCGCCGCATCCGGGCGCCAAGCGTGCCGTCGCCCTGATCAATCAAGGTTGTGTCGAACATACGAGCGATCCGGCGAAAATAGGTGCTCTGCGCGACGCCATGCGGCGCGTCGCCTGCGATTACAATCTCCCGCCCCGTTGCGTGCGCTTTCGCCAGTGTGTCGAGGGTGAAGGCGCTCGCCAAAGCCGCCGCACCATTTGCGCCGAGTCGCGGAATCAGCCGGGTTTTCGTCAGGCCCGCGATCGGCTCGCGGGCAAAGACCACGATGGTCTCGTGCGCGCGCGAGGACTGGCGCATGGGGCGCGTCACTTGATGGTGTTGGGGGCGATGATATTGATCGGCAGTCCTAGCATCTTCTTGACGAATTCCGTGACCGAAGTGATAGGTTTCGGCGTGACCGCGGGATTGCGGAAGGGACCATGCACATGGAAATACGCGGCAACCAGACCCTTGCTCCCGTTCGCCAGGTTGGCTCCCACGATCGGGATGTGGTGCACGATCCAGTTCGCCGTATTGAAGGGAAACAAGCCCAATTCCATGTCGATTTGGCCATCGCCGAAGCGCACGTTACCCTTGGCACTGATATTCATGGCGGGGCCGTCGAGCCGCAGGTTATCGGTGTAGAAATCGCCGCCCGTGCCTTTCAGGTTCGCGCTCAGTTGCTTGAAAGGCAGCCCGGCGACGCGCGGATCGGGGAAGTTCGCCGTGAGCCAGCTCTTGAGGTCGATGAGACTGAGGATGCGCGTCAGCAGCGTAAAGCGATTGAGCGTGCCGTCATGGGCTTCGAGCGCGACGGTCCCGCCGAGTGTGTTGAAAAAATCCAGGTCGGTATTGGCCCACAGGTCGCCGTCGACGAATAGCTTGCCGGTTATGGGCGGCTGTTTGGTTTCGCCCGACAGCAGAAAGGGCGAGCCGGCATCCATATTCGCGATCTTGCCGACCATGTGAATCCAGTTGTCGGGGCCTGTGCGCCCGGCGATGCGGAGATGGAGTGCCCCCGCGAAAACCCGCGCGGCGAAATTATAGACCTGCCAGGTGGTGTTGTCGCGACTGAAATCGGTCGCTACCTGCGACATCAGCAGTTTGTCAAACTTCGCCGCACGCGCCTCGATATGGCCGTAAGCCGGCACGGCAAAAAAACGCGGCGGCGTATGCGCTGACCACGGCAGCCGGATGAAGTTCATCGCCTCGAGGTCGAGGTTGTCCGCCGACGCATCGATCCGCAGCACCGGATGCGCGAAGTCCTTCACCATGAGATTGAGATCGAGTGGCGCGCCCTCGAGTTTGCCGCCGGGGGCGTCAAGCACCAATCCCTTGCCGTCGAGGTTCAGCGCCGCGGATCTGACCACGACGGGCGAGCGCAGAAAGCCCAGCTTGATGTGCCCCGTCCCCAAGGTCAGCTTGCCCGTTACCACCGGCCATGCGCTCCCGCGTGCGTCGCTGTTCGCGGTGAGCACCCCACTCACCGGGCCATCCGCGCCGAGCGATTCGGGACTGACGAAAACCGGCAGCCACCGCTCGACGGGAATCTGGCGCATCGTGGCGGTCAGGTTATGGATGAGCGGGACGGTCGGTCGAGGTTCGACGGTGCCGTTGAGCGTGACATCTCCACCGTTCGCGCCCCCGGGGACGAGACGAACGTGGTCCACTGTAAGCAGACCTGGTGCGAGCGAGACTTTGCCGTCGCGCAGCGCGATCGGGGCCGGCACATCCTTGATAGTAGCGGTGATGTTGCCGAGCGCGACGGTCGCATGGTAGCTGCGTGGCGTTTGCCATTGCAGGCTGTTCAGATTCCCCGTCGTATCGACCGTGAGCGGGGCACGACCCTGGAGTTTCACGACGCGTGCGGCAACCGCCGGGCTCAATGTCCGCATTGCACCGCTGGCGGCGGGGTAGAGTTGGCCAAGGTCCAGGTTGGCTTTGAGCCGAAGTTTGTAGGGGATACGGCCGGGAGCGTTTTGCAGGTTGACTTCGGCCTTCAGATTCGAAAACTGCGACTCGCCGATTTCCGCCGAACCCTGAATCAGCTTGAGCACCCCGGCCGAATAACCGAGTTGCGCCCCGAGACCGGTCAGCGAAGGGATCTGCGACTCAGCGGGCAACTGGTAGCCGGCGTCGCGAATCGTGGCATCGATCAGCAGATTGTCGCGCAGGGTGCCGAAGGTCCATCCGCGCAAAGGTTCGGTCGTATCGAGCGCCAGACGAGAAACCATGAGCTGACCGGCGCCGAGTCGGTCCGCCAGTTTGATAAGTAGCGGCGGAATACTGGCTGTCGCGCGCAGGTATGAGGCGACGTGGGTCAGATCGATGGCTATTCCACCAATGTCGAAGCTTAGTGTGCGGGCATCGTCGAAGGGATGTCGCATGGCCGCCTTGCCAACCAGTATCGCGGAAGATCCCTGACGCAGGGACAGGTCAGGTAACTCCAGCAGGTCGGGCGAAACTTTGGCCGAGGTCGAAGCCTCGTAGTCGCCCAACATGACATTTTGGGCCGGGACATTCGCGTTAAGCAGCAAGTTGCGAAGCGTGACTTCGGTATGGGTGGTCAGCACCCCCGCATTGTCAAAAGCGACCTTCATCGCGCCGACGATCCCCGCCGAGGCCTTGACGGCGCCCAGGTCGAAGTTCCGCAAGTCGAGTCCCCAAAACCACACTCGTCCAGTCGCGGCCAGATCTGGCCGGTTGAGTTGCGGTCCCAGCGAAAGGCTCCCGGTAAGCCGCAAACCCTTGACCTGCGCGTGATTAAACGTGGCGTCGAAGTCAACCAGCCACGGCCAGTTGCCAACCCGCCGCCGATGGCTGCGGTGAGTACGAAAGTCGAGATGCTCGACCAGACTCCCGTTATCCTGATCGGTCAAAACGGCGTCGACTACGTCAACCTGAAGGGCCGTATCCGACAGCGCGTCAAGCGCCCATTTGAGGGTCGTTACGGCCTGCGTGTCGAGGCGCGGAAGGCCGCCGATGGTCGCGCTCGCCGCACGCACCGGGACCTTTGCCCGCGGATGATCGAGCACCAATTGGGCGAGCGGCAACCCGCTATTACGGAAGATCGCACCGTAGCTAAGGACGGCGCGAATATCGTCGAGGGTCGCCATCTCGACGCCGTTGGCAGCAACCCGCGGCTGTTCGAGGATCACCACGAGATGGGTGCCGAGGCCTACCCGCGTGCCCGCGATGCGAATCGCGAGGCCGGTGCGATTATAAATTCGCGCCAGCGCGATCTCGGCGATTTTGCTCTGATTGCGGACGACCAAGGTCAGCGCGGTGACAAAAATGATCAGCGCAAACAGTAGGAAGTAGCCAATAAACCGCAGCGCTTTCACCAGGATCGCATCGGATGGCGCGCCGCCCCGTGGGGCAAGGCGGCGCGACGCGGCCGGGCAAGGTTGATCGAATCAGTCGCTTTCGCTGAGCTGGGGCTCCGGGCTATCGCTCCAGCCGGCGCGATGCTTGCTGCGTAGCCCCGTCTTGAGTACGCGATTACGAATCCGCACGGTCTTCGGTGTAAGCTCGACCAGCTCTTCCTCGTCGATCCATTCGAGGGCCAGGTCGAGACCCATGACCCGCCGCGGTGACAGCCGGATCGCCTCGTCATGTCCCGCTGCGCGGATGTTGGTGAGCTTCTTTTCACGGCATACATTGACCGGCAGATTGGTTTCGCGCGAGTACTCGCCGATGACCATCCCTTCGTACACC
>Ga0074045_10002058_pt1 | contig 18934 bp, 17 predicted proteins | sample BogForMeECP23OM2_FD_94442 | JGI IMG/M metagenome (GOLD analysis project Ga0074045, IMG submission 94442) | Bog forest soil microbial communities from Calvert Island, British Columbia, Canada - Bog Forest MetaG ECP23OM2 | ecosystem: Environmental > Terrestrial > Soil > Wetlands ...
ATCGCTCAGTCGTTGTTCGTATCAACGACCGCGGTCCCGTCCTGAAGAACCGGATCATTGACCTGTCCTACAGTGCGGCCAAAATGCTTGGAATGGGCGGCGTTGACCGCGTCCAACTGGACGTGGTTGAGACGCCACTGATAGCCCAGAACGAGGGCCTGCAGTAATCCTGTCCTAATGCGGTAAACTGGGAGCCGATGCTGCAACCACAGGATCGGCTCATCGTGGCGCTCGATGTTCCGGGCGCCACCCAAGCCCGCCAGATCGTGCAAGCCATCGGCGAGGCCGCAACCACCTACAAGATCGGGAAACAGCTCTTCACGGCCGAAGGACCTCAGGTTGTGCGCGACCTGGTGTCTTCCGGCCGGAAGGTCTTTCTCGACCTCAAGTTCCACGACATACCGAATACGGTCGCCGCGGCCGTCAAAGCCGCTGCCGAGCTGGGCGTCAGCATGCTGACGATCCACGCCTCTGGAGGCAGCAAGATGCTGAAGGCCGCTGCCGAAGCGGCGAGCCAGTCCTCTGCTCAGCCGCTGGTGCTCGCGGTTACAGTGCTCACCAGCTTGTCGGATTCCGACCTCCAGGAGCTGGGAATCTCGGGCAACGTGCTCAACCAGGTGCTGCGTCTGGGAGCACTGGCCCGCGCAGCCGGCTGCGGAGGCTTGGTCGCCTCAGCGCAGGAAGCCCGCGAGCTGCGGCGCGCGCTGGGAGCGGGTTTCGCGATCTTCACTCCGGGAATTCGTCCCGCAGGATCCGCCGCTGGCGATCAGGCGCGCGTCGTCACGCCATGGGACGCCATCGCTGCCGGAGCCACGCATCTCGTCGTCGGCCGTCCCATCCTCGAAGCCCCAAACCCAGCTCAAGCAGCCGAGGAGATCGTGCGCGAGATTCAATCCGCCGCCGCGAATTCCTGAGCTCTCGCTGCACTCCCGAATTGTCATCCCGAGCGAGGACTTCAGTCCCCGCACATTGTCATCCCGAGCGGAGCGCAGCGGAGTCGAGGGATCTGCGGTTGGAAATCAGCCTTCAGCGGTCAGCACTCAGCCTTCAGCCGAAACCAAGCCTCAAACCCTGACAACTGACTACTGACTACTGACAACTGGTTTCGACCTCCCCTCCCGAGGCTTATGTAGAATCAACAACTTAGACATCATTCATGTCGCAAATAATAGATTCCGTTGGACTTACATGTAAGGTATAGTTGAATAAGGACTTAATGGCACGAAATCGCGATTTTAGGGGAAAATAGTGTCATACTATACACATAAGTATGTACCGTACTGTACATAAAAGCCATACTCACCTTGGTGCTTGGTGCCCTGGTCGCATCCCTCCTTGGGATCTGGGCAGAGGAAGGCTCGTGCCGGCGAACCGGGAACGGGTCGTAAACTGAGGCGTTCACGAATTGGGCTGGCGGCGATAACAAGAGAAGGTGATGAAATGCGGGGGTTAATGAAACCGCCGCAGACCGCGTGGCAAGAACCCAATCCACTCCCTTGCGGCTGCCCAGTGGGGTGACCCCAGCTTAGCTCAAACGAAGGGCGAACCCGGAGCACCAGGCCTGGCCTTATAATGCGAACGCGTTCGCACCGGCATCTCCAAATGCACACACCTGAGTCCATTCGCCGCGTTGATCAAATCTTCGTCGGGCGGTCCATTGAACTACCGGAGCGCCCAGGCGTTTACGTCTTCTGGTGGGTCGGCCCGCGAGCTGATCTCATGGCTGCTAACAGACACATCGTTCTCAAAGGGCCAGGCGAGCGCCCGGTCGACGTTGAATACCGAGAATGGTGGCCTGAAGAGCTTGTATACCCATGCCTCTACGTGGGAAAAACGACGAACGTCAGAAAGCGCTTCTCCCTACACATAAAGCGCGACTGTCCAGGACGCCTTCACCAAGCGCATCCAGAGAACGTTAAAGCCAAGCCCAACACAACGTCGTGTCAGCTTCGGTTTGGCATCGAGCATGTGTTCCCGAAGGAAGAGAACCCGCTCAACGTAATCTTCAACTGCGTCGGTTTTTCCCACCGGACGGATTTTCCAGACAACGCGATAGCTGAACGCTTCTTTGAAGAGGACCGTCTCGTTGGAATCTGGCGCCCGTGGTTTAACATCGACTCGGAGCGCTGATATGCCTAACTGCGCGCTGGAGCCGACGGCGTAGTTTTGACCGAGTTCAGCGCCGACCTTGAGGCTGGCCAGGACAGGCTTTATCAAAGTCGGCCTAAACACATGAGTTAGGACGTCGGAACGCACTCGATGCCAGACTTCCGCGACAGAGCCGCGCAGCTGACGAGAACTGCTCAGCAGATCGCGAGCCTTCGGGGCGCGACACAAGAGGCAGTTGTCCTCGCCCAAGCCTCCGCCAGCCTTATTGAGACCGGCTATGACAATTGGAATGGCGGTACGACCTTCTACACCCTCACGCTAGAAGTTCCGATTCCGCTCTACGCCAGCCTAGAAGACCAGCGCGCCACTCTCGAAAAGTCAATCCATGGACGTATGTCGGACTTATTGCGAACGGAAGCCGGAGCTTCGATCACCGAGGTCGTTATCAGTCCTGAATTGGCGCGGGATGTGGAAGCGAGTCAGGTCGAGCCAGGAGATCAGCCCGCCGCTGTTCCGACCTTTTGGGCTCCTGGCCATTTCCGACTTTTTGTCACCCACGTATCGGCGGCCAAGAGAGGCGCACACAGCATCAAGGCTGCTCTGGCCGAATATCAAATTGCGGCGTTCGTCGCCCATGACGACATCGAGCCGACACGCGAATGGCAGGCCGAAATCGAGAGTGCACTTAGAACGATGGATGCCCTTACTGCGATCATCACGCCAGACTTCATTTCAAGCAGATGGTGCGATCAGGAAGTGGGCATCGCAATTGGACGAGGGAAACTGGTTGTGCCGTTGCGTGCGGGTGCGGACCCGCACGGGTTTCTTGGGAAGTACCAGGCTGTCCCGATTGAGGGGGCGAAGTCAGAGGACATTGCACGGCGCATTTTCGAGGTTCTCGTTAGACACGACCAGTCGTACGCTCGGCTGGCGGACGCGCTCGTTGAACGCATCACTGACTCGAAGAGTTGGGAAATATCCAAGCGAACGATGAAGTTCCTGGAGCAGACGCCGCGGCTGAATCGTGGTCAAGTTGCACGCCTTGTTCGCGCGGTCGACGAGAATTCCCAGGTCAAGGATGCCTTTGGCGTGCCAGAGCGGATCAAGGCATTGATAGGTCGTATCGGCCAGCCGGACGCGCAGTAACCCGCGCTTGCAGAGACGGCACCTAGGGGTGCGAGTGATTCGTCGGAAACAGAACGTTGGGTAGCAAGGAGCATATGAGATGAGTAGACTCTGCAATAGACTCTGCCCAGCTGTGATTGCAGTGCCGTTTCTCGTAGGTGTGTGCGGTTTCACAATGGGAGCTGGAATAGCCATCAGTTGGAGGAAGTCCGAGGTAGTTCCAGTGGTGATTGTCAAACCCGGGATTGGGGGCTTCGAGCCAGTGGAAGGGAGTTCGATTGGAAACACGTGGCCTAAGTCCGAGGTTAAGCCAGTGCTCTTGACGAAGCCAGGTATTGGTGGCTTTGAGCCGCGTGAAGGAAGCAGCATAGGCAACACATGGAGAAAGGACGAGATTCTGCCAGTAATGCTTGTTGAGCCCTCCGCCGGCGGTTTCGTCCCGGTAGGCCTCCTCTCCTCCGGAAGCGGGGCTACAGGTGATGTGTCGCCAACGCCGCCGGAGCGGACAAAGCCAACCAAAGAAGAGCAATCGGCCGCCAGCGCTTCCCCTTCGGTCATCGAGAGTAAGATCGACGGCGACTTTGAGGGTTGGGATGGGCAAACTATCGTGAAACTGATAAATGGGCAGATATGGCAACAGAGCGAGTATTTCTATCACTACCACTACAGCTTCATGCCTAAAGTGCTCATCTTTAGGTCTGGCATTGGCTACAAAATGAAGGTTGATGGAATTGAGAAGGCAGTAGGAGTAAATAGGCTGAAATGAGGCCGGGTGCCCCAGCTTTTTGCCTGCCTTTGGCGAAGGCTGGGAGCAAAATTCTGATTGGATATCACGTCGAGCGACCTCTCATGCAGCGGAATGTTCGAGGCGCTTGAGGGTTGGCAAGGCCTTGATAGACTTGCCGGACTTCTGCTCGGCGAGGCGGATCTCATAAAGGCTTTGCAGATTCAGCCAGAATTCCGCCGTCGTGCCAAGAAAATGGGCAAGGCGCAAGGCCGTGTCGCCGGTGATGGCGCGCCGTCCATTCAGGATTTCGGTGATGCGGTTGGTGGGAACATCCAGTTGCCGCGCCAGTTCGGCGGCGCTCATGCCCAACTCTTTCAGCTCTTCCGCCAGATGTTCACCCGGGTAAATTGGAATTATTGCCACGGCGTTTTCCATGATATCGGTAAGGTCCGTTACGTCAAGCGTAACGAAGCCCGATGATTAGCCTGGATTATTCATGATCGCAAAAATTTTCGTGCTGTCATCCTGAGCGAAGCGACCGCGTGGCTTTCCCGACCCGCTGGTTTTGCGACTCGCCACCCCATCGCGCGCAAATGCGGCGCGCGATGGGGACCCCGGGGCGGGCGGGCGCGGAGTCGAAGGATCTGCGGTTGTTTTGCGGCGGCCATGGCGAAACCGGCGAACCGCAGATCCCTCGAATCGGGCCGCGCAGCGCATCCAGCCAAGGGCAGGCTCGATGCGGTTTTGGCGCGGCCCTCCCTCAGGATGACAACCTTAAGGTTTGTTCCTCATGAATGATCCAGTTTAGGTGTCGCCGCTACGCGGCTCAATTCAAATTTGCACTTTACCCGGGGCTTGCGGCGGGTGGCCCGACCAAGTCGCGAATTCACTTTCCAAAATCTCATTTGGGTGCCCCGTTCTAGCCCGGTTTTGGCTAGGGCGGGGCCGTCACGTCCGCAGGTGGCGCTTGTCACTGACAAGGTCTTCACCGTTAACTACTCTCATCGTATGCCACGCGGACTGAAGCGCTATCAAGAGGCTCGAGACCTACACTTCATTACGTTCAGTTGTTATCAGCGCCAGCCGCTGCTTGCGGGAAGGCAGGCGATGCATCTGTTTGAAACCGCGCTGGAACGGAGCCGAGTTCGCTACGGATTCTATGTCGCCGGTTACGTCGTCATGCCCGAACACGTACATCTCCTCATCAGCGAGCCGGAGCGCGGAACGCTGGCTAGCGCTGTGCAGGCAATCAAGCAATCGGTTGCGCGCAAGCTGATTGGCGACAACGAGCACTTTTGGCAGGCGCGGTATTACGACTTCAACGTGTGGACGGCGCGCAAGCGCATCGAGAAGCTGCGATATATCCACCGCAATCCGGTGAAACGAGGTCTGGTGGAGAAGCCCGAGGAGTGGCTGTGGAGCAGTTTTCGCAATTACGCGACCGGGGAAGAGGGTGTGGTGGAGGTCGAGTCTCCGTGGACTGGCAGAAAACGTGAGCGCATGGGAACGGTGCCGAGGGTGCGAATAACGAAGCCTTTCACGGCCCCGCCCTAGCCAAAAGAGGGCTAGAACGGGGCACCCAGGCATCCACTTCCGGGACTGATCGCGAAGAGGTGAACACGATCGTCCCGCCCTAGCCAAAAGAGGGCTAGAACGGGGCATCCAGATCTCACAATCCAATTTTCTCCGTGCCCTCTGTGCCTCTGTGGTGAGACCCACTCTTGTCCGGCTGCTAAGATGGCCGCATGGCTGACGAGCGCGCAAAGAAGATCAAGCTGATGCTGTTCGACGTGGATGGCGTGATGACCGACGGCACCATCTTTCTGTTCCCCGCCCCGGGCGGCGCATCCGGCGGTGACACGCACGAGCATCGTGAAAAGATGGCCGGCAAGGGCGGCTTCGGCATTGCCGGCGGCGATGTCGTCGAGGCCAAGGGTTTCAACGCGCACGACGGCGCCGGATTTTCCCTCGCCCGGCTGGGCGGCCTGAAGACGGGCCTCATCACCAAGCGCATCTCCGAAACTGTGGCGCTGCGGGCGCGCGATCTGAAGATCGAATACGTCTATCAGGGGCAGCAGGAGAAGGCGTCGGCTTTTTACGAAATTCTGGAGAAGGAAGGGCTGACGCCGGAGCAGGTCTGCTACGTTGGCGATGACGTTATTGACCTGCCGGTGATGCGGCTTTGCGGGCTGGCGATTGCAGTCAAGAATTCGCGACCGGAAGTGCTGCGCGAGGCGCATTACGTCACGCCGCACGAAGGCGGACACGGCGCGGTGCGCGATGCCATTGAGTACGTCCTGCGCGCGCAGGGGACGTTGGAGCGCGTGATCGACGAGTACATCGGGGGGGCGCGAGTGGACCCTGATGCGGCCCGCGTGGCCGAGAAATAAAAACCCCTCCGACGGACAGGGGCGAGTTGCACATCGGAGGGTTTGGCCGTTCTCACGACCATTCTCAGGGTTGTTACAGTCGCTAAACACAGGCCGTTTTGAGAAGTTTCGCGGGGTGCAAGAAAAATATTATTCGGAATCCGAGGGCCTGCTCGCTGGGCTTGAAGCCCAGCGCATCCCTCCCGCCCTCAGGCTCCCCTTCCAAAACAGGAGCGAATTTTATTCCGCCCAAAGCGGGCAATTCCGGCGATGAACCAGCATGGTTACGATTGCAGAAGCCGCAAAGTGTGATAAGTAATCAATAGGAGATCTGAACGGGCTGGCGGCCTTCTGCAAAGGTGTTGGAAATCCGCAGCTCAGGTCTGAGTTCCGGTGTCACTTTGCCGGACACAGAAGTCTTGCTGTCCGGACACGACTTTCTGGTTGAATTCCAACCGGAAAGCCCCTAGGATGAGGTCTCCGCGTTCGGGAGCAGCAGCAAGAGAGCTGGAAGCAAGGGTTCTCCAGACGGCACAGTTAAGCTAAGGATTACGATGCTAAAGCGTTCCGCCATTGCCTCACTCGTCACCCTGCTGGCGCTGTTCCCTTGTTTGGGCGCCTCTGCCGCCACCATCGCAACCCACAAGACGCACGCCAAATCTCACAAGATCACCGAGACCACCACTGCCCAGAAGCAGATGGCGACCATGCGGCACAGCAGCAAGAGCGTAGCTGCCCGCAACCGTTCCAGCCATCTGGTTTCCGCCAGGCACCATTATTACGAGCGGTTCTACGCCAGCTCTTTCGCTGACGACCAGGGGGCGGGAGACATTACCGCGGGCGAAGACCCGATCGTGCGGGCCGCGGCGGTGGAAGCGTTGGGCAACATGAACGGCACGATCGTCGCGGTCGATCCGGATAGCGGCCGCGTCCTGGCGATGGTGAACCAGAAGCTGGCGCTCTCGGCAGGCGCGACGCCGTGCTCGACTATTAAGGTGGCGGTGGCGCTGGCAGCGCTGAGCGAGAACGTCATCACGAAAGATACGCAGGTACCGCTCGGCAAGTATTGGCGGGTTGACCTGACCACTGCGTTGGCACGCTCGAACAATGCTTATTTCGAGGCAGTGGGACGCAAGCTTGGATTCGAGAAGGTGAGCTATTACGATCGCCAGTTCGGACTGGGAGAACTCGCCGGCTGGAACATCGAAGGCGAGCATCTGGGCGCCTTCCCATCTACGGAGCTGGATGCGAAGCTGGGCGGGGTAGGCAAGATGTGCTCCTTCGGCGAGAGCATCTCGATGACGCCGCTGCAACTGGCGGCGCTGATGGGCTCAATCGCCAATGGCGGCACGCTGTATTATTTGCAGCATCCCACGACTCCCGAGGAAGTTGCGAGCTTCACTCCCAAGGTGAAACGCAAGCTGGACATTGGTCCGCTGATTCCGGAGATTTCGGAAGGCATGTCCGGGGCGGTGGAATACGGGACTGCGCGGTCGTTACGGACCAACTTCATCGAAGAGCAGATATTGGGCAAGACGGGCACGTGCTCCAAGAACGGCACGCGGTTCGGGTGGTTTGGTTCCTACGCTAATACGCAGTATGGCCGCATCGTCACCGTGGTGTTCCTCGAAGGCGGCCGACCGACCTTCGGCCCCAAGGCTGCTGAACTCGCCGGGCGCATGTACCGCAACCTGTATGACCACGACTTCTTCGCGGTGAAGCCTGCGCCTGCGCCGGTTCGGACCGCTGAAAAGAGCCTTGGCGCAACGCAATAAAATAAGTGGTACCAATGGATCCACCCGACTTGAATAGCAATACGGCTGAATCCGACCCGCTTCTCCAATTGCGTGGTTCGGGCAGGCAGCTTTGGGCGGATGAACACGCCGACGAGCATGTGCGCCGTCTTCGCGCAGACTGGGACGGGACCGCAGCCGTCCCCGGCGATTGTACGGATCCTACTTAGCGAAGGGCGATGCCGGCTGCGCCTGCAACTGCCTCAGCGCTTCCTGATATCGCGATTTTGCTTTTTCGTCCGGGGTAGCGTTTAGCTTTTCGTTAAGCCACTTCAACATCGTTGCCCGCGAGGGATGCGGCAGGTTGTTTTCGGTGTCGGTAATCTGCAAATCGCCATTGGTGTCAGTCACCGTGTATTCCACGGTTTGATCGGCTATCTCGGGGACATAGCCGGTGGCCAGGTTGTAGCTTCCCAGCAAGCGGTAGTGCACAGTCACCGCAAACTTCCCTTTGTTCGAGGGAGGGTCGGTATCGACCGTGTACCGCGCGATTACGTTGATTTCCGCGTATTCCGGATTGGACCTCCACGCGACCAGCGGCTGGATCTTCGCCCAGCCCTTCCCATCCAGCCGGTCTCCCTCATAATCGAGACGGCAGTACTTCGATACGAACTCACGGACGTCGGCCGACTTGGTGTCCTGCTCAGTGTGCCCTAAAGGCACCGGCATTGTACTTTGGGCAACGAGAAAGCAGGAAGAGCCCACGACGAACGCGAGAACCGGCAGAAAGCGGCGGAGCATAAGCAAGAACATTCTACCCTTAGGGGAACAACCCCCACTTGGAAGATTACACCCACTCGCGAGCAAAACGAAGCGCTCGGCCGGGCTCGCGGACTTGGATCCGCGTAGTTGGTTACAGCCTGTGGCGCGATCCTCCTATGCAGCGCAGGCGTCCGAAAATCGGAGGCCTGCGCTTTCTTGAGGCGAGAAATGGAATCTGACGCCTATCCCTATCCCTCTCCCACTTGTGCGACATTGAGGTAGTCGTTCCCGTCGCCCTTCCAGGCGATATACACAACGCCGTTCTGTACACACATCGACGTCGGCTGCGGACTCGTCTCCGAGGAAGTTGCTTTGTTCCCGAACGTGCCTCCGTTGTTGCTGGAGTACATGACGTTCAGGAAGTCGTTTCCATCGCCCTTCCATGAGAGAAAGAGCTTGTTGTTGTTAAAAGCCAGTGATGGGCTGAGGGGGCTGGTTTCCGAGGAGGTGTATTTGTTCGCAAAGCCGGTAATGTTGTTGCCCGAAATTACCACCTGGGCCACATTGAGGTTGTCATTCCCATCGCCCTTCCAGGTGATGAAAAGGTCATTGGCGGAGGCGCACAAGCCGGGCGCTTGCGGACTGGTTTCCTTGGAAGTGTATTTGTTCCCAAAGGTCGATCCATTGTTCGCCGAGTACATGACGTTCAGGTTGTCATTTCCGTCGCCCTTCCACGCGATATACAGCCGTCCACCTAAGGACGCGAGTGACGGACTCTTCGGACTGGTATCGCTCAGCGTTTTCTTGTTGGTGAAACCAGTGATGTTGTTGCCCGAAATCACAACTTGGGCGACATTGAGGTTGTCATTCCCATCGCCCTTCCAAGCTATGTACAGGTTACTGTTGTGGGCGCAGAGGGCCGGAGCCTGCGGACTGGTTTCCGGTGACGTGTACTTGTTTCCAAATGTAACCCCACTATCGGCCGAGTACATCACATTGAGGTTGTCATTCCCGTCGCCCTTCCAAGCTATGTACAGACGTCCATTGAGGGAAGCTATGGATGGCGTCAGTGGGGTCGTGTTGTTGGTAATAACGGTTTTGTCGACAATGTAGTCGATGGCGTTGTTGTAGTAGAGATCCACTTCCCCACCCGGATTGTTATCGCTCACCACCGTGGTGTGCTGGCCGCAATCGGTCACCGCATTGTCCGCCGTCCAATTCAGCGCGGGGTGGCCACCCGTAGTCACGACCTCAATAGCGGTCATCTTCGTCCTGCCTGCGGCGGGATAGTCGGCACAGACGGTGATGCCGTAGCACTCCAGCGTCTCAGCACACCAGGTCAGCTCCTGCACGTTCTGTATAGGCAGGCTGGAATTGGGAATGCCCTGGAATACGCAGTTGTAGTTGAAGTTGTTGCCGGTCTTGCCGGTTTCAGTCATGACACCGATCAAGATCTGGTCAACGCCAACCTGCGTGAGCCCAGTATGGAACGCCTGTCCGCCTTGGCCATCGGCGTACCAACTTGCCACGGCCCAGTAATTACCTCCACCGGCTGCGGAAGGACCCCATTGCAATACCGGCTGGTAGATCATGCTGGAGTTTTGGATTCCATTGAAGAGAAAGATGGTCTGCCCGTGCTGAGTGAACGGGCCGGGTGGAACCCGCCAGCTAGTCTTGAAAGAGGTAAGCGGCTTTCCAGTCCCGTTGTTCCAGTAGGCATAGGTTATCCAGCCGCTGCCGAGAGCAGGCAACTTAGCGGGTGCGAGTTTTTGCAGAGCCGGATTCACGGCGGTCACATTGAGTGGCATTAGCGGCTGCTTGCCAGGCTTTGTGGGAAGCTCACCGAAGTCGGTGATTAACTTGCCGGTCGAGTCGAGTGCGCGAATGCGGCCGCCGGCGCCATCCAAAACGTGGCCCGACGCCACTTGATACACCATGGACTTTGGTCTGTAACCACCTGGGGTAATTACATATTCTTCAGCCATTGCAGTCTTCTTTCTCGCCATCTGATGGCGGTGTTTGGTGAACGATTGTGTAGCTTCCGTCGGGATTCCAGCGGACAACTTCACCGGGTGCGACGGGATGGACCGTGCTCTTCGGACGGGGCCCACCAGGCGCGATGACCATGTCGTCCTTGTCGTTGGGCTGTTGTTTCGAATCGCTCATGAGAAACCTCCGACCTGCGCGTCTCTTGGAGAGTCGCAGGCGCTGTGGACGGAAGCGAGGGGTTTGGGGTTGAGAAGAACGGAAGACTGTTGGGAGCTACGAGGGTGCCCCCGAAACATCAACCTTCCAAGGGCCAGCGCAAGCATATGCGAAGTCGGCGGTGAGAGTCAAGGCACGAAAGTGCGGACTGGGAGCGAAGGCGAGTCCGAGCTGAAAGCCGCGGAAAGCTGACCTCAGGCTCTTGCCGTCTTCTGATCGCTGAAGACCTGCCCGTCGCGGATATGGATGACGCGGTGGGCATACTCGGCGATGTCGTGCTCGTGAGTGACCAGAACGATGTTGTTCCCCTGCTCGTGCAGCCGGTCGAAGAGCGCCATAATCTCCACTCCGGTCTGCGAATCGAGGTTGCCGGTGGGCTCGTCGGCGAGGATGATGGACGGATTGTTGACCAGCGCCCGCGCGACGGCAACGCGCTGGCGCTGACCGCCAGACAGTTCGTTCGGCTTATGGTTCATGCGGTCAGCCATGCCGACCGAAGCGAGCGCCTGTTTGGCGCGTTCGATGCGCTCCTCGGCGGGAACGCCGGCGTAGATGAGCGGCAGCTCAACGTTGTGCAGCGAGGTGGCGCGCGCCAGCAGGTTGAACGTCTGAAAAACGAACCCAATCTCTTTGTTGCGGATGCGCGCCAGTTCGTCGTCGTCCAGCTCGCTGACCAACTGTCCATTCAGCCAATAACTGCCCTTGCTGGGCGTATCCAGGCAGCCGATCAGGTTCATCAGCGTTGACTTGCCGGAGCCCGACGGCCCCATGATGGCGACATACTCGTTGCGTTGAATGCGGATACTGACCCCGCGCAGAGCATGGACCTGCTGCTCCGACCCCATGTCGTAGGTCTTCCACAGGTCTTCGGTGCAAATGATGCAATCGTTGGGAGCAACCGCGGGCCGTATCTCGGGTAGGCTCGCCAGTTCTGTCGCCATTTTCTTCTCCTCAGGGGGTAGCTGGGACGGGTTCGTCATGAGTGCGGACTGTTCGCCTTCCTGCCCTATGGCTGGTTTCTCAATCCTCAGCTACGATTCTGACTCTTCCTTCTTCGGGGCCGTGGTGTTATCTATTTTCACGCTAGCGCCGTTCCGCAAGGTCCGGAGCACTTTGTAACTTCCGGTGACGATCTCGTCGCCTTCCTTCAGTCCCTGCGTCACTTCAATGTCCGTCGTCCCGCTGATACCCGTCGTTACAGGTACGAAGACGGCGTCCTTCTTGTTCGAAATAACGAATACCCCCTGCAGCTCTTCTTTCACCTTCGCGTCTGTGGGAGCTGCCGCCTGAACGGCTTTGTCCTTACCCTTTTTCTCCGGCTCAAGCTCGCCGCGCTGGCGGATGGTCAAAGCCTGGATCGGAATCGCCAATGCAGTGGTGCGGGTCGCGGTTGTTATGCGGGCTGTCGCCGACAGTCCCGGAAGCACATCGGGAGGAGGGTCCTGCAAGGCCACAACGACTTTGAAATCCTTCGCTTCCTGGCCGCTGGACGTTGTCTGCGCGGTCGAAACTCCGGTAGAGCGCAGGACTGCGTTTCTTCCAATCTCCGTAACCGTTCCCTTGAACTTCAGCTTTGGGATGGCATCAATTGACACCTCGGCAGGCTGCCCGACTTGCACATTCACAATATCGGTCTCGTCCACTTTCACCTCGGCGGTGATCACCGACATGTCGGCAATCGTCATCAGTGTACTGCCGGGTGAGTTCTGGATACCGGGGACGACAGTCTCGCCTTCGCGCACAGGAACATTCGTGATCACTCCGTCGAACGGCGCCGAATATTCCGTTTTGCTGAGCACGTCGTCCGCATGGCGGAGATTGGCGGCGTTCTGCTTGACGCGGCCCTGGGCAGAATCCTGCTGCGCCTTGGCTTGCGCGAGTTTTGACTTGGCCATTCCCAACTGTGCCGCGGCCGTGTCGATAGCCGCCTTCTTGGCGTCGTAGTCGGCCTTGGCGATCAACTGTGAGTCATACAGGTTCTTGGCCCGTTCGTAGTCCAATTTGGCGTGCTCGAATTCGGCCTCAGATGACTTCAAGTCGGCGGCTGCCGTGTTGACCGCATCCTGGGCCGCAACAGCGTCGGTTTGAGCGGCTTTCAGGGCCGAATCATTGGCAGAAACATCTGCCGCGGGCTGGACGTTGTCCAGCGTGGCCAGCATTTGCCCCTTCTTCACCCGGTCGCCTTCCTTGACATACAAATGGGTGATCTTGGCGAACGCGTTGGAGCCGATGTTTACCTGCACCTTGGGTTTGATCTCTCCCGAAGCGGTCACGACCGACGTGATGTCTTCGCGGACCACTTTCCCGGTCTGCACCGTCACCACGCCTTTACGGCTCTGCTGTACGCTGAATCCGACAATGGCCAGCAGAACCACGATGCCGCCGATGATGAGTGCAATCTTCTTCCAGTTCTTCATCGATCCTCGATAGGGAAGCCGCTACCTGGGGCGCACCGGTCCGCTGCCACATAATACGAACTCAGACGGACGAGGGTTCCTTTGGAAAGCGACAACTTCAATGTTTCTGGCGCAGCCAGTCAACACAGGAAAACTCCTGTATCTTAAGCGTACATCGCACCATTTTTCGGTAACGCTCCTGATTCCTCCGATTATAGCCGCTAAGGTGACGCGTTTGACATGGCAACCTGGTGCGTGGTCGCTCATAGCGGCAGTCCGGTAAACACGATTGAACAGAATTTCGCCGCTTTGTGAATTTGCAGCGACTTTTCCGAGCCGAGGGGTTGGAAGAAACAGAGTCACACCATCTTGCTGGAAATCGGGTTGCGGATTATGGGCCGTGGTCTTGCTTTAAGGGTTGCGAATACTTACAATTTAGTGGTTCGCAGTGTGTCTTGAGGAGTCTGCTCTTACGCATGAAGTTTCATAGTTTTTGCCGATTTTGTTCGCTGCTGCTGATCGCTGCCGGGGCCGGCGTGTTTGCGATGGCCCAAAGTTCCGCACCGCCAGCGAACCAGAATCCAAGTTCGTCAGCGGCCCAGACTCCCACTTCATTGGCGCCTCCAAGCTCGACGGCGCCTCCAAGCTCGACTCCGGCGGCGGATGACAAATCCGCGAATGCTGCGGGCCAATCCGGCAAAACTCCCGATGCCTCGGCGCCGGGACAAACGGGCAATCAACAGCAAGCGGATCCCTTGAAGCGGCCTCTCACAGAGAAACAGAAGAAGGCCAATGCCAAGGCCATGAAGCAGGAATTAAGCTCCACCTACAAGAAGTGGCTCAACGAGGACGTACGCTGGATCATCACTCCGGAAGAACTCTCAGCGTTCAAGCAATTGTCGAACGACGAGGAGCGTGACGCGTTCATCGAACAGTTCTGGCTGCGCCGTGACCCCACTCCGGACACGGAGGAGAACGAGTACAAGGAAGAACACTACCGCCGCATCGCTTACGCCAACGAACACTTTGCTGCCGGCATCCCGGGATGGAGGACGGACCGCGGCCGCATTTACATCGTGTATGGCCCGCCCGACCAGATCGAGTCGCATCCTTCGGGCGGCACCTACGAGCGTCCAATTGAAGAAGGCGGCGGTGAGACTTCGACGTATCCTTTCGAAACTTGGCGCTACCGCTACATCGAGGGAATGGGCAATGAGGTCGTTATTGAATTCGTCGACCCCTGCATGTGCGGCGACTACCATATCACGATCGATCCCAACGAAAAGGACGCGTTGTTGCACACCCCGAATGCCGGTCTGACGCTCTACGAGCAGATGGGCATGGCCAGCAAGACGGACCGTGTTGCCAATGCTGGGATGGGTGGCGCCAATGCCGGTCCAGAATCCGGCATGCAGAACAGCAATGAGTTCAACAAGCTCGAGCTCCTGGCCAAGATCAACGCTCCTCCGAAGGTGAAGTTCAAGGACCTGGAGGAAGTCGTCAGCCACAAGATCAATGTGAACCTGATGCCGTTCGAGGTCATGACGGATTTCGTTAAGGTGACGGGTGACACGGTCTTGGTGCCTGTCACCCTGCAGGTCAAGAATAAGGACATAACCTTCATCAGCAAGGACGGGATTCAGCGTGGCACGGTAAACATCTTCGGTCGCGTGACCGGAATGACCGGAAAGGTCGCGCAAACCTTTGAAGACACGGTTCAAGTGGATGTTCCGACGGAGCTGCTGGAAAAAACCATGGAGCATTCCTCCCTCTACTGGAAGGCAATTCCGCTGCGTCCCGGCCGCTACCGTTTCGATGTGGTGGTGAAGGACGTTAACGGCGATCGCGTGGGGACCTGGACCCACGGTGTCCTGGTGCCGGAGTACAACGAGGACAAATTGGCATCTTCCTCCATGATACTGGCTGACCACATGGAGAAAGTGCCCGCTAAGAACGTCGGTTCTGGGAGCTTCGTCATCGGCCAGACCAAGTTCGCATATCCGCGCCTGGATGGGCCCAATGGCCAGCCTGCAAGCTTCAAACGCGACCAGCGCATGAACCTATGGATGCAGGTTTATAATCTTCAGGCAGACGGAAAAACCAAGAAGTCTTCCGCCAAGATCGAATACGAAGTCGTGAACGTGGCAAATAATCAGGCAGTGGTGCACTCCTCGGAGTCCACCGATACCATGGGCAATGTGGGCGACCAGATCACGCTGGAAAAAAGTCTGGCCCTGAATAGCTTTCAACCGGGCACCTACAAGTTGACGGTGAAAGTGGACGACAATGTCTCGAAACAGCAGATTGCACCGTCAGTGCGGTTCTCTGTTGAGTAGGTGGAGAAAATTGCTGGCCCGCGAAAGCAGGCTCGGGCGGTGTGGTTTTGGTCCCGGGAACCTCTGTTGGGAGGTTAAGTGATGACTCGAATACTGGCATCTTTAGCGATGGTGGTTTCGCTGTGCATCGCAGCAGCGGCTGGGGTTTCTCCAGGCTCGATATCGGGAACTGTCAAAGATTCTGCTGGCGTGGCGCAAATGGGCGCGGCCGTCGAATTGGTCGGCAACGCCGGGCAGCACCAGGTGGCGTTTACCGATGCTCACGGTTTCTTTCGCGTGGACGGGCTACTTGCGGGGAGTTACAACTTGCGTGTCTCCGCTCCTTCCTTCCTCCCAGCGCTGCGCGAGGACGTGGCTCTGGCCGCCGGCGCCAGCAAAGTCCTGAACATCACTTTGAACACATTATTCGAAGCGATCCGCATGCTGCCGGAGCTGAAACGCAGCACGGACGAGGACGATAACTGGAAATGGACGCTGCGCTCAACCGCCAATCGTCCCATCCTCCGTTTCGAAGCCGGAGCGCCGATCGTTGTCGAGTCGGGGTCGCAGGACCGCTCGATGAAGGGCACACTGGCGTTCATGGCGGGTGGCTCCAGCGAGGGCTATGGCAGCGCTTCCGATCTGGGAACCGCCTTCAACGTGGAGCAGTCGATTTTTCATACCGGAACGTTGGGATTCACGGGAGACCTTGGTTACGGGACAGGAACGCCTGACGGGGTCATTCGCGCCTCATACGTCCGCCGAAATGATGATGGATGGACGCCTGCGATTGCTCTAACGGTCCGGCGCTTCTCCACTCCTGACGCGGTGCCGCATCGTGGAGCTTTACAGGCGCTGGCCCTGTCGTATGCAGACGGCTTCTCGATCGGGGAGTTGCTCGATTTTCAGTTCGGTGGTGAAGCACAGGCCATTGAGTTCCTGGGGCGGGAGGTGAATGCGTTTCGTCCCGCCGGGACCGCCGACCTGCATCTCACGCAAGATCTCATTCTGGAATATCGCTACACCACTGAGGAGCCCAACACGCGCGCCAGCAAAGGGTTCGATTCAGCGCCCGCCGACCTGAGCGAGAGCGCTCCGCGCATGACTATGGTCGATGGCATGCCGCTGCTCGAGAATGCCCACCATCATGAAGTCGCGCTGTCGCAGCGCGTCGGCAATAACAAAGTGCAGGTCGCATACTTCAGCGATCGCATCAAAGACCCGGCATTGCTCGGGATCGGCTATATCAATGCCCAGCCGGGCGACATCCTGCCTGATGTCTATTCTGGGACCTTCAGCATCAACGGCGGCGCGCTGGAAGCTCAGGGCGTGCGGCTGGTGTTTCAGCACAGGCTCTCCAATGGGATCACGGCAACCGTCGATTACGCCTACGGCGGCGTGCTCAATCTGGAACAGCCCTATGTGGAGTGGGACGACGTTCGCGGCAGCCTTCAACATGGCTGGCGGCATACGGCGGCCCTGAAACTGAACGGCGGCATCCCGCATTGTAAGACGCGCTGGATCGCATCGTATCGCTGGACAAGCGGCGACAACACCCTGACTCAGGTTGACGCCTTTAATGCCTCGGCTGGGCAAGCCGATCCCTTCTTCAACCTCTTCGTGCGGCAACCCCTGCCGCATGTGCACGGAATGCCTCTCAACATGGAAATGTTGGTGGACCTGCGAAACCTGCTGGCGCAAGGATACGTGCCTGTGATGGGGCCCGATGGCAAGACGGTGTATCTGATGCAATCGGCACGTAGCGTCCGCGGCGGCCTGGCGTTCACGTTCTGATTCTCCAGCCTGTTTAAGTTCTGTCCGACAAGTGAGGTGTAACCCTGGCGCAGAAGGGATTATCTATATCCTATCTGTGATACCATCCCAACGTGAACAGGAGAAGAGATCGAAAAGCCGCCAAGCTGGAGAAGCGGATTGATCATACTTCTTATCTCGCAGGCAAGAGGCGCGGTGCAATCCTCAAAGAGGAGGTCTGGTTTCAAGGCGACAAGGTCGTGAAATACAGCCTGGCTTACATCAATCCGTTCATTTGTGCGGTCGATAACGGGCGCGTGCTGGGTTACGACAATAGTCACAAGGGGCATCATCGCCACTACATGGGCGAAACGCAAGCAATAGAGTTCTCCTCGTACGAGTTGCTTGTTGACCGATTTGAAGACGAGGTTAAAGACCTCTGGAGGCGCGAAGATGAACAAGAAAGCTAAGATTCGAGTGACTACTGACGGTGCAGAAGGGTTTTTCCGCCGTGCACGCGAGCGGGCCCGCAAACTTGACCGCAGTGAGCCGATTGCATCTGAGATTACAGTCACGTTTGAGGACGTGAGCGACATGCTGCGAGTGCTGTCGGCCCAGCGCGTGCGGCTTCTCCGGGTCGCCAGCCAGAAAGCACTTCCCGTTTCTGATCTCGCCACCGGTTTGAAACGAGACGCCCGCGCGGTGAGCCGCGATATCGACTTACTGGAATCGTTCGGCTTGATACGCACGCGCTATGAGGCCAATCCGGGACACGGAAGACGCCGGATTGTCGAACCACGTGCCGCAAAGTATCAGTTGCTCGCGACGCTCTGACGTGCAGCCAAAAACGGGAGTGAGAGATTACGCGATCGCCGGATCGATCTTCTCACTGTCCACGCCCAGTTCCTCGAACGCTTTCTGCGCCCGCTGCACGTCGAACTTGCCATCGCGGGCCAGTCGCGACAGTGCTGCTGCCGCAATCGACTCAGCGTTCACCTCAAAATGCCGCCGCAGATGCTCGCGATTGTCGCTGCGTCCGAAGCCGTCCGTGCCCAGCGTTACCAGCCTTCCATGCAACCACGGCGCCAGTTGGTCGGGTACGGCCTTCATGTAATCGGTGGCCGCGACGATTGGGCCCTCAGCTCCGTCTAGCGCGGCCAGGATGTAGGGGCGTTTTTCCATCTGGGAGGGATGGAGACGGTTCCAGCGCTCGATCGCCAGCGCATCGCGCCGCAGTTCGTTGTAGCTGGTCACGCTCCACACATCGGCCTGCACGCCATATTTCTCAGCGAGAATACTCTGCGCGCGTAACGCTTCATTCAAGATCGGCCCACTGCCGAACAATTGCACCACAGCTTTGCCTTCAGGAGTGGATTTGTATCTGTAAATGCCGCGCAGAATCCCTTCTTCGCAACCCGAGGGGATTTCCGGCATGGCATAG
>Ga0074045_10002059_pt1 | contig 18924 bp, 11 predicted proteins | sample BogForMeECP23OM2_FD_94442 | JGI IMG/M metagenome (GOLD analysis project Ga0074045, IMG submission 94442) | Bog forest soil microbial communities from Calvert Island, British Columbia, Canada - Bog Forest MetaG ECP23OM2 | ecosystem: Environmental > Terrestrial > Soil > Wetlands ...
CAAGGACGGCGCCAGTGGAACGCAGTTGTTTACGGTCAATCCTAATAATCCTGGGCTTGGGCATTTCATAGATGCTGGGAACAACAACTGGACGGCGGCCCAGTGGCCCTCCAGCAACCAGGAACAACGGGTCACACTGACGGGTACGACGCTGACCGTGAGCATGGCGGCTGGCAATTCTCCCAGTATTGCCCATATCCGAATGACGTACGCGCAACAACAACAAAACTTTGCTCTTTCGGCCTCACCGGCTTCGCTCAGCATTCAGCAAGGGAATCAGGGAACTTCGACGATCACTACCACCATCAATGGTGGATTCAACAGCTCGATCGCTCTGTCGGCATCGGGAATACCTTCGGGGACGACGGTGAGCTTCAACCCGAGCACGATACCGGCTCCGGGCTCAGGTGCCTCGACCATGACCATCACGGTGGGCTCGAGCACGCCGGTGGGGACGTATCCCATCACGGTGACCGGCAACGGAGGGGGGATCCAGCAAAACGCCACGGTCACGTTGACTGTCACTGCGCAAGGACAGCCGAACTTCACGATTTCGGCTTCACCCGCTTCACTCAGCGTCGTGGCGGGCAATCAGGGAACGTCAACCATCACCACCACGATCAGCGGCGGTTTCAATAGTTCCATCAGTCTTTCCGCTGCCGGAGTGCCCCCGGGCATGAGCGTTAGCTTCAACCCGGGCACGATTCCAGCGCCGGGTGCAGGCAGCTCGACCATGACTATCACGGTCCCACACTACGCGGTGCCGGGAACCTACCCTATCACCGTGAACGCCACTGGTGGAGGGATCAAGCAAAACACCACAGTCACGCTGATCGTGTTACCCCCGGACTTCGGGATTTCGGCTTCACCGGCTTCTCTCACCATCGTGCAAGGCAATAAGGGAACATCGACCATTACCACCACGATCATTGCAGGTTTTGACAGCTCGATCAGTCTCTCCGCGTCAGGTGCTCCCGCGGGCACAACTGTAGGCCTCAATCCGAGCACGATTCCGGCACCGGGTGCGGGCAACTCCACCATGACCATCACCGTCGGCATCAGTACGCTGCCAGGCACCTATCCCATAACGGTGACCGGCAACGGCGGCGGGGCCCAGCACGGTACCACAGTTACGGTGACAGTGGTCGCAGCACCGAACTTCGGTATTGGGGGCGCGCCTTCTTCTCTGAGTATCCCGGAAGGCAATCAGGGTACATCGACGATCACCACCGCTGTTTGTTGCGGATTCAACAACTCCATCAGCCTTTCGGCGTCGGGAGCCCCGATTGGTACAACCGTCAGTCTGAACCCAGCCACAATTTCCGCCCCCGGGTCGGGTGCCTCGGCGATGACCATAACGGTTGGAAGCAGCACGCCAACGGGTAGCTACCCTATGAGGGTAACTGGTAATGGCGGAGGGATCCAACTAAGCACCACCATCACCCTGACTGTGACCGGAGGCCAACCACCCACCAACGCGAAGTTCATGGAAGCATACTCTTACGCTCTGCAGTCTTCCTTCGGGAAACCGCCTTACACCTACAAGCTCACATCCGGATCTCTACCTTCCGGCCTGGCCATGAACGGATCCGGCAACATCAGTGGTACGGCCACTGCAGTTGGACAGTTTCCGTTCCAAGTCCTGGCAACAGATTCTTCTCAGCCACAGCAGCAGCAAAGCAGCAACTACACACTCAGCGTAGTCATTGGTCTAGACGCCTATAGCGGATTGACGGCAGCGCCGGTGCCGGGCTGTAACCCGACCGGCTACTTCCAGGTCCTGAAGGTAAAGGGCAGGTGGGTCTATGCCGATCCGGACTGTAACGCCTTCTACCAGTTGTCGGTGTATGACGCCAGTCCAGAGTTCATTTTACAGGGCGTTTTCCAGAGCCGCTATGGTAGCGATTACTCAAAATGGGCAAAGCACTCTTTGCAGCGCGAAGGAGCCTACGGCTTCAACTCCAATGATATCTACTATTCTAATTATATGCTCCCAGTCGATACGTCCACTGGTAAAGCAGCATCAGTAAAAGTTTCCTTCCTGCTCTTTTTTAATACGATGAATGACGCCAGTTATGACCCGGCCTTGCTGGGGTTGCCGGAGCCAGTTAAAGATATGTGCATTGGGCAAGACAGCAACGGATTTAAGAATTATTGTCTCTACACGCTGGACATCATTGATCCGAATTGGACGGTGGCAAACCAAGCAGAGCTGGGAGTCCAGATTAGCGACTTCCTGGGTGGATTCAACACCATTCCCTGGGTCCCGGCAATTTCGCTGGGTGACGCTGACCAAGTCTTTATGTTCAAGGGCAACGGCGTTCGATTCCCCAACTATCCCCATCCTGCAATGGTGGTTGCGACCAGCGCCTTCAACTACAATCTGCCGCCCGTGAACGGCAATTGGCAGAGACCAGTCCTCTATGGCAAGGCGGGTTGGACGTGCAATGCTATCGCAAACGATCCGAAAAACTTCCCGCCCGGGGGGTCCTACCTGGAGAAGAAGTACGGCACCATCGCCGCCCTTAACCAGGCATGGGGAACGGGCAACTTCTACACTTCCTTCTGCGATGCCGGCGGATTCGGAACTGGGACAGGAGTACTGGACGAAGATGGACGGCACACCGCCTGGTTCGGCAATCCCATTGACTATTACAACCAGGTGGGCATGAACCCCAACCTGCTAGCCGACCTCAATAACTATCTCTACACCATGGCTTACCAGATATATTACCCTCAGGTCAGTGTAGTTCGCGGGTACGATACCAACCACCTTCTGATGTGCGGTGTTCATGGCGGCGTGGGCGAAGGTGGAATGCGGCCTGTGGTGGCGCGGGCGTTTCACGATGCCGGATGCCAGATCCTGGTACTCGGCTGGAACTCCGAATACAACAATTTGGCGCTACAAGCAAACCAGGCCATTTATGATCAGATCGGGTTGCCTGTGACTCTCTTCTACGACAGCTCTGCTCAAGCCGACTCGGACTACAGTAACTATCTCAGCAATGGAGTGTACGACGCAGATTACCCGACCCAGCAGATCAGGGGTCAGCATTACGACAGCGACAACTTGGCAATATATGGCTCACAGGGGTCAAATGGCGATTACTATGTTATGGGTATCGACTTCTGGGGCTTGACCGATAACACCCCCGAGCAGAGGAACTTGGGCCTCATGTCTCTCAGCGACAATGTCTATGACGGGAATTGTGCAGTGTGGGCCCTGAACATCGACCAGTGGAGTTACCCCTGCGGGGGAGAGGTGGCGAACTACGGTGATTTCACTGGTGGCGTAACGCAGACGAATTCTGCTATACTGCAGCAACTCATCCAGGAACTACAGAAATAATCAGTGACACGCGGCACAACTAATCGCAAATTGCGGCGAGCCTCTATACCTATGCCGAGGGGGCTGTGGCGAGGGTCGCCGAAAGCAGGATCGTCAGGGGGCAGGGCGACCCGTACAGTTTGCAACCTGAGGCCCCAAATCGGTGTCAGGCCCCTTCCCCCGGGTCTAACTTCGAACATGTGTGACGATCATCAAAGCGACCGGAAGGGCGTCCGTTTACGCTACGTTCTCAAGATTTTCATAAACCCGAAAGATGCACAACACGAGCATTGTGGCTATAATTCGAAATTCGAGTTTGCTTCTGCAAAGGAGAACTATCTTGCCGTGCCCAGGGCAACATAAGAGTGCGATTTTAGAGAATTGGCTTTTCGACACCAGCTTGCCGGTGGCAACCACTGCGCTCGCGCTGACGCTGTCGGTTGTGTTTGTGCTGACTGTCGTCGCAGTCCCTGCGGCCCAGGCCCAGAACTTCAGTGTCATTCACCAATTCAGCGGTGGACAGGACGGAGCAAGTCCCGATGCCGGCTTGACCATGGATGCGGCAGGAAGCCTCTACGGCACCGCCTCCAGCGGGGGCGATACCGGCGGCAACTGCGCCACCGACCAAGGTGGCTGCGGCACAGTCTTCAAGCTGGCACACAAAGGGTCTGGCCGGATTTTCGACCCGCTCTACAGCTTTCAAGGGGGCAATGACGGGGCCAATCCCTTCGCTAGAGTGATCATCGGATCGGACGGGTCGGTATACGGCACGACGCGGCAAGGAGGAGGTAGCGGTTGCGGCGGAAGTGGATGCGGCACGGTTTTCAGGCTTAGACCTCCGGCGACGGCCTGCAAAACCGCACTGTGCCCTTGGACCGAAACCGTGCTTTATCGGTTCACAGGAGGCAGCGATGGCGCTGTTCCCTCGAATGGCGACCTCGTCTTCGATAAAGCGGGTAACCTCTACGGCACGACGCTGCAGGGCGGATCGGGGAGCTGCAACGGCGGGACCTGTGGCGTTGTCTACAAGTTGACGCCGTCAAATGGCGAGTGGACAGAGAGCGTCCTTTACAGCTTCACTGGCGGCAGTGATGGAGGAAACCCTAATGCCGGCGTGATCTTCGACAAAGTCGGTAACCTCTATGGTGCGGCCACTTATGGCGGCAATCTGGCTTGCAATGCCCCGTATGGCTGCGGAACGATTTTCCAGTTGACGTCCTCAGGGTCCGGTTGGGCGGAGAATGTTCTTTACACTTTTCAAGGTGGGAGCGACGGAGCCAACCCGCAGGGCGGTCTGATCTTTGATCCGTCGGTCAATCTCTACGGTACTACTCCCAGCGGAGGCTCGGGGGGCGGCGGCACAGTTTTCGTATTGACGCCCTCAAATGGCGGCTGGACATTCGGCGTGGTTTACGGCTTTACCGGGTCCGGGAACTCGCCGGGGCCGCATGACAGCCTAATTATGGACGTAGCCGGCAATCTTTATGGCACGACCTACCAGAACGGCGCTAACGGACAGGGTTCGGTTTTCTATCTGGCTCCGTTCGGCGGTGGGTGGACGGCCGCCTCACTTCACGATTTTACCGGCGGCAGCGATGGAGGCAATCCAGCAGGCAGCGTGGTACTGGACGCGAGCGGTAACCTCTACAGTACGACCTTCGACGGCGGAGCAGGTCAGGGTGTCGTTTTCGAGATTAAGCCTTCGTCGGACTTCGCGATTTCAGCTTCGCCGGCTTCGCTCACCGTCCCGCAAGGGAACCAGGGAACTTCGACGGTTACGACGACCATCAGCGACGGTTTCAACAGTTCGATCAGTCTGTCGAGTTCTGGAGCGCCGGCCGGTACGACAGTGAGCTTCAACCCGACCACGATTCCGGCGCCGGGCGCGGGGAGCTCGACCATGACCGTCACCGTTGCGTCGAGCACGCCGACGGGGACGTATCACATCACGGTAACCGGTAATGGCGAGGGCGTCCAGCAAAACGCTACAGTCACACTAACGGTGACCTCGTCCGCGTGGCAGCAAGGGTTTGATTTTCGGGTATCGCTAGGCTTCGTAACGGACCCGCCGGGCGATAACTACGCCCCAGCAACGGCACTTTACCCGACGATGGGTACGCTTACAAACTACGGGTGGTCGTACCAGGCAGTCGTTGATGGTCGGGATCGTAACAGTCATATTGACCCGCGTCTAGCCGGGATCAACTATGCTAATAACGGATCGCCGGCCGCATTCTATGTAGACCTGCCGTCGCCGGGCACCTACAACGTATCGGTGGCGATGGGCGATGCCGGTTATGCGCAGTGCGGAACACAGTGCCAGGTCCAGTTCCTCGATGGCGCCAATTTGCTGGCGTCCGTGACCGGAGGACCGACGAACGTTGCCTACTTCTATGATGCACAGGGAAATAACTGGTCGGCAGAGGACTGGCCCACGAAGAATGTCAGCCAGCAAGTAACACTGGCGGGGACGCAGTTGACGGTGCTGGTAGGAACCAACCAGAACACCGGGGACATTACCCCGATCGCTTTTGTAGGAGTCACGCAGGTGTCTGCGGGCCCGACCTTCGCGCTGCAAGTGCCGACTTCGGTCAGTGTCGGGCAAGGCCAATACTCAACCGCAGATGTCTTTACCGTTCCCATCGGGGCGTTCAACAGTGCCATCAGCCTGTCAGCCACCGGAGCGCCCGCAGGGGCTACGGTGAGCTTTAACCCGATCACGATCCCAGCCCCGGGGGCAGGCACGTCGATTCTGACCATCAGTGTTCAGAATAACACCCCCTTAGGGAACTATCCCGTAACGGTTACAGCCGCAGGTGGCGGGATTATCCAGATGGAGACTGTTGTACTAATTGTTACCGCAGCCGAACCTCCGGCGTTCACCTTGACGGCGCCGAGTGCTGTGAGCACGGGGCCGATGGGAGGACAGTTGACGGGGACGATCTTGACCACGATAGCGGACGGGTTTAACAGCGCGATTAGTTTGTCATCCACAGGGGCGCCCAAGGGAATCACCGTTAGCTTCAATCCCATCACCATCCCGGCACCAGGGGCGGGCAGCTCAATCATGAGTATCAACGTTCCGGCGGGTACCGCGTTTGGCAGCTATCCCTTCACGGTGACGGCGGCCAGTGGACAAGGTAACCAGACGGCGACAGTTACGCTTACTGTTTCAACGTCGGGCCAAGTTAACCTTCCCGCGGGTACAGGGTGGGTGCCACTCGGCAGCGGAACGAACTTCTGTAGCGTCAGTCCCGGAGTAGCCTATTACAATCCCCAAGTGGGCGCGGTAGATGCGTTCGACTTTTTGGGTGCCTGCGTGGGCGGAGAAATGGTCGCATATAGCGGTGGAGCGGCTGATACAACGAATGACCGATATTTCCTGTGGACGTCGGGTCACGACAATTACATGGGAAATGAGATGTACGAGTTGGACCTGCAGGGGGCGAGTCCCTCCGTTTCGCGCGTTACCGATCCAGCGTGGACCGTCGATAACACGGATGTGCCGTCCGACTGTGCGTGCAAAGGCACAAACAATTGCGGCCAGGGGATGTGGCATGACGGCGCTGGGAACCAGGTAATTAATCCATATTTCGAGTCGGAAAATAGTGGCCCGCTGTTTGAATCCATTCCTGCCCCCGACGGCAGCGATAACCAGCCCTCGTGCGGCTATGGCTCCAAGTTCCAACCCAACGCCCGCGAGACTTACAGCGGAACGGTATATAACGCACCGGCGAACAATCTATTCACCTGGGGCGGAGAAGTTGCTGCCAGGTCGACAGGACCAAGTTTCAGCAACTGGACATTGGATCTGAATCAAAAGCCGGCCCAGTGGACGCGGCTCAAGGATTCCTCCTCCGCGTGGTTTACAGCCGCCGTTTATGATTACACCAGCAACCATCCGACCAGCGGAGATGATCTGGTGTTTGACGAGAACCAAACGCTGTATGCGTACAATCCATTAACGGATACTTACACGGTGTTGTCCAACACCCTTCCGGACATCGGGTATAACACCAATATAGAACTCGATCCAGTCCACCACTATCTGGTGATGGAAAACGGCGATGACATTAACGGATATCATCTGAACATCGTCGACATTGATAGTTGTAACGGGACAAGTTGCACAGTGACCAGCCTGGATAACACAGCGTCGTGCCAGGCTGCGCTGGGATATTGGGCAGGCCTGGCGTGGGACTCCAAGCGCGATGTCATGGCGATCTTCCCCTCATCGACGAACTGCAGCGGAGCGGCCTGCACTCCACCGTTTAATACCGCGTACCTGTTGAATACAGACGCAAACAATCCGGTCACCATCACTTATCAGGGCCAGCAGCAGACCATTCAACCGCAACAATGTTTTGCGGCCACCTATGCGAACGACAACCTGCCGCAGTCCTTTGGGCCTGGAGTCTACAGCCGTTTCAAGTACTATCCCAACGAGGACATCTATCTCTATATTCCGAACCCGAGTAATCCCTGGATATTGCGGCTCGAACAGTAAGCGAGCCTGCATTTGATCCAAGGTGGGCAACTGGGTTACCGGAAAGCGGATGCACTCGCTTACAAATACGCGTGGTGTGACGGATATGTAAGCGGAGGTTTTCGCGGTTTGGGGAGCGGGCGGGTGGAGCCTCTGGATGATGGCGTTTGCAAGTAGACGCTGAAAATGTTACCCCTAACGATCGCGCTCCGAAAACCAGTTGACGAAGGATTCGATGCCGTCTCGGAACGGCACACGCGGCGAGTAACCCAGTAACCGCTGGGCTTTTGAGATGTCAGCGAATGTGACCGGCACGTCACCGGGTTGGTTCGGCAAACGCTCAATCGTGGCTTCCCTTCCCAGGCTCGCTTCGAGCGTACGAATTAAAGTGTTGAGATCGACTGGGTGGGAGTTGCCGAGATTGAACACGTCGTATTGGCAGTCGTAGTGGAGAGCAGCAACCACCCCTTCAACCGTATCGGTGTAGAAAGTATAGTCGCGTCCGCTTGAGCCATCACCAAACACCGGAATCGGTTTACCTTGGGTAATCAACCTGGTGAACTTATGTATGGCGAGGTCAGGCCGTTGGCGCGGTCCATACACCGTGAAAAAGCGCAGACAAACCGTGCGAATGTTGTAGAGGTGTGAATAGGTGAAGCAGATTTTCTCGCCCGCGATCTTGGTGGCAGCATAGGGAGAAATGGGAAGGTTTAGGGCATCTTCTTCACTGAATGGTACGCGATTTGCAATGCCATAGATAGAACTGGAAGAGGCAAAGACGAACTTGGGTACGCCGATCTGCCTGGCCATCTCCAGCAGCACCATAGTCCCGCGGACATTGACGTGTTGGTACAACAGCGGGTTTTCAAGAGAAGGCCGCACACCGGCGCGCGCTGCCAGATGGATAATCGCATCGGGTTTCTGCTCCCGGCCGATAGCGAACATCTTCTCCTGATCGCAGATATCCGCTTGGTGAAAAGTCGCGGAACCGGCTCGCAGAATAGCTTCGAGATTGGCGCGTTTGATCGTGGGCGAGTAGAAATCGTTCAAGTCGTCCACAATCGTGAGGGTGTGTCCATCGCGCAGGAGGCGTTCGGTCACGTGCGAGCCAATAAAGCCAGCGCCTCCGGTAACCAGAATTCGCATCTGTTACACCTTCCCCTCGGCCGCTGCTTCCCGCAAAACCGTAGCAGTTTCGGCGGCTACCTGGGTCCAAGAGCGCGACTGGCCCCAGGCGGCGATGCGGGCACGATCCCACTCGATCCGCAAAGCCCTCCCCAGTGCCACCGTCAACGAAGCCTGATCGGAAGCAGGAACTACCAAACCGTAATCGGCGGACGGAATCATATCCCGCACGCCACCGACGTCACTAGAGACGGCCGGCACTCCGCAAGCCAGCGCTTCGTTAACGACGTTGGGCCAGCCTTCCCGTGAGCTGGCCAGACAAAACACGTCCACCGCAGACATGTATTCGGCAAGAACCGGCGGCTTCAAGACCCCCGCAAAGTGAACAGCACGTTCCAGCCCATTCTGTCTCACTGCAGACTGAATCTCGGCGACAAAGTCGCCCTCGCGACCAGGCCCCCCGACGATCCACAATTCCGCCTTGCTACCTCCACGCCGCAAGTCGCCCAGAGCTCGCACAACTCGGTGATGGCCCTTTCTCTCAATCAGATAGCCAACCGAGAGAATCACCGGGCGGTCGACGGGCATTCCCAGGCGCGTGCGAGTTTCAAGGTGCGGACGGGGAAAGAACACAGTGCCGTCGATGCCATTGGGAATCGTCCGCAATCGCGCGGCTCCTACACCGAGCGCCATGGCAAAGTTGCGCAAGCTCTCAGATACGGTGATGATGCGAGCGGCGCGGCGGAAGGCCCATCTCATCCAGGGCCGTTTCCCGGGAGATGCGGCGTGCATGGTTTCATTGCCCCGTAGCGTAATCGTGAAGGGACAGCCGAGAGCAGCACCGAGCAAGGCGGCGGCAATTCCTTCGGGAAACCCGAAGTGCGCATCGATCACCTGAAACGGGTATTGCCTCCTCAATCGACGGAGATAGGGCAACAGCCTTCCAGCTAGAAAAAAGGCATTGATTGAGCTTCCGTGCGGAGGGTACAACCAGCGAGGATAATATACATCCAAGTCATGATCCTGCCGACGAGCTGGGATCAGGCCATTCCTAGAGCCCCTTGCGGCATAGTCGATCACTGGGACAGGCGCCACAACCCGAACCGGGAGGAGTGCCGCCGTATGTTGCAGACGGTTTCGGACGAACAGTCCCAGTTCTTCTTCAGCCGGGTTGGGAAAGACCGTGCAGATGCTGAGGACCTTTACGTCTTCCATGCGACTCTGACAGAACTGGGCAGAATGGGCCACGCGCCTATGTTAGACTCTTTCCCCAGTCGTCGTTAACTTCGCAACGTGCCCGATAGCCGGCGGTACTCAGATCCGGATGCCTGGTTATGCTGGGCATTCGAAACGAAACATCGCGTAACAGAACGCTACCGACATCAGAATTCGCCCGTAGAACTCATCTGTCGCTAACATCGGGAGGACGAGTCGCGGACTGGAAGAGAACCCGTCTGCGCACCGGCAATCACTTCAGCGATTCGTTCCGCTGCATGGCCATCCCACAGCGGGGGAACGGTTCCGCGCTTCGCCTTTCCCGCCAGCACAGCTTTGAGTTCTGTCTGCAGGCAAGCGACATCCCGCCCTACCAAAGTATTGGTTCCCATGCTGACAGTGATCGGACGCTCGGTGTTTTCGCGAACAGTCAGGCAGGGAATACCAAGGAACGTCGTCTCCTCTTGAATACCCCCAGAATCGGTGATTACCACCGCGGCACGGCTCTGGAGGGCAAGGAATTCCAGATACGGGGTCGGCTCGAGAATTTGCAGATTTGAGCCCCGGCTGCTTACCTCAATCCCAGCTTCAGCAATCCGACTTCTGGTTCGGGGATGTACCGGGAATAGAACGGGAACTTCCCTGCTGATCTCCAGAAACATATCCATCAACAACCTGAGCCATTCAACATCATCGACGTTGGAGGGGCGGTGTAGCGTCACCAGCGCGTACCGCCCAGGAATGCCTGCGGGCAATTGCTCGGGGACTGAGGGCAACAGTCGAACCAGCGTGTCGATCATCACATTGCCAACAAGATGCACCTTCTCCGCCGCAACACCCTCCATCCGCAAGTTGCGATTTCCGTCTTCCGAAGGCGTGAACAGCAAATCCGAGATTTGATCTGTCAGCAGGCGATTTATCTCTTCGGGCATCGTACGGTCGAAAGACCGAAGTCCAGCTTCCACGTGCGCGACTGGAATCAACAGTTTGGCACAAACAATAGCCGCTCCGACGGTGGAGTTGACATCACCGTAAACGACAACCCAATCGGGCTTGTGTTCCACAACGATGGTTTCAAACCGAGCGATGATCTGGCTGGTTTGCTGGGCGTGGCTACCCGATCCAACTTCCAGGTTGATGTCCGGAGTTGGCATCCCCAACTGCTGAAAGAACACGTCCGACATGTTGAAGTCGTAGTGTTGTCCTGTATGGACCAGAGTCTGCTTTACGTGATTCTGTCGCGCCAGCGCTTGCAGGACCGGCGCTGCCTTCATGAAATTCGGCCGCGCTCCAACAACGTGAAGGATATGCATAATGGCACGTCCAATCATACATCCCAGAACCTTGGACAACTAGAACGCGCAGGCAGGTTGCCAATCAGCAGCCGTCCGCCATACTTCGGAGTATCTATGCCGTATATCGTTGGAAAACTAGATACTTAATTCCTAGCTTGCCAGTTTCCGAAACGCGTCAGTGAATTAAATGGCTTTCGGCCAGGAATCCTAGAACATGCCACGGCGCGGCCAGAGAAGTGAAATCTTTTTCCCAAAACTTCGGAACTTTCCTCCTGCAAGACTGCTTTCTCCTGAACCTGCCAATGAGCTATTGCGGCGGCTGCCAGCAAGAAGGCAAGCCGAGAGCAGTAGACGGTCTCCGCCATCCTCGCACCTCCGTGCTGTAAAGGTATGTAATGCAGCGACTTCGGCAGTCATGTGCGGCCTGGATCTATGTTGCAGAAGACATTGGCTCGAACACCAATTTTGGGCACTCTGGCCATCTCCGTGCTACTATCCCAACTAACCACCGAAGAACGCACTGGGCATATAACAAAATGTGACTCGGAGGATATTGGTGTGACTACTCGCCCGTTCGAGTGTGAGCCGATGATTATGGAGCCACACGGGCCGTTCAGCGAAGCCGGAGCGCAATGGTACGCCATTCATACCCGCGCTCAACACGAAAAGGCCGTGGTTTCTCACCTCCGAAGGCAAGGCATAACCACTTTCCTTCCGTTGGTAAGCGAGGTTCATCGCTGGAGCGACCGACGCAAGGTGGTGCATTTGCCGTTGTTTACGTGCTATGCCTTCGTCCGCATGCTGTTGGAACCTGAATCATGGGCGAAAGTGATGGGGATAACAGGGGTGCTACGATTCGTCGGGACCCGCGGCATGGGTGTGCCGATTCCCGACAGCCAGATACATGCCGTACAGACACTCCTGTCGAGCAGCTTGTCCTATCAGATTTGCCCTTTTCTCCAGGTTGGCCAACGCGTTCGCATCAGGGGAGGATCCCTTGACGGCGTCGAAGGGCTACTCATAGCGCGCAACGGGGATCGGACGCTAATCATTTCGGTGGAACCCATTCAGCGGTCGCTCTCGGTTCGGATTGATGACTACAAGGTCGAACCCCTCTAGATGCCTAACAGAACGACGTCGGGGTCGGTGGCGTCCACCTAACTCGGGTGGCGGGCAGAACATCATGAAGCCGGGATGCAATCGGGAGATGCTGATTGAGTGTGCCTTCCAGATTGTGGGCGGTTACGTTCCTGCTCGGCGCCACGTTCACGTGGGTTGGTTGTCACACTGGCGGTCAGCCCGCCGGCGGGTTAGACCTCCTTGAGTCGCACAGCCCCTCCGAGGTTCCTCGTTATGACGTGCTTGAGCTTTCGTTCCAGCATAACGGCGTTTATCGAGACAACTTCTTCGATGTCGATCTTGAAACAACTCTTAAGTCGCCTTCCGGTGTAGAGCACCGGATCAGAGGATTCTTCTATGGTCGGGACTTGTGGAAGGTTCGATTTCGCCCCGATCAAGCAGGAACCTGGACTTATTCCTACACATTCACTGGCGCCGGGGGATTTCGGAGGCAGGGCCGTGGAGCCTTTCTTTGTTTGCCGAGCAACGAACACGGTCCGATTCGCCGTAGCTCAGGCAATCGCTTCCGCTGGGTATTTGCCGACGGCAAGCCATATTTCCCGATCGGATTGCAGGACTGCATTTACCTAGGTGGAGGCCGGCTCCAGGATATTGTTATCGATGGAGAAGGCCGAGGCCAGCCCGGTCGAACAGTATCGATAGACGATTACTTCGCCGTTTACGGACAAGCTGGTTTCAATCTCCTTCGCTTTTTCCAAAAGAATTGTTCTTACTCGCTGATGGACGACTTGGATCACTTCCGGGTGGCCGAGAGCATCGCGACTGACGATCTTCTGTCCTCGGCTCGCAAGAATGGTTTCCGAATTATGTTCGGTTTCTTTGGGTTTCACGGCAAGCAGCGGAGCGACATTCGTGCCCTGAACGTCCTGGAGCGCGCCATGAACAATGCTCTTGGCAGGCCTACGGAGGCCATCGAGACTCCCGAAAAGAGTGCACTGGTCGAGAAGGAAAAACGTTTTGTGGCATATTGTGTAGCTCGGTGGGGAGTCTATGCCGACTTTTGGGAACTGTTGAATGAGCGCAAAGCGTCCGACCAGTGGACGACCTTGATGGCTGATTATGTGCGATCCGTGGATCCAGACCATAAGCCCGTCAGCACAAGTTGGGAGAAGGCCAATCTCCCGGCCATCGACATCAACGCTCCGCATTGGTATGAAAGTGAGAACGAGTTGAGTTCTGATCTGCGCCTGCAACAACTAGCCAGCAAATGGAAGCAGTTCGGAAAGCCTGTCATAGCTGGTGAGCAAGGCAATGTGGGAATGAACTGGGACCCGCGCTCCGGAGTGCGCATGCGCATTCGTGCCTGGACCGCGCTTTTCCAGGAGATCAGCCTGGTGTTTTGGAACACCTCGTGGTCAAAACAAGGCATGCACCGCGGCCGCTATACCCCTGGAGTTGCGTCGAACATCTATTTGGGCCCCGAGGAGCGGGGCTACGTACGGGTGCTGCAAGACTTCGCACGCCGGTTCGATGCTGATGTTCGCATCGCCCCGGTTTCATTCACTTCGCCCACTCCCGCTCGCGCCTATGGACTTCTTTCAAAACACGCGGCTGGAGTTTATCTTCACCATGCTGCCGACGACACTACGTCTGTCGAAAACGCAGAGTTCAGCTTCGACTTCTCGCCCTTTGGTCGCCAGCCATTGATCGGCAAATGGATTGATCCGGCCACGGGGGCCGTGGTTTCTCGCGTGAACGTTCAGCCAGGTCTTGCGAAGTTGCAGGTTCCGCGGTTCAAAGTTGATCTTGCCTTGTCGGTTAGTCTCACGCAACCGAAAGTCCAGTAGTTGCTCCGAACGACGACTGAGTCGAAGGTGTAGTCCAGGGAGAAAAAGAAGGCTACGGTTCCGGCCCGCTGGTTCGTCGGGCATGGTGAGCACGCATTTATATTAAGACGATCTTAAGTCAAGAGACTCAATGGCTTCTTCTTCGCGATTCAGAGATCGGCACAGCGATCTACAGTTTCCCGATTCGCTCCAGGATGATCAATCATCTTCGATGGAGGAAGTAGGGAAAAGTACCCGCGGTATTCAAAGAATGACTGAGACGGGACACCCTCCAATTACTCCAAGCTGAGCCCAGCAAAATGCTTGGGCAGGGTCGTCCGATAGAGATCAGGCGGGAAGAGGAGCATGGTGGCCTGAGATATCGGGAATGTGGAGCTATCGCAAGTAAGGGCGAAGGCGACAATTTGGGCTTGATTCTCGAAAAGGAGGCATATGTCAGAAGCCACCCATCTATCAGAAAGAAGAAAGTAAGGTACATGAAAGCGCTGATTACCGGTATCACCGGCTTTGTTGGCAGTCACCTTGCCGAGTTCCTCTTACAGCGCAAGATCGAAGTCCACGGCATTAAACGATGGCGGAGCAATGTTGCCCTTATTTCGGGGGTTCTCAAAGAAGTTCATCTCCATGATGGCGATCTCCGTGATGCAAATGCGATGATCCGAGTTATCCGCTCCGTTTCACCGGACTATATTTTCCATCTGGGCGCTCAATCATACGTGCCGGCTAGCTTTGTTTGCCCAGTGGATACATTTGAAACCAATGCCTACGGCACTATCAACCTGCTGGAAGCGGTACGAATATCGGGCATCGACCCACACATTCATATCTGCAGTTCCTCCGAAGTATACGGCCAGGTATTACCAGAGGAAACCCCAATAAAAGAAACCAATATGTTTCGCCCTTCCAGTCCTTACGCGGTGAGCAAAGTTGCTGAGGATATGATCGGTTACCAGTACTTTGCGTCGTATAAGCTAAAAACTGTTCGCACCCGCGCTTTCACTCACACTGGACCCAGACGCGGCGAGGTGTTCGTCGAATCCACATCCGCCAAGCAGATCGCAGACATCGAAAAAGGCAAGCAGGAGCCTGTGCTTCGCTTAGGTAATTTGGACTCCATCCGAACCTTCTTAGACGTACGCGACATATGCGAAGCCTACTATCTTTGCGCTGTGCAGGGCGTACCGGGTGAGGTATACAACGTCGGCGGCAATCGGACGATGAGTGTGCGAGAGATGCTGGATTACCTCTTGTCGCTGACTCCCGTGAAGATCAAAGTCGAGGTCGATGCTGCGCGATTGCGGCCGTCGGATGTGACACTGCAAATACCGGATATTAGCAAATTTGTTAAACGAACAGGTTGGGCGCCTAAAATTCCATTTGAGAAGACGATGCAAGATCTCCTGGAATATTGGCGTCAAGCTGCTAACAGCTAGGATCTTTCCCGCCATGCCGCTGGAAGCAGCAATCGAGCACAAGATCGATCTAAGACGATCCTTGGATGATCGGGGACAGCATTAGCAACGTAGAAGCCGGACAGCGCGCGGGATGCCGGACCGTTTTCATCTCTCGTCCGGAAACGATAAGCAGCGCGGCGAACTTGCTGGCACGCAACCTTCCCGACGCCGTCGAAGAGATTCTTCATTAGTTTGAGATCGAGTAGGACTGCTCTGCCCTTCGGCACGGGAAAAATCTTGATAAGAACTATCGTGGCCGCTCCGCTCCGCCAGTGCCCATCCCCGCGGGCGCACCCGCACCATCGGCGACACCTCGCCAAAGGAAAAACAGTGTGCCGGAGTCCCTCGGTGGGTATATAGTGTCGGGCTGTTAGGAGCTAGAAAGGAGACTACGCATTCTATGATTATTACGCGAACTCCGCTCCGCGTTTCCTTCTTCGGTGGCGGCACGGATTACCCGGTGTGGTATCGTGAATACGGGGGCGCAGTGTTGGCTACCACAATCAATAAGTGGTGCTATATCACTTGTCGATGGTTGCCGCCTTTTTTTGAGTACCACAGTCGTATCTTGTACTCTAAATCTGAAAACGTCAGTACCAATAGCGCTATCCAACACCCATCGGTGCGCGGCTGCTTGCAATTCCTGGGGATTGACGAAGGTGTCGAGATTCATCACATTGGTGACGTGCCTGCACGAGCCGGTTTGGGCACGAGTTCAGCGTTTACGGTGGGGCTTCTGCTCGGTCTGTACGCGCTCCGGAACCAGATGCGCGACAAGGAGGCACTGGCCTACGACGCGATACACGTAGAGCAAGAGTTGCTAAAGGAGGCTGTGGGCGTGCAAGATCAAGTTAGCGCGTCCTACGGAGGTTTCAATCGTATCGACTTCCATCCGGATGGTTCAATTGAGGTAAAGAGAATGCTGGCTGCACAAGCCAGACTGACGGAGCTGGAGCAAAATCTGGCGCTATACTTCACAGGATTTTCCCGGACGGCGCCCGAAATTGCGCAGGAACAGATAAGAATGACGCCTCATCGGAAGAAGGAGCTCGAAACCATGCTTCATGTGGTTGACGAGGCCGAGGGCCTTATTACAAACTCGAAAAGCTCGTTGGATGAATTTGGCCGACTCCTTCACGAAAGCTGGCAGATCAAGCGATCGCTAACAGAAAGGGTTACAAATGCCAGCATCGATGAAATCTACGAAGCAGGGCTCAGCGCAGGCGCGTTAGGAGGCAAGTTGCTGGGTGCCGGCGGGGGCGGCTTCATGCTGTTCTTCGTACCACCCGAGCGACGGCAGGCGTTGCGGGAGCGGCTGAAGAAGCTATTGTGTGTCCCGTTTCGATTCTCAAGTAGAGGCAGTCATGTCGCCGTCTATGAACCGGACGAAGTCTACGACGGGTCCCTTGCTCGTGAGCGGCGGGTGGTATATGTCGAAAATGCCTGATGCAATTGTCTTGTGCGGCGGAGCAGGCCTTCGATTGAGGAGTGTCATAGGCGACGCTCCGAAAGCGATGGCGCGCATCGCGGGCCGCCCATTCATGGAATTGCTGCTTAGACAGTTGCAACGCCATGGATTCCAACGGGTCGTTCTGGCGGTCGGTTATCAGATGGAGGTGATCCGGAGTTACTTCGGGGAGCGAGCGTTCGGCCTGCACCTCACATACTCGGGCGAATCCGCTCCGCTGGGTACGGGTGGGGCAATCCGCAATGCTGCGCGTCTAGTTGAATCGAATACACTCCTCGTTATGAATGGGGATAGCTACACGGATGTTGACTTGCTCAGGCTGGTCTCGGATCACCGTGAGGCCAATGCTGACATATCTTTGGTTGTTGTTCCCACAGATGGACGCCACGACTGCGGATCTGTGATGGTGGACAAGAGCGGCAGGCTGGCGAGGTTCGAAGAAAGAGCACACCCAGATGGTGCCCAATATTTAAGTGCTGGCATCTATGTGATCTCCCGGGAAGTCCTTCACGACATACCAGCGGGGCTTCAGACGTCGATCGAGCAGGAACTTTTCCCTCGATGGCTCGATGAAGGCAAGTACCTCAAGGCGTTTGCCTGTTTGGGCCCGTGCGTAGATATCGGTACCCCGGAGCGCTTGCGGAATGCGCAGCGTGTCTTGGCGAACGTCGAGGTCGAGGCAAACCTGCCTCAAGAAGAAATGAACTCCTCCCAAAATCCTTCGGCGCTGCCCCCGCCGGTAGCCGAATCCCATATTTTTCGCGACGATGGAGTCAGCGTCACTACGAACATTCTTCGCTACAATCTTGGACGCAGCCTTGAGGTTCACCATCACTTCTTGGATGCATGCCTGCCCGCGATGATCGCCGCTGCCAACGCGCTGGTTTCGGCTTACCGCACTGGCCACAAGGCTTTGTTTTTTGGGAACGGCGGCAGCGCTGCAGACGCGCAGCATCTGGCGGCCGAATTTGTTGGGCGATATCTGCGACAGCGCGCTGCGCTGCCGGCACTGGCCCTCAACGCAAATACTTCCGCGCTGACAGCGGTTGCCAACGATTATGGCTATGAGCAGGTTTTTGCGCGACAACTTGAAGCCCTTGCCGCCCCCGGTGACGTCGCCGTCGCCATCAGCACGTCGGGAAACTCGCCGAACGTTATCCAGGCCGTCTTGTGTGCGCGGAGACTTGGGCTCTTTACAATAGCGCTGACCGGTTCCTCGGGCGGTCGAGTGCGCGACCTCGTCGATGTGCTAATCGCTGCGCCGTCCGAAGAAACGCCACGCATCCAGGAGTGCCACATCTTGGCCGGTCACGCGCTCTGCGATGCAGTAGAACAGGCTCTGGCAACCGAGCGCTCCGTTTCCTCTCCCCACGCAACGGTGGTGGGGGACTAGGGCGTGTTAACACTTTTAGGTATTTCAGGGCTTCGACGATAAGGGCAAAGTGGAGGAAGCCGAGGAAGATCAGATCGAGTTTGTCGAAGCGCGAAAAGATTCGACGAAAGGCCTTTCAGCCGGCGGAAGAGCCGCTCGATTTCGTTGCGCCTGCGGTACATGGCTTTGTCATACTGCCAGGGCTCCAGGCGGTTGTGCCGGGGTGGAACTACCGGGATGAAACCGAAGTCCAG
>Ga0074045_10002060_pt1 | contig 18914 bp, 15 predicted proteins | sample BogForMeECP23OM2_FD_94442 | JGI IMG/M metagenome (GOLD analysis project Ga0074045, IMG submission 94442) | Bog forest soil microbial communities from Calvert Island, British Columbia, Canada - Bog Forest MetaG ECP23OM2 | ecosystem: Environmental > Terrestrial > Soil > Wetlands ...
AAAGTGGGAGACCTAGCGCGCCTGGAAGAGTCCGAACTCGGGGAACGATTCGGTAAGTGGGGGCTGGCACTGTCGGGCAAAGCGCGCGGAGAAGATGCCGGAGGATGGTTCGACACGGAAGTAGGCGCCGACATCGCCGCCAAATCCATCAGCCACGAACATACCTACAATGAAGACACGGCCGATACGAATCAGCTGGAAGCCACGCTGATGCGGCTATCCGAGATGGTGGGGCGGCGTTTGCGGGAGGCGAATTTCTACGCGCGGACAATTCAACTCAAGCTGCGCTACCAGGACTTCACCACCATCACGCGAGCTCGTAGCCTGCCGGCGGCGACTCAGCTCGATGGCGACATTTTCGAACAGGCGCGCACGCTCTTCCGCAAGAACTGGACGCAGGGCAGGCAGGTGCGGCTGCTGGGAGTGCAGGCGTCGTCATTTGAAGCGCAGGCCGATCAGATCAATCTACTTGAAGGTGGGCGCGAGCAGCGTTGGAAAGACGCGCTGGCCGCCGCCGACCGGCTGCGCGACAAGTTTGGTGAATCCAGCGTGTCGCTGGCTGCCGGCATGAGGGGAAGTTTCCGCGAACGGACACACGAGAATCCGGCGGGGCTGCCGGGGAAAAACAAGGGCTCTTAAATTTCAGATTCAACCAATTAAACGCAGTTGTCATCCCGAGCAAAGCGAGGGGTCTAGGTTCATGCCTCTCCATCGCAATTGCCGCCGCCGGCAAATACCCAGATCCCTCGCTCCGCTCGGGATGACAGCATTGACGTATTGACCATCAATACGGGACACTCACCTCGCCGAGTGACACTGACGTCAATGAGTCACACTCCGCTCCAAACCGGGCTGTGCCCGGTGGACGGCCGGGGGCGGCTGTCCCCACATGACTAGTTAGACGAATAAGAATTAAGAACGAAGGCCGGGCATCCCGGAAGGTGATTCCGGATCCCGGCCTGCGTCTTATTGCAACCTGTTGATTGCGCTTTGCCGTTGAAGCTCAGTTGCCCGAGTTCGAGTTGGCGGCGGTGGTTGGCACAGCGGCCGGGGCAATCGAGCCGCCGTAGCGCGTTAACCGCGGAAAGAACGGCGTGACTTCAAACGGCATCTTGTCGCGCACTGAAGTGATGGCGACCGGAGCCGTTTTCACCATCTCTGCCTTGTCGTCCCAGGGATTGATCTTCACCCGTCCGCCCAGCGGCAGCGCTGCGACCTGATCCAGTTTGGCGTTGTCGAGCGCCGGTCCTTGCGTGGAAAGGGCCGTCAAGCGGTTGAGCGTTCCATTCTCGGCGAGCGGATTGCCCAGGTGAGTAGTCAAGAGAGCGCTGAGCGGAGTGACGCGGGCTTGCAGCGCCTTCAGGAATAAGCCGACGTTATCGAGTTTCTGTGCGTAAGGTGAGTTCTTCAGCAGGTCGATGGCTTTCTTGTCGGCGGCGGTTTCTTCTTCTGGGATGTGTTTGAAGCCCAGGTTGGCGTAGGTGGAATCGTCGGAAAACAGCATGCGGTCGTTGAACGCATATTTGCTGCCCAGGTTGTGACCGAGCACGATGTGCGCCAGTTCGTGAGAAAGAACGGCGGCCAGGCTGGCTTCGTCGGGAAGAACGTCGATTAAGCCACGGCTGATCACGATGGTGTTGCCCACGCTGAAGGTTTCAAGAGGAGCGGTGAGCAGCACGCGAGTGCGCACCGGACGCGGGAGGTCGATGTTGTTGGTCACTTCAAGGTTGTTGACCACGGTCATGAGAATGTGGTCGACATCGCCCTCGGGCGCCAGCAAACCGGCGCGGGTGAGGCGCTCGATTACGTTATCTTCCGCCTGCTGCTGCCACTCTCGCTCAGCCTGCAGCGGAGAGGCATCCTGCGCGGTTGGGCTTTCATCCTTCACGCTGTCCACGCGAATCTGCGTGAGTTCGTCATCCTTGTCGCCCTTCTTGAGGTCGTAGCCCCAGATGCGGGTCTGCGCCTTGAAGGCCATTTTGTTTTTCACACCGGCGCTGAAGTCGCCTTCTTCGCTGTAAATGTAAGCTGGTACCCAATAGCCGGGAATCAAGTTGAGGCGCCAGCTATCCATGTGGAAGAAATAAGAATTTCGCGGCGCGGGAGCATAAGTGCCGTTCAGGCGAACGATGTTGAAGTCCTGATCTTCAACCCAAACGCGGCCCAGGAACCGTCCTTTTCCAGCGCTCTTCTTTGGGGTAACGTCGAATACCAGGCAGCGGATATCGCCAAGAAATTCGCGGCGGATGTAATGAAATTCGTAGTGCTCGCGGTCAAAGTCGGCGCGGTCGGCATAGACCATCCAGGAGAAGCCCATGGGCTGGTACTGGACCTTGAACAGCTTGTGGAAGCCGCCCATCAGTCGCGTCTCCATGCCTCTGTCCTGCTCTTTCAAATAATCTTTGCGGTCGACGGTTTCGCCCATATCCATGCGGCCCAGGAAGTAATGATCCTCGCTGGGTATGGGACCGAGCTGCGGATCGGCGCTTAGATTCTGCAGATAGGTCTCTACCACCGGCGTGCGGTTGGAGAGCGCCTTCATGAGGCCGCGTTCGCGTTCGATGAAGCGGTCCACGACCTGATCCATGGTGGTGGGCTGGGGCAAAGCCGAGGGCGTTGGCGCCGGAGCCGTTGCCGGCTGCGTCTGGGATGGCTGCGCTGAAGCCGTTGTCGCCAATGCAGCGCTCTGAGCCGTTGCCGACTGCGCCGTCTGTATGGTTGCAGTGGCATTCGGTTGCACTGTGGGTTGCGAATCCGAAGACTGCTGCGCGGCTGCGCTCACCGAGATCAGCAGTGCGGCAGTGAACATCCATTTCCAAGTACGCATGACTCTGTTCTCCAATTTCTTTCAACCGATGTTTCTGAAACGATTATTTCCGCGAATCGATTACCTGAAACTACATTTGCAAAACCTTAGTACGCCATCTGAAAGAGCACGTGCACGACCGCTGTCGAATCGACCGGCTGTCCCATGCGCAGGGCTGGTTTGAAACGCATTTTGTTGGCCGCGGCAATAGCGGCCTCATCCAGTCCGTGACCGAGGCCGCGGACGACCCGATTCACATGCAGCGTGCCGTTAGCGCCGAACAGTACTTCCAGCAGAACTTCACCCTCCAGCTTGAGGCCGCGGGCCTCGTCGGTGTAAACCGGCTGCGGCTTGTATGTGATCTCCACCGGAATCGTTGCGGGGCCTGAATCCGCTTGAGCGATCTTCGGTCCGCTGTGAACCACCTGTTCGGCTCCGAAGCCTCCAGTCGAAACCCCTGCTCCGTTGCTACGGCCATCGCCTTTACCACCGCTCGCGATGCCGCTGCCGAAGTCGGCGCTGGCTACTGTGCCTTTAATGCCTTTCGCGCCGCCTGATCCATTGCCCTGGCCGGGGCCCACAGGCATTTCAAACGAGCCGGCCTGCGCGGCGTAGAGTTTCGCTCCCTGTTTGCCGGTGCCCTTCAGGCCGTTGGGATCGCCGAAGCCTCCGGTCTGAACTTTTTGGACGGCGGCGTTTACAGTTGGAGCGACCGAACTTCCCGAGAACTCTCCGGTATGCAGAAGCTGAGGCCGCGCGCCCCCGGCGGTCAACTTGATCTGCGGAGCGGTGAACTGGTTCATCACCACTTTGGGCGCTTCCACAGGCTCGGGCTTCGGTGCGCGATGAACTTGCGCCGGCACGATCAATTTCGGACGCTCGAACACCGGCGCGGGCGGAAGCAACTTAGCCTTAACCTTCAGAGTTTTCGGCTTAATCGGCGCCGGTTCCGGTTTTAAGGCGGGCAGCGGAATCAATTCGGTGACGCGATATTGTTTTAGTTGGAGCCGGTCTGGAAATAAAACTCCGAGGTTCACCAGGATGAAGGTCGCCAGCACCATGAAGGCATAGCTGGCGCTCAGAGCGCGCTTGTCAATCTTGCGCTCCGGCAGAATCCCGAGCTGAAAATTGCGTTGAGACGTAGCCATGCATTAACTCCAAAGGGGACCCAGGCCGAGGGAGTGGACCGGGATTGGAGTTTTCACAGTAAGGGAGAAAGGACAGGGGGTAAACGTGTCCACGGCTCTTGACCTAAGGTAACCGGCTGAGCGCGATTATAGGAATCGGGCCCGAAACCGGCTAGGGACGCGGGTTAGAAGCGCATCTGCCGTTGACGGTGCCAGCGAAACCAGGCGAAAACAGGTGCGCCAGCCAGGATTACCAGCAATCCATACCAGGAATTCGGCCAGTTTTCCCGGAAGGTGTAGAACAGAAGTACGGCGGCTACCACAACGAACAACGCGGGAACCAAGGGATAGCCGAGAACACGGTAAGGCCTTGCGGCCTGCGGGTCGCGCCAGCGGAAAACGAAAACCGTGCTCCCGGCGATCATGTAGAAGAGCCATTCGGCGAAGATAGCCAGCGAAAAAAGCTGCCGGAAATTTCCGCCCAGCAAGAGAAGCACGATCGATAAGACTGCTTGCAGCACGATGGCAACCGACGGAGTATGAAACCGGGGGTGAACCTCCGCCAGGGCGGAAAAGAAATACCCATCGCGGGCCACCGCGAAGGGCACGCGAGCACCGCTCATGATGGTGCCGTTCAGCGTGACTAACATGGAGACGGCCATGCCCGCCGAAACCATCGCAGCGCCCATATGGCCGATCACTGATGCAACAGCATCCGAGGCCGGCCGTGGCGATGCTGCAATCACACTTGCCGGCAGCACGTATTGCACAGCGGCATTCACCAGCACATACAACACGCCGACTGTTGCCACGCCCGCGATAAGAGCAATAGGAATATTGCGCTCGGGGTGCTTCACTTCGCCGGCGACCATGTTGAGGTCATTCCAGCCGTCATACGCCCAGAGCGCCGCTACCAGCGCGGCCATGAAGCCGGCGATGCCACCTTTCGCACCGGTGAAGGCGCCGGTAAAGTTGCTCCAGCCGCGCCCGCTCCCGCCGCCGGCGCCGCTGAAGCAGACGATCACGATTCCCAGGATGATGGCGACCTTCAAAACCGTGAATATGAGCTGAAATTCGCCGGCCTTTTTCACGCCCAGGTAGTTCAATAGGGAAATAAGAATCGCTGCCGCGATTGCGACGATCTGTCCCCAGGTAACGGCGAAAGTGTGATGGAGAATATTTGCAGCGAAGATGCTTTCTGAGAAAAAAGAAAAGATAGAGAAGGTTCCCAGAATGCGAACGAGGCCTGTTGCAATCGTGGCCACCGACGCGGGTTTGGCGATGACGAACCAGGTCCAGGCATAAAGAAACCCACCCAGCGGGCCGTAAGCGTCGCGGACATAAACATATTCGCCCCCCGCCTGGGGTTTCATGGCTCCCAGTTCGGCGTAAGTGAGTGCGCCGAAAAAAGAAAGCAGCCCGCCCACCAGCCACGCCAGATAAACCAGCTTGGCCGAGCCCACCGCCTGCATCATCTCGGCGGGAACCAGAAAGATTCCGCTGCCGATGATGGTCCCGACCACGACCGCGGACGCGTGGCTGATGCCTAGATCGCGAGCCAACTCGGGACGCGGAGTAGCTTGGATCGATTCAGGCATGAGCGAAGTGTGCCAGTATACGCCACACGTGCACCTGGGTTTGTTTTGCAATTATTCGGTCTTGTCCTAACGCATTTTAGGACAAGACCAATTATTCCCGCAGGAAAAAACTTGCCACATATCCAAGTCCAAAGGTGACTAACGTCCCGATCATCACCCACCAGGTCCACGGGACGTGGGTCCGTTGCCAGAGATACAGTTCCACGCTGAAGCCAAACAGCATTCCTACCATCGCTCCGCGCTGATTGGCCCGCCGGGTGAGCACTCCGAGCAGGAAGACTCCGAGCAAGGCGCCGTATGCTACCGAAGCTATCTGCAGCCCCACTTCGATAACCCGCCCGACTTTATGCAGGGAGAGCACTGCGATCGCAAACAGCAGCAACGCCCAGACAAATGTCGAAAGCCGCGAGAGCCGCATTCGCGTCCGATCGCTGCCTTGCGGACGGAAGCGCACATAAAAATCCATCATGGAGCTCGACGACAGCGCATTGAGAGCGGCGCTCAGGTTCGACATGGCCGCGGCGAGAATCGCGGCAATCAGCAAACCGGAAATTCCATGCGGCATCCGGCTGACGATGAACGTGGGATAAATACGATCCGGCGTGCCGAAAGTCGCCGAGGGCACGCGATAGTAGGCCCAGAGCATAATTCCCACGATCAGAAAAAGCGCAAATTGCAACAGGATGGCAACGCCACTCGAGAGCAGAGCGGTCACCGACTGTTTCTGGCTGCGGGCTGCCAGCAGGCGTTGCACGATGAGTTGATCGGTGCCGTGACTCGCCGTGGTTAGAAACGCCCCGCCGATCACGCCTGCCCAGAATGTATAAGGAAGCCAGAAGCTCGGAGTGAAGTCGAACACCTGCAGCTTGCCGGCTGCGACGGCCGCGGCGTGAACCGCACCCCAACCTCCGGGCACAAGATGCAGGATCGTCCACAAGCCCACCAGCGTTCCGCCCACATAGATCGCCGTTTGCACCACGTCGGTCCAGATCACTGCAGCGAGTCCTCCTTCAAATGTATAGATGAGCGTCAATGCAGTGATAATGGCGATGGAGGCCACCTCGCCGGTGCCCAGCGCAATCGACACCACGATCGAGACGGCGTACACCCGAACGCCTTCGGCCGCAGTTCGTGTCAGCAGGAACAGACCCGCCGTCAGCGAGCGCAAGCCGCGGCCAAAGCGGCGCTCAATCAATTCATATGCCGTGTAAAGATCGCCGCGAAAATAATGCGGTAGCAGCACAAAGCTGATTACGATGCGTCCAACCACGTATCCCATCACCACTTGCAGAAACGTGAGATTGGTGTCGTAGGCAAGTCCGGGGATGCTGATGATGGTGAGCGTGCTGGTCTCAGCCGCAACGATCGAGAGCGCGATCGCCCACCAGGGGATGTCTCGTCCGGCGAGGAAGTAGTCGCGTAGCGAACGCTGGCGTTTGCGGAAGCGCAACCCAAATAGCGTGATTGCCACCAGATACAGCGCGATAATCGCGAGATCAAGTTTGTCGAGTCCCATGCTTGCCCAGTTCGATGATCCTCTTTCGCCGTTAATTATGGCGGTAATCCATGGTCCGTACGAGTGAGGCTTTGTAGACGTGGCGATGCACGTCTTTAGTAGGAAGCCTGTGGTAGAAATAGCCGGTGGCGTACTTCCTTGGAGTCGACGGCGGCGGCAGCAAGACAACGTGTGCGGTGGGGGATGAGACCTTGCACTTAGTCACGGTCACCGCTGGGCCCAGCAACATTACACGGGTTGGCGAAGTGCGCGCCCGAGAATCGCTGCACCAAGCTGTAAACCAAGCGTGCGCTGCCGCAAAAATCGATCCACAACAAGTAGCGAACGCTTGCATCGGGATCGCGGGCGCCGGACGCGAAGAAATTGCTCGCGCAGTCCACCAAATGGTCGCGGAGGCAATCCCGGGAGAAATTGAAGTGGTGGGCGATATGCAGATTGCCTTGGAAGCGGCTTTCGGCGTTGGGCTGGGTGTGATGGTTATTGCCGGGACGGGTTCCATTGCTTATGGGCGCGATGCGCTGGGAAGAACTGCCCGCGCCGGAGGTTGGGGCTTCGCCATTTCCGATGAAGGATCTGCCCACTGGATTGGCCGCGCGGCGGTCGCCGCTTTGTTGCGTGCGGCTGATCAATCCGTGCACGAAGATGCTGCGGAGGCCTCGATTCTGTTCCGCGAGCTGAAGGCAGCTTGGAAGCTGCGCTCCTTGGACGAACTCGTACTTACTGCTAACTCCGCCACAGACTTCGCGGCGTTGCTTCCCGCAGTCCTGGCTGCTGCCGACGCCGGCGACGCATCGGCGCAACAGGTTCTGGCGCAAGCGGGCAGGGAACTGGCCCACCTTGCCGCGATTGTCTCGCGGAGGCTCTTCGCAGACAACCGCTTGAGCCGATCCTTCGTCCCGCTGGCTATGGCTGGCGGAGTTTTCGGTCATTCAGCGCGAGTGCGCGAGGTTTTCCGCGACGAGGTTCGCAAACTGGATTCGCGGGTCGAGGTAAATCCGCAGGTTATCGACCCGGTCGCGGGCGCGCTCCAGATCGCGCGCAAGGTCTGGCAAGCAAAACAAGTGAAACGCTAGGTTTGACTTAGGTGAAAAGAATCAGCGCCCGCCGCCGATCTCCAGGATGGCGCCGGTGGTGTACGAAGCGGCGGGAGAGAGCAGCCAAAGAACTCCTTCAGCCACTTCGCGAGCGGAGCCCGGCCTTCGCATGGGAATGGTGACCACCAGTCGATCCAGCCGGTCTGGCGCGCCGTTAGCGGCGTGCAGTCCAGTGTCCACAAGACCGGGGGCGACCGCGTTTACCCGGATTCCTTCGGTTGCAACCTCGCGCGCCAACCCGATTGTCAGGCTATCAATCGCACCCTTCGACGCCGCGTAATGTACCCATTCTCCGGCGGAGCCGATGCGTGCCGCGCGCGAAGAAATGTTCACGATAGCGCCCCCGTTGCCGCCGCGACGAGTTGACATGCGCAGGACCGCTTCGCGCGCGCACAAGAATGCTCCAGTGACGTTCACGGCCATGACTTGCCGTAGAGTTCTTGCGCTCACCGATTCCACGCGCGAGAATCCGCCGGTAATTGCGGCGTTGTTGACCAAGGCTGTGATCGGTCCAAGTTCGCTCTGAGCGGTCTCAAAAAGCCGGATTACATCTTCCTCGTGGGAAACGTCAGCTTGAAGGGCGTGAGCGCGCCCGCCGGCAGAAGTGATTTGTTCGACGATCGACCGCGCCTCTGCCTCGCCGGTTGCGAAATTGACCGCCACGGCGTAGCCGCGCTCCCCGGCCAAACGAGCGATGGCCGCTCCGATGCCTCGACTCGCGCCAGTTACGATGAGCGTGCCGCATTCTTCCGGATGGGGCATGGGTTCTTCCTGCATGGATTTTTGTGGCCAGCGGCAGTCTTACGATTGTTCACCGAAGAGTCGTGCTACTGCTTTACCTGTTCCCGCTTTCCGTGCATGAGTTCAACTACCGCCTCATATAGTCTCTTGCGCGTATCGTGGCGTTCGTAGGCGCGGGTAATGTAGCGCACGCGCACCTCCACCGCCGAACCGGTCGGGCGCACGCTGATCGCCGGAGTCGCCGAGAAGGCCTGCACGTGGTAGCGCGTCGTCGTGTGCTGCCACTCTTCTTCAGCCTCTTTGGCATTCGCTTCCGTATCCTTAGCCACCAGCTTCTGCAGCGCATCGATCGCGGCATAAGGATCCTGATCCGCCGGAATCGTGAGCTGTAACTCGTCCCACATCCATTGTCCGGAGGTCGAGAAATTAAAGTAGTGGCCTTCGATGGCGAAGCTGTTCACGAACGAAACCCGGCGCCCGGTGGGATGTCCGGAGTCCGTCCAGTTTCCGGTCTCGAGCAAGACTGTCTTCAGCAGCCCGATTTCAATTACTTCTCCCCCCACGCCCTCGATCTCCACCCAATCGCCCACGCCAATGCCGTTGCGCCCCATCAGCAGAAACCAGCCAAAGAATGCCATGATCACATCTTTGCTGGCCACGGTAAGTCCCGCGCCCGCAAGGCCGAGTATGGTGGTGGTTTGGCTGGGCATGCCGAACACGATGAAAAGCACCACGATGGCGCCCACGCACTGCACCGCAAACTTCACCACCGAACGCAAAGTGGCGACGCGTTTGTTTTCCGCAGTTATGTTCCCGAATAGACGGTCGATGAGCAGGTGTGCCAGATAAACCAGGAATGCGACGACGAGAATCCAAAGCAAACCTTCGACCAGGTTGTGCAGGGCGGCGCGTTTGCGAGTTTCGACCAGGCCTATCCAGCTGGTGTAAACATCGTCCAGGTCACTTTCATCCTGGATGCGCCGGCCCAGATCGGCGAGATTCTTCTGATCGCGGCTGTACTGTTTTAGTGAAGCGAGCGCTCCTTGCGCCCCTGATTTCGATTCCTCGCGACTGGATGCCTTGCTTGCGTGAGCGAAGCTCTGGGCTTGCTGCCGGGCCGCTTCGCGGTCGGCTTTGTCGTGCCCGACCTGCGCGGTCAGCGCTCCACGACGCTGACTGAGGCGCTGAACCTTGGCGGCGGTTTCCTGCCGCGCGTCTTCGAGCTTTGCCCGCTTCTCGCGCAACGCCTTCCACGCGCGCAACACGGTGAGCATGGTATGCGCCTGGTAATCCTGCTCGTAAGGATTTGCCGCTGAGGCCGGTTGCACGGAGCTGTGATCGCTGGCATCGTGTTCGGCTTTCAGCCGCTTGATCTTTGACTGCGGATCTCCGCCAGCTTGCTCGAGAAGTTCCGAGGCATCGTCCAATTCGTCCTGATCGAGATCCGCCTGCGCTTTGGCGACATCGATTTGGTCCTGCAGGTTATCTTTTTGCGATTCCGGAGCGGAAGCCATCCTGCGCGTCAGTTGCGCCACGCTTTCCTGATCTTCCTTGAGTGCGAGTTCAGCCTTGTTCTTTCGATCGGCAACTTGCTGGGCTTCAGGAGTCAGCTTCGGAGGATTCTCTTCCGCCGTGCGCAGGGCATCAAAGAAGGCCAGGTCTACCTCGTGGTCGGCGACTTTTTCGGCCCGATGCGCCAGAGCCAGCTCTTCGGGAGTGGCCGCCAATGCCGCCATTCGCCGCGCGGTTTGCAGTGGGCGCTCGTCCACCAGCGGGTGCGGCACTGCCGCCTGGTTGCGCGCCAGGAACCGCTTGGCGGGTGCTCTACCAGAGCCCTCGTTCTCTGCGGATTGCGGCTGCTCTCGCGTGCGCAGGAATCCCACGACGGCGAAAGCCATCAGCAGGACCAGCACAATCGCGGTGATCGAATAGCGGATCTTCATAGTCAGAGCAGCCGGAACCCAGACCACTGTAGCAAAAAACAGTTCGTTCCAGCGATGCCCAGCAGTGCACAGTTGAGGTTCCCGGTAGTGCAGTCGAATTTCCCAGAGTAAAATTGTGCGCTGACAGCGTTATGGAGGATCCATGAAGTCTCTTCTGTTTGCTTTTGTCGGCGCGTTTCTGGTTGCGACCGTAGTACTTCCTAACGTGCGCCGCCCCGCATCGGCGTCCGCGAAAGATAGCGGGGAAACTTTGCGACTGCTTGAAGGCGAGTTCATGATGGCTGCGGCCGAACATGGCTCCCAGGGCTATCTCTCCTACTACGCCGACGACGCCGTGGAAGTGCCCAACGGCGCCCCGCTCATCCAGGGAAAAGTAAACATTGCCAAGACGATGGGCTTTCTTGATGACAAGAACAATCACCTGACGTGGACACCGGTTGGCGCTGATATTTCGGCCTCGGGCGATTTGGGCTATACCTACGGCACTTACGAATTTCGTTCGAAGGATAAAGACGGCAAAGAGGTCGTCGACCATGGCAAGTACACCAGCATCTGGAAGAAGCAAAAAGATGGAAGCTGGAAGGTAGTGCTCGATATGGGGAACGCGAGTCCGCAGACGGCGCCATAGCGCGGATCCTCTGCGTCCGTGCCCAGATTTTATTTCCGGAAGTGATTGCTGATCGCTTCCGCCTGCACCTGGGTAACGACCGCTGACAGAGCCGATGCGTCGGCGTGCTTGATCGCTTGCAGGCTGCCGAAGTGCTCAAGTAAACGGCGAGTCGTACTCTCGCCTACGCCAGGAATTTCGAGAAGTTCAGTTGAGCGGTCGCGCATCTGGCGGCGCTTGCGATGGAAGGTCACGGCGAAGCGATGGGCTTCGTCGCGGATCAGCTGAATCAAATGCAGCACCGGCGAATGATGATCGAGCGCAACAGGATCCTTCTCCTGTCCGTAGACATAGAGAATCTCCTCGCGCTTGGCGATGGCGGCGAGTGGCTGGTTGATAATCTCGAGCGATTCCAGAGCCTCGGCGGCCGCGTGCAGTTGTCCGAGTCCGCCGTCGATGAGGACGAGACTCGGCATCGGCTTCTCTTCCTGTTGCAGACGTTTATAACGCCGCGTGACTACCTCGCGCATCGAAGCAAAATCGTCGACGCCTTCGACGGTGCGGATGATGAACTTACGGTAATCCGATTTCTTCATCTTGCCGTCTTCCCATACCACCATCGAGGCCACGGTCTCCGCGCCTTGAATGTGCGAGATGTCGAAGCATTCGATTCGCTTGGGCAGTTCGGGCAGGCCGAGCGCGTCCTGCAACTCCGCCTGAATGGCCTTGGCGTTGGGCTTGAGCACACGAAAACGCTGATCGTAAGACTGTTTGGCATTGTTGCCCGCGAGATCGATTAGCGAGCGCTTATCGCCGCGCTGCGGAACCAGAATGTGTACGCGCGCGGCGCGGGCATTTTCGCCGGCGAGTTGGTCGGAGAGTAAGTCTTCCAGCGTTTCGCGATCTTCGAAATCAACCGGAACGTAGAGGTTGCGCGGCACGTAGGGCTGGCCGATGTAGATTTGTTTGAGCAGGGCGGAGAAGAACTCGCCAGGGTTGAAGGCCTCAGATTCCTCCGACTCATGTGGGGACAGCCGCCCCCGGCTGTCCGTGCTGAGCGATGCTCGGCTCGATTTCCCGGCTGAATCTGCGCTCTTCGCTGGATCCGCGGCGCTGTCAGCCAAATGCGCAGGCGAGCTTTGCCCGCCCGGACAGCCGGGGGCGGCTGTCCCCACGCGTTCCGTGCCGGATTCTGCATCACCGGGTGCGGCAAGTTCCGGCAAGTCCTCCCAGAAGAATTCGCGGCGATCAACTACGCGACCGCCGCGCATGTGAAACAGATTTACCGCCAGCATGCCGTTCTCATAGTGGTATCCGAAGACGTCGGCATCATCGCCTTCGGCGGCGGCGATGCGCTGGCGCTCCTGCAATTGCTCAACGGTTGAAATCAAGTCCCGATAGCGCGCGGCGCGCTCGTACTCCTGCGCCGTGGCAGCTTGCTCCATGCGCTGGTGCAGCGACCGGCTCAAATCCGTGGGGCGGCCTTCCAGAAAAAGCTTCACATCGCGCACCGCTTCCTGATAGGCGTCAGGCGTGGTCAGCTCTTTCACACATGGCCCCAGGCAGCGCTTGATGTAGTACTGCAAACAAGGCCGGGGGTGAAAGCGGGTGAGATCGACTTTGCACGACGGGATGAGAAAATTCCGGTGAATCAGATCGACGATGCGGTAAGCGAGGTTCGCCGGAAAGTAAGGACCATAGTAGGCGCTGCCGTCCTTGCGCAAGCGGCGCGTCACGTACACTCGCGGCCAGCGCTCGCCCAAGGTGAGCTTCACGTAAGGGTAAGTCTTGTCGTCGCGCAGCAGAATGTTGAAGCGCGGTTTGCGCTGCTTGATGAGATTGTTTTCCAATGCCAGCGCTTCTTTGTTGTTGGCGACCACGATATAGTCGACATCGACCGCTTCGCGGACCAGGGTGCCAGTCTTTGAGTCCTCCCAGCGCCCTTCATGGAAGTAGCTGGCGACGCGGCTGCGCAGGTTCTTCGCTTTGCCCACATAGATGACTTCGCCCTCGGCGTTCTTGTAGAGATACACGCCGGGCTCGGCCGGGATGGTACGGATTTTCTGCAGGAGATCCATTAGGTACGAGGTTTGTTGTATTCTATTTGATGAGTGGGTGAAATCCTTGGCATCCGCTTCAAAAGGTCCTTGTACCGGAGCGATGGCCGAAAGTTCGCTGGCGGTGTGCGACGGACATTGGGCCTAACCGTATAAAATTTCCATTCTCCATGTGGGGATTGCGTTCCCCGGACTATTTGTGAACCTGGAACCCTAAGCTTCTTTCTGTTGCAAGCCGTTGAAAACGTATATACTTAGTTCAGCCACTCCCTTGGCACGCAACTGGCACGTCCCGTGCAAAAGTGGGAATGGCATTTGTAAGCAGGACTGATTTCCCGGGCCCTGGCAAGACTGCAGAATTTAGCGCACGGCAGAAGCTGAATGCGTTGAGACAAGGAATCAAGGAGCCTCATTCAATATGACCCGCACTTCGTTAACAATCTTACTGGCAGCCAGCATGGCGGCCACATTCGGCTGTACCAGCAAGAACTATGTCAAACAAGAGACCACCCCCCTCATCAACAAGACCAACGAACTCGATGACATGACGGCCAAGAACAGCCGGGAAATCAAGGACGTCGATGCCCGAGCCCAGGCCGGTATCCAGGCGGTGAACGCCAAGACCGCGGACGTAGAGCAGAAGGCCCAGTCCGCGAACCAGAACGCGACCGCGGCACAGCAAACGGCTGATGCGGCCAACAATCGTGTTGGCATGCTGACCAACACGGTTGCGAACCTGGACAACTATCGTCCAGTGGCCGAAACGTCGGTGAAGTTCGGCTTTAACAAGGATGGCTTGACGCCCAAGTCGATCGAAGCGCTGGATCAACTCGCGGGAAGCATTTCGAGCACCAAGGGTTACATCATTACGCTCGAAGGCGGCACCGACTCCGTGGGCTCAACTGATTACAACTATGATCTGAGCCAGCGGCGAGCGAACTCGGTGATCCAGTATCTGGCTTCGAAGTATAACGTGCCGGCACACAAGATTTACGTGATTGGGCTGGGTAAAGACAAGCCGTTGGAGTCGAACAAGACGAAATCAGGCCGTGCCGGTAATCGCCGCGTGGATGTCCGGCTGATGACCAACACGGTTGGTGACACGAACCAGCCAGCGGCGCCGACTACGACTGGTCAGAACACTCCGTCGTCGATGTAGTCGAGGTCGCAGTTGACGCAACCAAGTTTTCCTCCTCCCCGGAGGACTTCGCCAACAGGCCGCTCAAGCCTCCCCCTGAGCGGCCTGTATTTTTTTGGGGCAGACGGCTGAGAGGTTTGCGTCATCAAGCTTCGCCGAAGGTAGAATAGAGGCATGAGCGCAAGGGTGTTCGTATTTGTTGTGATGGCTGCGGCACTCGCGGCGAGCGCGCAGCAGGGCAGTGGCGCGGATCCCGGGCAGGCGCCACCTCCAAATACATCGCAGTCGAATTCATCTGCGCAAAGTGGTGCAGCGAAGCCTGCGCCTTCGCAATCCGCGACGTCCGGTTCCTCGCAATCCAGCTCTGCGCCATCTGGTTCTTCCTCGCCATCGAAAACGACGCCGAATTCCGCGCAACCACCTGCCAGCGAGCTATCGCGCGACCTCACCTTTCCCGGAGACAAACCGGCGCAGAAGTCTTCTCCGGCCTCCTCATCGCCCAAAGCCCCGGACTTGACTCCCCCACGGTCAGACCGCGTGCGGGCCGGGGACTTGGGAAACGATATCGGCGAGAGTTCAAGCAAAGATACGCAAACCGACTTGAGTCCTCCGGAAGACGATGCCAAGGTGCATCCCAAGAGTTCGTCGGCAGTAGCCGATGCCGAAGTATCGGGCGGCGAAATCACGGTGTTCCACACCTATGATCCGCACAAGGCGGCAAAAAGCGTGGAGGTCGGAGACTTCTACTTCAGGCGGAAGAACTACCGCGCGGCCGAGGATCGTTACCGGGAGGCGCTGCGCTACAAAGACAACGATGCGGTGGCGACGATCCGGCTAGCGGTGAGTCTGGAGAAGCTGGGCGAATTCAACGATGCCTGCGCCGAATATGAGAGCTATTTGAGGATTTTGCCGCACGGCCCGCAGGCCGATGAGGCCCAGAAGGCAATCGACCGGCTGAAGGGACCGAAGGCCACAACGGAGCAAGCAAAGTAAGTCTGGCGCACTAAATTCCTTAATCCACCACGCTCATCTCCTCAGTTTTATTTCTCCACCCGAATAAATTCACCCGTCGAGGCGTTCACGGCCACTGTCAGCTTGGCGGTTTCGCGAGTGTTTCCGTAGATCACGTGCCACGTAAGTTCGTTGGTGTTGTGGTTCCAGTCGCATACATAGATGACCGGTGTGGAGGGATCTTTTTCCAGAAGTTTGTCGCCGCCGTGCTTTTGTGCAACGGCAAAGGCCTGATCGGAATCCACCTTTAGAAAGGCAACATCGAAAATTTGGGTCGAAGCATTGCTGGGATTGTAGGTGTCTTCATTTCCCGGCGAGATGCCGCGTGTAGGAGCGTCAGGCGCGTTGCTGCCCGACCAGAAGAAAGGCTTTACACCGTGCTGCGTAGCCGAGGCGAAACTGGAGCGCCAGATCGCCGACTTGCCATCCTGGCCATTGCTCTCCGGGGACGGAGTGGACTCAATGCGAAAAGGCTTGACGTCCGCGGCGTAATTTCGAGCCGAGATGAAAACCTTGTAAAAGGCGGCGCGTCCCGTAAGCAGCTCGGGAGCCTTCGGCTCCGGCTTGGCTTCGGGCGGCTTCACTGGGTTGGAGTTGCAGCCTGCAAGCAGGCCCAGAGCCAGCAGGAGGGATCCGGTAAAAACCGTCGCGGCTACGACGCTCTGAGTGCCACGATCCCTCCGGGCGCTGCTCTTTCCGGTTGTCCAGGCGACAACTTCCGTCTTGGCCTGAATAGAGTCCCACATATTCATGGCGACCTTCCTGTTATAACTAGAGTGGTTTGATTACAGCGCAACATTCTACCTGAAGCCCGCAGAAAGGCGAGAAGTTGCCATGGATCGCAGGCTTGAAGAGCTGCTGAAAGATCTGGACTCAGCAGTGCAAGGCATGTCGGATCAGCAAATGATTTGGCATCCGCCCGACAAGTGGTGCGCCTCGGAAGTGCTGGAACATCTCTACCTCACGTACACCGGAACGATCAAGGGATTCGAGAGAGTAATACAGACGGGCAAGCCGTTGGCTACGCGAGCGACGATGAAACACCGCTTGCGGACCCTGGTTGTCGTCGGACTCGGTTACCTGCCATCGGGACGAAAAGCGCCGCCAGTGGCCGTTCCCCGAGGCCTGCCGGCTAAGCAGGTGAGAACCGAGATGGGAACGAAGATTACAGAGATGAACCAAATCATCGCGGAGTGTGAAGACCGCTTCGGACGCAGGGTCAAATTGCTCGACCATCCGATGCTGGGGCCGTTGAGCGGCGAGCAGTGGAGAAAGTTCCATGTGGCGCACGGACGGCTTCACGAGAAACAGCTCCGGCGATTGCGGCGGGCGCAATCATCAGGATCGTGAGCCGACCGTAAGTTAGGCTACCCCCTATTCCCGCATAGACGCCGGGACCCCATCTTTACGAGCTTCTTCCTGCATGTCTTCCAGTTTCTGCTTGGCGTCGCTGACCTCCTTCTGCTTGTCGGCGATCTTCTGCTTGTAGTCGGTTTCCTGCTTATCCCACTGACCCGAGTTGCGCAGGCGGTTGCCTACGTCGGCATACATAGCGGCAGCGCGAAGCTGGTATTCGCGCTGCAGCACATCAAGTTCGCGAGATGCCAGGTCGATTTGATCTTTCTGGGCAGCGAGCTTCTCCTGCCAGGCTTTCCAGGCCGCTTGCTTCTTGGCTTGCTCGTCCTCAGCATTGGCGGGCTTCCCGTCTTTGTTATCCGCGGGGGCAGCGGCTTTATCACCGGAGGTGGAGCTGGTGTCGATGGCATCGGCCGGGGCCGGCGTGCCGACCACGGAAAGCTTTTCATTCTTGGGAAGATTGTCATTATCAAAGACTTTGGGCTTGGATTTAGGACTCCCGTCCTTGCGAACACCGCGGGCATAGTCGCCGAGCGAGGATTGATCCTGCGGCTGCGACGCGGTCTGCGTGGTTGCAGGAGAACTCACCAGTACGGTGGACAATGCGAATACGAAACCGATGCATCTGCTGCGTTTCATGGCTTCATCCTTTAACTCAAACGTGAGCCGATCCGTTGTACGGTTCGGATTCCAATCGTTTACATCCTTCTACGTGATCTTGCTTGCCGCCTGGGCACGAGTGGTCAGAACGGCGGCAGCGTGTTTTTCCGCTAGAAATCCTCCAATGCGGCGATCCAGACGCGCGGCCTCGCTGGCGATGTCGTCCGCCAACTGCGAAGCAAGCTCGGCGTCGCGGTTCTTCGCCAACTGCTGGGCGTATCCGGCAATGGTAGTCAGAGAAGTGCGCAACTCCAGGGCCATTTCCGCGGAGATCTCGCCCTGCAACGCCATCTGGCGGCGGCTCCGCTGAAATTCGCTGCGGTCGCTGATCAGGCAGGCGGCCCCCAATAAGCTGCCGTCCACCGCAGGCACGGGCGAAATGGTGACTGCGATATGAAGTTCCTCGCCGGCGGGGGTGCTGTAGTCGGCTTCCAGTTGGCGGCGTTTGCTGCCTTCCCGCAACACGGCCTGCACTTCTTCCGCCAGGAGCACTGGTGCATCAGGCAGTCCGTCGGGATAGACTTCAGGAGAGTGCGTTGAGCAGACCACGGAATCGCGAAAAAGTTCCTCCGCACTCATACCTGAAGGAGAATTGAAACCGAGAATTTCCTTGGCGGCGGGATTAGCCTGTTTCAAAAGTCCGTTGACGCCAAATACCAGCACGCCGGACGAAAGATTGGAGAGCACGGCCTGGCTGAAATTTTCCGTGGTGCGGGCGCGCCGCTGTTCGGCCAGAGTCTGCACCTGCAGTTCGTGCTTCTGCTGCTTGAGTTGCTGGATAACCGTGTTGTAGAGATGAAACGGCAGGGTCTCAAGGGTCGGCGCGGCCGCCGAATCGACGTCGGCTTCCTCCGCGATATTGCGGCGTAATTGGTGCATCACCCAGATTACGAACACAAACGCGCTAACCGGTCCCTTCGATCTCGTCTCGGTTACGTTTAGCGTGCAGGGAGGGCTGTAACATGCGCCGCCTGTTTCTTTTCGCCATCCTCGCCATTCCCGCTTGGCCGAACGCTTGTACGCTTTCCAGCGCGTATACATTGTCGGCCTCAGCCGGACATTGGACGGGGACGGGTTGCACGGGAGGCTCATTTATCCCTGGCAGCGGTGATACAGTGACCATTGCTAGCGCGGTCACATTGACCGTTGATCAAAACTGGATCATTGGGGCAAGCGGGGCTAGTAACACCACGGCAGCCGTGTCGCTGGCCGGGGATACGAGCCTCATTGAAGTTCAAGCGGGCGTAACGATGACCGCAC
>Ga0074045_10002061_pt1 | contig 18910 bp, 19 predicted proteins | sample BogForMeECP23OM2_FD_94442 | JGI IMG/M metagenome (GOLD analysis project Ga0074045, IMG submission 94442) | Bog forest soil microbial communities from Calvert Island, British Columbia, Canada - Bog Forest MetaG ECP23OM2 | ecosystem: Environmental > Terrestrial > Soil > Wetlands ...
GGCCGCGCGTCCAGGGGGCGGCCGAGTCCGCGAGGCGCGGCCAAAATCCAGCCGCCCCAACAATTTCCCGAACGCAGTTTGCAGACTCACCTGCTCGCTGCGCCTGCGGCTTCGCTAGCGCGCCCCCTTGTTCCGTGCCTCCGGCACGGTCGTCTTTATGCTGGCGGGTCGGGCGCAAGCCGGTCTATGATGCGGTGGATTATTCGCGAGGAGGATGCCCCCCGATGAAACTCGTGCACGCGATCTACGAGCCCGCAGGCGACGGTCCATTCCCGACAATCTTTGCGATGCACGGGTGGGGTTTAAGCGCGTTTGACCTGCACGGAATCGCGCCCTTCATCGCGGGTGGCCGCTTTCTGGTCATCTGCCCGCAAGGTCCGCATGAGGTCGAAATCGGGGCAATCAACGGCTACGGCTGGTACGAAATGAATCCGGGCGGGAAGCCCAACGAGGAGAAGATCGACGCGGCGGTCGACGAATTGCGCGCCTTCATCAACGAGGCTTGCGGACGTTATCCGGTCGACCGGAGCAAGATCGTGCTCGCGGGTTTCAGTCAGGGTGGCATGATGGCGTACAACCTCGCGATGCGCTGGCCGGACAAATTCGCGGCCCTGGTCGGCATCGGGACCGCCTTTCCCGAGTTCCTGGCCGAACGCGCGACCAATCGCGAGGCGATCGCGAAGCTTCCCACGCTGGTGCAGCATGGACGGGCCGACGACGCGATCGCCATGCCGCGGGCGCGCAAATCCGTCGAAATGCTGCGCGAGCTGGGGGCGCCGGTGACGTTCTGCGAGTACGACTGCCGTCACGAAATCTGCGCCGACGGCGTGCGCGACCTTTCCGCCTTTCTGGCGGAAAAAGTAGCCGATCATAGCGCAACCTGACCAGCCACCGGCCGTATGACGCAAAACGCGAACGACGCTAGCGCCGCGCGGGGTGTCGCGGAATTAATCCGTATCGTGCGCGAGCTGCGCGCGAGATGCCCGTGGGATCGCGAGCAGACGTTGGCGAGCCTCGGCAAGCATCTGATCGAAGAGGCCTACGAAGCCGCCGACGCGATCGCTCACGGCCCGCCGTCCGCGATCGCGGACGAGCTGGGCGATCTCGTCACGCAGGGGCTTTTCGCGGCAATCGTCGCCGAGGATACCGGACTGTTCGGGCTCGACCCGATGGTCGACGCGGCGGCGCAAAAGCTCATTCGCCGCCATCCGCACGTTTACGGCAGCGCCCGGGCGGAGACCGCCGGCGAAGTGGTCGCCAACTGGAGCGCGATCAAGGCGACCGAGCGCACCGCGGCGGGCGCGACTTCGGCCCTCGACGGCGTCGCGCGCGGCCTGCCCGCCCTGATGCGAGCCGAGAAGCTTGGAGCGCGGGCGCGTCAGGCCGGGATGGACTGGGGCGATATTCACGCGGTGCTGGCCAAGGTCCGCGAGGAGATGGACGAGGTCGAAGGTGCGCTCGCGCGCAACGACACCGACGCCGCGGCCGCCGAACTCGGCGACATGCTGCTCGCGCTGGCCAACGCGCCACGCTTTCTCGAGCACAGCGCGGAGGAAGTGCTGCGTCAGGCGTGCGACAAGTTCACCAACCGCTTCCACCATGTCGAAAAGATCGCGGCGAGTCGCGGGCTCGCCCTGACCACACTCGATCCGGCGCGGATCGAGGAACTCTGGCAAGCCGCCAAGGCGCTCGCGGACAAGAGTCGCGACAGTTGACGCTCACGGCTGAGGAGTCGGTGGTTGACGGAGGGGCGAGGCACTGTTACTTAATTTAGGTTATGCCGCATATTCCCGTTCATCCGTCGGCCGAGAAGCGCCATCGCCAAAGCGTCAAGCGCCAGGTCCGTAATCGTATTATCAAAAGCCACTACCGCACGGTGTCCAAGCAAGCCCTGGAGGCGATTGAAGGCAGCGACCCCGCAGCCGCGCAGGCCGCGTTGCGTACCGCCGCCAAAGTCCTGCAGAAGGCGGCGAGCAAAGGTGTGCTCCCGCGCAACACGGCGTCACGCAAGATCGGGCGGCTCTCCCGCCGGCTCCATCGCGCCCAACTCGCGCAAGCCGCACCTGCCGCGTCGTCTTAAAGCTTAGCCAGCTAAAGATTCTTGACGCAGCTCGCGGACTCGCCTGCTCGCTCCGCGCGTCAACGCGCTCCGCTAGCGAGCAAATCGACCAGTAGACCGGCGACGGCGGCGTCGCGCTCTTTGATCAAGCCGGTTTTGAGACGCTCGTCGAGCTGGCAGGCGCGCCGATGCGCCGCGCCCAGCCGCTCGAGGTCGAAGCTGCGCGCCCCCTCGACCGCGCGCGCGACCATCGTGCTTTGCGGCGCCAGACCGAGCGCGCCCGCGATCATCGGGGGACCCTTGCGCGCGGCGAGCATCGCGGCCGCCACCAGCATGCGGCGCAACAATGGTATGATTTCGACGGCCAGCAGTTCGATCGGATCGCGCCCGGTCTGAATCGCGCGATCGAACAGCGCAAGCGACTCGTTCGCGTTGCCCCGGGCGATCGCATCGGCCAATTCGAACAGGTCGGGAATCCGGGTCGCGCCGGGCTCGCCGAAATCGGCCGCATCGAGCGTCTTGCGGTCGCCCGCCGTAATAGCGGCCCGGCTGAGTGCGTTCGCAGCGGCCGCGAGGTCGCCGCCGTGGCGCGCCGTCAACAAATCGCTGGCGGCGCTGGCGAGCTTCAAACCCAGGTTACGCGCGAAGAGATCCACGTAGGGGGCAAGCTGATTGTCGTAAGGGCGGGCGCAATTGACGACGACGCCATGCGTTTCGCCGACCCGCCGAAGCTTGGCCGGCGCGGTATCCCGCTCGCAAACGACGGCGAGGCGTAACGCGGGGCTCAACCGTTCGGCGGCCGCCGCCAGCGCGGCTTCGCCACCCGCGTCGGAGGTGGGCCGCCCGTCAGCATCTTCATCGCCGCCGCCCGCGCGCTCGCGATAGCTGCGCAACAGCCGGCAGGCGAGCAGCCGCTTGGGGGCGAACAGATCGCCGCCGTCAAGCTCGGCCAATACTTCGCGCAGGCCATCGCCGCCGCCCACCTGAAACGAGCGATACTTGAAACCGTCGCGCGCGAGACGCTCGCGCAAACGATCGAGGACGTACTCCCGCAGAAAGGGCTGCGGCCCGGCGATCACGACGACCGCGGCTGGCGCGCGGTCGGCGGCGAGTGCGCGGAGGAAGACCAGTGCGTTCTCGGCCGCCACGTTACTTTATTTTGGCCGCGGCTAGCAGGCTCATTTTCTCGCTCCATTGACTCAAGACTTTTGACGCAGCTCCGGGGGGCGGTCGAGTCTTTACCTTGGCTGTGCCTCGCAGACTCGGCCACCCACCGGAGGCGCGGCCAAAGACAGGACTCGCCTGCTCGTTTCGCGCGGCAACCGCGCTCGGCTAGGGAACTAAAAGCCTTCAGACATCGACGCGTAAAGATCCTGGGCCAGCTCCTGCATCATCTGGGTCCGCGCCACGCCATTCTGGGTTTGCGCAACCTGGATGTCGGGCAGTTGCGCGATATCCTGGGACCGCAGGTTCTGCTGCAGAAAGTAGGGCGACGTGGTGATGGCGGCGCTGGCGACGACGGGCGCCTCGGCCGCGGCGCCAAGTCCGTGCGAGATCCAGATGATCGTGTGGTTGTGGCCGTCAGTGAGCGTCGCGTTGGCGCTCAACGATTCCTCGTAGACGATCGGTTCGGCGACCGGATTGGTGGCGCCCGGGATCGCCTGGTTGTAGAGGACCTCGCCACTCAGCACCAGGTCCGCGCCGTCGGGACTATCGACCACAGTGAGGCGCTTGTGGTTCGCGATCTCGTCCTTCATATAGCGCATGAACTCGTCGTTGAGCCCGGTGAAGCGCGTGTGGTTACCGAACGTCGCCACGTAAATCGTCTTGGCCTGTGGCGGCAATCCGCTCCCCGAAGCCGCAAAATGATAACCGCACCCGCCGGCCAGCAAGGCGAGCAGGCCGATCAACGGGACGGGTTTAGTTCGAAGCACGCTTGCCCGGATTGCTTTCTTCACCTTTACCCTTGAGCTCGAGCCGTGAGGCGAGTTGATCGAGGACGCCGTTGACGAAGCGCCCGGATTCATTATCGCCGTATTCCTTGGCCAGTTCGATCGCTTCGTCGATCGTGACGCGCGCTGGAATGTCGCCCACCCGCATCAGCTCGTATAGCGCGAGCCGCAGGATATTGTGGTCGACGCGTGACAAGCGGCCAATCGACCAATGTTCGAGCGCCCCGGCCAGCTCCTTATCCAGCATCACGCGTTCCCGCCGCACGCCGTCAACCAGCCGGAGCGCGAAAACCCGGATGCGATCGTCGGCGGGAAAGGCGTCGAAGAAGAGCGCCAAATCCTCGTTCGAGAGCTCGCCGCGGATATCAATCTGATAAAGGGCTTTGAGCGCCAGCTCGCGTCCCGCATGTCTTAGTCCCATGGAATTAATCAGGCTCCGTTGGTCAGCAGGCGAGGCGCCCGTGGCGATGCCGCGCGGCCGCCGGTCCCGGGGTCACGACCTTGCGCCTCACCCAACCTTGAGCTTGGTGAACAAATGGCCGAGCTTTTCCTGCTTGGTGCGCAGGTATTCGATATTGCCGTGATGGGGGATGACTTCGAGCGCCTCCCGATGCACGTTGACGCCGTAGCGCTGCAGGCTCTCCAACTTGTGCGGATTGTTGGTCAACAGGCGGACTTCGCCAACGCCGAGGTCGCGGAGGATTTGCGCGCCGATACCGTAATCGCGCAAATCTTCCTTGAACCCCAATTCGAGGTTGGCTTCAACCGTATCGAGTCCCTGATCCTGCAAGGCGTAGGCCTTGATTTTATTGCCCAGGCCGATGCCGCGGCCTTCTTGATTGAGATAAATAATCACGCCCGCGTCCGCGGCGATGATCCGCCGGATCGACTCGCTCAATTGCTCGCCGCAGTCACAGCGGCTCGAACCGAAGACGTCGCCCGTCAGACACTCCGAGTGCAGGCGCACCAAGGCCGGGCGTCCGCCGCCAACATTGCCATGGACCAGCGCCAGATGCTCCCGCCCGTCGACGATATTGCGAAAGACGATGGCCTGCAGTTCGCCAGCCGGCACGGTGAAGCTGCTCTCGCCAACCCGTTGCACGAGGAGTTCATTGGTCAGGCGGTACGAAACCAGGTCGCCCAGGAGGAAAAACGGCAACGATCGATGTTGCGCAAACTCGCGCAACTCTGCCAACCGGGCGGATTCGCCATCCTCCCGCAAAATCGCGCACAGGGCGGCCACCGGACGCATTCCCGCGCTGCGCACCAGATCGACCGCGCCCTCGGCCCGGCCCGTCCGCATCATGACGCCCCCCGTCAGCGCCATCAGCGGCAGCACGTGACCGGGCATCACGAGGTCCTCGGGCGTCGACTTGTCGGAGGCCAGCACCTGAATCGTGCGCGCGCGATCGCCGGCGGAAATACCGGTCGTAACACCCTCGCGCGCTTCGACCAGCGCTCCACCCTGCTCCCACTCGTCGTCCGCATAGGTCGACGGCACCAGCGGAATGCCCAACTCGCGCATCCGCCGCTCGGGCAGCGCGACCGAGACGATCCCTCGCCCATGCTGGGCCATGTAGTTGACGTGAGCCGGGGTGATTTTCTCCGCCGCCATCACAAGATCGCCCTCGGCGTCATCGCGCTCCGCATACGCCATCACGACCATCTTGCCGGCCCGAATGTGGCTGAAAATATCTTCCATCGAATCCGCGGAAATAATCGTCCTGTCCGCTGCTTGATAGTACCACCGGGCGTGGCGAATGGAAAAGCGGCGGTACCGAGGGGACGAACTTTCTTAATTCACCGCTTGCGCGACGGCGGCCTCGATCAGCCAGTCGTCGCCGACCGGGCGCGCGGTCATGCGCTCGAGCTGGAGCGCCGCGCGCATGGTCGGGGCGGCGAGACCTTCGATAGCCGCGAGGCCTCCACCGAGGATTTTCGGCGCCAGAAAAAACGCGACGCGATCAACGATCCCGGCGCGCAGCGCGGCCCCGGCCAGATGCGCCCCGCCTTCCATCAGCACCCGGCACCATCCGCGCCGGCCCAACTCCCGCATCAGGGAGGCAAGCCGCAGACCCGCGTGGTCGGGCGCAACCGCGATCACCTCGACCCGTGATCCGTAGCGCCCCTGGGCCGCTGTCTGATTGGCCGCGGTGGTCGCGACAATCGTCGGGGCACGGGAGCGCTGATGGAAAATCCGGGATGCCGGATCGGAGCGCAGACGGGGATCGACAACCAGGCGCACCGGATCGCGACCGCCTTCGAGGCGGCAGGTCAGGCGCGGATTGTCGGCGATTACGGTTCCCGCGCCCACCATCACGACGTCGCTCTCGCGCCGCCATTGATGGACCAGCGCGCGCGACGCCGCGGAACTAATCCACCGGGAGTCGCCGTTGGCCGCGGCGATCCGGCCGTCCAGCGTGACGGCAAGCTTCAGGAGCACCAGCGGCCGGCCGCGAGTCACGCGCGCGATGAAGCCTGCGTTGAGCTCCCGGCTTTCGTCCTCGAGCAGGCCGACCACCGTGCTGATCCCCGCCCGCCGCAGCATCGCGATTCCACGGCCCTGCACCAACGGATAGGGATCGCGACAGCCGATCACGACCCGCCCGACGCCAGCCTTGATCAACGCACGGGCGCAGGGCGGGGTTTGCCCCTGATGAGCACAGGGCTCGAAAGAAACGTACGCGATGGCGCCACGCGCACGCGCGCCGGCCTTGGCGAGCGCGACGGTTTCCGCGTGCGGGCGGCCGCCGGGCGCCGTCGCGCCACGTCCGACGATCCGATCATCGCGGACGATCACGCAGCCGACGGCAGGGTTGGGCGTGGTCAGTCCGACCAGCGGGCGGGCAAGCGCGAGACATTCACGCATGTAGCGCTCGTCGCGCGACGGGGTCGCAAGTTTGCTGCGCGTCGTCACTCGATCCCGCCGGGCCGGAGCGCCCTCAAGCCTCGGGCTTTTTTTCCTTGGGCTGCGGGGGCTCGCCCGCGGCGTGCTTGCGATGCTCGATCAGCTCTTCGAGCTCATGCATGAACTCTTCGATATCCTTGAACGAGCGGTAGACCGAGGCGAAACGCACATACGCGACCTGATCGATATTGTGCAGCTCGTTCATGACCGCGCTGCCGATGAAGGAGCTGGGTACCTCGCTGCCGGCGCGCTCGGCCACCGCGGCTTCGATCCGATCGCTGATCTCGGCAATCGTCTCCATCGAGACGGGCCGCTTCTCGCAGGCCTTGGTCAGACCCGCGATCACTTTATTGCGGTCGTACGGCTCGCGCCGGCCGTCTTTCTTGACGACCATCGGCGGCGTCGCTTCGACCCGTTCATAGGTAGTGAAGCGGTGACTGCAGGCGGCGCACACGCGACGGCGGCGGATGGTCGCGCCATCCCCCGACATCCGCGAGTCGACCACCCGGTTTTCGCGGTGATGACAGGAGGGACACCGCATCGAGGCTAGCCACGATGCGCTCCGCCCTCGGCATGAAGACGCCGGGGAGCGGAGCGCGATACTTGAACCGTTGTCTGACGATCAGCCCTTGTGCGCCTCAATATAACCAACAACATCCTTGACGGTGCGAATTTTCTCGGCATCTTCGTCCGAGATTTCGATCCCGTATTGCTCCTCGAGCGCCATCACCAATTCCACGATATCCAGCGAATCGGCTCCGAGGTCTTCGATAAATGACGCCTCCGGCGTGATCTCGTCCGCCGAGACGCCAAGCTGTTCGCTGATAATTTCGCGGACCTTAGATTCCACGTCTACGGCCATCTTCGCTCCATCCTCCAGTCGGCGGGTTCGCCGATGTAACAGCGCAGCTTAGGGACTTGAATCCGTTCAGGCAAGTTGGCTGCGGCGTGAGAAATACGGATTCCGGTTATAAACGTGGCTCACGTGCCGGACGCGATCGCGGTCATCGTTGCCCGCAACGCCGTTGTGTCCTCGGTCGCGTAGACCTTGACGTTGCGATCGATCCGGCGCAACAGCCCCGCGAGCACCCGGCCCGGACCGAATTCGACCGCCCGCGTAACGCCGGAATCGACCATCAGGCGCATCGATTCCGCCCAGCGCACGGGCGCCGTAATCTGTTCGAGCAGCAACTTTGGCACGGCGCCGGGCTCGCGATTTACCTGCGCCGTCGCGTTGGCGATCACGCCGAAGTTGAGCTTGTGGAAAGTGATACCGCCCAGCACCGGCGCCATCCCTTCCAGCGCCGGCAACATCAGGGGCGAGTGGAAAGGCGCGCTGACGTTGAGCTCGACCGACGCGCGGGCGCCGCGCCCCCTGGCGAGTTCGAGCGCCTTGCGCACCGGGCCGGCGTGGCCCGAAATCACGATCTGATCGGGCGTGTTGAGGTTTGCGGGCACGGCCAGCTCGCGGACCGTCGAGACTTGCTCGCAAATCGCCGTGACGGTCGGGAGATCGAGCCCGACCAGCGCCGCCATCGCACCCTGCCCGGCGGGGCAAGCCTCCTGCATCAGACGGCCGCGCTCGCGTACGGCGCGGACCGCATCGCGAAAGGGCAGGGTTCCGGCGGCGACCAGCGCGGCATACTCACCAAGGCTGTGACCGGCGGCCAACATTGGCGTGACCCCGCAGTCGGCTTCGAAGACGCGGAGCGCCGCAACCGCCGTTGTCAGGATGGCGGGCTGCGTGTTGACCGTCAGGCGCAACTCTTCCTCGGGACCGTTGAAGCAGAGCCGCGACAAAGCAAAGTCCAAGGCGTCATCGGCTTCCGCGAAGACCCGTTGCGCCGGCCGGAAGTCGCGCGCCAGATCGGCGCCCATCCCGACCTTTTGCGCACCTTGTCCCGGGAAAAGAAACGCCAGATTCATTTGGTCTAGTTCCCCCTATCCTCAGGCCGGCGGAGTCTTGCCTGACGGAGTCTTGCCCGGAGGTGGTTCAGGGTCGGCGGCGCCCGCCGCGGGCTCCGCACTACGCGCCGGCTCACGCACGACGCCATTCTCCCCGCCCGTTGGCATCGCTATATTCGGCGCGACGATTTTGCGCGGCGCCGGCGCCTTGGCCTCCGGGCGCAGTTCGCCGGTGGTGCGTACCGGCGCCGACGGGGTTTCGGCTCGCGGACTGTCCGCCGCGCTGACCGGCCTGGGCTCGTTCGCGTTCGCGCTTTCGCGATGGGGATGGGGCAGATGGAGCCGATCACGCACCTTTAGAAACAGCCCGCGGATACCCTTGTTGCCGCTGCCGGGCTTGATCGTTCCGGCGGCGGGCAAGCGCGCGATAAGCTCGATAATTTCGGTGTTGACGTTGCGCACCAGCGCCTCGTTGGCCGCCGCGCGGACCGCATTACGAATGGCATGGGCGCTCGACGAGCCATGCGCGATAATCACGAGTCCAGCGACTCCGAGCAATGGCGCGCCGCCATATTCGGACGGATCGAGCTTAGTGCGCAGCGCGCTCAGTCGTTTGCGGATCAACAGGAAGGCAAGCTTGCGCACGATCCCGCTCTCGAACACCTCGCGCAGATTACCGAGCAGAAAGGTCGCGAACCCTTCCATCGTCTTGAGCGCGACGTTGCCGGTGAAGCCGTCGGTCACAATCACGTCGGCTTTGGCGGCATTGATGTCGCGCCCTTCGACATAGCCGATGTAGTTGAGATACGGCGCCATCGTGGCGAGCCCGGCCGCTGCCGAGCGGGTCAGGTCGCTGCCCTTCGAGGCTTCCTCGCCGTTGGCCAGAATCGCGACGCGCGGCTCGGCGATTTTGGCCACATGCTTCCAATAGACGCTGCCCATCACGCCGAACTGCATCAGGTTAAGCGGCTTGACGTCGACATTCGCGCCGGCGTCGATCAGCAGACAGAGGCCCGCGGTGGTCGGCATCGCCGAGGCGATCGCGGGCCGATCGACGCCCGGCAGATTACCCAGAATCGCCATCGCGGCCGCCATCACCGCACCCGAATTGCCGGCACTGACGAAGGCGTCGGCGCCGCCGCGCTTGATCAACTCGAGACCGACATGAATCGACGATTCGCGTTTACCCAGGACCGCTTCGAGCGGTGAGTCGTCCATCGCGACGGTCTCGGCCGCGTGCTCGATCGTAATCGGCAGATTCTGGTAATCGTGGTCGGCGAGTTCCCGTTCAATCGTTGCGCGGTCGCCGACCAGCGTCACGGCGATCGCGAAGTCGCGCACCGCGCGAAGGGCTCCCTCGACTATCGCCTTGGGGGCGAGGTCTCCACCCATCGCGTCGAGTGCGATCTTCACGTTATTGCTCAGGCTTCACGGCGCGCGACAGGCGCCACCGCTCAATCGTACAACAGCCGGAATCGGCGCGACGGCCGGAATCGCGTCCGGCCGCGAGTCTACTCAGCAACCGGCGCGAGTTCCCGTCCGCGGTAACTCCCGCAGTGACGGCACACCCGATGGGGCAGCGTCGGCTCGCCACAGTTGGCGCAGGCGTGAGGATTAACCGGGGTCAGCGCGTCATGAGCGCGGCGCTTGTTACGTTTGGAATGGGAGGTTCGACGCTTGGGTGCTTGCATGAAATCTTCTTCCGCTTGATTTTTCGCTCCGCCCGCTGCCTTGGGCGGCTAAATATTTTCAGGCCCGGCCGACTTTCAGGTTACGCAGAACGGCGAGCCGGGGGTCAATGGTTTCGCTCCGGCAAGCGCAGCGGCCCTCGTTAAGATTGGCGCCGCAGCGCGAACATAGACCCGCACAATCCTCGCGGCACAGCGGCCGTTCCACCAAGGCGAGCAAAACCTGCTCGCGGACCAGCGGCGCGAGATCGATTTCGTCGCCGTCGTACAGCGTGAACTCCAAATCTTCGAGGCGCAGGTCCTTTTCCTCGTCGTAGCCAAGCACCTTCGGCGCGAGCACGTACCGGAATTCCCGGCGCGTCGTGCTGGCGAAGTCCTCCGCACAGCGCGCACAGTTCGCTCGCGTCGCGGCTTCGATCACGCCTTGCAGGAAGAGCTCCGTCCCGGCCCGGTAATAAGCGAGCTCGACCTGTACGGGACGCACCAGCTGATACTCGCTGATCGGTCCCTTGGCCAGCGCCCGATTGATCTCGCCTTCCGCCTCGGCAAAGGAAAGATCGCGCGATTCGGCAGTTATATCATCGACCCGCAGCTTCATAGTCATAACGCCAAAGGATCGTTTCCCGCCTTTTTCACTCGTTCACAGGTTCACTGATCACGGGTTCACGCCGGCGTAACCTGAATTATGGCACGTCATCACGATGGGTCCAACCCACTGGTGGAGGGCGTCACCGACATCGGAGATACCCCCGGAGGCAGCCTTGGCTCAACTCCACCATTTAACGCAAGCGGTCGCTTAAGAATGCATCAAGTCCGCTGACGCGAACACTCTGCTGGACGATTATTGCGTGTCAAACGCGGCCGCTGCGCGCCGCACCAGGCTGCATGAGTCTGCGGCGAACGTCTGGCGGTTAGGCCCGACGGGAGCTGGCGACTTCTCTTTCTATGGTACTGGATGCCATAATACATACATCATGCCGCCGGTGATTTTTGAGGCGCGGGACGTAGTGGGAGGCGGTCGTTATGTGCAGGAAGTTCGAATCTCAAGCTTCGCGCCGAGCCGCGATTTGCCGGAGGGTCTCCGGTACTCCCTTTGTCTCGTGGATCTTGAGTGGCAAGGTGGTTTTGCTGTACGACATTCACCGGGGCAAGTCGCATCACCGGCATTTGCGCGGTCAGGAGATGCGTTACAAGTTCGTAGATGAGGACGCGCTGCTGAACGACTTTTTGCGTGACGTGGCTTTGATTCTGGAGGGTAAGCTATGAAGGCACGGCGCCTTACAGTCGGCATCCGTACGAGCGCTGAGCGGTCCAGGGCGTTGCGCGAATCGTTGCGGCAAATCGCTCACGGCGACCGCACGTCGCAGGCGTCGGGACTCTATTTCGAGAGCGTTGAGGAGCTTCGCCGGATTCTGACGGGGAAGCGCTTGGAACTGTTGATGGCGATCGCTCGCTATCGGCCGGCGTCGATTAACGAATTGGCCGGGCTGCTGAGCCGTCATTACAAGAACGTGAGCACAGACATCACGATACTCGAGCGGCTGGGCCTCGTGCGGCTTGAAGCCAATGGTGGTAGAGGAAGAGCCCGGACGCCGACTGTCCCCTATGACGAGATTCAAGTCACTATCGATTTGCGCCAGCCCAGCGCCGCACACGCCGCGTGAGAAATATGTCCATCAGATCCGTTAGGCAGACGGATGAGCTGTTTTGCCTCTAGATACGACGCCCGACCGCTTCGGCGACCGGCTTGAGCGCGGCCATCAGCGCCTTGAAGCTGGCCGGCGTCAATTGCTGCGGGCCGTCGGAGAGCGCCGCACGCGGATCGGGATGGACCTCGATCAGGAGACCGTCGGCGCCGGCCGCGACCGCCGCCAGCGCCATCGGCGTAACCAGCGACCAGAGACCCGTGCCGTGGCTCGGATCGACCACCACCGGCAGATGGGTCCACTCCTTCAGCAGCGGCACGGCGTTGAGATCGAGCGTATTGCGGGTCGCGGTCTCGAAGGTCCGAATCCCGCGTTCGCAGAGCACGACGTTCGGATTACCCTCGGAGAGGATATATTCGGCGGCCATCAGGAATTCCTCGATCCGCGTCGACATCCCGCGTTTGAGCAGGATTGGTTTGCGAATCCGCCCCAAGGCGCGCAATAAGGCGAAATTTTGGGCGTTGCGGGCGCCCACCTGCAACATGTCGGAATGCTCGGCGACCAGCTCGATATCGTGCGCATCCATAATCTCGGTCACGACCGGCAGGCCGACCCGCCGCCCGGCATGCTCAAGCAGCGTGATCCCCTCCCCTTCCATCCCCTGGAAGGAGTAAGGCGAGGTTCGCGGCTTGTAGGCGCCGCCGCGCATCAGATGCGCCCCCGCGGCCTTAACCGCATCGGCCGCGCCTTCGACCTGGAGACGGCTTTCGACGGCGCAGGGACCCGCGATAACGGTGATCCGCGGACCGCCGATCGCGACTCCCCCGACCTCGATGATCGAGCCCTCGGGCCGGACCTCGCGGCTCGCCAGCTTGAAGGTCCGCAACACCGGCATCACGCGTTCGACCCCGGCCACGGATTCGAGATGGGTCAACGAATGGGCTTCACCGCGCTCCTCGCCGACGCAGGCCACGACCGTGCGTTCGACCCCGGTGATCACATGGGCCCGATAATCGAGCGCTTCGACCATCCGGACCACATTGGCGATATCGGCCGGGCTCGCGTGCGACTTCATCACGATAATCATCTGATTGCTCCTGGGAGGGTGCGCAAATTATAGATAAGTGACAAGGTGGACTTAAGTGGTCGGCAATTGTCACATTCATCCGACAATTGTAAGATAGGTTCAAGCCAGCAGGAGATTGGGCGCCTGAGCCTTCTCCTAAACGGCGTCTACCCGCGTCGGAGACGATCGTTGACCCATCCAAGCAAGCCCCTGCGACTGATTCATACCTCGGACGTCCATCTGGAGAGTGACACCTTCGGCAGTGGACCACGTGGCGACAATTTTCGCGAGCGTGTCCGTGGCGCCTTCCGCGGCGTGATCGATCTGGCCAACCGGCAGGACGCCGATCTGCTGCTGATCGTCGGCGATCTGTTCGACTCGAGCCGGGTCAGCGCGGAAGCGCTCGACTTCGCGCTGAGCACGATCGCCGCCGCGCGGATGCCCGCGGTGATGATCCCCGGCAATCACGACGCCCACGACGAGCGCTCGATCTATGCCGGGCTGGCCGCCGACCGGCTGCCGCGCAATCTTCATCTGATCCTTGAACCCGACGGGCGGACGGTGGATTTCCCCGAGCTCGCGACCCGGCTGTGGGGCCGCGCCCTGGTCGAGCATTCGCCCGATTATCGCCCGCTATTGGGGATGCCGGAGCCGACTGAGGAGACCTGGAATATCGGACTGGCGCACGGCTTTTACACCGAAGACAACGAGACCTATCGCTCGTCGCCGATCACCCCGGCCGAAATCGCAGCAAGCCGCTATCACTATATTGCGCTCGGCCACATCCACCTCTTCGGCGACGTCTCGAACGGCGCGACGCGCGCCTTCTATTGCGGCACGCCCGCCCCGCTCTACGCGAGCACGGAGGCCGGATGGGTGGCCGAAGTCGTCTGCATTCCCGGTCAGCCGGTGCAGGTCGATCGGGTAATCGTGCCTAACGCTTGCGCCCCTGCGGAGTACGCGGCGGAAGGCTGAGAGCCGACATCCCCGTCAGGGCGGCTGTCCCCGCCCTTTCTCACGCATGATAAACGTTGGGGCGGGCCTAGACCCGATACACCCGCGCACCACCAACCCGACTGGACGACAGCCATGGACGTGACCCTGCATCTTCCCGACGCCTTCGAGGAACGCCTCACACTCGATGAGATCGAACGGATCAGGCTGTGAAGCCACATCGGTCACGATTGTTGTTGTTTTTAGGCAGGACGGGTTTACAATCAAATAATGACAAAACTTCTCGACCGAGCACTTGAAGCCGCACGTAATCTTTCGCCGGACGCTCAGGATAACATCGCCCGTGTTGTTCTCCGGCTTGCCGGAACAGATGATGAGGCATCGCCTGTGGCGCTTTCGCCTGAAGAACGCGCCGCAGTCGCGGCCTCGCAAGCCGCCGCCTCCCGTGGCGAATTTGCGGCTGACGAACAGGTACGGGCCGTGTGGAACAAACACGGGCTGTGAAGGTTCGCTATACGCTCCCCGCCCTTGCCGATCTAAGCGCAATCCTTGACTATATCGCTGCACACTCACCGCAGGGTGCCAAGCACGTTCAGGCTCGTATTCAGGTCATCATCGACCTTCTCTTGCTCCATCCCCACATCGGCACCCGCACGGATAATCCGATCATCCGGCGTCTGCCGACGTTTCCCTATCCCTATCTCGTGTTTTATGAGACCACGGAAACCGAAATCATTATTCATGCCGTGCGTCATGCAGCCCGCGATCCTTCCGGGATGCCAGGCGCGGCCTAAGTGGCCAGACCTGTCCGCGAGCGGTGCCCCTACCCCACTCGGTCAGCCGGTGCAGGTCCATCGGCTAATCGTGGCCAACGAGTGCGCCCCCGCTCAGCACTTGGCGGAAGGCTGAAGGGGAGGGTCGGGCTTAGCCGACGTCTGCGACGCGCGCGATCGGTCCAGCGTTCCGCGCACGCATCATTGGATGGGCCAGCTCGGGAAAACGCTCCACCAGCAGGTTGCGAAGCTGCTCGAAGGTCCGCGGATTGAAAGGCTTGAACAGATAATCGAGCGCCCCTTCCTTGAGGAAAGAGCGGCGCAGATCGGGCAGGGCGAGTCCGCTGATCACCAGGACCGGCATATCGGGAATTTCGCTGCGTATGATCCGAAACAGCGCCAACGCGCCGATTCCGCCGGTTTCCGATACCGCTACATCCAGGATCACCAGATCAGGGTCGACCGTGCGAAAAAGATCGAGCGCCTGCAAGGTATTTTCGGCTTCAGCGACCACCGAGCCACCTAGACACTCGACATGATTCCTTAAAACGTCGCGTACTATCACTGAATCGTCGATCAACAATACCCGCATTGCCATAACTATCCTGCTCTCACTCGCCCTCTGAACCGGATGCGTGCGAATTGGTGCTGCCTTTAGACTCAAGCAACTAACGAGCCATCAACAAAGGCATTAAAAGCCTAGATTATTGCTTGTTGATGCTTAGTTTTGCTGCCAAGCCAGACACTCAAACGCAACTTCAATATCCCAGAACGTGACTATGTATCATTTCTGCACAGCGCTGATCTGACGCGCGATCCCGCGCCGACAGCGTATAATCCCTGTATCCCGATGAAAGATTCGACCCTCGCGATCTATCCGACGGCACGCAAGGCCACCGATCAGTTGACGCGGATGAGCCGGGGCGGTTGCGTCCTGGGTTCCCGGGTCACAACGCTGCCGCAGGTTGTTGAGGCCCTCTGGCGCGAGAGTGTCGACCCGCGCACGCCGCTGAGCGAGGTCGGCGAACGGCTCGTCGCGCTCGAGGCGATAGCGGAGGCGGCGCCCGCCGGAATCGCGGCGACATCGGGGATGGCCGATCGCCTGCTCGCGCTCATCCGGCAGCTCAAGAGCGCCGCACTGACCGCCACCGACTGGCGCGACGCATACGCAACGCTGCCGGCGACAGCACAAGCGCGGCTCGCGGCATTCACGCCGGTCTTCGACACCTACACGCGACTGCTCGCGGCGCACGGCCTCGCCGACCGCCACGATCGCGAAGCCGCCGCGCTCGACCTGCTCCATCGGATGGAGCGGGAGGGACGCCGGCCGCAATATCTCGCGGGGGTCGATAATCTGCTGGTCGCCGAGATCTACGACCTGAGCCTGCTCCAGTTCATGACGGTCGCCGCGCTCATCCGGCTGATCGGCGACGCGCAGTTGACGATCCAGGCCGAGCCGCACCAGGTCGACGCGAGCCGCTTTGCCGATTTGACCTGGAACCGCTTCGCCGGCGAGGAGTCGATCGCCGATCAGGTATTACCCGAGTTCGTGCGCCGGACGGGGCGTCCGGGGCGGCTGGGCTTCCTGCTCGAGCATCTTTTCACCGGGGTTAATCCGGACCCGCCGGAGCCGGACGCGACCGTCACCGTGGTCGAGGCGCCGAATCCGCGGGGCGAGGCGGAAGCCACCGCCCGGGCTATCCGCCGGTTGCTGGAGGCCGACGACCCACCATCGCTGGATCGAATCGCGCTCGATCGAATAGGGATAGTGGCGCGCGATCTGACGCCCTATCGCGAGTATCTCGAGGCCGCGTTTCGGCGCTACCGGATTCCGCTAACGATCGCCATCGGCCAGCCGCTGCGCGCGGCGAGCCCCGCCCGCGCCCTGCTCCAGCTAATCGCGATTCCGCTCGAAGACTACCGGCGCGACGCGTTGGCGGGACTCTGCGCCGGGCCGTATGCGCATCCGGCGGCCGCCGGCTATCTCTCGCTGCTCGACGAAGCCGGCTATCTCGACCGCCGAACGCGGAGCCTGGCGGAATGCGTCGAGCGGCGGCGGCGCGAGCTGGCGAGCCCCAACCATCCGCCCGAGGAGCTGTTCGGGCGCGGGGTCGCCGATCGCGAGCGGCTCCGGCGCGGCGCGGCGGCCTGGGCGGAGCTGCTCGACGCAATCGCCACCCTGGAACCGCCGGCAACGATGGGGGAGCATCTCGGGCGCCTGACCGCCCTGCTCGGGCGGATCGGGTTCGATCCCATGGCCGGCGCGCTCACCGGCGAGGGCGCACCGGGGGCTGCCGCCTTGTGGCGAACACTCGACGAACTGGCGGCCGAGGCCGCCCGCGTCGTGCCGCGGCGGACGCTCACATTGCGCGAATTCGCGGCCACGCTCGAAACCGTCCTGCGCGATACCGCGGTCACTTCCGGCGCCGCCGAAGGTGGTGCGGTCCGTGCGCTCCCGCTCCGTGACGCGCGTGGACTCGACTTCGATCGGCTGTTCATCCTGGGCCTGAACGACGGCGTCTTCCCGCGCTACAGTCCCGAGGATCCGCTGGTCCCGGATGCCGCCGCGATTGCGCTCAACCGCGCGCCGCGTAGCAGGCTCGCCCGGCGGTTCGGCGACCGTGCCCCCGACGCCCCGGGCGCGATCCTGCGCACCCGCGGCCAGCGCAATAGCGAAGAGCCCTTTCTCTTCTTTCTTGCGCTCTCGATGCCCGAGCGGGCAGTCGTGCTCTCATGCTGCACGGAAGACGAAAGCGGCCGGCCCCTCGCGCGATCACCCTTCCTCGACGAAGTCACCCGGCTGCTGGGCACCGGCAGCGACCTGGATAACGACAGCGGCCCGTCAGCGAGTTGGGAAGAGAGCCGGGAAAACTGTTTCGATGAGCGCGACTTTCTGAATGAGGCGGCGGCACGGGGTGAATTGACGGACACCTTCGCCGCCGGGAGTTTCGCCGCCGGGCGGATTCAAGCGATCGCCGACCGCATCGTGATCGAGCGCCAGCGGATGCGCTATCTCGCGATCCCCACGCGCGAGGAGTTGCTGGAGCTCCAACATCGCGGCGGCAAGAATGACGACGACACGGCCTTCAGCGACGTACTCACGGATCGGGGTTCAGTCAAAGCCGTGCAGGCGGGGGCGTATGACGGCCGGGTCACGGCGGGACCGGGTCTCACAAACTTCCTGCTGGGGGAGGACCGCGCTTATCGCTGGAGCGCCGGTCAACTGACCGAACTGGCATCCTGCGGCTTCAAGTTTTTCGCTCATCGCGTGCTCAAGCTGCGCGACGACGACGAAGTGGATCACGCACCGACGCGCCTCGAAAGCGGCGATTTGGTGCATCGGATTCTACGCGACTACTTCGACGCGGAGCCCGACTTCCGCCGTCCCGACGCGGCGTTGGCGCTGATTGCACAAGTCGCCGAACCGATCCGCCGTCGTGAGCGAACGGCGGCGCGCGATCCCGTGTTCTTCGACCTCGAATGGGCGACGATCGTGGCGATGCTTGACGAGATCGTGCGTTACGAAATCGTACGATCGGCTGAGGCTACGCCGCCCACGCAAATCCTCCACGAATTTCCATTCGCTTTTGCGCTCGCCGCGCCGGGCACGGACCCCGCTGCTCCGAGCACATCCCCCGGCCCGCCGATAACCGTGCAAGGACGGATCGACCGCCTGGAGCTGTATCGCGACGGATCCGGCCGGATCGAGCGTCTCAGCGTAATCGACTACAAGGCCTCCACCGGCCTCAAGCGTTTGAGCAAGCTGCTGCGGCCCGACACCTTCGCGACGAGCGACCTGCAGATGCCGGTCTACCTGCTCGGCGCGGCCGACCACTTTCGCGCCGAGATGGCGCCCAACGCGACCGTGCAGGCCGGCTATATTGCCCTCAAGCATCGCGACAAGGAGACCAAACCGCTCGAAGTGCCACTCGACCTGCTCGACCCGGCGGCGCAACGCC
>Ga0074045_10002062_pt1 | contig 18906 bp, 11 predicted proteins | sample BogForMeECP23OM2_FD_94442 | JGI IMG/M metagenome (GOLD analysis project Ga0074045, IMG submission 94442) | Bog forest soil microbial communities from Calvert Island, British Columbia, Canada - Bog Forest MetaG ECP23OM2 | ecosystem: Environmental > Terrestrial > Soil > Wetlands ...
AAGCAGACGTGCTATCGCAAAAGGGTGCGGATCCCGGTACGCCCGAATTCCAGCTCGCCATGCGCTCGGCGCAGAAGTCCGTCTCCTTGCAGCCCACTCTGGCCTCTTCCCGTTCCGTCCTGGCTAAGCTGTACATGCAGACCGGCCATTACCAGGAAGCTATCGAGCAGTGCAGGAAAGCATTGGCTATCGATCCCAAGGACCAAACCGCGGTGTATCGCTTGATTCAGGCACTGCGAAAAACTGGCCAGAAGAAGGAAATTCCGGAACTGCTTCAGCGCCTTGCCAAGCTTCGGGAACAGGCCACACAAGAGGAACGCGAGCGCTACCGCTACAAACTTTCCGAAGACGAAACTCCCGCAAAACAGCAAGAGCCGTGACCTTGTTCTCCGCTGCTTGGTGATTTTGCCGAATACTGAGAAAATGTTTACCTCGGAGCGATCGGCGCGCGATAATTGGCGAGCGACGCTGCAAGAAAGGAAATCTGCACGAAATGACATGGTCGCGGCGCACCTTTATGCGCGTTTCCATCGGATCAGTTATCTCCTCCTTGACTGCCGAGCGTATACTCGGGCAAGGCATGGGCGGCCACGCAGCCAAGCCTATGGCCCGCCAAGCCCCCTCGGGGCGTCCTTTCAATGCGCACTTTGTCGATGTAGCCGCCGCCGCGGGACTCCACGCTCCCACGATCTACGGTGGTGAAGAAGTCAATAGATACATCCTCGAATCCGATGGTTGCGGCTGCGCCTTCATTGACTATGACAACGACGGTTGGATGGATATCTTCTTACTTTCTGGTACTCGCCTGGAGGGCGCTCCTCCTGGCGCCACAAACCGCCTGTATAAGAACAATCGTGACGGCACATTTAGCGATGTGACCGAGAAGGCCGGACTGCACGCCGTTGGCTGGGCCAACGGCGTTTGCATCGCGGATTACAACAACGATGGCTTCGACGATATTTTTTGCACGTACTTCGGACAAAACATGCTCTTCCAGAACAACGGTGACGGCACGTTTGCCGAGGTCACCAAAGCGGCCGGCCTCTTGAATGACCAACCGCGTTGGGGCGCTGGTTGCGCTTTCCTCGATTACAACCGGGATGGCCATCTCGATTTGTTTGTTTCTAATTATGTGCGTTTCTCGTTTGAGCATGCGCCAGTTCCAGGCGCTAGTTCTAATTGCAATTTCCGGGGAGTTCCGGTCGAGTGCGGCCCGCGAGGCCTTCCTACAGGCCGACATTCCCTCTATCGAAACAATGGTGACGGCACCTTCACGGACGTCAGCCAGGAAGCGGGCGTGGCGCAATTCACTCAGTGCTATGGCATGACCGTGATTGCCGCAGATCTGGACGAAGATGGTTGGCCGGATATCTATGTCGCTTGTGATTCCACGCCGAGCCTGCTTTTCATGAACAACCATGACGGTACGTTCCGAGAAGAAGGCGTCGTGCGTGGCGTCGCGCTCAGTGACGATGGAGAGGAACAGGCTGGCATGGGAGTCGGCGTTGGCGATTATGATCTCGACGGACATCTCGATTTATTCAAGACCCATTTTACCGACGACTCCTGCGTTCTTTATCACAATGACGGCAAGGGCAATTTCGACGATGTCACCCGGCGCGCGCGCATCGGAGTAGAGACGCGTTACGTTTGTTGGGGTGCAGGAATAGTCGACCTCGATAACGATGGCTATCCTGACCTCTTTATGGTTACCGGAAACGTTTACCCGGAAGTCGAACGTAAGCTTCACCAATACCCATACAAGACGCCGCGCGCCGTGTTTCGTAATCTCGGCAATCAATCCTTCGAAGAACTGATCGAGGGTGCAGGTCCCGGCGTTGCCGCGGCGCACAGCAGCCGGGGATGTGCGTTTGGCGACTTCGATAACGATGGTGACATCGACATCCTGATCATAAACATGCACGAACCTCCTTCCTTGTTGCGCAATGACATACGCGGGAATCCCAATTGGATCAAGGTGAAGCTTGAGGGTGTTAAGTCCAATCGAAGCGCTATTGGAGCGCGGGTTCTGGTCCATTATGGTGGGAAAACGCAGGCCCAGAGCGTTCTAAGTCAAAGCAGTTTTTATTCATGCAACGATCCCCGCCTGCACTATGGCCTTGGCGGCAATACCGCCGTTGACGTGGAAGTTCATTGGCCTAGCGGACTCGTCGAATCCTTCCGCCACCTCTCCGTTAATCGATTGATTACACTGCGCGAAGGGGTCGGTCCGGTAGCGAACCATGGCTGGTCCAGGACCTAAACGCATAGCAGACCCCGGAGCATCCGCCAGGCGCGCCCGCTGCCGTAGTAGGAAACTACTAGAAAACACTTGACACCCGATTTCAAAAGGCCTATAAGTCTCTTCAATTGAGCAAACGTTTACACGGCATTGCTGTTGTAAATGGTTCGGGGGTGAAACTTCATGAGAACTCGTCAGTTGGCAGGCTGGTCTTTTCGGCTCCTCGTCAGCATCTTGCTCGCTACTGTGTCGACGTGGGCGCAATTTACCGCAAGCATCCAAGGGAGCGTTACGGATCCAAGCGGCGGCGCGGTCGTTCAGGCAAAAATAACCCTGGAAAACGCTTCGACTCACGTCAGCGCGACAACTGTCTCCGATGCCGAGGGTGGATATCGTTTTGTCAGTGTGGCTCCCGGTTCCTATAAGATCACGGTGGAAGCCCCAGGTTTTTCAAGGGCAGAGAGCGCTTTTACTCTCGAGACCAACCAAAATCTCAACGTGCCTATATCGCTTAAGATCGGTGCCGCAACTGAAACGATCGAGGTCACCGGCGAAAATCCTCTTGTCAATACCGCGGAGACACGCAATCAACAGACCCTCCAAACTCAGGAGTTGGGCACACTGCCGCTCGCGGGACGAAACATGCTGTCTCTTACCACCGTTGCTCCAGGAGTGTCTGGATTAGGACTCTCCGGCGGTCCTGGTGTCGCGTCCGGCACTCCGGGATCGAGCGTAAACAATTTCTCGACGGAGACGGCGGTTGATGTGAGCGCCAACGGTCAGGGAACAGTTGCCAATATGTGGATCATTGACGGGCTTGACGTCACCAGCAGTGTGCGCCAAGGAGTCTTGAATCTTGTTCCCAACCCCGATCTTATCCAGGAATCGAACATTCAGGTCAACACCTACAACGCGGAATATGGACACGGCAGTGGTCTTCAGGTTGCCATGACCACCAAGTCTGGTTCCGATGAATTCCACGGTTTGGCCAGCGACTATTTTAACTATCAGCCTATGTTCGCTAAGTACTCGCTGCCCGGCTCGGACCACCCGTACAACCCGTTCCACAGCAATAACCTCTCCGGAACAATCGGCGGCCCCATCATTCCTCATCACGAGTTCTTCTTCTTCTTCGGTATAGAGGCTTTGCGTTCTTCTGCTTCCACGGGAAACAACGTCGTGACGTTCCCGGACCCGGCCTTCGCGTCCTGGGCGCAAACCAACTATCCCAACACGTTTGGCACCAAGATTTTGAACACCTATGTGCCCGCTCATGTGGCTGTCAGTGGCGTAGCCAGTACCGCGAATACGGTTTTCCCCGGGACCTGTGGAACTCCGGCGACGAATAACTTGCCTTGTTCCACCGCGATGACAGACAGCGGTACTTTCAACTCCTCCAACATCATCAACGGTACGCAATACTTCGTTCGTGTCGACAAGTATTTCAAGAACGATCGCATCTACGGCAGTTTCTTCCGCACTCTGCAGTCCAACCCAGCCCCGAACGTCATTCCCCAGTTCTCCACCACCAACAACTATTGGCAGCGCGCCTTGCAGCTTGACTGGACCCACGATTTCAATCCGAACACTCTGAACGAAGTGATTTTTGCCCAGAACCGCATCGAGGGAAAACTGGGCGAGACTGGCGACTTCACCATTCCTGGAATCACGGTCACCGGACAAAGCGTCGGATACGGTGTCGGCTTCGCTCAAGGTGATTTCATCCAGCACAACTATCACTGGCGCGACGTTTTGACCCACGTGCAAGGCGCTCACGTCATAAAAGTCGGCTACGAAGGCTGGTACGGCGACGACGTCGAGCCGTTCGAAGGGCCATGGTCCCATCCAGCCTTCAGCTTCAACAACTTGTTGGCGTTGGCGCAAGATGCTCCCCTTACCGAGAGCGGCGTGATGTACAGCCCTACCACTGGCCAGCAACAGCTTTGGAGTTGGGATGCTGCTTCCAAGACTTGGGGGATCTTTGCCGAGGACACCTGGAAGGCCCGTCGCAATCTCACCTTGACCCTGGGCTTCCGCTTCGACAACCAAGGAAACCCCTATTCCAAGTCGCCCACAACCGTCTTTGGCAATTTCTACCTTGGCACTGGCTCGACTTTCCAGGACCAAGTAGCCAACGGCTCCGCCAGCCCTACCCACAACGCACTTCTTCGCACTCCGCTCGCTGCTACCCCGCGTATTGGGGCTGCTTGGGATGTGAACGGGAGGGGAGACTGGGTGCTGCGCGGCGGATTTGGGATGTTCTCCAATTGGCTCACGCCCGCCAACATTCAGGAGGAATTCCGGGGCAATCCGCCTGGGTTAATTAATCCAACGTTCTATGCGGCGAACGCGCCGGGTAATCAACCTGTCTTCGTCCAAGGAACCAGTAGTACGCCTCCGTTTGGATTTGTCTTTCCACAACTCGCCGGAACAGCGTTGTGTCCCGTCGCACCTTGTCTGGACTCCGCCGGAGGAATCGCGGGCGCAGGCTTGGGCATCGGCGGAATCACTCCGACCATCATCTCTCCCACCGCGTATGTCTGGTCCGGTACACTTGAGCATAGTCTTGGAAGGCACTTTGTTGCCGCGGTTTTGTACAGTGGGTCGTATAACTCGAACCTCGTTGGCAACGGTAATGCCGGTGGCATCGTCTCCTACGGAGTCGACATTAACGAGTTGCCCGGCGATTTGATCGATAAACCGGCCGGCTCCGCTCCCACAAGACTCAATCCAAGTTTTGGGCAAATCGCCTATACTCAAAACGACCGCTACAGCCACTACGAGGGCGTGACCTTCGACGTAAGAGCGAGAGGCTCGCGCGGATTCTTCGACGTGTCCTATACCCGCTCTTCCTCGAAAGATGACGCCTCCAAATATCCCACTGCCATCGATCCGGCTCAATTCTATGGGCCGTCCCCTTGGGATGTTCCGAACCGTTTTTCGGCCAGCTTCAACTACGAGCAGCCAGGCTTGAACCACGGCGCTGGTTTTGTCGGGCACTTGACCAACGGATGGGGCTTAAGCGGCACCAGTATTTACCAGACCGGCTATCCCTTCACCGTCTTCACCTCCGCCGCTTACAACGGCGCAAATTACGTTGCAGGTGCCAACGCCCCAACCACCGGCACCGGCGATTACCTTGCTAATGGCGACAACTTCAGCTATCCCGATGTTGGCGGTTATCACCAGGGCACCTCTCGCGCCGCCTATACCAGTGGTGTCTTTACCTCTGGACAATTCCTCGTGCCCATTGCCGGCACCAACGGAAACGAAAAGACCGGTCAGTTCCGTTATCCGCCCTTCATCGAGACGGATTTGACTCTTTACAAGAACACGCGCATCACCGAGAGGCTCAATTTCCAATTCCGCTTTGAGTTCTACAACGTGTTCAATCACGCCAATTTCCTGACGATTCAGGACGATCTCTCTCAAAGCAATTTTGGGGTCGCCAACTCCCAGAGTCTCCCGAGATGGTGGCAAATTGGAGGCAAACTTAGCTTCTAGCCTGATGACGCATCATAAACTACAGCACCGCCGTTTTGCGTCCCAAGCGGTGGTCCCAACAGGGGAGAAGCGAAGCCGGTGCCGCTCTGCCTCAGCGGCTGGCAATTTCTGAGAAGCTAGCGGTTCGATTCGACCGAATGATACGCGCTGCTCCATGCACCGTCGTACTTGCCGTCATTTACACGTTCGGGCTGCCACAGTCCAAAAAAGAAAACCCCCTTCCTACGCTGCACTGGGATCCACCTCAGGTGGACACTCCCCTACCGGCTCTTTCTGCGGTACCACCCTGCTCACTTCCGGATGTCCTGAAACAGGCTGGGAAGAGCGCCGAGGAACTGGTCAACCATCTTCAGAACTTCATTGCCCACGAGCAGATTCGCTACGAGCAAACGGACCGGCAGAACCTGCAGGAATTATCTCTCGCGGCCAAGTTCGACTATCTGGTTGACTTCGGAAGCCAATCCGATCCGCTCAAGGTTCATGAAACCCGTACAGCTCGTGGGGCCGCCGACGCCGGGAATCTCAGCGCCATTCTAGACAAGGGTCTGCCGGTCTTGGCACTGATCTTTCATCCCGTCCTTCAAGGTGATTATGAAATGCGCTGCGAAGGTTCGACGGAGTGGAATAGCCATCCTGCCTGGGTAGTTCACTTTAGTCAGATGAAAGGAAAGCGTCCCCGCACCGTAACGCTGGAGACCCCCACGGAAATCTATCCGCGCCTGCTTACCGCCACGGAAGTTCGCCCGCTCAGTATCAAGGGTCGCGCCTGGATCGCAGCTGACTCAGGCCAGGTGTTGCACCTCGAAACGAATCTGAAGGAGCGCATTCTCGCGATTGACTTGCGGGAAATGGCGATCTCGGTGGATTACGCCGCGGTAAAATCGCCTTGGAAAAATCTGGAGGTTTGGTTGCCTCAATCCGCGGTGGCCTACACGGATTATGCCGGCCGCCGCATGACCATCGAGCATGTCTTCTCGGACTTCCAACTGTTTTCAATCAAAACAGAGCAAATCATCCATGAACCCGGGAAGCCCTGAACCAGCACACGATCACTCGCGGGAGATGCACCGCGTGGGACAACACACGCTTTGACGCCCTTGGTGTGACCACCGGGAATGCAGTTTAGATCCTCTTCGAGCTACATGCTCCATTGAACAACCGAGTAGGAACGCGGCGGTACTTCAAATTTCGTGTGCCCGGTAGAAGTGACCGGCTTTACAAGATCGGCCGGTACAACCCGCTTCGGTGCATCGAAACTATTGAAGGCCTTCAGATCGCTACCAGTCAGCGCCAGCGCGCTAACTGCCCGTGCCGGCGCGGCGTCTTCCCACACCACCTCTATCTCGCGGGAACCCGCAAGATCCCGATTCAGAATGAACAGCGTCACCCCTCCATCTTCTTTCGAAAAAGTCCCCACGACGTCGAGATACGGTACCGCTCCGATTCCCGCAACTTCATACGTCGGACACTCCGACAGCACATTCAACACCTCACCCCGCGCCATCTGTAAGCCCCAGCTATAGGGATAATAGATCGTCTGGCGGAACAGCCCATTTTCGCCGGTCATGATGGGCGCAATCACGTTTACCAATTGTGCCAAACACGCCACTTTCACTCGGCCCGCGTTGCGCAGCAATGTGTTCACTATCCCGCCTACCACCAGTGCATCTTCCAGGTTGTACACCTCTTCCAACAAATGCGCCGCCTCTTGCTCATGACCGTTCACCGCGTCCCCGCTGCGGGCGCGGTACCATACGTTCCACTCGTCGAATGAGAGCCACAGTTTCTTTGCGGATCGTTTGCGCCCTCCCACCATATCGCATACCGCCGCCGTTTCGGCGATCTGTCGATCCATCGTTAAATTCAGCGCCAGATACTTTCCGCTGTCATTTCCCGTGTCTTCCTGCGTGTTCCCGAGGTAGCGATGCAGCGACAGAGCGTCCACGTACTCGTAGCATTGTTCCAGCACCTCACGGTCCCACTCGAGATACGTGGGCATGCGAGGCCCGCTTGACCCGCAGGCCACCAGTTTCAGCGCAGGATCTACGTAACGCATCTGCCGCGCTGCGTCGGCAGCTTTCAAACCATACTCTGTCGCCGTCATATGCCCGATTTGCCAGGGACCATCCATCTCATTTCCCAGGCACCAGTGTGTTACCTTGTAGGGATCGGCGATTCCATTCTTGCGTCGCAACTCGCTCCAACGCGTGCCTTTCGCAACGTTACAATACTCCACCAGCGCCGCTGCCTGTTCCGGGGTTCCGGTTCCCAGATTGAGCCCCATGAGCGGCTGTGTACCCACCGCCTTGCACCACATCATGAATTCATCAGTCCCAAATTGATTCGTGTTGATCGAGTTCCACGCCTTGTCGAGCACCCGGGGGCGATCTTGTTTTGGCCCTACTCCGTCCAGCCAGTTGTATCCAGAGACAAAATTCCCCCCTGGGTAACGGATGATTGGCACGCCCAGGCTGCGGATTTCCTCTATCACGTCTTTTCGAAATCCATTCGAGTCAGAAAGTTTCGAACCCGGATCATAAATGCCCTCATAAATCGCTCGGCCCAGATGCTCCAGGAAAGACCCGAACAGGTTCGGATCGATCGGCGCTATGCTGCGTTTTTTATCAATGTACACGCGAGCCACCGTAGTGCTGTTCGCTGGCAAAGCTTGCGCCGGAAGCACTCGACTGAGAAGCAATTCCGCCGAGCACGTTGCTCCAACTGCCAGGGACTGCAACAGAAAGCGGCGTCGTTCTATCGGAACCATGAGAATCAGCCTCCTTGTCGGATTAGTTCTGGCAACGATTTTCCCCGAAGCATAACATGGTTCGCCGTGGGCCATCGTGCCTTTGTGAAAACGCTTTCTCACTGCTCCCGCAGGCTGCCCCACCAACCATCCATCTCCGCTTTGCCATGGCAATATCGCTCGTCCTTCCCACACCTTTGAAATTAGGACAGATTTTCTCATTCCGATCCACACCGCTCGGCGTCACCGTATTTTTTCGATTGACACGCTTGCGGATGGACGATAGCTTGACCGCATTACGAGTAAGCGCTTGCTCCACTCTGCCGGCTCAGAACTTGCCCGTGGCTCAATTTCGTCTCCTGGTCTCTCTTGCTCTTGAAACGGAAACTCAACCTGCCGAGCACGCTTTTACCTTGCCTGAGCCGTTTCCTCCCCTCGACTCTCTGAGGCCAGTCGCCCTAACCTGTAAACTCGTGCGCGCCCTCAGCTTACCGTCACCGCCTCGCGGTCTTCGTTTTCCGCCACCACTCTGACGCCCGAACCGTTTGGCACCGGACAACGATATTCGCAAATCCCGCACCCGGTACACGCATCCGCAACCACATACAACTCCCGCGCCCTGCCTTTCCTTCCCGGCATCGCTTCTTCTGGTCTTTCTCGCAGAGCCTTGCTTGGAATAGGGCAGTTCTCTATACATACGCTGCAATTGCCGCCCTCCACGTATCGCAGGCACCGGCTGCGGTCGATCGTCGCGGTTCCGACCTTGAAGACCTTCTTTCGCCCCAGGGTCAAGGGCTCGATTGCTCCACTGGGGCATACTCGCGTGCAGAGACTACACTCGAACTCGCAGTACCCAGTCTGCGCATTCAGCACGGGAGCCCACAGCCCTGCGAGTCCGGCCTCCAATAATCCAGGTTGGATGTAGTTGGTCGGGCACACGGCCACACATTGCCCGCACCGCGCGCAGCGCGACAAAAATTCGCGTTCGCTGATGGCTCCGGGCGGTCGAAGAAAATTGTGCCCCACTTTACTGTCCGGTCGACCCACCCCGCTCGCCCGGCAAAGGGCGGCTACGCTCAGTCCGACGGCCGCAGTCCCCAGGAGTTGCCTCCGTCCCGGATTCAACCCGACATCCGTTTTTGCGAGAACGCCAAATTTCACGTCGACGCATTCCCGGCTGCAGTCGGCCACGCAGGCAAAGCACAGATCACATTCGGACTTGAGATGCCCCCGGGATGGACCGCCATTATAAGTACAGCGCGAAGTGCACTCGCGGCATTCGGTGCAGTCACTCGTGGCCTCGAGCCTTAGCAGACTGGATCGTCCTAACAACCCAAAGAGAGCACCGAGGGGGCACAGTGTGTTGCAGAAAAATCGGCGCCTCCAGATATTCAGGAAAATCACCAGCAGGAAAATTGCTCCGATCAAGACTGGTTGAATCGGGTGGCGGACCAAGCCTCGCTGAGGGAGATACGAACGCGCCGCCGGTTCGATCGCCGCTGCCGCGCTCCTCGAGAGCAGCGCAAGCGGGTCGAGCCATCCCGCCAGGGTGGTTCCGGCCAGTGCCGCCACAACCACCGTCGCCAAAATCAGGTACTTGATTCTGAGCAACTTCTTATCAGGCCGCGATGCGGGTTTTTGTCGTTTGCCCCCGATCCAACTGAGGAACTCGTGAATTGCACCGAAGGGGCACACCCAGCCACAAAAGAACCGCCCAAGGACCAAAGTGGCCGCCAGCGGAATCAGCGCCACCATCGCATATAGCAGCAACTTGTGCGTTACCGCCAAATGTTGCAGAAAAATCAGGGGATCAATTGCAAAAAAAATGCCTCTCGAAAACCATACCGGCATTCGTAGTTGCCGCAACAACGCGAACTGAATTACAAATATACCTAGCACGAGCGACAGGCTGATCGCCCGCAACATTCGCATCCGCCGTCCCATCGCGGCATTCATCGCAGTGCCACCAAGCCCGCCGAGTTCATAAGCGCCAGTCTTACGTTGCGCGAGAGATATTTCATATCCTTCGCGTACCAGTCTCCCAAGCTCTTCAGCTTCTCGCTAATGTCCGCCTCTAGCTTCGAGTCGGACCTCTCATTCAGAAGCAATGTGGTTTCCGCTTCACTCAAATCGGCAACGCGTTCGTAGCTATAGTTCAGACCGCGGTTTGCAGGGCAATCAAACTGGCATTTGAGGCATCCAATCAGCGCATGGTGAGCCTTGGCATCAATCCATTCCGGAATGGGCTCCTTCATTTCGTTGTAGGTGGTTAAGCAGCGCCCGGCGTCGATCAGAAAGTCTGATTCGCGAATGGCTTGCGTCGGGCAGCCCCGCATGCACAGCGAACATCCCTCACAAATTCGCATCATTCGATAGGGGCGTGTCCATTGGTCTGCCAGCGCTGCCTCGCTGAAAAACGCCCACAGCACCTGAAAGCTCCCATACCTATCTACGTAGGTGATGTTGTTCCTGCCGTATTCGGCCAGCCCAGTGCGCACTGCCAGCGTTTTCAGTGGCGGATTTGCAAACACCAATTTCGCACCGGCGTCGCCAACTGCCTGCCGGGCAACCTGGCTGCGCAGCATTTCCCGAAACGCTTTGTTTTCGTAATAGAAATAGCCTCCGGGGACCAGCAGGGTGTATTGGGCGCTGTTCCAGCGAAAGCCCACCGAACGCAGTCTCCACGGTGTCGAGACCACGATCAATGAACGCGCATTCGGCAATTCCTTCGGGGCCTGGTACTCCAAATCCGCTAGGTATCCTTGAATTGTCCTTTGCCGGCTTATTCTTAACTTGCCATTCAGCTTTTCGAGCGTATTCCTCATCTCCGCTAAGTGTTCGATGGCGACCGTGCGGTATTGAAACTCGCTTGCCACTGACGGTGTTCCGCCGCCCGCACTTGAAGCCGAGTCCTTCGGACGGCAGAGGAGCACCGCCCCGATCGATGCTAGGCCCTTCAGAAAACCCCGCCGATCACTCGTCATGAAGTGGCTCCAGAGCAAACCTTCCCGCGACGCATTGGCCATGCGAGCGAATGTCCGCCAGAACCGCCGCTCCGGTAAACGTATACCCCCGTTCTTTACCTTGTCAGTGACCCTTGATACAAGTCCGTGCCCGTAACCATGATCGGAACAGTTTCAATCAACCGCCTACCCGACCGCGGTTCACCGTGCACCATGATAAGCGACGAACATGGCAGCGTCTTCCTTGCGTTCCGCACGAGTTCTTCTTGACGAGGCCGAACCCCTCCTGCACAATCAAGGTGCTAGTATCGCTACGCTCCGGGAACTGGTTAGCTTCAGCGTGGAATTCGCGATTCCTTCGATAAAACGGCTCGCCGATGAGCGGACTCCGCAGCAGCATCAATCGTGCAGGCAGTAGTTCCCCTGGACGGACATCAGCCTTCCAGATAGCGAAATCAAACTAAAGTTCGACAAAGACGTTTTGTCTTCACCGATCACTATGCGACTCGGAAAAGCGAAAACTCAGGGTTGCAGATCTGAACGCTTCGCGGACAAACCCGCAGAGTGAGTCCAAAAAGACCTACATGAAGTACGTGTTTCAGTCTCCTTTATCTCCGCTGCGGAAACGGAAGAGTGCCTATGCCTGGGTCCGTCCCTTGGTGCGGTCGACAGTCCCCGCTTGGATTCCAACAGTTCTTATTTGGTTCCTGTTTGGCACGTTAGTCCACGCACAAACTACTCCAACTCCGAAGTCCGTCGTGCAAGAGCTTCAGTCTCACGATTATGTTGAAGCCCTGCGTCTAGCCCAGGAATTGGCTCGCGCCCATCCCACCGATCCGCGCGCCTGGGTCTTGCAAGGGATTGCGTTACAAGGTTTGCAACGTACCGAGGAGAGTCTTGAGGCCTTCGACCACGCTCTGCAAATCGATCCGAACGACATCGCTGCGTTGCAGGGCGCCGCACAGCTTGAATTCCAGGCCGGCAGTCTCGCCGCGCTTCCATTTTTGGAGAAGCTGCTTAGCTTGAATCCTGACGACCAGATGGCCCACGCGATGACTGCCGCGCTCGCTTTCCAACGAAAGGACTGCGCCGCCACGGTTGAACACTATCAGCGGAGTCCTCAAGTGGTGTCGGATGACATTCCCGGTCTGTCGCAATTCGGGGCGTGTTTAGTTCATTTGAATCGCGCTTCGGAGGCCCTTGAGGTCTATCAGCGTATCGCTGAACTTCGTCCCCAGGATAGAGAAGCGCTTTATTACCTCGGGCTAGCCCAATACGGCGCTCATCATTTCAAAGATGCCATCCAGACCCTGTTGCCCTTAACGGATAGGGGCCCGGAAAAACAAAGAGCGTCAGCCTTGAACCTGATTGCGGCGGTCTATGAAAAGGATCAGCAAACGCCCCAGGCGGTTGCCGCCTTGCAGAAGGCGATCGCGCTGGTGCCTGATGATTGTGACAATTATCTTGATTTGGCTACTCTGAGCCTTGATCACGGCGCCTTTAAGCTGGGAGTAGACGTGGTCAATGCCGGACTGCACTCCGTACCTGATTCCGCAACTCTCTATCTTGAGCGTGGCGTCCTTGAGGTGCAGATGGGCCAGTATGAGGAAGCGAACGACGATTTCCGGAAGGCTGCGGACTTGAACCCACTCCAAAATTACAGCTCCGTGGCGTTGGGCATCTCACTTCTTCAGGAAAACAAAACGAACGAATCCATTCAGGTGGTGCGGCAGCGTCTCACAAAGGCGCCCGAAGATCCCGCCCTCAACTATCTTCTGGCTGAACTTCTTATCCGCACGGGGGCCCAGCCTGGCACACCCACTTTTCGCGAAGCAAAGGATGCCCTGCAGCGCGCTGTGCACGACAAGCCGGATTTCACCCTTGCCGAAGATGTCCTTACGGAACTTTACCTACGTTCAGGAGAGGTAACTCTGGCCGAGGCAACCTCACGCCTTGCATTGCAGGCCGACCCCAACGACCAATCCGCTCTCTACCACCTGATCGTCTGCCTCCGTCGAAAGAGTGATCGAACGGAATTACCCCAGCTTGTACAGAGGTTGGCGGAAGCTTCCGCAGGGCGACGAGAGCAAGAAAAGGCACGGAACCGGTTCAGGCTGATCGAGGAAGAGGGCGACAAGAATTCCCAGCAGAAGGCCGTTCCCTGATGGGCACAGTTGTTCGAACTGGATTAGCGAGTCGGCACACCTGTGTGCGCCAAGTAAATAAGTGAGCACCTTGAAACACTTCGGGATCCAAATCTTAGCTGTCTGCCTTATGGCTGTTGCCAGCTCCGTTGTCTTCGGCTGGAACCTGTCGAAGCCTGATGATCCGGGGCTGGCGCCGATTGTAGTCGACTACCCGGAAAATGGATCGCTCTTCCCACCGGAAATCACCCCACCAACATTCCTTTGGCGCGATACTTCGAGCAATGCGTCGGTTTGGACCATCGACGTGATGTTCACGGACGGTTCGGCTGGGATTCGGGAGAAATTGGCGGGCGAACCGTTGCACATCGGCGAGATCGATCCGCGTTGTTTATCCGCAAACAACGCGGTGCCCAAGTTGACGCCCCAGCAAGCCGCGTCGCGAACTTGGATACCCGACGCGGCGACTTGGGAGACGATCAAGCTACATTCAAAGGAGCATCCAGCCACGATTACGATTACTGGATTCCAAGGCGAACGTCCGGGCCACCCCGCCTCCCGCGGCACAGTGGTGATCCAAACTTCGAAAGATCCAGTGGGAGCTCCGATCTTCTACCGCGACGTGCCATTGATACCCTCGGAATTGGAAGAGGGCGTGATCAAGCCCCTCGCACAAAAGGATCTGCCCTTACTTGCCTGGCGATTGCGCAACCTCGGCGAGCCCCGCAGTCGACTGCTACTGACGGGCCTGCACACATGCGCTAACTGCCATTCCTTTTCGCTCGACGGCAGGACGCTGGGGATGGATCTTGACGGTCCTGCCAACGACAAGGGACTGTATGTGCTTACATCCATCCAGCCGGAAATGGCCATCCGCAATCAAGACGTAATCTCATGGAGTTCGATTCAGGATGAGACGGTTCAGTCTTCGAGAGTGGGATTCATGTCACAAGTATCGCCCGACGGCAGGTACGTCGTGACTATGTTGAGAGGCCTGAAGAAAGATCTAGCCGGTAGCTACTTCGTTGTGAATTTCAAAGACTACCGGTTTCTGCAGGTGTTCTATCCTACGCGGGGAATCCTCGCCTGGTACAGCCGCGCGACTGGCCAAAGGCAGAACTTGCCCGGCGCCGATAATCCGCGCTACGTACAAACGAATCCCGTCTGGAGCCCCGACGGCAAATACGTGGTCTTTGCCCGGGCCGGAGCGAAGGATCCCCGGCCCGAAGGGCAGAAGTTGCCCGAGCGTGCCAACGCTCCAGAAGAGACTCAAATCCAGTATGACCTCTACAGGATTCCTTTCAATGAGGGCAAAGGTGGTCAAGCGGTTGCAATCGAGGGGGCTTCTCACAACGGCATGAGCAATAGCTTTCCCAAGGTCTCGCCCGATGGCCGCTGGATCATTTTTGTGGAATGCCGTAACGCCCAGTTGATGCGTCCCGATAGCCAGCTTTACATTGTGCCTGCGGAAGGCGGTGTGGCACGGCGTTTGCACAGCAATACTTCGTTGATGAATTCCTGGCACAGTTTCTCACCCAATGGTCGTTGGCTGGTATTTTCCTCGAAGAGCCGCTCCCCCTACACCCAGATGTTTCTGACTCATCTCGATGCGGAAGGCAATGACAGCCCGGCGATCCTGATCGAGAACTCGACAGCGGCGAATCGCGCGGTGAATATTCCGGAGTTTGTAAATATCCCTCCGAGTGGGATGATGAAAATTGCTGTGCCAGCGGCGGAGTCGTACAGGCTCTTCGACCTTGCCTCGGAACTGACAGCCAAGGGTGAACTGCAAGAGGCCATCACGGCGTGGAAGAAGGTGCTGGAACTGGATCCGGGTAATGCCAAGGCCCACAATAACCTTGGAGAGGCTCTGATGTGGAAAGGAGATCTCGCGGAGGGGACGGTGCACTTGCAGAAAGCTCGGGAACTCGATCCCAACTTTAACGAGGCGCAAAGCGATTTCGGAATTGGGTTCTATAACCGCGAACAGTTCCGCGCGGCGGTGCAGAACTCGGACTGCGCTGGTACTGCTTCATACGGCAACAAGATCCTTGCCGTGGCACCCGACGATTCTGAAGTGAAAAAGGCCGTGGCTGACTGCGCGCTGCAGCAAGTTCGCCAGGAGATGCGCGCAGCGCTTGAAAAATCAGACTGGCTGACCGCGCTCTCCTCTGCAAACAAAGTACTGGTGATGAAGCCTGATGATGTCGAGGCCCGAAGGACCGTGCGGGAGTGCAATTTGGCCATCACTCGCCCGCGGTGACTGGTGCCTCTCGATAATCTCGAAATGTTTGAGCGGATGGAGGTTATTTTTCTTTCATAATTCTCGCCGATGCCCATTTTCCTTACGACGCTCCTCGCAACCTTATCTTCGATCTTCGATTCGCGCCCTGCGCTCCCGCCGATATTAAACGAATCGTCGTAATAACTCAGATAGAGGCGGTCCTTGGATGTGGGGTACCAATCGCCGCGGAAGTTATACTGTGTGGCATTGTAGGGCGGAGCGGCCGAAAAGCTCCCGTAGTTGAACACCGCTAGGTTGCAAGGGATGGTAACGGTTGAGCCTGGAATTGGAATTGTCGTCGCGCCCCCAGGGCATACTCCGGTTGTGGGGTAGAAATACCGGGCCGCCGTTTCTGTGGTCCCATTCGGTACCAAATACTTTGAAGCCGGATAAAGAGTGAGGGCGGTTGTTCCGGTTGTATTGGGGAAATTTGCGGTCGCCCAAGTATCAAACGCAGAAGTTTCCCAGTACGTAGAAGTAGGTCCGGAACCCGCTGTGCTTGTAGAGCTCGGTACCTTTGACCACAATGCTTCCACGTCGGCAAAAAAGAACAGTTTGTCCTTGATGACCGGCCCACCAAGGGCGGCTGAAACGTCCTTGCGCTGGAATTGGACAGGAGAGAAGAAGTCCGGATTCGCGCTCAGGTTCTGATTCGTGTAAAGCATGCTACCAGTGCCGTGGAATTGATTGGTTCCGGACTTAGTCGTGACCTGAACCAGGACTGAACTACCAAGGTAATTCTCCCCATCCCAAGAGTTTGCCTGCATCGTTACTTGCTGAACCGCATCCGGGACAGGGGCCAAAATGTGAACGATCATCTGAATCCGCAGTGTTTTGAACTTCGACCGGGAAAATAGGTAAAGTAACATCCATCATCTTCTGTGCCACAGGCACAGAACTCTCATCTTTCATCCATTCGGTGTAAATTTACAGCCCAAGGCGGGAAGTGTGGGACCTCAGCCGATCGCAACGACTAAGGTCCCCAAACGTTCACCCTCGTAGGGTAAACCAAACAAGCAGTTCTACCCTGACATGAGCAGTGGCCGTTGTCCAGTCCCGCCTGTGGGCGCGGATGGCGGTCTGCTGCGAACTCGTTTTACGTCAGCGCTTTTGCCGCGTCAGCGCTTGCGGCAAAGTGTTTTGGATTTGCCGCCACTGCGACCGAGGATCTCGCCAGTCACGGGTATGTCGTAGCAGCGATCTCGCATCCCTACGACGCGATCGTGACCATCTTTCCGGATGGACGACAGATTGCGTACTCGAGCCAGCACTGGCCGAAACCACCTTCACTTGAAGGGGAGGCAAATCTCAATCAATTTCGCTTCGTTTTGGATGAGTTGAGCCGTGCGAGTGCGACTGGCCCGATGTCGTTGCCATGAGGACGGCCAGAGGTTCGGACTTCACAATCCTCGCCATTTACTCAGCAACTGGCTGGTGAACAAGGCGAAAGTCAAACCGAATACCGTGCAGGGCATCCTGCCTCACGCAAAGATTCAGACGACGCTCGATCTGTACACGCAGGAAGACGGCGATGAAACACTGGCGGCGCTAGGGCAATATCTGAAGGCGCTGGGAGTGACTACGCAGTCGGTGCAGTGAAGTCAGCGAAGTGTGGGTTGGATTGTGGGTCGGAGTTTTTTGGGACAACACCCGGTAACCTGCTGAAAATAAATGGTCAGCCTGGGTGGACTTGAACCACCGACATCAGTATTGAGGCCGTTAGTACTTCCGCCAGAAATGTGCAGGTTTTTCTTGAAGGACATGGGCGCTTGCGTCGGTATCCCCCGCTACGCATGTTCCTGTTGCTGGATTTTCATATCCGGTTACACGACGAGGATGCCGCCCACGGACTATAGTCCTGCATCCTTCTATCGCGTCAACTATTCTTGCCGAATGTGATTGTCGATCCACTCGAGAATTGGCCCGAAACGGAACTCTCCTCTTGCGATGGAATGCATCATAAACTCGTACGCTGCAAGGGGTCTCACTTCAAGGTCATATCCATTAACTAGCAAAAATGTGTGTGCAGCGGCGAAAGCGATACGCTTGTTGCCGTCGAGGAAGGGATGATTGTTGGCTAGCGATTCCAGCAGCGCGGCTGCTTCCTCGGCGATAGTGTTGTAATACCCGATCTGTGGGCGGAAAACGGCGGACTCGAGGAGCCCTTTATCCCGGAGTCCATGAGCCCCGCCGTAGTTTTCGATTAGCTGGTGATGGATCTGCAGGACTTCGCCCACGGTTAGGTAGACCCGTTCCGCCATTTACTCGGCTAGCTTCCGATACAGGTCCCGGAATTTTTCGTTGGAGCGGCGGAACGCTTCAATCGCTTCCGGTCGTACCGTGCGCTGAGAGGGAACCACGTTATGAATGTAATGCTCGATGGCCTTCTCCAGCAGGAATCTCTGGGATTGTCCGTTTTCTTTCGCGACTGCGACGAATTCCTTGTACAGCTTTGCGTTGATTGCAGGACCTATCTTGACCGTCGCCCGATTAGCCATGGCGCGCCTCTGGACTTATTTTAGACTCGCCGGCAGAGATGTCAAGACAAATCTAGATTGTGCTAGATAGGTGTTGGCACGCCAGTGTAAGGGAGCTTTCCCCCGAAATGCGTTCCGGAATCTTCCAAAACGGGAAGTACGAATGAAGGAGAAAGATAAGCGACGGAGGATGGGTTTAAGCCAGGCGGCGGGCGATGAAGAACCAGCCGCGCGGGTCTTCGCCGGAGAAGGCTCCCGGTCTATACTCAGGGCGGATTTCGAGGCGCACGGGCTCGAGGGATTCGATTTCCCAGCCATCGGCAAAGGCATGGCGCAACTCGGACTGCGAGACGCGTCGCGGTCCTTGCGTTCCCGGGGTGGCGTCGCTGAAACAAAGCAGCAACAGACGCCCGCCGGGATTGAGGACGGTCTTGAGCCCTCGTACGTAGCGAATGCGGTCCGCGTCGGAAAAAACGTGAAACAGGCCGGAGTCGAGCACGCTATCGAAGCGTTCGGTCCACTCATGGAGTTTTAGGGCATCTTTGA
>Ga0074045_10002063_pt1 | contig 18904 bp, 15 predicted proteins | sample BogForMeECP23OM2_FD_94442 | JGI IMG/M metagenome (GOLD analysis project Ga0074045, IMG submission 94442) | Bog forest soil microbial communities from Calvert Island, British Columbia, Canada - Bog Forest MetaG ECP23OM2 | ecosystem: Environmental > Terrestrial > Soil > Wetlands ...
ATGTGCGAAACTACTGTGATCATTTTGGGATCTTTCGAAACGTCGTAAACGTCCACATCCGCGCGAGGACTACCCGGGCGAATCGCCGTGTTAAACGTTACGCCCTCAAACGCTGCGCGAATCAGCATCGGCTTTTCGCCGAGGCCATCGCTGTTAAAGGTGAACTGTCCTTGGGCGTCGCTTTTGGTGGTGGCAACCTCGGCCATCCCGGCTTGGAGGTCGACCAGGGTAAGTGCAACGCCTGCAATGGGCTGCCCCGTCGTGCGATTGAGTACGGTGCCATTTACTGTGGCAGAATGCGCAGGAGAAGCGAAAAGGATCCAAACGGCAAGGGTAGAGAAGATTCGGGGGAGCGCCCGCGACCGCCAACCGTTCATCGAGCGCCTCGCTCTGCGCTTGCGGGCCGGACGCTCGGGCGTGGACGCCGAATCTGCGACTCGGTAGCCTCCTCGATTTCCGTTAAAAGGACTGCGGCTTCGTTCTCCAGACTGTTTTTCATTCCTTCGTAATCGCCTTCCGAGTATTTGCCGGCACGGTATTCAAATTTCAAGTCGCGAATATTCTCATAAATCGAGTCGCGACGTTCGAGCAATTGATCAAGCTGTGTACGGTGCGGCGCCAGGTCCGACGCATCTGGCTGAATGTAAAAAATGAAGAGCATCACGGCAACGGCCAGGCCGACGCAGGCGCCGAGCATGGCGTAATCCGTGGAGGAAATCAGCAGGAGTCGAAGGAATGCGAGCAACATCGATCAGTCCTCTGTTTCCCGGCGTGCTTGTTCGCGTGCACGCTCCATCGCTTCGAGAGAAATTTTTGTGCCGTCGCTAAGGTTATGCGCAACAGCCGCTGGTTTGGGCTCTTTGCGCCACTTGCCAATGAAGAACACAACCACAGCCAGACCGCAGGCTGTGTAGAAGAATGGCATGATCCAAGCCACGAGGCCAAAACCGTGCTTCGGCGGTTCCACGTAAACAATTGCCCCATACTGATTCACAAACGCCTGAATGATTTGTTCGTCGGTTTCGCCCTTGGCAATGTGTTCGTCGACGTCCTTCATCATTGCTTTGGCCGTGGGGCATGGCCCAGAGAATGCTCCGCCCGGATGCGAGCAACCGCCCGCGGACATGTCGCAGCCTTTGCACATGCACTTCAAGTGCATGCCGACTTGCTTGGCGCGATCGCTCTGCGCTGTGAGGTTCACCACCCACAGCGGGAGGATGGCAAAGCTCAGCATCAGCGTCAGAACCAGGCGTTTTGTCTTAATCATGGCCTTCTCGCAAAGGAATGGAAGGCTGCAGGCCTTGCCTAACGGCCGAGGCCGTTGGTGCAGTCTCTGGCGTCGCTTGCAATGCCAGCGCTACGCGCCGATTCGGCATCAGCGCCAGCAGCGTACCGAATACCACGATGACGCCGCCGAGCCAGACCCATTTCACCAGCGGATTCAGGTACGCGTGGATTACCGGCAGGTTGGTGTCAGGATCTTGTCCAGCATAAACAACATACAAGTCTTCTTTCAACGAAGAATAAATCGAAACCATGGTACCGGATTCTTGATTGGCCTGAAAATTTCGCTTCTCGGGATAGAGCATCATGATCTGTTTGTCGTTTTTGAGGACTTCGAGAATCATCCGCTGTGCGGTGTAGTTGGCTTCGGCTTTGGTGTCGCCGCTCTGCAAAACCAATTTGTAAGGGCCGATCACCAACGAGTCGCCAAGGTTCATCGACTTCTGCACATCTTTGTTGAAGGCAGCGCCTGCCAGCCCGATGAAAATCAGGACCATGCCGAAGTGTACTAGATAGCCGCCGTAACGACGCGTATTGCGCATAGCCAGCTCGTGCATGGACATGACCATCCCCATGCCAGTCCGCGCGGAGAGCACTTTTCCTCCTCGCCAAAATTCAAGGAAGATGGTCCACGCAACAAATGCGCAAAGTACAAAGCTGAGGTCGGAGTACAAGTGCCGGTAACCCACCATCCAGAACGATGCGCCTACTGCCAGGCTGATCACCAGAGGCCAGCCGAAGTTGCGCTTCAAGCTCTCTTGGGAGGTCTTGCGCCAAGCAAGTAGCGGGCCAACGCCGGTCAAGAAGAGAATGGCCAAGCCGATGGGGATCATCACTTTGTTAAAGAAAGGGGCGCCTACGCTGATGCGCGAACCGGAAAGTGCTTCGGAAAACACCGGGAACAGAGTGCCGGAGAGTACCGCGATGCAGGCGACGAGGAAGAGGAGATTGTTGAACAGGAAACTGGATTCGCGGGAGACTATCGAGTCCAACTGATTTTCGCTCGCAAGATAATCACGATTCTTTACGTAGGCCACCGTGCATACGACCAGGATCAGAGCCATGAAGCTCACAAACCACGGACCTATCTGCGAATTGGCGAATGCGTGGACCGAACTGACCACCCCGCTGCGGGTCAGGAAAGTACCCATAATACAGAGCAGGAATGTGGAAAAAACCAACCAGACATTCCAGACCTTCATCATGCCGCGCTTTTCCTGCATCATCACCGAATGCAGGAACGCAGTGCCGGTGAGCCACGGCAACAGCGAAGCATTTTCAACCGGATCCCAACCCCAATAACCGCCCCAACCGAGCACGGCATAGGCCCAATGCGCTCCGAGCAAAATGCCCACGCTCTGAAAGCACCAGGCAATCATGGTCCATTTGCGTGTCAAGTGAATCCACTTTTCACCCGGATATCTTGCGAGCAATGCGGCTAGCGCGAACGCGAATGGAATCGTGAAGCCGGTGTAGCCGGAATATAGATTCGGCGGGTGGATGACCATTTCTGGATACTGCAGCAGCGGATTCAAACCGTTGCCGTCCTGCCGCGTGAGTAAGTCTATGGTTCCGTTGGCCTGCATCGCGCCCAACGCTTTGAACGGGCTTTCCACGAAATTGTTTAAGGTCAGGAAAAAAATCTGGACACCGGCAAGGATCACGCCCACATACGGCATCAATTCGCCGTTTTTGTTGCGATAGGCGATCAAGACTGAAATCACATAAATCGAAAGCAAGAAACTCCAGAAGAGCAACGAGCCTTCCTGGCCAGCCCAAAGGGCTGCGACTTTGTAGAAGGAAGAGAGGTCGCGATTGCTGTGAGAGACGACGTAGGCCACGGAGAAATTATCAGTGAAGAGAAGATAGATGAGGCTGAAGGTGCCAACGAAAATTAAAGCGCAGGTAGCTATACCTGCCTGACGTGCGCTCTTGATCAGCAGCGGATGACGCGTCTTGATGGCTACGATACCCGCGACGAAGGCGTACACTGCGCAAACAAATGCGAGCAGAAGCGAAAAAGAGCCAAATACATCCATAGTCTTCCGCCCTCCCAAAAGTCAAATTATCAGGCGCTGTTTCCGGTTACCTGCTGCTTGTCTGGGTATTGACCGGCGCTGGCTTATCCCCACCGGGCGCTGCTTCGTACTTGGAAGCACACTTTGCCTGAACGTGCTCTGCGACAAATAGACCGTCGGAACCGGGACGGCCTTCTACAAGCGCCTGCGACTTATCAATGAATGTATCGGGCAGTGGATCGGTACCAATGTAGCTGACGGGAAGAGTTTTACCTTCCTCTTCGAGAACGAAATCGATGTGTCCAGCCGAATGCTTGATGGTACCCGGAACGACGGTCCCGGCTAGACGCATGCGATGTTGGCGGCTGGAGCCCTGTAAACCCTGATATTCAGCGATGGTATGGTAGTAGGTCTTGCTCTCGCCATAACCCAGCCAGGCCATAAAGGCCATGGACGCGAGAATGACCCCGATCCCTACGCCAAATTTTGCTCGATTCTGCACAAATCACCCCTTATGCAGCACTTAGTGAGGAATTCTACCACAACCAACTCTACGTCCGTTCAACTCCTACTGTGAGTTCATCGGTCACTTCCCGCAGTGACGTCGGTCACAGAGCGAACTATTTCTGCAACTGGAGTTCGCTCGTCAATGCCTGGCGAAATGCCCTAAATCCGGTCGAATCAGGGCCTTCGCCAAGGTAAAAGGGCATGCCATTTTCCGCCAGGACCGGGCATTCGGTGTTCGTTTCGGTGATCTTGGCGGCGACCGCCGCCAATTCTTTTGAGAACAGTAGCACGCGTTTGGGCTTCAGCGAACGGCGAAGGCGAACCAGCGCGCTGGTTAGCTGGCGATCGAGTAGGCCCTGCACTTCAGACACCGAGAGACGACCTTCAAGTGGGCAATCAAGGACGTGAATCAGCAGCAAGCCGCGTTTCTGAAATTCGCAGAGGACCTGGTCACGGCTCTTCCCTTCGGTGGATATCTCCACGGCTTGCAAGAGTTGCCTGGCTTCCCCAGAAAATTGCTCGCTGTCAGCATAGAGGTAGGAACTCTGCTGAGAAGGCAAGATGCCGCCGAGCAGCAAAGTATGGATATGTACAGGCCGGTAACGCGTGGCCCATTCCAGGCGCTGCAAGCGACGGGCGATATGTGCGGGAGGGGCGAATTGCCCGCAACCGTCACAGGGAAGCATATTGGAGTCTGACATGGGTGATACCCAAGCGTAGTGCAATCCGGGGTGGGGCGCAAACCCAATTAACAAAGCAGCCTGCGAAGGGACGGATCTCTGGCCAGGGGACGCAGGAGACGCGGTTGCACAACCGGGATGGCTAAACGGAGGTTTAACTGTCATGCAACCGCACTGTCTTCTACAGGGGTTTAACCCAGAGGTAGGCTGAAAGTTGCGGCAAAACCACAACAACAGGTACAGGACCCTTACTCCACGTCAACCAGACGGACCGCTTTGTCGTGAACCACAGATTTTGCGGTTATGAATTTACGGTGGTATCGCTAGGCAGCTTGGAGCGCAGGCACCATCTAAGTTCCTGGCTAAGTTCGGTGACTTCCATGCCGGGCATGACAATGAATTTGCAGGAGATCATTTCGCGCGGCTCATCATCATCGGGCAATTGGCAAGTGACGCGACAATACTGGCAATCCTGATTCCAGCAGAACCGACCATACGGAACTGTTTCCGGGCTGATAAATTGAAAACAGCGAAGCAAAGAGTTGCGTTCCGGAACCTGGAACTTTTTTCCAAGAATAGTGATCTCGACGAGCTTTTCATATGGACGGAACGGTTCCGACATGGCTTCCCTGCCCTTTGCAAGTGGTCATACAGCGCGGCGAAACTTTCGTTGACTCGGCACACTGTTGCTGCATGTTCAGAGTAGTTCTCGAAAGTGCTTCGGACAACGACGCCTTCCGAGGAGCGTAGCGTATGTGCTACGGGGTGATCGCTCTACTGTTTGTCGCTTGAAATCTGTGCTGGAAACTAAGCGACGATGTCAAAGTACTGGCACATGTTGCGGAACTTTTCGTAGCGTGCGCTGACTAATTCCTTGGTGGTGTGATTGGTCAGGATGAGCAATTGTCGCTGTAGGACTTCGCCCAGAAGTTTTGCGGCCGCCTCAGGATCAGCGTGAGCGCCGCCGTCGGGCTCTCGGACGATTTCGTCGATGATGCCCAGTTCCTTCAGGTCGTTGGCCATGATCTTCATGGCAATGGCAGCAGTTTCCGCTTTTGTGGAATCGCGCCAGATGATAGAAGCGCAGCCTTCAGGGGAAATCACCGAATAAAATCCGTTTTCCAGAATGTTGACGCGATCACCGATGGCAATCGCCAAGGCACCGCCCGAGCCACCTTCGCCCGTTACGGTCGCGATTACCGGGACGGGCAGCCTGGCCATTTCTCGCAAATTGCGCGCGATCGCTTCACCCTGTCCGCGTTCCTCGGCATCGATACCGGGATACGCGCCGGGAGTATCAATAAATGTAAGGACCGGCCTTCCGTACTTCGCGGCAAGTTGCATTACGCGAAGAGCTTTGCGATAGCCTTCCGGCTTTGGCTGGCCAAAATTACGGATGACGCGCTGTTTGGTATCGCGGCCTTTTTGGTGGCCGATGACAGCAACCGGGCGCCCCTGGAACTTGCCCAAGCCAGTGACGAGGGCTTTGTCGTCACCAAATCCGCGGTCACCGTGTAGCTCAATAAAATCGGTGATGAGTAGATTGATCCAATCGAGGGTGTAGGGCCGTTGGGGATGGCGCGCGATCTGGGCACGCTGCCAGGGTCCGAGATGGTTGTAGAATTCCTTGCGCAGCTCGGCAACCTGAATCTTGAGGCGTTCCAGTTCCGCTTCGCCGTGATCGTCACTGGCCAAGCGACGCAATTCATCGACATCTTTTTCCAGCCGGTCGATTTCGGTTTGCCGCTCGGCGGTTGTCGCCGCCTTTTTATCTTTGCGCGCTGCGCACATTACATCACCATTTTGTCAGGCGACCATCTCGTCTGGCGCCTGCCCGCAGATTTGCCGAACCGCTTCTTCTAGTTCCGGATGAATTCTGATTCTCTGCTGCGATTCTAAGGTCGCGACAGCTCCATCGGCTGAGTGTAGTTCAAAAACGACCCTGCTGGTGCCCGGAGAGTTTGCAAACAGTTTGTGGAGTCGATCGATCCACTCCTCGGTGACTTGGCCGATCTTGAGCCGCACTCGATATTCAGCAGGTGTGGCGGGTTGCGCAGTCGCTTCGAGTTTGCGAGCCTCCTCGAGTGAAAGCCTGGTACCGGCTTCTTCAATCTGTACTTTTACCTTGAGCAACAGAGGAATGCCCGGTTTGAGCACCGATGCCAAGCGCGCAAAACTCTCCGGGAAGGCCAGCAACTCCTGCACGCCGGTCATGTCTTGCAATGTGAAGATGGCCCACGGAGCGCCTTTCTTGCTCCGCATCGGTCTCGTGCCAACAATCAATCCGGCCACAGTCAGTTCCTTGCCGTTGCGTTGACCCTCGATCTCCTCCAGGGTCAGCACGTTTAATTCCTGGAGTCGTGAAACGAATTTATCGAGCGGGTGGCCCGAAACATAAAAGCCCAGCATGGCGTATTCGCTGGCGAGGCGTTCTTCCTCAGAAAGTGGTGGGGCTTCGCGCAGGGTGAAATGGATTTTGGAGTCCGACGAACCGCCGCCAAACAATCCGTGCTGCCCGGTCTCCTTAGAGCGAGCTGCGCGTTGTACGGCGGTGATCGCGTCGTCCACTGACGCCAACAGCTCTTCCCTGCTCCCGAACGAATCGACTGCCCCGGACTTGATCAGGCTTTCAAAAACACGCTTGTTCAAAAACCGTGGCTCGATGCGGCCACAAAATTCGTAGAGATTCTTGAACTCACCTTCCGCCAGACGCGATTCCCGGATCGCCTTGGCCGTATTTTCACCAACATTCTTGATGGCCGCCATCCCGAAACGGATGGCGTCACCGACGGGAGTGAAGTACAGATCACTCTCATTCACATTTGGCGGCAAAATCGAAATGCTCATACCGCGGGCTTCGTTGATGTATTTCACCTGCTTTTCGGCATTGCCGGTTTCGGAAGTGAGAAGTGCGGCCATGAATTCCACCGGATAGTGGGTTTTAAGATAGGCCGTCTGATAGGCCAGCAGTGCGTATGCACAGGAATGGGATTTGTTGAACCCGTAGCCGGCGAATTCTTCCATTAAATTGAAAATACGCTCGGCCTTTTTCTCGTTGATCTTATTCTTGGCGCACCCGGCCATGAACTTCGCGCGTTGTGCAGCCATCTCTTCTTTTTTCTTCTTGCCCATCGCGCGACGGAGGAGATCGGCTTCTCCCAACGAGAAGCTGGCCAGCTTATTGGCGATCTGCATGACCTGCTCTTGATACAGAATGACGCCGTAGGTTTCCTCGAGAATTTCCTTGAGCTCGGGAAGCTCGTAGGCGACTTTGGTTTTTCCGTGCTTGCGATTGATGAAATCGTCAATCATGCCGCCTTGGATGGGGCCGGGGCGGTAGAGCGCGTTGAGCGCGGTTAAATCTTCGATACGCGTCGGATGATAGCGTCGCAGGATGTCGCGCATGCCGTGCGACTCAAACTGGAAGATCGCTGTAGTTTCTCCACGGGAGAACAGCTTATAGGTCTGTTCGTCATCGAGCAGCAGATTATCAATATCCAACTCCACGCCGCGATTCTGCTGCACCATTTTTACGGCATCGTGCAACACTGTGAGCGTCGTCAGACCCAGAAAGTCCATTTTCAGTAGGCCGATGCGCTCCAGTGCGTTCATGTCGTACTGGGTGGTGATTTCATCACGGCTGGTCTTATAAACCGGGACGAGTTCGGTAAGCGGTTTGGGAGAAATGACCACGCCCGCGGCGTGGGTCGAAGCGTGACGAGCCAAGCCTTCCAGGCGGAGTGCCACCTTCATCAAATCCTTCAACCGCTCATCGGCGTCCACCGCGGCCTTCAGTTGCGGCGATTCCTTCAAGGCGTCGGCGAGTTCAATTCCCAAGGTAGCCGGAATTAATTTGGCCAGCCGGTCCACCTCCATGTACGGGATGTCCATGGCGCGGCCCACATCTTTCACCGCCGCTTTGGCGGCCATGGTTCCGAAGGTGATGATCTGCGAAACATTGTCGCGTCCGTATTTTTGGGTAACGTAATCGATCAATTCGCCGCGACGGCGCATGCAGAAGTCGATGTCGATATCAGGCATGGAAACGCGTTCGGGATTCAGGAAGCGCTCGAACAGCAAGTTGTATTGCAGCGGGTCGACATCGGTGATGCGAAGAGCATAACTGACCAAACTGCCCGCGGCCGAGCCGCGGCCCGGCCCGACAGGAACTTCCTGTGCGCGCGCATAGTGAATAAAATCCCAGACGATCAGGAAGTAGCCTTCATAGTGCATCTTCTTGATCATTTCGATTTCAGAGCTTAGACGTGTTTCATATTCGGATAGCGGATTGCGTAACAAGCCCTGTTGGGCGAGACGCTCGAGATAGGGGACGCGTTCGGCAAAGCCTTCGCGTGCCACCTTTTCAAAATAGCTTCCCGGAGTGTGCCCGGCGGGCACCTGAAATTCCGGCAGCGCATTCGGAAAGTGTTCAATCTTTACGTTGCAGCGCGCGGCGATGTCCACGGTGCGGCTGACGGCATCGGGAACCTCGCGAAACACTTCCGCCATTTCCTTCGCCGTCTTGAAATAAAACTGGTCGGTGGCAAATTTCATGCGGTGGGTGTCACTCATCATTTTGCCAGTCTGAATACAAAGCAGTACTTCCTGGGCATGGGCATCTTCGTGATGGAGATAATGGCAATCGTTGGTGGCCACGAGAGGGATGCCCGATTCCTTGGAGAGCTGAATCAAGTCACGATTCACTCCCTTTTCAATTTCTAGGCCCTGGTCCTGAATCTCCAGGAAGAAATTCTGTTTGCCAAAAATGTCGCGTAGCTTGTAAGCATTCTCGCGGGCCTGGTCAAAGCGTTGTTCGACAACGTGTTCGGTCACCGGTCCACGCAAACAGGCGGAAAGCGCGATCAAACCTTTGCTGTGTTTGGCGAGCAATTCAAAATCAATGCGTGGCTTGTAATAAAAGCCTTCAAGGAAACCCGCAGAGACTAATTTAATGAGGTTACGGTAGCCATCCATGTTCTCGCACAACAGCACGAGGTGATTGCTGCCCCGCGTCCCGGGTTCGTTTTCGCCGTTTTCGCCATTGGCAGAGCGGAGGGGAGCGCTCTTTTCGCCGCGATCGTGGCGACTGCCCTTTGCCACATACACTTCGCAGCCGATGATGGGCTTGACGTCGCGCTTGCTGGCTTCGTAGAAGAAATTCGCTGCCGCGAAAAGATTGCCATGGTCGGTGATGGCCACTGCGGGCATTTTTTGACGAGAAGCTTCGTCGAGAAGTTCCGAGGTTTCGCACGCACCATCCAACAAGCTGAAGTCAGTGTGAACGTGCAGATGAACAAATTGGGGATTTCCCATGGACTTTGATTGTAAATCGGTGGAAAGAGAAATGCGAACGGGTAATTTAGATTTTCACAGGCCCATCGATCCCGAGGTGAAGCGATCGACGGGAATCCACAAGGCTGAAATCGCGTTCACCTTATCGCTGGAGATTTTGTTATTCTGTTGCCTCGACACGCCCGCTCCCCATCCGCGGACGAATTTTCTGGAGGCGTCGTTGTCCCTTAGAACCCGTGCCTTGCTTCTCTTCATTTTGATCTTCTCGACGGCTGGAATAGTTAGAGCGCAACAAGAACAAGGATGGTTCCGGACCGGCACAGGCATCGGGGAAGAGAAACCGCGCATTTCGGTCCCCGACTTTGTTGCGAGGTCCGAAGAGGCTAAATCTCACGCGACACTGTTCACTACAGTCGTTAGGGATGACCTCTCCTTTAGCGGTATTGTTGACCTAGTAAGCCCGAGTTACTATCCGACAGAAGCGCTCTCGCAGCCGGGCGAGCTTCGCAACCTAACCTGGACGGATGCTCCGCTGAATTCCAACTTCGTGGCATTCGGTTATTTCACAGAGACTTCTGCCGAAGTAGTGATCTCGGCGTGGATGTACGACGTGAGGAATCCATCCACGCAGGCGGTAGTCGGCAAAGTCTATCGAGGAAATCCTACCGATGTACAGGTCCGCAAATTTGCGCACCAGTTCGCCGACGAGATTGTAAATAAGCTTTCTGGAGGTGCGAGCAGCATTGCGTCGACGCAGATCGCATTCATCAGCGCGCGCGCGGGAAATAAAGAATTATGGATCATGGATTATGACGGGTCGAACCAGCACGCACTGACGTCGCTCGGAAGCATTTCTCTGACGCCGCGGTGGTCGCCCGACGCTTCGCGCATCGCGTTCACGTGCTTCGCTCCGGCCAACGGGGTGATTAGCGCGCAAATCTGCATGTATTCGATGGACACGAACAAACTGGTGTCCTTTGCGCGGTATAAGAGCACCAACACTTCACCGACATGGTCGCCGGATGGCTCGCAAGTGATGTTCTCTTCTTCGATGCAGGGCAATCCGGAACTTTATGTGACCGACCCCAGTGGCAATCGTCCAAAGCGATTGACATTTTCAAGCAATGGAGCAAACACCTCGCCGGCATGGAATCCGAAGACGGGCCAATCGGTTGCGTTTGTAAGCGATCGCGGCGGCGTACCGCAGCTTTATTTGATGAATGCGGATGGCACCGACCCCCGGAAGCTCGATCTGCCGGACATGGGCTACGTGATCGATCCTGCTTGGTCGCCCAACGGGCAGCTCTTGGCGTTTAGTTGGCGGCGTCCGAGCGGCAACTACGATTTGTACATCATGGAAGTGGCGTCACGGAGTATTCGCGAGATTACGCGAGATTCGGGCCGCAACGAACGGCCCAGCTGGGCGCCCGACGGACGGCACATCGTCTTTGAGTCGACTCGCGGCGGATCGCGGCAAATTTGGGTGATGCTGGCCGATGGATCGGAAGCCCGGCAACTGACGACCAAGGGCCACAACGAATCGCCGAACTGGTCGACGAAGTAAATGGCCCGGCGATTGAAGCGGTCGAAGGTGATTTCTAGTTCCGTTGTAGGTATGCGTTCGTTTCAAACCGGCCGAGCATGTACAATATATCGTAGTACGACATATTTCCTGAATTACACCCGTGGGCAGTTCCAGTGTTGCCCCGCCGGGCGGAATCACATCATACTTTTGCCTGAAGGAGAACACGAATGACTCTGTCCAAGCGCCCGCTCGTACGCGCTCTCTTATTGTCCGTCGGCTCGCTCGCACTGATCGTCTCCGGCTGCAACAAAAAGCCGGTCTCAAAATCAGCCGGGAATTATGTTCCACCTCCATCATCGGCGAAGCCGACGGCGTCCATCTCGGCGGACAAGTCCTCGATTAATCCGGGCGAGTCTGTCCGGCTGTCGTGGACAACCACGGATGCGCCCAACGTTTCTATCGATCCAGAAGTTGGCGCTGTTACCGCGCAAGGTTCTACTTCCGTGACTCCAGGTGCTTCGACGACGTATACGATTACGGCCAGCGGCCCGGGCGGCAATGCGAATGCGACAGTCCGGGTGAGCGTCAACAGCGGCGCGGCCGCGCCCGCCGAGCAAACGAAATCCAATTCTTCGCTCGATCAACTGTTTCTCGAGGAGGTGGGCGACGCCTACTTTGATTACGACAGCGCGGAGATTCGTGCGGATGGCAAGGACGTACTTCGCCGGGATGCAGAATTTTTCAAGCGGTATCCAACGATGCGGATCACGATTGAGGGTCATTGCGACGAACGCGGCTCCACCGAATACAACCTGGCTCTCGGCGATCGACGCGCAAACGCCGTGAAACAATATTTGATGAGTTTGGGAATTCCCGGCGACCGCTTGAACACCGTAAGTTACGGCAAGGAAAAGCCGTTCTGCATGGAAGCCAGCGAAGCGTGCTACGCGAAGAATCGGCGTGGCCATTTCGCGCAGGCGAAATGATTGTTTCTGAAAAGAGAGCGGGGCCCGGCCTAGCTCTCCTCGATGCCCACCTCCAGCTGCGGAAACGTAAAGCCGCCCGTAGGAATGCCAGGCCCGGCACCCGCATTTTCGTGGCCGCCACGGGCACGATACCTTTTTCTCCAGGAAACTTTTGCGCCCTCACTCCCCGCGGCTTTTTCGCTCTGAAAAAAATATCCAGCTGCTTAATGCAAACAACAGTCGTGCTACCATACGTTTGCGTTAAAACATGGATATGACTCTCTCCCAAAAAACTTATCACGCTGATTATCTGGTCGTGGGGTCTGGCGTTGCCGGCGTGCGCGCGGCAATCGAACTGAGCCAGTCTGGCAGCGTGTTGGTGCTGGCGAAATCGGATCTTAGTGAATCCGCCACTGCCTATGCGCAAGGTGGGATTGCTGTGGCGCTCAGCGACGAGGATGAGATTGGTCTTCACGAGCAGGACACCATCAACGCCGGTGATGGATTGTGCAATCCGGAATCTGTGGCGTTGCTGGTCGAAGAAGGGCCGCGGTATATCACGCAATTAATTGAATGGGGCACAGAGTTCGACCGCTCGGGCACCAAGCTTTCCTTTACGAGGGAAGCGGCGCACAGTCGTTCTCGGATTCTGCACGCGCATGGTGATTCAACCGGGCGGGAGATCAGCCGGGCTTTGCTGGCCAGGGCACGCACAATCCCGCATTTGCATTTGCGGGCGCACGCGTTCACGACAGAGCTGATTGTTGAACAGGGCCGCGCGGCGGGCGTGCGATTTATTGATGAGAATGATTCGTCTCTGCATGAGATTCGAGCTGGTGCGACGCTGTTGGCGACTGGCGGGCTTGGGCAACTGTATCGCGAGACGACCAATCCGGAAGTGGCGACGGGCGATGGACTAGCGATCGCCTATGATGCTGGGGTCCTTCTTTCCGACATGGAGTTTGTGCAATTTCATCCGACGGCGTTGGCGATAAAAGGTGCGCCGCGGTTTTTGTTGAGTGAAGCACTACGCGGTGAAGGTGGGATTCTGCGCAATATTCATCTGGAACGTTTCATGAAGCGGTATCACGAGGCGCAGGAATTGGCACCACGCGATGTGGTAGCGCGGGCGATTGTTAGCGAAATGCACCGAACCAATTCGCAGCATGTTTATTTGGACATGACCACGAAGTCAAAGGAATTTCTAGAGAAGAGATTCCCTCGGATTTATGAAACTTGCCTGAGTTATGGGCTCGATCTTTGCTGCGACGTGGCGCCGGTCAGTCCCGCGGCGCATTTCATGATGGGCGGAGTGAAAACGGATTTGTGGGGGCGGACGTCGATGCCGGGCTTGTACGCGGCCGGAGAGACGGCGGCTACCGGAGTGCATGGCGCAAATCGGTTGGCGAGCAATTCCCTGCTGGAAGGATTGGTGTTTGGAGCGCGGGCCGGGGACGCGATGATGAAGGACTCGCCGGTGACGAAAAAATCCCAAGGGACCCTGCCGGGGACACCGGCACCTAAAACCTGGAATGCTACGCCGGAATCGAGCGCAGCGAAGAAGAGTAAGCCGCCGTCGGAGGCGCTGCAGAAACTGCGGGAATTGATGTGGAATTACGTAGGGATCATGCGGAGCGGGAAGGAGTTGAAGCACGCGATTGATACGCTGGCAACTATGGAAATTCCGCAGTCGCCCAAGAATGATCGAGGAGATCATGAATTGAAGAATTTGCATGCGATTGGATCGTTGATGGCGAGGTCGGCCTTGGCCCGGGAAGAGAGCCGCGGGTCGCATTACCGGTCGGATTTTCCGTACCGGGATGATGACGATTTTCAGAAGCACTCGGTGATTTCAAAGGCGCATCCGCCTACGTTTGAAAAGTAAGAATTCCGAACGAAACGCTAACGCGAAGGGAGCTCGCACCCCCGCACAGACGCGGGTTCGAGCTGCCAGTCTTGCCGTCGGCTGGCACTACCCGGGGGCTACCTTGCTTGGAGTTGCTTGACAGATTCGAGGACGACGTGGCCGACGGCGGAGAGGCTTTTCGCACTGATTTTGTCCATGGCGTCTTGCGGAGTGTGCCAGTAGGCGGCGGAGTGGTTCAGGTCGATGATGTCGACCGACGGTACGTTTCTCTGGGTAAAAGACAAATGATCGTCCTGCATCTCCTGTTGATCGTTGACAAAAATCTTTTCGTAACCCAAACCCTTGGCGGTCTTCCAAACGATTTCGCTCAGCCATTTTGTGGAGTTATTATCGCGGGCGAAGATAATATTTTTTCCGCCCACCAGGTCGACAAGGATGAAGGCTTTGATTCTGGGCAGAGCGCCGCTGGCGGCAAACTTGGCCGCCATCTGACGGCTGCCGTAGCGGTTGTCGGGATCTTTCCATTCCCGATTAACAGCTTCTTCGCCATCGAAGAAGGCGATCCAGACGGCGTTCTTACCGGGCTGCTTCTGGGCGCACAGGTTCCTGGCTACTTCCATCATTACGGCGGTCGAAGAGCCGCCGTCGTCGGCGCCGACAAAGTCGGGAAGCTTTTTGGTGTCATAGTGCGTGCCGAGGAGAATAATTCCCTGCTGCTGGCCGGGAATTTTTACCAGGATATTTTTCATCGGCAGGCGGCCGGCAGGAGTGTCTGCTGAAAAATCATCGGTCTCTACGATGCAGCCGTAGGATTTTAGTTCAGCAATCATGTAGTCCTGCAGCTTGCCGAGCTCAGGCGAGCCCGCGGGGCGGGGGCCGAAGCTGACTTGCTTTTCGACAAGTTCATAGGCGAGGTGACCGTCGAAGCCTCCCGTCGTTTCAGCTGCGGGGGCTCGGGCTTGTTCGGTATTGGCGGAGCCATCCCCTGCGACTGCACTCATGAAAGGAGGTTCCGGTTTGCCGGAGGATTCGGATTTGCAGCCAACAGAGAGAAAAAGGAAACATACCAAGAGACCGGCCTGGTACGGGAGTGTCCGAACCCGCACTCTTAAAGGCGAAGAGTGTAGCGCGGGACGAGGACGGAAACCAATGAGCACAGTCGGGAGTGACTGTGCGAGGTTTGGTTCGGGGGGCATCAAGTGGCCGTTCCTGCCCGAGCGTCTTCGACTGCCAATCTTTTGTTTTTGTTGCGCACGACTATGGCGGAAACGAGGATTCCGACAAAATAGAGGCCGACCATGGGAGCCATGAAGATCAGCATGGTGGTGGCGTCTGGAGTGGGCGTGATGATGGCGGCGACGACTGCGATGATCAAGATGGCGTAGCGGAGGTTGGACCAGAGAAACTTTGGGGTGACGATTCCAAACAGTGTCAGGAAGAAAATCAGGATGGGTAATTCGAAGACCAATCCCAGACCAAGAAGAATCATCAGGATCAAGTCGAAATACTCATTGATACTGAGGAGCGGCGCTACAGTGCCGCCGAAGTTCTGGAAACTCACCAAGAACTTCAGGATGTAGGGCAGGGTGATAAAATAGCCGAAGGCGATACCTGCTAAGAATAAAAATACGGTGGAGAATAGAAATCCGGTAACCGCGCTGCGCTCATGTTTGTAGAGTGCCGGGGCCACGAAGAGCCAGATTTGGTAGAGCACGACCGGCGAGGCAAGGACCAACCCCAGATACACGCCAAGGGTGATCACCAGATTCACGGCACCGGCAGGGTGGTTGTAATAGAGCTTGTTGGAGTACCCCGCCGCGGTGAGTGCCTGTTGCATTGGTTCATTGATGAAGTGAATCACGCGTGGGGCAAAGTAGACGCCGATGAATGCGCCAATGCCAATGGCGTACAGCGAGTTGATGATTCTTTTTCGCAGTTCCGTGAGATGCTCGAAAAAGGTCATCTGGCTTCCGGCTTCTTCCAGCCGGGCCGTCAGCGAATGGTCCGTTTGTTCAGGCGGGCTGCTGTTGGTCATGAGAGGGGTTGGATTCCGCCGTTGTGCTATCGCTCAACTCATCTTCAAATTTGAGTTCGCTTTGCTTTGCCTCGGCGACAATTTCTGTCGAAACCGGGCTCACGCTCTCCCCGGCAGAAACGTCTAACCGTGGAACCGATCCCGCGACCGGCGTAATTACAGGAGCTTCCGTTACAGTATTTTCTGGATAGGAACTCGTTTCCGTTGCGGTTCCTGCAGGTGAGGCCAAAGTAGCGGCAGGGGTCGCAGGGGAAGCCGGATTGCCGATTGAATTTAATGCTGCCGCAGCCGCTGCGGTTGCTTCCGCAGCCTGCTTTTTGAGGTCCGCGATGCGCGCCTGGCGTTCCAAGTCTCGCATTTCCTCTTCAAAAGCGCTCTTGAAGTCGCCAGAGGCTTTGCGGAATTCGGCCATTAATTTTCCGAAACTGCGCGCCAATTCCGGCAGCTTTTGTGGCCCAAAAATCACCAAAACCACCACAAAGACCACAATCATGTGAGGAATGCTCAACATGTCCCGATACAGTCCTTTCACGCCCTGTGTGCATCATAGAAAGGGCAGCCACCTCTGTCAAACGACAGTTGGCAATCCTCATGTTATACTGCAGTTTTGCAGGTGGTTTTGAGAGATTTGCAGAATCCCCGGCGGAACCGCCGGTCAAACCGCGAGGTACTGTAACAATGAACGCTGAACGCCGTGGGTTCGTGATCGTAATCGTAGTTCTAGCTCTCTCTGCCGGCCTCGGCGCCATCTATGGCCCCTCTGTCCGCGCTACATCCAGCACTTCAGACGATTACCAAACGGCGGTACTCGACTTCTCCAAGGTTCTCGACGTGGTGCAGTCGAACTACGCCGACCCGGTCGATGTAGATAAAGTGGTCTACCAGGGGGCTATTCCCGGAATGTTGCGGATGCTCGATCCGCACTCGAATTTTTTTGATTCACGGCAATTTGCCCTCCTTCGCGAAGATCAACGCGGGAAATACTACGGCGTTGGCATGGTCGTCGCTCCCCGCGAGAATCACACGGTAGTGATGTCCCCGTATGTCGGCGCACCTGCCTATAACGCGGGGCTTCGGCCTGGCGACATGATTATGAAGGTGGATGACAAATCGACCGAGGGCTTGACCACCAGTGAAGTAGCGGACATGCTTAAGGGCCCTAAGGGCACTGTCGTTAAGATCACGGTGAATCGCGAGGGATTCGCAGATCCGCTCGTTTTTACCGTTACGCGCGATGAAATTCCCCGACATTCTGTTGATATCGCATTCATGCTGAAGCCCGGAATCGGCTACATCCGACTTTCACAGTTTAACGAAACGACGGACCGCGAAATTGCGGATGCGTTGAAGGCACTGGGTGCACCGACCCTGGACGGTTTGATATTTGATTTGCGCGGCAATCCGGGTGGGTTGCTGAATGAAGCGGTTGCCGTAGGCGATATGTTCCTGGAGAAGGGCCAGACCATCGTTTCTTATCATGGACGGAGTGCGCCAGAGCGCCGGTTCACCGCGATTCGGGGCAATCAAGGCATGAATGTTCCCGTCGTGGTCATCGTGAATAACAATTCAGCGTCGGCCGCAGAAATCGTTGCCGGGGCCATTCAGGACCACGATCGTGGCCTGATTGTTGGCGAGACAACGTTTGGCAAGGGCCTGGTGCAAACCGTTCAGCCGTTGTCCGAAAATACCGGGTTGGCGCTTACGACTGCGCGCTACTACACCCCAAGCGGGCGGCTGATTCAACGCGATTACAAGTCGATCTCGCTCTATGAATACCACTACGAGCGCAAGGTTCCCGATCATCCGACCGAGATTCGACAGACCGATAGCGGCCGCCAAGTCACCGGGGGAGGTGGCATCACGCCTGACATCCTCGTGACGATGCCAAAGCCGGACAAGTTCCAACAGACAATGTATCGAGACGACGTGTTCTTCCCTGCCGAACAAGGTGTGGCGGGATTTACGCGGTATTACCTCGGCACGAAGCCAACGATCACGCACAGTTTCGAGGTCGATGAGAACATCCTGCACGAATTCCGGCACTATCTGGCGAAGCACGACGTGAAGTACACGGAACCGGAATACGCCGAGAACCTGGATTGGATCAAGCGCAAGATTAAGCAGGAAGTCTTCATGTCGACATACGGCACACAGGAAGGCTTTAAGGTATTGCTAGAAGCCGATCCGCAAGTTCAAAAGGCCGTCGAGTCCGTTCCGCAGGCGCGGGCGCTGTACGAAAACGCGCGGAAGGTAGTGGCGCAGCGGAGCGGGGCTCCACTTTCGGCAAACGACCAACCCTAGCTACTAGTCTGGTTACATCGAATACGGTCTCAGCAGGAGATCAGAGCGACCTCTTGAGGGCCGCATCATGCAAGAGCTGCAAGCGGTGGTTCGTTTCAATTCGCGAGCTTTGGCTTATCCAGACAGATGCTCTAAGCGATCTCACTCGCCTCCGGCACAGCACCCGCAAGTACACCAGATTGATAAACGCGATGCGGGCCAGTGTGTTCCTGCCCTCGACTCCCGAGTTCTGGGGTAACTTGTTTTTCTTCTACCAAAGGCGGATTGCCTGCGACATTCTGCGGGCTTCCCCGTTGCCGGTATTCCCCGTCTCTGTTAAATTTATCGGGTAGTCTTTCCAGATGCGCATCGGATGGGCGAGTAGCTCAGCTGGGAGAGCGCCTCGTTCGCAACGAGGAGGCCGAGGGTTCGAATCCCTTCTCGTCCACCA
>Ga0074045_10002066_pt1 | contig 18884 bp, 11 predicted proteins | sample BogForMeECP23OM2_FD_94442 | JGI IMG/M metagenome (GOLD analysis project Ga0074045, IMG submission 94442) | Bog forest soil microbial communities from Calvert Island, British Columbia, Canada - Bog Forest MetaG ECP23OM2 | ecosystem: Environmental > Terrestrial > Soil > Wetlands ...
CACGTCGCCCTGTGCATAGACCACACCGATTCGAGGCTTTCGCGGGACGGTGCGCTGGCGCACCACGTCGAGCAGGTAGTCGTTGGTCGAAGCTGGCTCCGCAAAGGGGAAGGGTGTGCCAAGTCCGTAGGCGTATCGGTAGAGCGGGCGGGCCCCCCTTTGCACGAAGGCGCGCACGAACGCTTTGCTGGACTCGGCGTAGCCGCCCGGCAGCGACATGACAGACTGCCACAGGAACTCGGGCTGCTCCCGCTCTCGCAGTCGCGTCTCCCACTTGCGGCGGAACATGCTCTGGCTCCCACGGAACAGCCGGAGGGTCGCGGCCTCGCTGCCTGACGAGCCGTGTTGCGCGTGTACCAACGTGACTTCGCCACAGAGCACGGTGCGGAAGCCGATTTCTGCCGCTCGCAGGCAGTAGTCGGTATCCTCGAAATACGAGTGGAAGTCGGTGCAAAGGCCACCCATCGCGTTCAGGACATCGCGGCGCAGGTAGGCCACCGCAAAGACCACTCCCTGCACCTCACGATCGCGTCCGTACTGCCCGAGATCTTTCTCGAGCGCTCCAATTTGCTGTCCCCAAAGCGTGTCCGAGAGGATGTACGTTCCCGCGTGAAGCAAGCGTCCATCGGGCAGCGTGAGGCGGCATCCTACGATGCCGACGTCGTCTGCCGCGTACGCGGAGCGGCGGAGCTGCTCGAGCCAGTCGCGTTGGTGGAACTCGACGTCGTTGTTGAGAAGCACGATATCGGAGTCTGGGTCGGCGGCCTCGATCCCAGCGTTGTTCCCTCGCACGTAACCTGTGTTCTCGGGAAGCCGCACGACGCGCACCCAGCGGCGGCTCGAAAGTTCGTGCCTCGTCTCATCGGTCGATCCATTGTCCACGACGATGACTTCGGTGTCGGGCAGGTGGGTGCGCCGCAAGGTCTCGAGACAGCGGTGCGTGAGCTCCCACTTGTTCCAGGCGAGAACGATCAGCGTCGCCTTGCGCAACTCACATCCCCCGCGTGTCATGGGCGGGCTCGAGCGATGCCCACAGCGCCGCCACGAGCTCATCGACTTCGGACTCGTGAAGGAGCGGCGTCTCCTGCCAATCGTCAATCGCAAAGACCGGTGCCGCACGCTCCGTCGCGACTCGCCGGATTTCGGGCACTTCGGGCGCGCGCGGGCGGAGCCCGAGCAGCGCAGCCCGGAGCTCCTCGCGGGCCGGTCGACTCGCGAGGGAACGTCGCCAACGAACAAGCCAGCAAACGAGGGTCCGCAGATAGGCAAAGCTCCGGCCGCGCCCGGTTCCCGGCGGAGCCACGGCGTGCAGCAGACGGGCCGCCGCATAGGCCACCCGGAAGGCCAGGCTGGCCCTCAGGAGATGCAGCTCCGCCTGCGCGCTGCGCAGCACGTCGCGCAATTCGACGAGCTCTTTCTCGAGCGCCGCTACGCGCCTCGCGGCGTCGTCAAGCGCCGCACTCACAGGGCACCTCGCAGGTGTCCTTGCACACGCCTCGGCAACCAACGCGACCAACGCGACGGCGACGGGGGCTCGGGGCGCGCGCTCTCCAACTCCTGAACCCTTCGGGTAGCGGCGTCCGCCTGTGCTCGCAGCCGCTCGAGTTCGTCACGGAAAAACTTCACCCGAGCGAGCGTTTGCTGGTTCGCCCACTCGATCAGGTGCGTGCGGTAGTTCTCGGGAAGCGTCCCATAGTACGTGATTTTCGGTTTGGGGAGGCGCCAGTCTTGTTGCCGGAGGTTCTGGTAGTGGATATGCCACTGTTCGAGGTCGCTCGCGAGTTGGTGGGGAAGCGAGTTCGTCGAGATCCCGCCATGCACCTGGTGAAAACTGGCCTCGCCAAGAAGCAGCACCATTTCCGCTCCCGGGAGACTGAGGGCTCGTTCGAGCGTATCGAGGTTCACAAAGCCACCGCCGGGCTGGTCAAAGCGCTCGTCCATCCCGCCCAGCTCGTCCCAGAGCTTGCGCCGCATGAAGAGGGTATTGCTCTCGGCGATCGGGCCGAGGATCGACGAGGACCCATCCAGCGTGGCGATTTCGAACAGTCGGTAAGGCTCCGACGGCCAGCGGATCTCGTCGAGAAGCGCGTCTTCCTTGGCCTCGTCAAAGCCGCGTGCGATCGCCCAATTCTGTGGTTCGCGACCGAGGGTCCAGCCCGTGGTACAGACGATGGCCCTGGGATGCGTGGCCAACGCTCGCTCTGAGAGCTGGAGGAGGTTTGGCGTCGTGATGCGCGCGCCGTCGATTAGCACACCCACCAGCTCACCGCGCGCCTCGCGCAGTCCGAAGTTCACCGCGGAGGCGGGCGAGGGACCAGCGTTCTCCAGGAAGAAGTAGCGGACATTGTCCCCGAGCTCGCGCACCTTTTCCGGATCGAGTGGTCGGGTCGAGCCGTTTTCCACAACGATGAGCTCATATTCCTCGGACCGAATCGCCTGCTGGTAGCGCGGAGAAAGCGAAAACAAAGTCCGCGCGGCCGCCCGCCGCATGTTGTATACGACAACGACCACCGACAGTTTCATTGCGCTGTGCGCTCCCAACTTCGTACGACGTTTCCCGCGCGGCGAAGCGGTGCTGTAAATCGCCACGAACGCGAACCTGTGACATGAGCGAGCTCATGTCGCGCCGTCGCGAGCTCATTCCGCACGGCTTCGAGCTCCGCGAAGACGCCGCCCAGCATCTCGCGTAGGCGCTTTACCTCCACCTCATGACGCGCCAGCTCCGCTTGGTGACGTCCAAGGTCCGCGCTGACCCGCATGAGTTCTGCGCGAGCCCGATGGTTCTCGCCCTGTAGACCGACCAGGTCATCGATGCGGCGTTCCTCGGCGTGGGCGGCGAGGCACTCTAAAAATTCCGTGGTGTGAAGCTGATCGAGCAGCGAACACAGTGCCGGACGTCTCTCTTGGAGCGCCTCGCTGGCGAGTAGTCCCAGCCCGAAATCGACGGGCACGACCTCCAGTCGCAGCCCGAGATCGGTCTCGAGCAAAAAGTCCTCCACCGCAGTAAGGACGCCGTTGCGCGCGCCACCCTCCTGCTCTGCTTTGTAGAGCTCCGGCGCAAGACCGTCTTCCTGGACCAGCTTGCCCTCACCGCGCCGGACCCCGCCCTTCGTGTAACTGTGGCGGTACGCCGGCGGGATGCGGGAGGGTGCGTAGTACATGTCCCGCCTGGCAAAGGGCCATGCGACATCGTGCAGAAGGACCAGGGGGAAGGTGAATCGGTGCACGGACTCGAGCATCTTGAGCTCGTGGTAAACCGTGTACCAGTTGTGATCCCCATCGATGAGGACAGCGTCTACGGGACCGAGCTGATCCAACACCTCGAGACTCGTGGCGCGGTGAAAGGTCACTCGCTCGGGATAAGCCGCAGCGAGCTCGTCGACGTCGTATCGCAGCTCTGGTTCGACCACATGCAGGTGTGCGCTGTGGATCGCGCACCATTCGAGAAGGCGGCGGGTGTGCCGGCCGCCTTCCGATCCGATCTCTACGACCACCCGCGCCCTTGCGGCTTCGAGCGCCGGCCGAACTAGGAAGTCCCAGAAACCATTCATTGGCCTCGCGTCGCCTCCCACCGCGGCTGAGCCGGAAGAGTCATTGGATTTCCTGGGACCTAGCATCGGTCGCTGCTAGCTAGAGCTTGAGTTCTGCACATGCGTGGGGGGCGCTGGCCTCGAGGCCCCGGATCACGGGGGAGAATCCCACCCGCGGCAGCCTTCTCGGGGTGCTCGAATTTCGAGGGTTCTGACGTAGGGCGGTCGCACAGAGGCCGTGGCTCCAGCTCGCGACGGATCTCGGGTAGAACCCCGGCCGTCCGACCCGGATTCGGCAACACCCGAGCGAGCTGGGCGCACCCCGCCGCATCCAAAGTCTGGTTGCGAAGGTCGCTCTTTGCGCGGAGCTGCGCGGCGGTGCTGCGACCCTAGGCCGGGGCGCCTCGGCTTGCGCGCAAAGACCCTATAGACGCCTGCTCCGAAGCCACGGTCAGACCCGCGGGATTCAACCCGCGATCCTAGAGCGATAGGTCGCGATGACCTCAGCGGGCGGTCCCGCAGCCACGAGCTTCCCGCCCACCAGCAGGAGCGCGCGGTCGCAAAGCGCTTCGACGAGCGTCAGCGTGTGGCTCACCACCACGATCGTCACTCCGGCGGCGTGGAAACTTCGCAGCTTGTCGAGGCAACGCCGCGCGAAGGCCTCATCGCCCACCGCCAGCACCTCATCCACGAGGAGAATCTCCGGATCCACGTGTGCGGCCACGGAGAACCCAAGGCGCGCGCTCATGCCTGAGGAATAGGTCCGCACAGGACGATCGATCTCATCTCCCAATCCCGAGAACTCGACGATCTTGTTGAAGCGCTCTCGCACCATGGCGCGCGTCAACCCGAGGATCACTCCATTGAGCAGCACGTTCTCCGCACCGGTGAGCTCGGGATGAAAGCCCGCGCCAAGCTCCAGCAGGGGCGAAATCCGGCCGTGCGCTTCGATCGTGCCGGAGGTCGGGTGCAGCACCCCCGCGATCAATCCCAGCATCGTGCTCTTGCCCGAGCCGTTCGGTCCGATCATCGCCACCCACTCGCCTCGTGCAATCTCGAACGAAACGTCGCGAAGGGCCTCGACACGTACGCGACGGTGGTCGTGACGTCCTTCAGGCGACCGCAGCAACAGATTCTTGAGCCCGAGGTGCGCCGTGCCGCCCAACCGGAACTCCTTGCTGACTCGGTTGACGCACACGGCAGGTCCGTCAGACAAGCTCCGCGAACCTCCATTCGAGTCGTCGGTAGACGAGCTGTCCAGCCACTGCGATCAAGATCGACCAACCGGCGGCGGCGGCCACGACCTCGGGGGTGAGATGTCCCTCAGCGAAAACTTCTCGCCAGCTCCCGATGACAAGCGCCATGGGGTTCAACCATCGCGTCCACCGGATGCTCGCCGGCACCATGTCCCAAGAATAGAGGACAGGCGTCACGTACAGCCAGAGCATGGTCACGATGCCCACAAGGCGCTCGAGGTCGCGCAGGAAGAGGTTTGCAGTGGCGACGAGAAGCGAGAGTCCGTAGGTCACACCGAACTGAATCACGATCAAGATTGGGACTTGCCAGAGCCATGCGGCGGTAGGCCGTCCCCCGCTCCACAACAGAAGGGCGACGATGACGGGAATCGATGCAACAAAGTGGACAAGGTCATTCAAGACACCGGTCAGGACGAGCAGTGAGCGCGGAAAGCTCACCTTCTTGATGAGAGGAGCGTTGGCAAGCAAGAAGCCATTGGCGCCGTTGATCGAGTTCTGAAACCATTGCCAAGGGAACAGGCCCATCACCAAGAAGAGCGCGTAGTTTTCGATCGGTACCCGCGCGATCAGCCGGAAGACAAAATAAAAGACGAGGGTAAAGGCAAGGGGGTACGCCACCGACCAGGCGTAGCCGAGCACCGTGCCCTTGTACCGGACCTTGAGCTCCTTGCCGAGGAGCACGAGAACAAGATCGACGCGTTGCTGGAGCGGATGCGTCGGCTCGGGGTTTCGGGCCTTCAGTTCGTCTCCAGCGCACATCGGTGGACCGCGCCCGTCTCGACGACGACTGTCGCCTCCGTCGCGCCCCAAAGGGGGAGCAGCGTAATCCATCTCGCGGCGGAGCGGGAGACGTGCTTCAGACGGCCGCGTGGTGGCAAGACCGCACTGCACGCTCTCCGGTCGACCGTTGTACCGGTCAATCCCGTCGCCAGGGCAATCATCGAAGTCTTGGGTAGATCTACCTCGACGGCCGCCTCACCGTTCTTTCGCTGGCAACCCAGGAGCTCGCCGCGAGAAGTCGCCCACCGCCAGGTCCGCCACGGCCACAGCGACTAGCCCCGATCCCTCGCACCTCCACTCTCCTGCTATGGACGGCGGTGGCGGCGAGAACCTCGCCGACTTTTGCGTCGCACTACGGCACCCCGATCCCCGACGCGGTACGGTAGTCCTAAACACTCCCCTCCTGCCCGGAGGACCCATGGCCCCCTGTCGCCCGCTTGCCGCTCTCAGCGCCCTCATGCTCTTCATTCTCGGCACCGCGGCGTGCAGCCATCCGAGGGAGCCCTACAAGGTCCCCTCTCCCGACCCCGCCACGCAGCGCTCTACACCGAGTGGAGACATTATCGGCGGCGACGGTCGCTACGGATCGAGCGCCTGGTTGGGCATCCCCTACGCGAAGCCACCGGTTGGCGAGCTTCGATGGCGCGCGCCCCAGCCAGCGGAGCCCTGGTCGGGCGTGCGTCAGGCCCTCATCTTTGGGGCCCCGTGTCCGCAATACGTAAGCCTATTCGGCGGTGTGGAAGGGAAGCCTGGGACACAGGTGGGGAGCGAGGACTGCCTCACGCTCAACATCTGGACGCCGCGCTTTGAGTCCGGGCAGCTGCCCACGGGAGCGAAGCGCCTCCCGGTCATGGTCTGGATCCACGGCGGCGGCAATTCAATCGGCACCGCGAGCTTCTATGAGGGCGGGAATCTCGCGGCGAGCGAAGGCGTCGTGGTCGTGACGGTGCAGTACCGCCTCGGGCCCCTCGGCTGGCTGCGCAACGCCGCGCTCCGCGCTGGCGCAGCGAACGACGAGGAACGCTCTGGCAACTTCGGAACCCTCGATCTGGTGCGCTCCCTTGGGTGGGTGCGCGACAACATCTCGGCCTTCGGCGGCGATCCCGGAAACGTGACAATCTTCGGAGAGTCGGCCGGCGGCACGAACGTGTACTCGTTGCTGGTGGCGCCCCAAGCGAAAGGGCTCTTTCACCGCGCCATCAGCGAGAGCGGTGGCACCTACCGCACGAGCCCGGAGGAGGCCGAGAATCTCGCGGACGCCGCCCAGCCCGGGCAACCGCAGAGCTCAGGGGAGATCGTGCTGCTTCTCCTCCAGCGCGATGGCGCCGCCGATCGCTCGGCGGCCAAGGCAAAGCTCGCAGCCATGAGCGATGCGGAGGTCGCGGCCTACCTGCGCGGGAAGGCTGCATCAGAGCTCCTCGCGGCCTATACGCCGGGATCGGGAGGCATGATCCGGATGCCCCTGGTCTTCGCCGATGGCACGGTGCTGCCAGACGGCCGGCTCGAGGAGCGTTTCGCGAGCGAGGACGGCTGGAACCGTGTGCCCGTCATGGTCGGCACGAACCGGGACGAGTTCCGGCTCTTTCTCTACCCGGATCCGACCCGCATCAGGAGGGTGCTCTGGATCATCCCCCGCTTCGTGAACGAGAGGACTTACCTCGCCACCGCCGACGCACGGTCGCGCATGTGGAAAGCCACGGGTGCCGACGGCCCCGCGGCGGCGCTCCGTCGGTCCCAGCCGAAGGTCTTCGTCTACCGCTTCGACTGGGACGAAGAGCCAACCGTCCTTGGTGCGGATCTCTCGAAGATGCTCGGTGCCTGCCATGGCTTCGAAATTCCGTTCGTCTTCGGCCACTTCAATCTTGGCCGTGCGGGCCGCATCATCTATGACGAAAAGAATCTCGCAGGCCGCGAAGCGCTCGCGAAGTCGATGATGTCCTACTGGGCCGCTTTCGCAAAGAATGGCGACCCGGGCCGCGGTCTGGACGGAACGCTCCCGGCGTGGACGGCCTGGGACGACTCGACAGCCACGGCGCCGAAATATGTCCTGCTCGCCACGCCAAAAGGCGGAGGTATCCGCATGACGAACGAAATCGAAACCCCGGAGAAGGTGGTTGCCGCGGTCGACGCGGACCCGCGCCTGGTGACACCCGCCGAGCGTTGCGAGGTCCTGCGCGTCCTCGCAACCGGATCGCGTGCCTTCACGAAGGAGCAGTACGCATTACGCGAGGAGTGCTTGCCGTACCCGCTGGATTCCCTCGCGTCGCGCTAGGTGACTCGCCAGCTCGTTTTCGAGTGCGAACGCCTCGCGTGGGCACTGAGGAAACGCTCACTGCCAATCTGACACAGGCGGCCGCGGTTGAGGGGCTGGAGCGATTCAAAAATACTCTTGCCTCGCCAAGATTACCCAGAGCGAAGGACGTGCGTCGCTCCTATTGAGGGAGGACAGCCACTTTGAAGATTGTGCTCACGATCGTCCTTTTTGTGGTGCTCCTGCCTTCAACACTCCATGCCGCGATTCGAGCCGAGAGCGTGAGATACCGGCAGGGGGACACCGAATTCCAAAGCATTCTCGTGTACGACGATGCGTTCCAAGGCAAGCGACCCGGCATCCTCGTGTGCCCCGAATGGTGGGGTCTCAACGACTATGCAAAGCATCGGGCAGAGATGCTGGCGCAGCTGGGATATGTCGCGCTCGCCGTTGACCTGTACGGCGGTGGACAGACCACCGAGGACCCGCAGCTCGCCCGAAAGCTCTCCGGTGAGCTCAAGTCGAACCGCCCACTCTTGCGCCAACGTGTGAACGCCGCGCTCGAGCAGCTGAGGAAGGATCCCCGGGTCGATGGTCAGCAGATTGCGGCGATCGGATACTGCTTCGGTGGAACGACGGTGCTTGAGCTTGCCCGCAGCGGCGCCGAGGTGCGCGGGGTTGTCGCGTTCCACCCTGGGCTCGATTCACCGAATCCGTCCGATGGCAGAAACATCAAGGGGCGTGTGCTCGTTTGTTACGGCGCAAACGATACGGCCAGTCCGGCGAAGGATGTGGACGCCTTCGAGCAGGAAATGCGGCAGAACCACGTCGATTGGCAGATGAACCTGTATGGCGATGCTGGGCACAGCTTCACGAATCCTGCCGCGGATCAGCGTGGCATTCCGGGCCTTGCTTACAACGCCAAAGCCGACCATCGGTCTTGGCAGGCGATGCAATCGTTTTTGGATGGGCTGTTCAAAACAGGCGACCCCGCGAGGAAGTAGGCCGCGTGAGGGTCAGACCAGGAAGGCCAGGATCGGACCATTCCTTTCTTCCGGTTGGGAGCGCGGCGTGCCCCCCCAAGCGACGACCCTAGGTCAGCCAGCACCCGCGACCTCATCGCTCGAGCCACGCTGCCCTCGGCGGATTTGCGCTTCCTTGCGGGGGGTTGCCAGCTGGCGCTCCGCTTCCAAGGGAGGCGGATAGCTTTCAAGCTATTCAGCAGGCGTGGAACAGCGGGGTTCGATCGCGGACCAGGGCGCGGTGCTCGCTTGATGGAGGACGAAGTGAGGCTGAACGCGCCTCGGGATCCTCCGGCGTCGAGCGAACCCGGTCCTCTCAACCGACGATTCGTTCCTCGTTTCCATAGGCAAATGCCGTAGACGATGACCTTCTGGCCTTGCCATTCATATCGAAGCGATCCCCATCAGCGGAGTGGAATCCATTGGACCTAAGTCGCTCTTGGAGCGTATCTTCCAAAGGCTTTCGCGCGCACTCTTAGCGGGTACCCACCGACGCCGTCGGGGCTTGCCCGTCCGAAGGAGGACGAGATGGGTATCCACCAAACATTCCAGGCGGCGTCGCCTGCGCCGCCTTGGTCCGGGGCGGTGTGCTTGGTCGCGCTCCTGGCGATCTCGGGAGGCACGCCGCCCACGGCCGCCGCACAGGCGCTTGGTCATCCGATCGTCCACACAGCGGACGGAGCGGTTCAAGGGACGGCCTTCGGCGACCACCAGGAGTTCCTTGGAATTCCATTCGCGGCGCCGCCTGTCGGTGATCTGCGCTTCGCTCCACCGGTGCCGCCCGCACCATGGTCCGGACCGCTTCAGACGCAGCAGTTTCGGAGCTCCTGTCCCCAGCCACCGGGGCTGGTTGTAAACATTCCGAGCACGGACGAGGACTGCTTGTATCTCAACGTGTATACGCCGCCCAACGTGACCGTCCCTGATCGTCGTAAGGCAGAGGGAGGAGACGGTCAAGCGGACAGAGAAGACGAAGAAGCACGCCTCCTCCCAGTGATGGTCTGGATCCATGGCGGGGGCTTCGTGGATGGCGGCGCAGCCTCCTACATCGGCACCCAACTAGCGGCTCGCGGAAACATCATCTTCGTCTCGATACAATATCGCCTTAACGTCTTCGGCTTTCTAGCCTCGACAGCGCTCTCCGACACGTCGCCGCGCGGTCTGTCTGGCAATTATGGATTCGAGGACCAGCAGGCTGCCATCGCTTGGGTCGTGCGCAATATCATGGCCTTCGGGGGCAATCCTTGGCGTATCACGATCGCCGGTGAGTCGGCTGGCGCCGCATCCGTAACGAACCACTTGGTGTCGCCATTTACCGCCCCCTTTGAGGGAGCAATCGGGGAAAGCACAATCGGTATTGGCCCCATAGGGCTTTCTCAGGAACCGACTCTCTCCCAAGCGCAGGCGACCGGCGACCAGTTCGTGGCCTCTGTCGGATGCAATACGGCCTCCGACGTCCCCGCCTGCCTGCGGTCGCTTCCAGTCGCGACGCTTCTGAACGCAAGCGCGGTTTTCGGTTGGAGTCCGATTGTGGATGGCTTCGATATCCCCTTGGAACCGAATACTGCGATCCGGAAGGGCTTCTTCCGGAGAGTTCCAATCCTGAATGGAACCAATCTCACGGAGGGTCAGCTCTTTGCGATCCTGGTGCTGCTGCAAACAGGCCTACCTGACGCAACAGGGTACGCGGCACTTGTCACCCAGCAATTCGGCAGCGCCGTCGCTCCGGCAATCCTTGCCAAATATCCCGCAGCAAACTTCAGCACTCCGCTCGAGGCCTATGCGATTGTGCTGACGGATAGCGGATTTTCCTGCCCCGCCTCCGCCGCCGTGCGAGTGATCTCGAAGCACTCGGTTCCCGTATATCAGTATGAGTTCAACGAGCCCAACGCTTCACCCAGCGCGCTCTATCCCACGATCCCCGTGTTCCCCTGGATCGATCCGCATGGCGTCGAGCTGCCGTATGTATTCGGTGGAGTGCAGCCAGGCCAAATCTTTGGTGAGGGATTCACCCCGTCGGACCAAACGCCGGCGCGCCTCGCGCTCTCCGCCCAGCTGATTGCGTACTGGACGCAGTTCGTGAAGACCGGGACTCCCAATCAGTCCGGTCTACCCTTCTGGCCGCGGTATCACACCTCGGAGGACAACGTCCAGGCGTTGAACGATAGTACGGGGCCCGAGTTCACCTTCAGGAGCCAACACAACTGCGACTTCTGGGACTCGCTGAATTAGCGATGGATCCCATTCGCGCAGTGAACTCCAAGGAGCGAGGGCTGGGAATCGATTGGAGGCGTAAGGCCTTGACGCCCCCGCGCTCAAGCGGCCTGCCAGATCCGCCGATGGCTCAAGCGACTTCTAGAGCGTGGGGAGGGCTCGGGGCGCTCCGATGACGATCGAGGTAGGCGACCGTGCTCCGGAGTTCAGCGCTCGCGCCAGCGACGGCAAGATGGTCTCGCTCGCGGCTTTCCGTGGCCGCTACCTGGTCCTCTACTTCTATCCGAAGGCGTTTACGCCCGGCTGCACCAAGGAAGCTCGCCGCTTCCGTGACAACCACGTGGAGATACGGGAGCTCGGCGCCGAAGTCGTGGGGGTCTCAATCGACGAGCCCACGGTGCAGTGCGAGTTTGCCGCGCGCCAGCAGATCGCCTTCCCGTTGATTCCCGACAATGACCGGGCGGTGAGCACAGCCTACGGCGTGATGCGACGTTTCCTGCCAATCACCAAGCGCGTCACCTTCGTGATCGATCCCGACGGCAAGGTCGCCGCCCGCTTCGAGCACGAGCTGCAGGTGAATAAGCACCTGGACAACGTGCTCCGTTTCCTGCGCGACGCCAAAACCACCGCCTGAGCCCCTGCCCCGAAGGCCTCGTCCCTCGTGTGCTAGCAGGCGTTAGGAACAAGGCGGCTCCGCGCGTGTGCTCGCCCTCACGATGCCCCTCTACCAGCCACCCGCGGCTCTGTGACTGCAGGAGAGCCTTCGCGACCCCACAGTCGGGTCGACCACAGGCGGAATCGATCCAGATACAGGTACACGACCGGTGTGGTGTAAAGCGTGAGCAATTGGCTCACGAGCAAACCGCCGATGATCGCGACGCCGAGCGGCCGGCGCAGTTCGCCGCCCTCGCCCCCACTAAAGGCCAAGGGCACAGCACCCAAGAGCGCCGCCATGGTGGTCATCATGATCGGCCGGAACCGCAACAAGCAGGCGTGGTAGATCGCTTCCTCGGACGTCAAGTTGTGATTCCGCTCGGCATCCAGCGCTACATCGATCATCATGATGGCATTCTTCTTGACGATGCCGATTAGCAGCAGTACACCGATCAGCGCGATCACGCTGAACTCCATGTTGAAGACCATCAGCGCGAGCACCGCACCAACTCCCGCAGAGGGCAGCGTCGACAAAATCGTGATCGGATGGACATAGCTCTCGTACAGGACGCCAAGTACCACATAGACCGCGATGAGGGCGGCGACGATCAAATACGGCTCGTTGGCCAGGGAATTCTGAAACTCACGCGCTGTTCCCTGAAAGCTACCGTGAATCGAACTCGGGACGCCAAGTTGCTTCATTACTTCGCGGATCACTGCTGTCGCACCGCTCAGCGACTGACCTGGAGCCAAATTGAACGAGATCGTGCTGGCGATAAACAAACCTTGGTGATTCACGGCGAGCGGTGTCTTGCCGGGACCAAAGTGCGTGAAGGACGCCAGGGGGACCATGGTTTCCTGGAACGCGCTCACCGCCGCGCCAGTGGACGCGCTGCCGCGCCCGCTCACCGCAAGCTGGTTCGTCGCGAAATTACGCGCCGTATCCTCCGCAACGGAGGCTGCCGAGGTCGTCTGTTTTGCTCCTACCACCGTCCCCGCGACCGCGTTGGTCGCTTGCACACCGCCCACCGATCCTCCCGCCGTGCTGACATAGATCTCCTTCAGCGTCTGCGGGCTCTGCCAATACTCCGGTGCCACCTCCATCACGACGTGGTATTGATTCAGCGGATTGTAGATCGTCGACACTTGCCGCTGACCAAAGGCGTCGTAAAGCGTGTTGTCAATCATGCTCGCATTGATGCCGAGGCGGTACGCCGTCTCCCGATCGATCACCAAATCCGCCTCAAGGCCGTTCTGCTGCTGGTCGGAGCTCACATCCTTTAGCTCCGGTTTTTGCTGTAACTCCTGAGTGATCTTGGGCACCCAGGTGTAGAGCATCGAAAGATCGTCGCTATTCAGCGTGAACTGATACTGCGCGTTGCTCTGCCGCCCCCCCATCCGAATGTCCTGAGCCGACTGGAGGTAAAGGACCGCACCCGGAATATCGGATAGCTTTCGTCTCAGTCGACCGATGATTTGGTCTGCAGACAGTTTCCGACTGGCGAGCGGCTTGAGCGAAATAAAGACAAAACCGCCATTCGTCTGCCCCTGGCCTCCTGTGAATCCGACCACGTTGGCTACGGCGGGGTCCTCCTGGACGATTTTCACGAAGCGAGTCAGCTTCTCTTGCATCAGCTGAAAGGAGATACTCTGGTCGGCTTGGATGTTTCCGACCAAGACACCCGTGTCCTCCTGCGGGAAAAACCCTTTTGGCACGATGGCGAAAAGATAGATGTTGAGACAAAGGGTCCCGGCGAGAATGAGCATCAAGAGCCGCGGATGCGCCAACGCACGCTTTAACGAGCGATCGTAACCGCCGAGGAGCCCATCAAATACTCGACTCGTTATCCGTACGAACCTGCCCGGTGGGCCGGGCGGGCGCGGCTTGATCAGGTACGCGCACATCATGGGCGTCGTCGTCAGCGACACGATAAGCGACACCATGATTGCGGCCGAAAGCGTGACGGCGAATTCTCGAAACAGGCGCCCGATGATTCCGCCCATAAAAATGATCGGCGTAAACACCGCTACCAGCGAAAGGCTCATCGAAAGAACCGTAAAGCCAACCTCCCCCGCACCCTTCAAGGCCGCTTCGAAGCGCGGCACGCCCGCCTCGACATGGCGCGAGATGTTTTCGAGTACAACGATGGCATCGTCGACCACGAACCCGGTCGCGATTGTGAGCGACATGAGAGACAGATTGTCGAGGCTGTAGCCCGCAAGATACATGACCGCGAAGGTTCCTATCAGCGAGACGGGCACCGCAACGCTCGGCACCAACGTGGCTCGACCATTCTGCAGGAACAGCAGCACCACGAGTATCACGAGAGAAGTCGCTACGACGAGCGTGCGCTCGACGTCGTGCAACGACGCCCGAATCGTCGCCGACCGATCCATCGCAATAGAAACGTCAATCGCGCTCGGGATTGAGGCTTCCATCTGTGGCAGCGACTCTTTGATCCGATCGATCGTTTCGATGATGTTGGCACCTGGTTGTCGGTAGAGAATCACGAGCACCGCGGGCTTCCCGTTGGCTAGACCCGCGTTGCGAATATTCTCGACCGAGTTGACCACTTCACCGACGTCTGACAGCCTGACCGCAGAGCCGTTGCGGTAGGCGATGAGAAGCGAGCGATACTGACTCGCTTCGTTACCTTGGTCGTTGTCGTAGATCTGGTAGTGGACTTCATTCCCTTCGATGGAGCCCTTCGGGGCATGCGCGTTCGCGGAAGCCAGCGCCGCTCGCACGTCCTCCAGGCCGATGCCGTATTTGAAGAGAGAACTCGGGTTGAGCTCGACGCGCACAGCCGGCAGTGCGCTGCCGCCAATATTCACCTGGCCGATGCCTTCCAGCTGCGAAAATTTCTGCTGCAGAACCGAGGATGCAGCATCGTAGATCTGACCCTGGGTGAGGGTGGACGAGGTGAGCGCGAGGATCATAATCGGCGAATCTGCGGGGTTCACCTTGCGATAGGTGGGATTGCTGCGCAGGCTCGACGGGAGATCCGCGTGGGCGGCGTTGATGGCCGCTTGCACGTCTCGGGCAGCCCCGTCGATGTCCCGATCGAGACCGAACTGTAGGGTGATTCGGGCGCTTCCGACCGTGCTGGACGACGTCATCTCCGTCACATCCGCAATCACACCCAGATGGCGCTCCAGCGGAGTCGCCACACTGGTGGCGACTACCTCGGGGCTCGCTCCCGGCAGTTGTGCCTGCACCGAAATAGTGGGGAAGTCGACCTGGGGCAACGGTGCCACAGGGAGCTGATAGAACGCGATGATCCCAGCGAGGGCCAGGCCGATCGTCAGGAGACTCGTGGCCACGGGTCGGCGAATAAAGAGCGCCGAAGGATTCACAGCGCCGGACTCCCCTCTCCGCTCGCGTTCAACTCGCCGGAAGCCCGCAGGCCCAAGCGCTCTGCGATCCGATCGAAAGCCAGATAGATCACCGGGGTTGTAAACAGCGTCAGCACCTGACTCACGATCAGCCCGCCGACGATGGTAATTCCCAGCGGATGGCGCAGCTCGGATCCCGTACCTGTGCCGACCATGAGCGGAAGCGCCCCTAGGAGCGCTGCCATCGTCGTCATCAGGATTGGGCGCAGGCGCAAGAGACAGGCCTGAAAGATCGCCTCTCGAGGTGGCTTGCCCTCCTGCCGTTCCGCCTCCAGGGCAAAGTCGATCATCATGATCGCGTTCTTCTTCACGATTCCAATCAGCAGCACGATCCCGATGATCCCGATGATCCCGAGATCGTCGCCGGCAATCATGAGGCCCAGCAGTGCGCCGATCCCAGCGGAGGGAAGCGTCGACAGAATTGTGATCGGATGAACGTAGCTTTCGTAGAGGACCCCCAGCACAATGTAGACGGTGATGATGGCCGCGAGGATCAAAAACAGCTCGTTTCCCAACGCCGATTGGAATGCCAGCGCAGCGCCCTGGAACGCCGTGAATATGCTTGCCGGTAAGCCGATTTCCCGCTCCGCCGCCTTCACCGCCGCGACGGCTTGGCCGAGAGAAGCCCCGGGCGCCAAATTGAACGAGATACTCGTCGCTGGGAATTGCCCAAGATGATTGATCTGCAGGGGCGCCGTCTCCTCGCTCACCCGCGCGATGCTAGACAGCGGTACCTGGCCACTCGCTGCGGTCGACGAAGGCAGATACATGGCGCTTAGATCCGGAAGCTCGCTTTGCTGCGACGGCTTGGCTTCAAGGATGACTCGGTATTGATTTGACTGCGTGAAGATGGTGGAAACAATGCGCTGTCCGAACGCGTCGTAGAGTGCATTGTCGACGGTGGCCGGCGTGATGCCGAATCGACCCGCCGTGTCACGATCGATCGTGATGTAGGCCGAAAGCCCGTGCTCCTCTAGATCCGAGGCCACATCGCTAAACTGCGGCAATTGATTGAGCCGCTCCACCAACTTCGACGCCCATAGCCCGAGTTCCTCTGGATTTGCATCCTCTAACACGAATTGGTACTGGGTGCGGCTCACACTGGTATCGATCGTGAGATCTTGGACGGGTTGCATGTAGAGGGCGATGCCCGGCACGTCGCGCGTCTGGCTCTGCAGGCGGCGAATGATCTCGCTCACCGTACTCTTTCGCTCATCGTGCGGCTTCAGGTTGATGAGAAAGCGACCGCTATTCAGTGTCCTGTTGGTGCCGTCGACACCGATAAAGGACGATAGACTCTCCACATCCGGGTCCTTCAGAATGGCTGCGGCCAAAGCCTGCTGGCGCTCCGCCATCGCGACGAAGGACACAGACTGTGGCGCTTCGGAGATCCCTTGAATCAGGCCCGTATCTTGAATCGGGAAAAATCCCTTCGGAATCACGATGTAGAGGATCGTAGTCAGCACGAGTGTGGCGACAGCCACGGCGAGCGTCGCCGCTTGCCGGTCGAGAACCCAATTAAGTGCCCGTGCATAGGACCGAGTCAATGCCTCGAACCATTCGCGATTCAGCCGCGCGAAGGCCGACTCTCGGGTCTCAGAGGTGTGCCTCAGAAGCTTGGCGCAAAGCATGGGTACGAGTGTCAGGGACACAACCGCTGAGATCAGGATCGTCACCGCGAGGGTGACCGCGAATTCACGAAACAGACGGCCCACCACATCACCCATGAAGAGCAGCGGAATCAGCACGGCGATCAGCGATATCGTCAAAGACACGATCGTGAAGCCGATCTGCTCCGAGCCTTTAAGGGCAGCCGCGAGGGGCTGATCGCCCTCCTCGATATAGCGCGTGATGTTCTCGATCATCACAATCGCGTCATCGACGACAAAACCCGTCGCGATCGTGAGGGCCATCAAGGAAAGGTTGTTGATGCTGTAGCCGAGCAAATACATCGCACCAAATGAACCGACGAGCGAAAGAGGCACAGAGAGGCTCGGAATGATCGTCGCGCGCACGTTGCGGAGAAAGACAAAGATCACAAGAACGACGAGGATCACCGCCAGCGTGAGCTCGAACTCGACGTCGCTTACCGAGGCACGGATCGTGGTCGTGCGGTCAGAAAGAACTGCCACGTCGATCGCCGAAGGGAGAGCCGCCTGCAGCTGTGGAAGCAGCGCCTTGATGCCGTCAACGACCGCGATCACGTTTGCGCCTGGCTGACGCTGAATGTTCACAATGACCGCAGGCGTCGTGTCCTTCCAGGCGGCGAGTTTGACGTTCTCTGCGTCTTCGCTCACCTGCGCTACGTCCGATAGACGTACTGCATCGCCGCTCTTGTACGCGACGATCAGGCCCTTATAGTCGTCTGCGTTCCGCAGCTGGTCGTTGGCGTTGATCGTGAGAGCGCGTGAGGGCCCGTCGAAATTCCCCTTCGGGGTATTCACATTGGCATTCGCAATAGTCGTCCGCAGATCGTCAATATTGAGACCGTAGGCCGCAAGCTCTCGCAGATCGGCTTGCACCCGCACCGCCGGGCGTTGGCCACCGCTGATACTGACCAAGCCCACACCGGGAAGCTGTGAGATCTTCTGGGCAAGCCGCGTGTCCGCCATGTCTTCGACCTGCGGCAGAGGCAGTGTTTTTGACGTGAGCGCCAAAGTCAGGATGGGCGCATCCGCAGGATTCACTTTGGCATAGATCGGAGGCGCCGGAAGATCAGACGGGAGGAGATTTCCAGCCGCATTGATGGCCGCCTGAACCTCTTGCTCGGCCACATCCAGGCTCAGATTGAGGGCGAACTGCAGGGTGATCACCGAAGCGCCCGCAGAGCTTGAGGAAGACATCTGGTTGAGACTCGGCATCTGGCCGAACTGAACTTCGAGCGGCGCTGTCACCGAAGTACTCATGACGTCAGGGCTTGCGCCGGGATAGAAGGTCTGGACCTCGATTGTCGGGTAGTCCACCTCGGGCAGCGCCGAAAGCGGAAGGAATTGGAAGGCGAGGATGCCCACCAGAAGGATGGCCAGCATCAGAAGAGACGTGGCAACCGGGCGAAGGATAAAGGGACGGGAGGGATTCATGCTCCCCTCACACGATGAGCGAGAATCTGCCGGTCATTGCCCGTTCGCGGATTGCGACCGCTGCTCTTGCGGCAGTGCATGGGAGTGTCGATCTTTATGAGCCGATGCCGTTTGCGGGGTGTCGATCGAAGCGGTGGCTGCCTCGGGCGCGCTATCGCGCACCTCGACCGTGGCCCCGTCGCGGAGCTTGTCGGCGCCGTCGATCACCACGCGATCACCTGGCGTCAGGCCGGATTGAACCGCCACTTTCTCACCATCCACCGGACCGAGGGTCACGGGCCGCACCGTGACGGAGTTGTCGGGTTTCACGAGATAGACGAAGGAACCTGGCGCGCCGCGCTGGATCGCTGCGGTAGGAATGAGTGTTGCATCATGCAGCACGTCAACCAGGACGTTTGCGTTGACGAATTGGTTCGGGAACAGGGTTTCGTCTGTGTTGTCGAACAGGGCTTTTAGCTTGACCGTTCCGGTGGTGGTATCGATCTGACTATCGACCGCCGCAAGGACTCCCGTGGCGAGCTTCGTTGTGCGGCTCCTGTCATAAGCGGTGACCGGAAGCTTTGCGCCCTCATGCAACCTCTTCAGGACGGGCGGTAGATCGTCCTCCGGCAGCACGAGAACCACGGCAATGGGCTGTGTCTGCGTGATCACGGCGATGCCCGTGCTGCTGTTCACCTGGACGTAGTTTCCGGGATCAACGA
>Ga0074045_10002067_pt1 | contig 18884 bp, 23 predicted proteins | sample BogForMeECP23OM2_FD_94442 | JGI IMG/M metagenome (GOLD analysis project Ga0074045, IMG submission 94442) | Bog forest soil microbial communities from Calvert Island, British Columbia, Canada - Bog Forest MetaG ECP23OM2 | ecosystem: Environmental > Terrestrial > Soil > Wetlands ...
AAGTTTACCACAGCTCGAATTTCAAGAGACGGCGAAAAATTCGAAATTTTAGTTAAACCGGAACCGGCCCTTGAATACAAGATGGGCAAACCGTTGGGAATATCACAACTGCTAGTCATCGAAGAAATTTTCAGCGATGGAGGCAAAGGGACTCGCGCTTCCACTGAGAAACTCGAGAAGGCGTTTGGGACAATTGATCCTCTGAAGATTGCCGAAGACATAATGAGGCATGGTGACCTTCAGCTCACGACTGATCAGCGACGACAGCTGGTTGAGGACAAGCGGAAACAAATCGTAGCTTTCATAAGTCGAAACTGCATCGATCCACGCACCGGAACGCCTCACCCACCCATGCGAATTGAACAGGCACTGAGTCAAATCAAATACTCAATAGACCCATTCAAGCCACCCGAAGAGCAGTCGAAGGATATAATCGATGAACTGCGATCGATAATTCCGATAAAAATGGAACAAATGCGTGTTGCAGTCAAGATCTTCGCTGAATACGCCGCAAAGGGCTACGGTTCAGTCAAAGGATACGGAACGATCACCAAGGAAGAGTGGCAGGCTGACGGAGCTCTGGTTGCGGTGGTGGAAATGCCCGCTGGCGTATATGGACCCTTCGTTGAGAGATTGGGAAAGATTACACAGGGAACGATCCAAACGAAGATTCTCAAGTAACTCAAACCCCTTCGCCAACTAGACCAGATGTGCCTTTACGCTAAAAGCAGACATTTCACTCTCCGGTCGTTACCCGCAATTTTCAATAGTTTTCAATACTCTTTCAAGAGGGGGTACGGATAGTTGACAGAAAACGATGGTAGCCACTTCCCGGTTTCACGTACGGGTAATTTACAGCAGTTTACAGAAGTATTAGGACTGATATGCGTACGCTCGTCATGCGCATATTGTTGAACGGCAAGGAGGAGCAGCATGGCGATGTTGCCGTCAGAGTATAATGAAATTCGTGAGCAGCCAAACCTGAGACAGATGCTCGAGGAACAGGTTGATCCACAATTCGTTGACTTAAGAACTCTCCTTGTTCCGAGACAAGACTGGGAGGCTGGCTTCAACTTCACTTCACTTCAGCCGCTGTTTTATTCAATATTTTCGCGGGTAGTTCGGTGGTGTTCTATAAACCAAGTAAAGAAGACCTTCTGAGTCCAAGAGGTAGGGGAGAGCGGTTCACAGAGGTTGTTGAAAAATTCTATCCGTCTGAGGACTCTGACAAGTCATTCGCTGAAGGAGAATTCGCGAATCTACTCTATCAATCCGCACGCAATCCTCTTGCGCATAGCCTCGGTCTTGATCCCACCAGTTCCAAAGGCAAGATTGTTGTATTGAAAAAGTGGCCGTTGAGTACAGCTGAACTTTTGGAGCTGGAGGACTCTGTTGCAAGACCTGCTTGGGCTCACCCGAGCATCACTAAGAGAGACCTGTCAGATGGCTCCACGGAGTTAGTAATTTCCATCCCGACACTATATTGGGGTCTTCACCGCATGTTGCATGCTCTATTCTCAACTGAGCATGTGATCAAGGCGGAGGCTTTGGCGCGTGAGTACAGGTCGATATGGAACCGATACGTAATTGACCACGGGATCACGTAGACAGGATCGGCCTTTTTTATCGAGAAGGTAATGGGTGGCACGTGATGGGAATTGTCGGAATCCTACTTCAGATCTCTACGATGAAACAAAGTAACGCTGAGATTCTTGAATTTACATATTCTGCGAAACCAGCATCTATATGTAGCAGTTTTCGTTGTTCAAGCTAAATTCGAGTTGGACCAATTGACGGTGCACGCTGAGAAGAAGCAGTTGGTTGCCCCTGGAGAGCTTCTAGCTGAAGGGCCATACTTTGCTGGCGAAAACACATACCGCGACGGTTCCAAGATCTATTCGGCAAGAGTCGGATTGGCAGACGTTATTGGAAACAAGCTTATCGTAGTGCCAATCAAGGGCGCCTATATCCCCCGGATTGACGACATAGTGATTGGTCGAATAACTGACATTGGAATGTCAGGGTGGCAAGTTGATATCTGCGCTCCATATCCGGCCATGTTGCCTCAATCGGAAACGCCGATGCAGCACGGGCGTGACATGGGACGACGTGATCTAGGGCACCTCTTTGGAGTCGGCGATCTAGTTCTCGCACAAGTTATCGCCTTCGATCGTACCCGCGATCCGCTCCTGACAACCAAAGGTCGAGGACTCGGTAAGGTTACGTCCGGCCGCGTCGCCAGAATTTCACCGGCAAAGATCCCTCGAATAATAGGAAAGCAAGGGTCAATGATAACAATGTTGAAGAATGAGACGCTTACGGATATCGTACCAGGACAAAACGGCGTAGTCTTGGCAATAGGAAAGAACCCTGACCAGGAGAGAATTGCCGTTGAAGCGCTCTACATGATCGAGAGAGAAGCGCACACAAGCGGATTAACAGACCGCGTAAGAGCAATGATCTTAGAGGAAATGAAGGGAAAATAATTGGGCGGACAAAAGAAAACGGCTCAACTCGTCGACAGCAATGGGCTTCGAGTTGACGGACGACGAATCGATGAGCTTCGTCCCATCAAACTAGAAGTGGGAGTACTCGATAAGGCAGATGGATCAGCATACATCGAACATGGGAAGAACAAGATTTTAGCGGCTGTTTATGGCCCCAGAGAAGCGCATCCAAAGCACATAGCGCTGGCCGACCGTGCAGTGGTAAGATGCCGTTACCATATGGCTCCATTCTCAACGGAAGAGAGAAAATCTCCAGCTCCCTCACGACGCGAACATGAACTGTCAAAAGTGATCAGGGAATCATTAGAACCTTCGATAATGTCAGAATACTTCCCGCGAGCTACTATTGATATCTTCATAGAAGTTCTGCAAGCAGACGCAGGAACAAGATGTGCAGGCATAACATCGGCTGCATTAGCCCTCGCCGATGCAGGAATCCCGATGAAGGAGCTTGTCGCCGGGTGCGCTGCTGGAAAAATTGAAGGAAAAGTAGTCCTGGACTTATCAGATATCGAAGACAAACAGGGTGAAGCAGACCTGCCGGTCGCACTCATGGCCAGATCGAACGTTGTAACGCTCCTCCAAATGGACGGATCATTAACTGCAGACGAATTCAATCAAGCATTCGAAATGGCAACAGAAGCATGCCGAAAAATCTACGAAATGCAACGCGAAGCCCTCAAAACAAAATACCACATCGTACGAGACGTTGAAATGAAAGACGAAATGGTGGAGGCCAAAGCATAATGTCTACCACAAGGCAACTATCCCCAGTAGCCAAACTAGAACAGAAAACTGTCGTAGACCTCATACTCAAAGGGAAAAGGATAGACGATCGTGGAGCGAATGACTACCGTCCAACCACGATAACCTTAGGTATAATCGACAAAGCCAATGGCTCGGCGCAAGTACACCTTGGAAAAACGAAAGTTGTAGCCGGCGTAAAGGTAGAAAAAGGGACGCCATTCCCTGACACTCCTGACGATGGCATACTAACCGTCAACTCCGAATTTGTTCCGCTCGCATCCCCAACCTTCGAATCTGGACCGCCTGACGAAAACTCAATAGAACTCGCCCGCGTCGTAGACAGAGGAATTCGCGAATCTAAAGCAATTGACTTGAAAAAACTCTGCATCGAAAGCGGGAAAAAGGTTTTCATGGTTTTCGTAGACATATACGTGCTGGACCATGACGGAAACTTAATCGATGCCGCCGCAATGGCGGCGTTAGGCGCGTTAGTGAATGCCAAGATGCATGACTTCGACGTCAAGAACGGCGAACTAAGGTTGAAAGACGCAATCATCCCTCTCCCATTACAAAATTATCCCGTCTCCATCACCACAACCAAGATCGACTCAACCACTGTCATCGATCCGTGCCTCGAAGAAGAACAGGTTATGGCTTGCAGACTTACCGTCACGACAGATAAAGACGACAATGTTTGCGCTATGCAAAAAGGCGGGCTTGGCGTATTTACGCCGGACGAGATAAAACAAATCGTTTCAACCTCAATAGGCAAAGCCAGAGATATTCGAGCCAAAATTCTAGCCAGCGTGAAGTGAGATGGGTAGAACCTACAAGGTAGGCCCCTCCGGCAGTTTCGGAGCTCGCTATGGTACAGTAGCCAGGAAACGCTATTCAACGATCATAACCGGCCTCAGAGCCGCCCACGAATGCCCGCAATGCCACATCTCTGCCGTGAAACGACTATCCGTCGGAGTCTGGCTATGCGGACGATGCGGATTCAAATTTGCAGGCGGAGCCTACGCTCCAAGAACCAAACTAGGCGAGATAGCGGAAAGAGCATCACGCGCCGGCGTCGCCTCCTCAATGCTCGCTGAAATTAAAGCGCAAAAAGCGCGTCAAGCAGAAGCTGAAACGAAGGTAAAAGTTCCTAGAAAGCGAAGACGCGCCATAAGCAAGAAAGTAGAACCAACCACCACGGCTCCTGTTGAATCACCACCATCCGCCGACGATGCGTCTTCTGATTCTGAGGACAAGCCTACGTGATTGGGTTAACTACTGGCAGACAGACAACCCAACGGATGAACAGTCTGCTAAACGATCTCTCCCGCTCCCTTCCACACGCCAAAATGATTAGACGCGGTAAATCAAGCCTAAACGATCTTTCCGTTAGACTGCTGAACGAGAATCTTACATATGCTATAGCGCTAAACCGGTGGCATGGAACCCCCGGACGCCTAACCCTATACAGCGTCCAAACCAAAGGCATTACAAAACTCATGCCCTCAATCTTCTTAAGCGAAATCAAACTTAGCCGCGAATACAAGAACTATAGCCGATATACCGTGAAAGGAATTACGTGTGGTAAGGTGAAGGAATCAACTCATCAGTTTTCTGAAATACTCTCAGCCGTCTTCGAAATCCCACTCGCTCAGGATCCGACTGACGTGGATGCGACATTCCACTTGATTCAATATGGCGACTCAATACGACTCGTGGTAACGTCGCCTCCAATGGAACGCGAAATAGGACCATGCCTTACTATTTCACGACTACTCTGGAGAGACATAGGCGTCTAAACTTGTCGAAAACAAGTGCGAAAATCAAAATACGCTTTCGATCGACAAGAGAACTCAAATCAGTATTCAATTCACTTATCCCTGAATTACATAACTCGCCAGGCCACCGTGCACATGCCTCAGCGAAAATGTACCATCGAACTTTACAACTAAACTTCGAAGCAGAAGACTCAACGGCCTTACGGGCAATAATTAGCTCATTCTTACGAATAACCAAAGCATCCCTCAATGCATGCGACACTCTTATGGTGGCCACAGAACAAAAGCGACGACGTAGCTAGAAATCGAGAGTAAATATGCTCATCGACATCGATAAGGAAATGCAGGCCCGAGGTGTGGACGGAATTATCGTCCTCGGAGATACAACACTGGCTAACCCTGACCTAACATACGTAGTTGGAGGTTCTCTGGCCCGTGGAGGTATCTACTTCAAACGTATCGGAAACGATCCACTATTGCTGACCAGTAACCTGGATGTGACAACGGCTCGAAAATACCGAATTGTTAAGCAAATCAAAACATTCACTGAATTCGGTTACGAGAAACTAACCACCAAACATGGACGCGACAACGCGTATCCGCGACTGATCAAAATGGTACTGGATGAATTAGGCATTCGCGGGAAAATAGCCTTGTTCGGCCGAAGCGACCTTGCAGGCGGGATATATCTGGCAGATCAACTCCGTAAAATGGACGTAACCATCATAGGTGAAAAATCGCCGACGATATTGGAATCCGCCAGAGAAACCAAGACATCGAATGAGAGGTCACTCATACGCGACATCGGATTGAAGACCAGCAGAATCGTCGACGGTACAATCGATTTATTGCGAAATCTGCGAAATAAACGTGGGCATCTTTACTCTGGAAAACGACGAGCCACAGTAGGTTTGGTGAAAGAATGGATTTCCATCGCCCTCGCGAAAGAAGGACTGATAGCTCCTGAAGGAACAATTTTCGCTCCCGGAGTCGCCAGCGCCGATCCGCATAATGCCGGAAATCCTCTCCAAGAACTCAAACCGGGCAAACCGATCGTCTTCGACATCTTCCCACAATCGGAAAGAGGTTACTGGTTCGACTTGACCAGAACCCTCGTCCTCGGAAAAGCCGATCCGAAAACCATCAAACTATTTGAGGCTGTCAAAGAAGCACAGGTAGCAGCGCTTGATTCAATGAGAGACTCTGTGCCATGCAACCAAGTCATGATGAACGCTTGCAAAGTCATAGAATTGAAAGGCTATAGGACTATGCGAGAATTGTATCGAGGAGAAACATCAAACATCACCTCAGGCTTCATTCATTCACTAGGACACGGGGTGGGGTTAACAATTGGCGAGCGTCCTTACCTCTCGCTCCTCAGTACGGAAAGATTAACGAACAATCAAATCGTCACAGTAGAGCCAGGCATTTATCTCCCAGGATTTGGCGGGGTAAGGATAGAGGACACAGTGGCTATTACTGGGAAAGGTGTAGATATCTTGGATACCGTTCATCAAGACGAATTAGAGGTAAGTTAACTCGTGGAAACCAAGATAGTGAACATAAAAGTTCCCGAAGGTTGCAATATCATCCTTGGGCAAAGCCATTTCATAAAAACTGTCGAGGACTTATACGAGGCGCTTGTGAACGCCGTTCCAACAATCAAATTTGGAGTCGCATTCTGCGAAGCGAGTGGCCCATGCCTTGTCCGTCATGACGGAAACGATGATGGCCTGAGACAGCTCGCCACTAAAGCAGCCTACGAAATATCGGCAGGCCATAGCTTCATAATCTTCATGCGCGACGCCTATCCAATCAACGTACTCGACAAAGTCAAATCCGCTCCTGAAGTTTGCAGCATCTACTTAGCCACATCCAACCCGTTCCAAGTTATCATAGCACAAACAGATCAGGGACGAGGAATCTTGGGAGTAGTGGATGGTTACGCACCGAAAGCAATCGAGTCGGAAAAAGACATTGTCGAAAGAAAATCATTTCTCAGAAATATCGGCTACAAGCTCTCAGGATGATTTTTTCCGGATTTAGAAGCTGACAAGTACCAGAGCGCTCCTGTCGGTGTGTCTTCGATGGTCACCCCAACCTCTGCGAGCGAATTGCGAATCCTGTCCGAAGTGGCCCAGTCGTTTCGTTTCCTAGCGTCATCCCGCAATGCGAGTAAGAGGTCTATAACGCGATCGAATGTCCCACTCCTTCCAGTCATTTCAATTCGAAGGATTCCGAAAACGTCACCAAAGTAATCGAACGTCGCCAGTACTTTCGCTATCGAACCCTGTCCGGTTTTTCTATTGCCGTAAGGTTCAATGCTCTTAGCAAAAGCTATCATGGCAGCCAAAGCGCGCGGAGTGTTGAAGTCATCATTCATCGCTTCATCAAACTCGCTTTTGGCCTTGTGTGCTAATGCCTGAACTTCAGTCTCCGCTGAAGCAGTGGCTTCAGAAGTTTGCATCGATCGGAACTGGTTATAGACGGAACGTATCTTTCCAAGCACTTCTTCGGCTTGCTTAATGTTTGATTCTTGATAATCGAGTAAACTTCGATAGTGGCTCATCGCGAAGTATAATCGCAATGTTTCAGCATCGTGATTGTGAAGCGCTCCCTTTATGGTGATGTAATTGCCCATCGACTTTCCCATCCGCGTTCCTCCAACCATTAAAAGCCCGCTGTGCAACCAATATTTCACGAGAGGCTTCGTCCCCGTGGCGGCTTCAGCCTGGGCGATCTCTGCCTCATGATGTGGAAAGATCAGGTCCAGTCCACCACCATGAATGTCATAACTCGGTCCAAGATACGTAGTAGTTATTGCAGTGTCCTCGATATGCCACCCTGGTCTTCCTTTTCCCCAGGGACTATCCCATGCAGGTTCTCCTGGCTTTTGACTCTTCCAGAGCGCAAAGTCAATCACGTTCTTCTTGCGCGGATCCGGATCGATACGGTGCATAACTAGTTGGTCGACATTTTGATGTGAAAGTTCCCCATAACTTGAAAATTTTGAGACGTCGAAATAGACGTCTCCCTCAACTTGATACGCGAATCCTCTCTCGATTAGGGTTGAAATCTGCACAATAATCTCAGGTACGTGCTCGGACGCCTTAGCGTAGAGACTTACACTAGTGATACCGAGGGCCTTCATGTCTTCAAGGAAATCTTGTGTAAACTCATGGGCAAGAAGAAGTGGATCTCGATTTACGCTCTTTGCTTTGTTGATGATCTTGTCATCAATGTCAGTTATGTTCATCAAAAAGAATAGGCTGAACCCTTGAGCTCTGAGGTAACGAGCAATAATGTCATACGCCAGGTACGTTCTTGCATGTCCGATATGGCTGTAGTCATAAACTGTTGGTCCACAAACAAACATGTTGACCCGGTTTCCATGTGTCGGTTCGAATTTTTCAAGCGTACGCGACATTGTATTGTAGACTCTCATAGACAATGGCATTCAATGGCTCCTGATTATGGGTGAGATCGAAGAATTAGACTGAGACGTTTCGACAAACGCCAACACCCATCGTCAACGCAACCACATTTAGCATCCGTTATTCATCTAATTAGTTTATGCCCCGTTGAGATGATGTGAAAATTCGAGAAGAGAGTTCGATGATGTCGGAGAAGAACCCGAACCCTTACACATATATTGATCGAGCAGCCCCCAGCTTGCAAAATGGTTGAATTCCAGAATGGCGCAGGCGGTCCTTAAATCAGATAAGAGCGATGAACTTATCGTACAACCTGAAGTGAACATTGGCACTTTAGGTCATGTAGATAACGGAAAAAGCACACTTGTTCAGGCGCTTACCGGAGTGTGGACCGCGCGACATTCAGAAGAGCTCAGGCGGGGTATCACGATCAGGATCGGCTATGCCGACACGATCATTTATAAATGCCCAAAGTGCCGTCCGCCAAATAACTACACGACAAAACCGATCTGCCCCAACTGTGGCAGTGAAGCCAAATTCGAACGTGCAATAAGTTTCGTCGACTCTCCTGGACACCATAGCCTAATGGTAACGATGCTATCCGGATCGGCGTTAATGGACGGTGCCCTATTCGTTCTCGCAAGTAACGCGAAAACGCCGCAAGCGCAGGATCGCGAGCATCTATTGGCGGTAGGCAGTGTGGGAATAAGAAATCTCGTGATCGTCCAGAACAAGATCGATGTTGTAACTAAAGAAAGAGCGCTTGAAAATTATAAGGAAATTGAAACGTTCGTAAGAGGTACGATTGCTGAGGACGCGCCAGTTGTCCCGATCTCTGCACAACACGGAACAAACGTCGATATACTTTTGCGGGAAATTGAGAAACGAATTCCAACACCAAAACGTGATCTGGCAGCTGCGCCAAGGATGTATGTGCTCCGATCCTTCGAAGTTAACAAGCCTGGAACTGACGTCGAAGATTTGTTGGGAGGGGTATTAGGTGGATCAGTAGTGCAAGGAGTCTTTCGCATTGGGGACGAAGTAGAGATTAAACCAGGGATCGCGGTTCAGGAAGGAGGGCGTACCAAGTATGAACAGCTCGTAACAACGGTACGAAGCCTAAGTGTAAGCAGGGGACAAGTTCAGGAAGCGAAGAGCGGCGGATTAGTAGGAATCGGGACCGATCTTGATCCGTCGATCACAAAATCTGACTCGCTCGTCGGCAGCGTCGTAGGCAAAGTGGGTACTCTGCCGCCAACCCTTGCGAAAGTGACGTTAGACGTTAATTTATTCGATAAAGTCGTAGGTACAGAGCTAACTGTCCCTGTAGATAAAATCAAAACCAACGAAGCGTTAGTGCTAAACGTGGGAACAACAGTGACCTCAGGCATTGTCACCTCGGCAAGAGAAAGTATCGCAGACGTAGCTCTAAAAAAACCCGTATGCGCCGAACCTCAATCAAAAGTAGCAATCAGCCGACGAATAGCAGATAGTTGGCGTCTGATCGGATTCGGATCATTGAAGGCGTAGTAAGCGATGCCCGTCAAGGTTATTCTTGACTCTAATTTTCTGATGATACCGTTCCAGTTTCACGTAGACGTCTTCCAGGAAATAGAGTTCCTTCTCCAAAAGAAAATCGACTTCATAGTGCCGTCATTGGTAAAATTCGAGTTAACCTCCATTAGTGCAAGAGGAGGAGAAGGAGCGCCTGAAGCTTCACTTGCTCTCCAGCTAGCGTCAAGATGCCGAGTTGTCGAAGTAGCCCTGGACTCTGGAGAAACGACGGATGATGCTATCGTGAAAGCCGCAAAGAAGCTTGGTGCGGTAGTTGCAACAAGCGATATTGAGCTGAAAAAGAGGCTAAGAGATATTAACGTCCCGGTCGTCTACCTGCGCGACAAATCGAAACTAGAAGTTGAAGGAATAGAGCCTGCGTACTTCTAGCTAGCGTCACAAGAGGCACAAGAATGTTCAGATTAGTAACCGTAGAAGACATCGTTAGGATCCCCCCACAAAGTTTCGGACACCCAATCGATAAGGCGGCAAAAGAACAGATCAAGTTGAAGTACGAAAATGTTGTTGACGAAGAACTAGGATACGTCATACTCGTCGTTGACGTTGAAGTAGATCCGGTGGGTAAAATTCTCCCAGGAGATGGCTCGACCTATCATAAGGTGAACTTCAAGCTACTGTCGTTCTACCCGGAAATGCATGAAGTTGTCGAAGGTGAAGTGGTCGAAGTTACGGACTTTGGAGCCTTCGTGCGCATAGGCCCGGAAGACGCGTTGCTTCATGTATCGCAAATAATGGATGATTACATATCCTTTGACGAAAAACATGGGGTACTAGTTGGCAAGGAATCTCAAAGGAAGCTTGGGAAGGGAGATATGGTTCGCGGACGAATCATAGCTGTCAGCTTCCCGAGAGGAGGAACTGGCGGAAAAATAGGCATAACTATGCGTCAACCTTTCCTCGGAAAGCTCGACTGGATCGAAGCCGACATTAAACGAACGAAAGTTGTCCGTGAGGAGAAAGCAACTTGAGCGAGAAGGCCTGCAAAAACTGCAGGTTCGTGAGCAACGGTCCCGTCTGCCCAAACTGCAAATCAAACAACCTAAGCGACGATTGGAGCGGACTCGTAATCATAATCGATCCGGCCAACTCTGACGTCGCAAAGAAGATGAGCATCAAAAACGCTGGACGATATGCCCTCAGAGTTCGCTAACTCTCGATCATAATGCGCGCGTGCAACTCTCAGTTGCGAACTCTAAGAATAACCAATTCAGTCAGACAACAACTCAAAAACCCAGTTGGACTATTAATTGAAGGGAAATCAGTCGACTGCAATGACGCCCTGAGAAAAGCAGTCGAAAAAGTAAAGCCGTCGCCCTCTATCTTTGTCGGCGATACGATATCGAGAAACGCCGAAGCCTCAGGAATCGTTGCCGACGTGATCATAGTCGATAATCTAGAGAAGCGACATGAATCCGCAAGCAGAATCTCTCCAGGAGAACGAAATATTTTGCGCCTTAAGAATGCTCCAGGAACAATAGACGCGGACGCTTGGGACGTTATTCGCTCAGCGATTCAAAAGCGAAAAAGCATGGTGATGGTCGAAGGCGAAGAGGACCTCCTTACCCTAGTGGCGGTCGTGCTTGCGCCCTTAGGCTCGCTAGTAGCCTACGGTCAACCTGATAGGGGAATAGTCATAGTTGTGGTTTCTGATGCGGAAAAGAGCCTCGCTGAAAAGATAATTCGAGGGCTTTGCGCTACTTGACTGGCTTTACGAAGTCTGTGAAGCTGCACGAGCCACATGTCCATCTTTCAACCGGATTCTTATGAAAAGCCATTATGTTGGCGCAGCGTGGACATTTCCTATTCTTTAGCTTCGCTATACCCTTCTGTTGGTCGATTTCGTATAGCCTGCTCAGACGTGCTTTATCCTCTTTTTTTGCGCTCACTTGGCTTCAGGCTCCTTGCCCTTCTGTTTTGATGTTTCTTTACTTTCTTTCGCCGCTTCTTTAGGTTCTTTCGTAGGCTCTTTGCTTTCCTTCGCTTGCTCTTTGGGTGCGGGCGCGGCTGTCTCTTTTGGTTTTGCTTCCTTCTTCGGTGCTTCCTTAGGCTTTTCCTCTTTCTTCTTGGCCTTCTGTTCCCTAAGTTTCGTACGTTCCTCGCTCGGTAGGTTCCGTACTCGAATGTATTCTGGAACTATTAGTTTGGCTGTCGCTAGGTCATCGTAAACTTGTATGATGCATTCAGATTCTTGAGTACCCGTGCGAGTATGAATATCGACAACATAGACACTCTCTGACTTAACGCCATATTTTGATGCTACCGCGTCTCTGAGTGCCAAGCGTGATGGTGATCCTCCGTTCTCGTGACCGACATCAGCGTAGACTTCTTTGCGTTTCAGTAGGGGATTATACTCGTCTTTCTTGATTTTAAGTTCCAAATTGATTCACTTCACTATTTTGATTTCGATACGGGCTTCGCTTCTTTGACTTTCTTCGCAGCTTTGGATTCCGATTTCTCATCTTTAATTTCGGTTGGGTTTCCTTGAGTAGGCGTTGCCTTTACTCCCTTGTCTTTTTGACCGTCTTGTTTCAGAGTGAAGTTTACTTGATAAATGTCGTCAGATATGCTGCGGCCACGAACGAGTTTTCTCCGTCGTTCACCATGTCGAGTTGGCTTAAACCCAGGCCCTGATGAAATGACAATGTATTTCTTGGCACTGCCGTGAACGTCACCCCTCATGGGGATTCCGTTCTTGTCGCAACCTCCTGAGATGAGAACTTTACCTTGTGCGATGCCTAGTGCCGATCCATCAATGAGTTCTCCCAGTGATCGTCCGATTAGTGCTTGGGCTCGAGCTCCCTCAACTTCGTTTACTGATGACTTACCTGTAGCCGGATCCGAAACTATCAGCTTAAATTTTGCCATCGCATCGACCTTGTTACTGTAACGCGGAACGTTACTAGCGTTTGTATGCCTTTTATTAACATTGTCAGGAGTTGCCGGTCAAGAGTGTGTATGACTTCGGAAATGGCTCTTCAATTCTGAAATGCTCATGAAACCGAGTTCTCGCCTGTTGGCGCCGCCTGTCTCTAGCCAGATGTGTTTGGGTTTCTTTCCTTCAATTTCTAGCAGGAAATCTTCGACGAGGAGATGTATCGTCGTGGCGGGCCATTCGCCTTCATACATTTTGTCGACCAAGATGCGCCTTTCATCCGGGCTTAGAGACCCTTGAATCTTAAAATAACTCAATTTTCCGTCAGACGATTGCGTTACGCCTAGAATTGTCGTATCTCTAAGTTCGACGAGAAGCATCGAGTATTGATGGATTTCGCTTAGGATATGTAGCACATCGCTAGCCGTTATCATGGAGCTCATTGTCCGGTAGGCGCGACGAACATTTCGAATATCGTGCAGTATTTATCAAGTTTCACAGCTTCTCGCTCTAGCACCCGTCAATAATTCGCAATTTCAGTCGTGGAGATAGATTTTCGACCTTAGCGGGTAGAAATGTTCATAAAAGGCCCGACTTTGCTTACGCTAGCCAATTGGCAAATGTGCGGAGAAGCGAATGCCAAAATCATTCTACGTTAAGTTCGAAGTACCGAAGGAACTCGCGGACAAAGCTTACCAGCTCGTCCAGGTAGCGAGAGACTCCGGAAAAGTCAGAAAGGGAACCAATGAGTCAACAAAGGCAGTTGAGCGAGCAGTCGCAAAACTTGTTCTGATAGCGGAAGATGTGGATCCGCCTCAAGTCGTCGCTCACTTACCTATTCTTTGTGAAGAGAGGAAGATCTCCTATCTTTTCGTCCCAAGCAAGCTGGAATTAGGCCGAGCAGCAGGTATAGACGTAGGCTGTGGGGCTGTATCTGTGCTTGAGGGTGGCGAAGCGGCGAAGACGCTAAAGGAATTGGTTGATGCGACCGAGCAACTCCGTAAAGGTGGAGCCAAGACGGAGCAATGAGTGCACCGAAGGAAAGAACAGAAGAAGCGATAACCCCGGCTGAAGTCACACAAATTATTGGAAGGACCGGAGTTACGGGTGAAGTGATTCAAGTACGCGTGAGGATTCTCGAAGGGCGCGATAAAGGGCGCGTAATTACACGCAACATTAAGGGCCCGATTCGCGCTGGAGATGTTCTCATGCTACGCGAGACCGAACGAGAAGCTAAGAAGATCAGGTAGGAGCGTCGGTTGCCAAGGACCTACACCTGTTCTTTTTGCGGGAAAGAATTTCCGCAGGCGACAGGGATAATGTTCGTAAAAAACGACGGTTCAATACTTTACTTTTGCACCACAAAGTGCAGAAAGAGCTTGATGGTCTATGGTAGAGATCCGCGTAAGCTCAAATGGACAGTGTATTACGGTAAGAAAGAACGAGGAAAGTAGGAACCATTGTCGGTTTCCGAGCGAACCTTCGTCTTCCTAAAGCCTGAAAGCGTTATGCGGGGATTAATCGGCGAGATAGTCTCTCGGTTCGAAAGAAAGGGATTACTTCTCATAGGCGCGAAACTAATTCAGTTGACGACCGCGCAGGCACAGATGCTATATCAGGTGCACACGGGAAAGTCGTTCTTTCAGGAACTTGTATCCCATGTAACGTCGGCCCCGGTTTTCGTGATGGTGTGGCAGGGACCAAACGCCGTGACAATTGCTAGAAACTTAATTGGAGCGACAAATCCGGCTAACGCCACTCCAGGCACAGTTCGTGGTGATTTCGCGTTGAATGTAACGCCTAACGCCATTCATGGTTCCGATTCTACGGAAAATGCGAAACGAGAACTTTCAATTTTCTTCACTGAAAAGGAACTTGTGAGTTACAGCAAGCCTACGGAACAGCAGTACCAGCTGAAATAGGCTAGAATCCCCACACGGGATTTTCACGTCTCTTTATTTCTATCAGCTCTTTAATCGACTCACGGTCGCTCTCCGTTAATTCACCGGGGAACTTGGTCATCATGACCTTAAGATGACGTTCCGGGACGTCTGCATAAAGGATGTCCCCTTCGTCAATATTCCTGCCTACGACTCCGTCTTCAATCGAAACGGCGACTTGCATTCCGACCTTAGCTTCTGGAACGTCTGCGCCTTTATCCTGAATCTTCTGTACATCTCCCATTCGTTTTCCTGACTTCGTTATGAGTGGAGACTTGGCTTTCATTCGTCCTGAGAGAATTTCAACGCCAACGATGGCGGGGTTGCTTCTTCTAAAAACGAAACCTTGCATGATTCGGGCCTTACATGGGCGCACCAACAAATCCAATTCGGCTTTGACGCCTGAGGTGCGTTGTTCATCACTCCACCGCAAGTAGTCCTCAAGTAAATGGTAGATCACGTCAGACTTGAAGATCGGTATGCCTTGAGTCGTCGCCTCTTCTTCAGCGTCCGGTAGAACTCTCACGTTGAATGCGAGGATAACCGCCAGCAATCTATCCTCATGCCGAAATGCCTCCACCTCTACGATATCGCGTTTCGAAACATCGCCAATGTCAGCCAATCGAATCTGAATTCCATGGCGTGATAATGATTCGGTGACGGCCTCGAGTGAACCCAGCGTGTCAGTCTTCAACACGACTCCAGATGTCTCGGTCTTAACGCGAAGTTTTTCTACTTCCGCTTCGATCATGCGAACGTATTCTTGGGTATGCTTGCCTTTAGGCACCGCATAGAGCGGTGATCCGGCTAATGCGTTCTCTAATTTTGGAGCAGCCAACTTAACTCCAGAAGCAGCAGTGACGCGTTTAACGCTCATAAATCGATCATGTGGATCTCGAATTTCATCTAGCGGCTTTGGAACAAGAATTGCGCGAACTTCAGTCACGATCGGAGCATCCCGCCCGCCTAACACCACTGTGTCGTCCACTTTCAATGCGCCGTCGAATATGATCGCGTTGATGGTTGTTCCAAGTCCCGGCTCGTCTTTGACCTCAAGAACAGTTCCTCTCGCTGGCCCTGACGTGATCTCGAGTTCGTTGAAGAGATAGGCCTGTGTCAATCCCGTCAGCGTTGCCAGCAATTCTGGAATTCCCTCCCCGGTTTTCGCGCTGAGAGGCACGATAGCAGCGGTTCCCTTGAAGTCTGAAATCCTATCGAATCTCTCCGCTCTGAATCCGAGTCGAGACATCGTTCCTAAAATGGTGTAAACGCGATTATCTAATTCTGTTTGAATCTCAGGGAACTGTGATTTGAATGATTCACTGAAAGTTAGATTTGGTTGAGATTTCCATCCGCGAATAGAGTCGATTTTGTTCGCCGCAATTACGAATGGCGTCTTTCTGCTTTTCAGAATGTTAATTGACTCGACAGTTTGTGGCTCTACTCCCTTTGTGACGTCAATCACAAGGATCGCGATATCTGCTGCAGATCCCCCTCGTCTGCGCAGATTCGAGAAAGTTTCATGACCGGGAGTATCGATTAGGAGAAGGCCCGGCACTTTGAGTTCGACATGGAATTGTTTCAGAAGTGGTCCTGCGATCGCTTCAACGGCCTCGCGTGGTAGAAGACTTGCGCCAATAAGTTGTGTTATTTGACCAGGTTCGCGTTTCGCGACAGTCGTTCCCCGCAGCTTATCTAGTAGAGTGGTCTTGCCGTGGTCGACGTGACCCAGTACTACTACGATAGGTTGACGGAGAGTCAATGTACTCACGTAACATTTGTAACGGAAGTGCTACAGTTAGCGACCCAACATTTTAACGGTTCTATCACAATTTCAGAAAATAAGTGGGATTAGTTTCCATCGTGTCTTTTGCGCATATTCCTGATATTCTCGATCCTTCCGTAAAACGCGCTCTTCGGCTTGCAGTCTTAACCTCGTAAAGGATACAGCAAGTGCAAAGACAATCAGATTGTAACATGAGAAATTGTTGATTACGAATCCCGTTTCGGCAAGTACATATCCAAAGTACATGGGATGTCGAATAATGCGATAGAAACCCATCGATTTGACGCCTCTGTTTTCGGGCGCTATGCCGAAACTCCTATTCAACGACAGAAATGCGCCTAGTACAAAAAATCCGCCCACCACTTCGAAGAACATTCCCATAGCAGAACCGGCATATCCGGCAATGGGTCTAAACAGCAACGCGGCTCCCAGCCCCACGAGTGCGTAGACGTATTCGATAGGCCTGGATGAAAGAACGACCGCATTCTTCCTGATTAGAAGTAAAATGAGAGCTGCTATTTGGTAGATGAAGAAAAAAAGCGTTTGTGGTTGTTGATACGTACTGAAGAAGTGAATGTACGTATAAATGAAGTATAACGCTAGAACAACGAAGCATGTATCCGTGAGGAGAGCCATCGGTCGTCCTTGCATCGTTTCCACCTCGTTTCAGGTTGAAGTTTCTACGGTTGCAACGTTCGTAATAATCACCATCCAGCGAACCGAGTAATTTTTTCATCAGAAACTTTTCCTTGTTCCACTTCGGAAAACGTCGCTTCTAGAATTTGCAGCCCTTGCTCGGCATCCTCTTCAGATAATATGAGTGGCGGAGTAATTTCTACGACGTTTGAGTTTTGCCCGACGTAACCTAAAATTAGTCCGGTTTCCCAAGCACGATAACAAACTTTAGCGGTCTCCCGTGCAGCCGGTTCCTTTGTCTTCGTATTTTTCACTAGTTCGAGTCCGAGGATGAGGCCTTGGCCACGAACATCGCCAATCAAGGTATGTGTTTGCGCGATTTCATTAAGACGCTTTTTCATGTAGTTCCCAATTTTCACAGCTCTCTCACATAGTCGTTCCTTCTCGACTACTTCTATGGTGGCGAGGGCCGCAGCGCAGCAAATTGGGTTGCCTGCAGTTGTGAATAAGTGAGTTGCGGGTGCTATGTCAAGCATCTCCATCTTTGCAATAACGGCGCTAAGAGGGAATCCCGACGCGATAGATTTTCCAACCGTCATGATGTCTGGAGCCGCTTCTGTGTGTTGGATCGCAAACATTCGTCCTGTTCTTCCGAAACCAACTTTGATCTCGTCATCGACTAGAAGGATACCGTAGCTATCGCAGATTCGTCTGATCCTGCCAACCCATTCCTTAGGAGGAACAACGTCTCCACCATCACTCTGAATTGGTTCAATTATGATTGCGGCTACGTCATTCGGATTTACCGATTTGAATATTGTATCAACAATAGTATCGACGCATCGGATGTTGCAGGACGGATAATTCAGTCCTAGATGGCAGCGATAACAATAGGCGTACGGTGTTTGGGTGACGTTGCCTACGTTCGGAAAATTGAGGTCTGACTTGCGTCCTGATAGGGCCATTGATCCGGTAGTCATGCCATGCATCGCTCCTAGGAATGATACTACGTTCCCCCTGCCCGTGTAAATGGGTAATAGTTTGAATACGCAGTCGTTGGCGTCCGAGCCAGAGAGACCAAACACTACCTTCCTATCATTTTTTCCCGGAGTGATTTTGATTAATTTCTCCGCCAAGGCTGTGGATGTTTCATTCGGAAAGGATGTCGTAGAAACATGCGTTGCACGCTTCACCTGCTCCGTAACAGCTTCGACGATTCTTGGATGGCAGTATCCCGTGTTAGCTACAGCCCACCCTGCCAGAAAATCAAGGTACTCTTTCCCATTGACATCCCATAGTCTCACTCCCTGGGCCCGATCTACTACCATTGGATAGAATCTGATTTTCATTACGGAACCTAGCGAGGCAGCGTCACGTTCGATAATGTCATCAACCATCGATTTCAGGGGGCTAACCCTCTCACATTAGGACGAGGTAAGTCATTATAAAGATCGAAGTGAAACATCTTGGCGGATCGCTGGAAATGAAGTTACTGGGATTTGACCTTCCTATTGGACCGTCGGGCCATGCAAAGTGTCCAATTTGTCGAATGAAAGAGTACGACACTATAGCGCGCCTGAAACAGCATTTGCTATGGAGACATAGTAAGGTC
>Ga0074045_10002068_pt1 | contig 18884 bp, 18 predicted proteins | sample BogForMeECP23OM2_FD_94442 | JGI IMG/M metagenome (GOLD analysis project Ga0074045, IMG submission 94442) | Bog forest soil microbial communities from Calvert Island, British Columbia, Canada - Bog Forest MetaG ECP23OM2 | ecosystem: Environmental > Terrestrial > Soil > Wetlands ...
GCTTGATTTGACCCTCTTATTCACCCGTGAATCGTGACTTTTCAACGCGTTGCACTCGAGTTTGCGAAAAAATCTTTCCGCGCAAATTTTTTTTCGGCCCAACCCCGGGCAAGCGGCCGCGTCCGTCCAAGACGGCGTCGATTCGATTGCGCTTCGTCTGCGGCTCGCATGAAGGGGATCATATGGCACATTCTGTTTTTCCGCAACAAAAAGTCGCGCCGTCCCCGTTCACGCGAGAGTGCCCGCGCCGGTCTCCTCATCCGTTAGGCGCTGCGGCTCCTCCGGCGGGTCGACGTCGACGGCTGGCAGCCTGGGTCCCTGCCAGTCGGCGTCGTCATGGCCGCTGAAATCGGCGTCCATCGCCAAACAGACGCCGCGTCCGTCGGTTGGAGAAGGCCGGTGGATGCCGGCCTTACGCGGCGCTCTCGCCCGTCTCGTCCTTCCCCGAGTATCCAATCGGGTCAGTTCCCTTTAGCGCCTGAGCCGGGATCAGGCCGATCGCCAGCGCGGAGGCGACCGCATGCGTGACGTTCTCGCAAGAAAGCTTGCGTCTTGCCGTTTCGATGTAGGTTCTCACGCTCGCGTAAGAGATGTTCATGATATCTGCGGTCTCCGCGCTCGTCTTTCCTCGCGCCGCCCACATCAAGGCTTCGTGCTCTCTTTTCGACAGTTCGACATGCTTTGAGGCGAGCTTCGCGTTTATGGACGCCGCAACGTCGACAAGGCACGCCATAACCTTTAGCTTCGCCAAATGACGTGTCTTGAACGCTTCCCATTCGGCGTCCGGGAGGTTGCTGCTGAAGGACACCAGCGCAAACCCGCCCGGCCTGCCGCGGACGGGAACGGTGACGCCGTTCGGGCCCACGCCATGTTCGAGTGCGTCGGCGAAAAATGCGGCCACCTGCCGAGACCAATCCCGATACGGACGCCAGTCGAAAGGCGACGTTGCCTTGAGCCCAACGATCGCAACCGGATCAATCTGATGGTAACGACGCGTGAAGTAGCGAAGCTGCCAGACCTTCGAAAATGTCACCAGAGCGGCCAGAAGCGCGAGGTCGTCGCTTCTGTTTGTCTCGAACCGCAAGCAGGCTATATGCTGGAGTCCGAGCATGGGCGTAATATCATGCAGGAGCCCGGTGAGGTTTTGTGGACTCTCGCCGAGGATCGCTTCGGCCAACGCCAGAGAAGCCGAATCGAATCTGCTTGATCGCTCATCGAGCAGATCAGTAAGGGCTATCGCCTCTGACACCGTAGACTCCCAGCGTTACCTCATCTTTGGCGTGATTCACCAGCCAGGCCGCGGTCGGGTCGATCGTTCCCGTGACTTCGATGCACAGTTCGAGGAGGTCGACGCATACCGAAAGGAGCTTTTCAACCCGCGCTTGCGGCTCGGTCGGAGGAAGCTTTGGCAGCATCGGCAAGCTCTCAGTTCTCGCTTGGTCGGATTTTTTTTCCCTTTTTGCCATTGGTGTGCCCCACCTGTTTATGTCCCACATTTGTCGTCTTGTTGCCAATGATAACTTTGCACAAGATGCGAATTGACTGAGAACAGACAGAGAACTTGCGCAACTCAGTCGTTGCGAATTGACGGGCGACGAAACGACGGCGCGGCGTTCCGTCAGTTTCGCCGCCCAATGTTTCAATACCCTTGGCCGTTCCTCACGAACTCTAGCCTTCGGCCAAGATGTTTTTCTCCGCAAAGGGATACCCATTGGGTAGCGTCCGGCGCGAATACTGACTCGCCCACGCCGACGGCCTCCCTGACCGTCTTTAGAGGGCGATAACCGGCGCTAAAGAGCGCAGCATAACTCATGACGGTCCCAATCCGCTGCGGCGTTCCGATGATTTTCGGGCTGCAACCTGTAGCCCTAAGGATGCGCAACATTCGCGCGTCGAACACGGAGACGATTTGGGTCAGTCCGGCCAAAATTGCGACCTCGGCGATTCCGAGGACCAGCTCACACAGGGCAAAGTTCAGGCCGCTCCTGGTTCGCTCAGGCTGACCGCTGCGGGTCGCGACGCAAATTCGCGAACTCTCCCAGATCGTCGAGCACGCAACCTCCTCGCCCTCGTCAAGCAGTTGCGGAAAGACGTCTCGAAGCATGTTCGGCCCCGTTGTCGGCAAAAGCCGAAGCGATCCCCAATATTCACCGCTGTCAGGATCGACTGAAACGAGATATAGCGGGTTGAGATCGTCGAAACGGTCGCGCTCACGGCCGTCCTTGACGATGACTTCCCAGCCCAGACGATCCTGGAAGGTCTCCGCTCTGCTGCGAAACATCGCGTCGATTTCGCGGGGAAAAAGCGTGAATACGCGGCTTAAGGGAATGGTAGGCAACGTTTTGTCGTGAAAATCAGAATTATGGTTAATTCACCGACTTGGGCTGCGGCATCTTTAATCAGCCCTAAATTGCGAATCACTCCGAGGCCCGGCGCGGGTTCGCCTTGCCCCGTTAACCGTAATCCAGCTTAGCGGAACATCATCTTGACATATTAATGAATTTACGAAATAAATAGAACATAACAAGAACACACTTCCCTATTCGTCGGCGCAGCCGTTTCGGCACCTGCTGCCTGCGACGATCAAGGGAACTATAGGCGTCGTCTCACAGGAGAAGAACGAATGTCGTACCAGGAAATCCTGTCCATGCTTCAGGAAACGCACAGTCACGTTGAAAAAGAATTAGAAGGTTATCGGAGCAAAGTCAGTCTGGCTACGGCCGAACTCGACGCTATAGAAGCCACAATTCATCTTCTTTCGGTGAAGTCCGAGACGCTGCGAACGACACCCTCTGGCCGCGCCCGTTTGTCTCAACTTGTCGCTCTGCTCGCCCGTTATCTCCGGGGCGATCCAGAGCGCGGCAGTGTCGCAACCAAGGTCAATTCCGACGCGCTCCCTGAAAAGCCTTAAAACCGAATCGGAAACGGCACCCGATCGGAGAGCAGGTTCGTGCTTCCGAATCGCCACTCGGCGCCGTTGCACGGGTCGCCGGTGCGGCACCGTCTGATCACGCCCGAACTGTCGGTTGACACGGCGCCCGGGCCTTCTAGTCTGCCCGGCTTTCAGCCGCCGGCGCCGCCGCCCCACGGAACACGAAATTATGTCTTTGCAGTCCCTGCGAGAGGCCGCCGAGGTCTCCAAGGCGTGGCCGTTCGAGGAGGCGCGCAAGCTGATCGCGCGGCTTGAGCGCTCGAAGAAGAGCGAGGTGATCTTCGAGACCGGCTACGGCCCCTCCGGCCTGCCGCATATCGGAACCTTCGGCGAGGTGGCGCGCACGACTATGGTGCGGCACGCCTTCCGCGCGCTGACCGGAGACACGGTCAGGACGCGGCTGATCGCCTTCTCCGACGACATGGATGGCTTGCGAAAAGCCCCCGACAACATCCCGAACCGCGAGATGGTGTCTCGGCACCTCGGCAAGCCGCTGACCCAGGTGCCGGACCCGTTCGGCGAGTACGCGAGCTTCGCCGCGCACAACAACGCGCGCCTGCGCAGCTTTCTCGACCAGTTCGGCTTCGACTACGAGTTCATGTCGTCGACCGAGGCCTATACGTCCGGTCGGTTCGACGCGGCGCTCATCAGGACGCTGGAGAAGTTCGACCAGATCCAGGCGATCATGCTGCCCTCGCTGAGGGAGGAGCGGGCGGCCACCTATTCGCCGTTCCTGCCGATCCACCCGCTGACCGGGATTGTCATGCAGGCGCCCGTCCTCGGCCACGACGCCAAGGCGGGGACGATCCGCTGGCGCGACCCGGACACGAACGAAGAGTTCGAAACGCCGGTCACCGGCGGGCGCTGCAAACTTCAGTGGAAGCCGGACTGGGCCATGCGCTGGTACGCGCTCGGGGTCGATTACGAGATGGCCGGCAAGGACCTGATCGACTCGATCAAGCTGTCGTCGCGGATTGCCCGCACGCTCGGCGCGGAGCCGCCGGCCGGATTCAACTACGAACTGTTCCTTGACGAGAACGGGCAGAAGATCTCCAAGTCCAAGGGCAACGGGCTGACGATCGAGGAATGGCTGACCTACGCCAGCCCCGAAAGCCTGTCGCTGTTCATGTTCCAGAAGCCGATGGCGGCGAAGCGCCTCTATTTCGACGCCATCCCGAGGACCGTCGACGACTATCTCGGGTTCCTCGAGACCTATCCCGATCAGCCGTGGAAGGAACGGCTCGGCAACCCCGCCTGGCACATCCATTCGGGCGAGCCGCCCGCGCCCGAGACGCTCGAGCATGGCGACGGGCCGCAGACGGTGTCGTTCGCGATGCTGCTCAATCTCGCGGCGGTCGCCAACAGCGACAACCCAGCCGTGCTTTGGGGTTTCCTGCAGCGCTATGCGCCCTCGGCCTCGCCGGAGAACCACCCGCGCCTCGACAGTCTGGTCCGCTACGCGGTCGCCTACTTCCGCGATTTCGTCGCGCCGAAGAAGCGCTACCGGCTCGCCGACGCGGTCGAGCGCGAGGCGCTTTTGGCGGTGTCGGGGAAGCTCGGAGCGATGCCGGCGAAGGCAAGCGCCGAGGAAATCCAGCACGCGCTCTACGACATCGCTCGGCCGATCCCGCGCTACCAGGACCTCAAGGCGAAGGGCGCGACGGAGGCGCGGCCCGGCGTCTCGAACGACTTCTTCAACATGGTCTACGCCGTGCTGCTCGGCGAGGAGCGCGGCCCGCGCCTCGGGTCGTTCATCGCCCTCTATGGCCTCGCCGAAACCCGCGCCCTCATCGACCGCGCGCTCGCGGGGGACCTCGTCAAGGCGGCCTGAGGCGCGGTTATCCTTTCGCTTGCGGAACGGCACCGTTCGGCCGCCGTTCAGCAGGCGCTCGACTGTCGTTCAGCGCGCGTTCGGCGCCCGTAACTCGGCCCTTATTCGACCGTGAATCAGGCGTTTTCAACGGGTTGGAACCGAGTTTGGGAATAAATCTCGCGCGGTCGCCCTCCGGGTGGCCAGCCCGTTTTCGGCCGCCCATGCGGCGCCGGCCGTCGGAACGCGTCTCATCCGGTCGCATCATCGGCTGAGCCTACCAGGATTTCTGAATTCCCGCAATCTTCTGCCGAGAGATTTGCCCCCGTCGCGGGACGCACGGGATAAACGGCTCGCCGCCGGAACGGGAGCGAGCGGTCAAAGTCCAACGCTTGGCGCCCGACTGGAATGGCAGGAGTGCGCAAATACGGGTCGTTGATCATACATGCCCTTCCCGGTCGGTCCCGGTACCGGGCGCAAGCGCCGGGAGCGGACGTTCGTGACGACGTGTCGGGCAGCTCAAATCGGCCAAGAAACCGCGATCTCGCCGCTTGCCAGGGCCGGCGTTGTTCGGCTCGAACGCTCTCGATAGGCTGAAGCAGCCGAACTCGGCTTGGTCAGATGCGCGGGCTTTGCGCCACTCCGTGCTGCATTGTTTTCCGAATCCGACTAAGACGGTGCAATCGTACCAACGGTCTTGATGCGGGGCGCATGCGCGCGCCCTCCAAATAACCGCTATTTCAGTGGGGACCATGCGAATATTCGGCGACGTGGGCCCGGGGTCAAAGACATTTCCCAAGGGTCCTCGATATTTGCCCGCGGAAGAGACGGTGGCGCGAATATCGCCGATCAAGTCCAGCTTTGGCATCACGCGCGTCGCCAATCTTACTGGCCTCGATCGAACGGGGATCCCTGTCGTGATGGTGTGCCGGCCAAACGCGCGGTCAACCGCAGTATTTCATGGGAAGGGAATCGACCTGGCGGCGGCCAAAGCCTCCGGACTGATGGAAGCAATCGAGACGTGGCACGCCGAACACATTCAACTGCCGATCCGTTTTGCAAGCTACGCTGAACTGGGCAAAGACGTGAAGACCGCCGAGGTCGAACTCTTGCCGCGCATTCCCGATCGCCGCTTCGAAGCTGATGCGCCCATGCTGTGGGTGGAAGGGCGGAACTTGGTTGACGGCGAATCCGTTTGGGTCCCCTTCGAGATGGTTCACGCCCATTTCACCATCGACGGACCTCCGGTGAGCGGCGGTTTCTCCGCGAGCACCAACGGACTCGCGTCCGGCAACCATATTCTTGAGGCGACGAGCCATGCGTTGTGCGAGTTAATCGAGCGCGACGCGACCGCGCTTTGGCGACAAAGTCCCGCGACCGAGCAGGACCGAAGGCGTGTTGATCTTGCGACTGTCGACGATTTGGAGTGCCTTGCGGTGCTGGACCTCTTCGCCCGGGCGCAAATCGACGTGGCTGTATGGGACGTCACGACCGATGTCGGCGTGCCTGCATTCCAGTGCTTCGCGGCGGACCGCGCGGGGGAGATCGGCCATGTCGGCGTGGGAGCCGGATGCCATCCGACTCGAAGAATCGCGCTGCTGCGCGCGACGACCGAGGCGGCCCAGGTTCGCACCACCTATATCGTGGGTTCGCGCGAGGATATCCGGCGCTCCGACTATCATTCGGCGACCCTCGCCGCCAAGACCGAGGGGGCGCGCGCCATGATGCGGCCCGTCGAGCGGCCGCGCGCCTTCGGGTCGGTTGGAAACTTCGAGTTCGAATCGTTCGAAGCGCAGGTCGCCTGGATTGTCGAACGGTTGGGATCGGCAGGAATTCGACAAGCCATCGCGGTCGACCTGACGCGGAGCGAGTTCGGCGTTCCGGTGGTTCGCATCGTCGCGCCCGGGCTCGAGGGGTTCGATCACTTCCCTGCGTCCTACGCACCTGGCCCGCGCGCCCGGGCCCTGCGAGAGCGCCGCGCATGAAGATCATCGTTTTCGTCGGCCCGACGCTGCCTGCCGAGGACATCGCCGCATGCGGGGATATCGCCTGGCTGCCGCCCGTCGCCCAGGGTGACGTTTATCGCGCCGCGCAGAGGCGACCGCGGGCGATCGGAATCATCGACGGATATTTTTCCGGCGCCCCATCGGTCTGGCACAAGGAAATCTTGTGGGCGATTTCGCAAGACATTCCGGTCTTCGGCAGCGCGAGCATGGGCGCGCTGCGCGCCGCTGAATTGCACACTTTCGGCATGCGCGGAATCGGCCGCATCTTCGAGGCCTTCCGCGATGGCGAGCTCGAAGACGACGATGAGGTGGCCGTCGTCCATGGGCCGGCCGAACTCGGCCACGTTCAGGCCTCCGAGGCGATGGTCAATATTCGTGCGACGCTGGCTCGCGCCGCGAAAGAGGGGGTTCTGAGCAAGAGTTCGCGCGACGCATTGGAGGCCTTCGGCAAGTCGATGTTCTTCCCGCAGCGTTGTTGGGACGCGCTGCTCGAGGGCGCAGCGACGCTCGGCGTCGCCGAACCGGAGCGGGCGGCGTTGAGCGCCTGGTTGCCAGGCGGGCGGGTCGACCAGAAGCGCGCGGACGCTCTCGAGTTGCTGGCGGCGATGAGGGAGGCGCCGCACGAATCGAACGGGACGCCCCCGAAATTCAATTTTGAATGGACCCATTTCTGGGACGAATTCATGCGTCGTTTCGAGGCCGGCCATGAGAATCCCGGCGCCTCCACGAGACAGCCTGTCGTGGAGGAGCTGAGGCTCGAGGGTCCCGAGGCCTATGCGCGCGTCGAGGCCATGGCCCTGTTGCGCAGGGTCGCCGTGACCGGCGCCGCCCCGATGGCGCTCCCGCCAGCGGCCAAGAGTTTGCGGGCGACCCTGACGGACATCCGCACCAGGCTCGGCCTGTTCACGCGCGCCGACCTCGATTGCTGGATGGCGCGCAACGACCTCGACGCGGTTTCGATGGAGCGGCTGGTCGCAGACGAGGCTGGCCTCGCGGTTCTGCGCGATCTGTCGAGCGGCGCGCTCGAGCCTTTCCTCATCGACGAGTTGCGGCTGACCGGCGCCTTTGAGCGGCTCGCCGAGCGGGCGCGCGAGAAAAGCGACGTGCTCGCCGCCAGGTTCGCCGGATCGGCGGGGGCGCCCTCGGGTTCGCAAGCCCTGGCGCTGCGGCTGTGGTATTTCGAACGTCGTCTTGGACGGCCGCCGCCCGATGATGTCGAAGACTTTGCCCGCCGGCTCGGTTTTGCCGACGCCGCGGACTTCGATGCGGCGTTGCTCCGCGAGCGTCTCTATCTCGACGAGCAGAGGGGCGATAAAACCCCTTGACGCAAGCGGAAATTTGTTCTTACCTAAGGCGATATTTATCCGACAAGCATCTTCGGGACGGCGAAGAATGGCCTGTTGCGAGGGAGGCGTAAGGTTTCGGCTTTATCCGAAGCCGCCCTATGTCCATCCGGAGTGGCCTCCGGAGACGGTCTGCGTTTCCGATCCTCCCGGCGCTGTCGGGCCCGGCCCGTCCGATGACCGGATGCACATCGTCCGCCCGATCGGCAAACGTTTCCCCTACGGCTTGAATCCCGGCCCCCTAGGCACCCCTCATCTTGATCTGCCGCCCTGGAACGGGCCCGTGTTTCGGCCCGTCTTTCCCGACGCCGACGGCCATTTCGATTACCTGCCCGAGGGAACGCTGGAATTCGCAGAAGCGCACGTGTTCGGCGCGGCGCGTTTCGCGCTCGACGTTTGGGAGCGTTATTTCGGCCGGCGGATCGAATGGCATTTCGCGCAGGACTATCGGCGGCTAGAGATCGGCATCCTGCCGGGCCTCAATAACGCCTACGCGGGCTACGGCTTCATGGAAGTGGGCGCGCATCGGTTTCCCGATGGAAGCCATGCGCCATACGCGCTGAATTTTGACGTGGTTGCGCACGAGCTCGGCCATCTCATCCTCTATTCGACAGTCGGCCTCCCCACGGCGGCGACTCAGCAGGGTGAGTATTTCGGATTTCAGGAATCAGGAGCCGATACGACGGCGCTGATCGCGGCGCTGCATTTCGAGTCCCTGTTGGAGCGCCTTCTGGCGGAGACCCGCGGCAACCTCTACACGTACAACGAACTCGACCGTTTCGCCGAGCTTTCGCCGCACGACCAGATCCGGCTCGCCAGCAACGACTCGAAGATGTCGGATTTTGCGGCGGGATGGATCGACGAGCACGCGCTGTCCCAGCCGCTGACCGGCGCGATCTTTGACGTCTTCGTCGATATCTTCCAGGAAATCCTGGTCGAGCATGGATTGGTTCCGAGGGACATCGCGGAATTGACACGCGACGTCCGGAGCCAGCCTCAGAACGCGCAAATCATTCAGGTGGCGTTCGACGCGGCCTTCGCCGATCGATACGAGGACTTCCGCGCCGCGCTGGTTGAAGCGCGCGACGCCATGGGGTTTATGCTCGCCGAGACGTGGAAGCGGCTGTCGGCGGATTATTTCACCTACCTCGCGGTCGCCGAGACGATGATCGAAATTGAAGGCGCCATGAGTGGCGGGCGTTACCGGCGCGCGCTGGTGGAGAGCTTCGCCTGGCGGGAGATCGGCCGAGTCAGCGCCGGCCCGCGGCTCGCGCCGCCTGGTCCGCTCAGTCACTCTCACTCGGCTCGAACGCTCGTGCCGGGAATACAGGATCAATTGCCGAAGATGAGCTATCGCGAGCGCGCGCTGTTGGCTGGGATTGCTCCGTGAGAATGCGCGCCTCCAATTGGAGAGGAGACAACAATGGCACTCTTAACGTCTGAGACGCTATTGACACCGTCGAGCATAAAGTTGTTTGGCCGAGTTGTAAGCGGTCTTACCTATGATAGTAAAACAACCGAGAATTCCGGCCTCGGAGCCAACAAATTTCTTCAGAAGCAGCTAGAGGCGAACGGCGAGAATCCTCCGACACTTGCCAGGATTTATGCGTTTAGCTTCGAGGGTGCATATTATGAACTGCCCAGACCGCCCATCTTTCTTGTTCATGGGAACGGGACGCCAGTAGGCAATTGGATCAACCCGTCCACGATCGCTGAAGCTGGCGTCGCGGCGAGGGACTGGGATTTCTCGGGCAATTATGATCCTCATCATCCCCCACGGCCGGCCGCTCGTTCTGCCGATGCTGGTGAACCCACCCCTCCTCATCCTCGTCCTGATTCTAAGACCGACATTTATTACTGGGAATACGAAAAGGGCGACTTCTCATTGCGTTTCGACCTGGAGGCGGGACCGTTCGAGCAAATCCTGCTTCAGATGGCGCTGCGTGGCGGCGGCGGGGTGAGCGGCGCCGGTGTGAGCGGGGCGGGAGTCAGCGGCGCCGGCGTGAGCGGGGCGGGAGTCAGCGGCGCCGGCGTGAGCGGCGCGGGCGTCAGCGGGGCGGGAGTCAGCGGGGCCGGCGTGCGGCGCTGAACCGGCGACTCGCAGCCCGACCGATGGACAGATCACCTCCGATCGTCCGGCGCGGAGCGTTTTCGCGACGTCCGGGGTTTCGGTTTGCCCGGCAGAGGCCAGATCATCTGCTCCTTGTCCGGATCCTGGCCTGTGACCGCGAACCCGAGCCTCACGTAAAGACGCTTGGCGGGGTTGCCGTGCATCACGTCGAGCGTAACCGGCCGGCCGGTCTCGACGCCGCGCTTGAGCTCGGCGCCGATCAACGCCGAACCGATTCCGCGTCCGCGAAAGCCATCGATCAGGTGGAGCTGACGCAAATACAGTCGGTCGGTAAAGTCGACGACCTGGATGAAGCCGACAACCCGCCCCTCCACGCAGATGATTCGCGTCTGCTCCTGTCGATATCCCTGATAAAAGAGGGCGGTGAAGCGGTCCTCGTCCCATCGGCCGATCTTTGTGAGATGCTTTTTCGCCCCTTCGAGATAGAGGGCGAGCGCAAGGGGATAGTCACCCGGTTCGGCCGGCCGCAGGCAAAGATCGGTTTCCCTCCGCTCGCTCATGGCCGTCGCCGCGGCGCAAGCCCGGTCGGATTTCCCCCCGAATCGTTCCAATACCGTGTCCCCCGAGGAAGATCATTTTGCTATGCAGCGTGAGTAGTATAATATCATTCCGCAATTGGTCCAACTGTCGGCGGAACAGATGGAAGCGGTGGGGCCCAGAGTCACGCAGGAACGACCCGCGCAATTGACCAGGCTCGCGGCGATCATGTTCGCCGACATGGTGAGCTATACCAAACATATCGAACGGGACGAGGCGGCGAACGCAAGTAACGCCGCGCGATCGATCGAGCTTTTCAAGGCGCTGATTGGCGACTATGGGGGCCGTGTCGCCAGTATTGCCGGAGACGGAATCCTCGCTTTGTTCGACAGCGCTGACCGGGCGCTGCGCTTCGCCATCCAGATTCAGTCGGAGTTTCGCGACCAGTCGGTCTGGGAAGACGGCGACCCGATTCAGTTCCGTATCGGTGTCAATCTCGGCGAAGTGACCCCCGACGCAACGAACTTTCATGTCCATTGCGTCAATGTGGCTGCGCGGGTCCAAGCCCTCGCCGAGCCCAACTCGATTTTCGTCACCGCGGCGGTCCGCCACGCGGTGCGGGACATGCCCGGGATCACGTTACGCTCGCTGGGCCAGCCAAGTCTGAAGAATATTTCAGAGCCGATCGAAGTCTTCGTCGTCGAGAAATCGAGCGGTCCGTCGGCGCACCCGCCGCCGCGCCCCATTCCAAGGGCAGAGGCTGCACGAAATCCCGCGATCGCCGTACTTGCGCTTTCCAATCTGTCGGGCGACCCGCGCAATGACCATCTTTGCGAGGGCATTGCGGAGGATATCATCGCCAACCTGACCCGATTTCGCAATCTGATCGTCATTGCACGACATTCGGCCTTTCTGTTCAGTCTACGAACCCACCCGTTGGAGGAGGTCCAGCGGAGGCTGGGCGTGCGCTATGTCCTCGGCGGCAGCCTGCGTAGGGCCGACAAGCGCCTCCGCATCAACGTCGAGCTGACCGACGTGGTCTCCGAAGCCGTGCTCTGGTCTGATCGTTTTAGCCTTGAAGTCGAAGAATTGTTTGACCTCCAGGACGAGATCGCCGGCGCCGTCGCCGCGCGACTCTCGGTCCAGATCGACTTTGCCGAGCGGCGGCAGGAATCGCCATGTCCGCGGGATATGCGCGCATACGGTCTCCTGGTTCGCGGGCAACACCTGATCCTAAGGTTCACCAAGGAGGCAAACGCGCACGCTCGTCGGCTTTTCGATGAGGCAATCGAACTTGCGCCCGAATACAGCCGCGCCTACAGCGCGATTTCACGCACGCACAATCTCGACTGGCGCTATTCGTGGTCCGCGGCCCCCGACGAATCGCTTGAAACCGCAATCGATTTTGCGCGACGCGCCAAACAGCTCGACCCGCTCGACGCTCGCGGCTTTGCCGAACTGGGCTACGCCCAGCTCTATAGCAAGCAGCTCCCGGAGGCGCTCGTCGAATATGCGCACGCCATCGCGCTCAATCCGAACGATAGCGATATCATTGCGGAATACGCCGACGCGCTCGTCTATGCGGACCAGCCGGCGACGTCGGTCGAGCTTTTGGAAAAGGCGATGCGCCTGAACCCCTTCTACCCCGATTGGTATCTTTGGTATCTCGCCGACGCCTACGATGCTTTGGGGCGCTACGAAGACGTCGTCGCGGCCGTTCAGCGCATGCACGATCCGTCCGAGGGGCGGCGACTCCAAAGCATAGCTTATGCTCATCTCGGCATGATGGACGAGGCCAGAGCCGCGGCGCGCGAGGTCATGCGACGCCAACCTGGATTCATGATCAGCGAATGGTGTAAGCGGCCGCCATTCCGCCAGGGTCCGGTCCTCGAACGCTACATCGACGGATTACGTAAAGCTGGCCTGCCAGAATAAGGATGAGCCTCGAGCTGAGTGCGTCTCGCGCCGCCAAGGCGCGATGAAACAGAGTAAGAGCCTCCCGCAAATGATCGTAGGGGAGGGCGATCGAAACATCCGCGGGGAGGAAAGCGAGGATTTGGCCTCGCCTTCTGTCTGTCGAACCCCGCAAGAAAAACCAATGCCTGCTCATCAGCTGTCAGAGTTGACAAACAGCGTGCTCACGTTTCCATAGCTCAGATCGCATTTAACGTAATGTTGCGACCGCGGCATGATGGGGGTTCCCGATGTGATTCCTAGCGATTCGGCAAGATTAACGCTGACATAGTCGTTTATGATAATTTTTGCTGCCGGTAATTCGCCCACTTCCAATATATTGTCGATGGTAAGTTCTCCCTGGACAATCGATTGATAACACGCGTTGGTGGGATATTGCTCGCCCGGAGGAATGGCGCCATCGCGAAACTGCTTCATCTGCACCGACAACAGGGTCGGCTGGTCTCTCAATCCCAAACTGCTTGCAAGGGAGCGAAGGGTGGGATCAACGTCCTGGGAGCCGATGTCCCCCCACGGCCACTGCCCGACAGCAGGGGCTGGCGCCGCGGCGAGATTGAGGCTTTCCTCCACCGTGACAACCGGCAACAGCGTAGCTTTCGACGTGCTGGAGAAGCTTGAGAACTCCAAGGTCGACACGGCTCCGAAAGGGTTCGGCGGGGAGAAGTCGCTGAAGGTCGCCAGAAGCTTGGGGAGGCCGAGAACATCGCGGCCAGAAAAGGCGGACAGGGGGTTGTCGACGACAATGAAGGGACAAAATGTCGCGACTTCCATCGTTGGGATCAGCCACCCCCAGAACTCGACGAACTTCCATACGAATATCCGAACATAACACTCCCTTTGCGAAGTGTATCCCATATCCGGCCACAGCGCGTTTTCCATTCTTGGGTATGATAGGATCTCCAGATCCACGAACGGAAGAAACGGACGGTACTCGAATCCACGATCTTCCAAAGACCCTATGTTTAGAACGCGGTCACAGAGGATGTTCAGGCAGTTGAGGTCGGCGTCCAGGCGAAAGCTGAGGATGGTGACTCCGGGGAAAGTATAGGGCGGAGGAAATTCAACTTCGCCAATCTGGTCTATATACTGCATGGTCGTGGGCCTCCTGAAATATCACTGCCCGATCTATACGTCCGTCGAACTCCAAACTGCGCGGGGCTAGGGGTCAGAATCCCCGGGCCGCGGCGGACCCGGGCGCAGGCGAGGCCCACACCCGCCCGACCGGATCGCGCACGGCCTCCCCCGCATATAAATCCTCGCGTCTCGAGCCTTCCATGCCCAACACGAAGTCCGCTCCGTACACGCGCGCGGGCGTCTGAAAGCCGACTTCGAAGTCTCCGCCCAACACACGACGGGCAATCTCGGTGGCGGAAAGCGCGGTAAAGCTGTATCCGTCGATGGTCTCGAGGCGGGCGCAGGTGCATCGTCTCCAGACGTCCTCCGCCTCGGCGACGACGACATGGCGGGCGGCCATCCTCGCTTCGTCCGACGGTTCCTCCGGCAAGATCTCAGCGCTGAGGCGCTGCAGCGGCTGGAATATCGGCAGCCGAAGCGCCTCTCCGAGGCGAGCGCCGACCGGCGCGAGGATGCGCGTCAAGGTCCCCGTGTCGACATAGACCTCGATGTTGGGAACGCCCGTGGTGTGGTAGCCTGTCAGGACGTCGGGCCAGCTGAACGCCATGCTCCATCGCGCGCCCTCGCCGTAATCAAAGGCTTTTTCCAATCGTCCAACCGGGACGCTCACGAGGCGCCCATTGCGGCGGATCACCACGTCGCTGGATGCAAGACCGAGCGCCGAGCGGGCGGTCCCGCGCGAGAGGAGAGGCGAGCGGGCGATCCCGATCCGCAAAGACTTGGCCTCCGGCGCAAGCCTTGCGACATGAGCGGCTAGGCAATCCGACGCCGTCACAGCCCATCCTGCGCCCGGCACGATCATGACGCCGCGACGGACCGCGTCCTCGTTTCGGCGCCGCGCTTCTAGGAAGGCGGGCAGTTCGCCTCCGATGTCGAGGTAGTGTGCGCCGGCGAGAAGGCACGCTTCGAGCATCGGGCGCGAGGTCTGGGTAAATGGGCCGGCAGCGTGAATGACGACGCGGACGTCTCGAAGCTCCCGTGCGATTTGCGAGGGCGAGTCGAGGCGGATCGCTCGCCACAGAAGCCCCTGAGACTCCGCCTGCCGCCGCACGCGCTCGACGCTGCGGCCCGCCAAGATCGGCTCCAGTCCCGTTTCGAGCGCGCGCCGCGCGATGAGCCGCCCGGTATAGCCGGTCGAGCCGTAGATCATCACGCGACGGCCAATGTCGCCGTCTCCTTCCGGCCGAGACATCCGCCTGTACATGTCGGTCGGCATCGACGGCCTCTCACGTCCGCTGGAAGACCCAATTGGCGAGCCCGCACAGGAAGTCCTTATCCCTCGACTCCGGCAGGCCGCCGAACGTGGCCGCGAATTCATGCAGCGCGGCGCCGGCCAGCCCATGACCGACCTTGCGCGCGTAGTCGAGCGATCCGTAGGCCTCCATGCGCGCCTTGATCCATTCGACGTCTTCCGTCTGGCGCTCCTCGCGCGGTCTTCCCAGGACGATCCTGAGCCTGCTCTGCTCGGTCTGCGTACAATTGCGAAACAAGTGAATCAGCATCAGCGTCCGCTTGCCTTCGAATAAATCGCCGAGCGCCTCTTTCCCGTAACTGAGGTCAGTTTCGAGATTGAGAATATCGTCCTGGATCTGAAAGGCGGCGCCGAGAAAAAAGCCGAACCGGTTGAGCTGCTTGACCTTTGCTCGGCTGCGCGTCCCAATCAACGCGCCGACGCGCAGCGGATAGATCGCCGCCAGCCATGCCGTCTTCTTCAGCACCATGCAGAGATAGTCGCGATCATCCAGCTCCATCACGTTGTCGCGGCGCCAGCCCAACTCCATCGCTTGCCCCTCCGCGGACTCCCAGGCCATTCGTTCGGTGTCGCGAAGAATGTCAAACGTCAGCCCCGAGCCGATGCTGTCGATGTTGTCGAGAAGCGGTCTCAGGCCGAGGAGGAACATGGCGTCGCCCGCATTGATCGCGAGCGGAATTCCGTGAAGCGCATGGAGCGTCGGAGCGCCGCGCCTCATTTCGCTGCCGTCCTGCACGTCGTCATGCACAAGAAAGGCGTTGTGAAGCAGTTCGATCGCCGCGGCCGAGAGCAAGGCGTCGGACAGGGGCGCTCCGAACACTCGCGCTGTCGCAATGCATAGGCTCGAACGCATCATCTTGCCACCCCGCCGAGGATAGTCCCCCGCGAGGCTATAGAGGTAGCGATCCGGATCGCCGGACGGAAGATAGCGTTCCAACGTGTCCCGAACGGCCTGTCCGCACTCCCGGAGAACGTCAGAGACGAGCGCCGCCGATCGAGTCAATGTGTCGCCCCGCCTGCCTGGCTGTCCACGGTCTCATTCCTGCACCCGGACAGTGACCACGCCGCCCGGCTGACGCGTGTCGGCGTCCACCACGACGCCGCTGTAGACGCCGGCCGGTTGTTTGTCCGGGATCTCGACGACCAGGACCGGACGCGTTCTCTCATCTGTGACCAGATGAATGTTGGTGAGGGGCGGGACGTCGCCATCGTCGCTGTGGAGCGGAAGCACCAACGGGACGAAGCGACCCGCCGTCGGCCAGATGTCGGCGGTCACCTGGGCGCGCCGCGAGGACTTGACCTCGATGCTGAGGGTCACGGGAGGCGTGGGTCGGGCCGTCTTGGTTGCCCCCGCGCTCGCCTTCAGGATTGCGTTGAGGATCTCGAACCATTGGACGCCAAGATCCTTGGAAACACGCAGCAGTCGGTCGACTTGCGCCCTGACGTCCTCGTCGAAATCGGCGGCGTTGTAGGATCCGTCGCGGACGCGCTCGGCCGCGAGCCGGCCCTGGTCGATCTGCTCTTCAGCGACGTCGTAGGCGAGCTTGACCGTTGACCTTGTCGGCCCGAGCCGACGGCTTGCCGCTGTTCCCGGCGGGGCCCCGACCCGAGGGGGAACTCTCGCTCGGGCGATGGACGTAGTCGGCCATCATGCGAATGGGCCTCGTCCGCTCCGGGTCCGGGCGCTTCATCCGTTCCTTCTCGACCAATGCAGCCTCCTTCCGTTCCATTGCGAGGGACGCCAGTCTATGGATGATCGAAAGCCACGATGTCCTCGAGCGCCGGGGAACCGGCGATCGCGTGCGCGGCGAGGCGTCCGGACATCACCGCCGATTCGACGCACCCGTGATTGTATCCGCTGTCGGTCCAGTCGCCGGCGATAGTAAGGTTGTCATAGTTATTGTCGAGCGGGGAAATCCGATGCTCGACGCTCCCCGGGAGGCAGAGCGTATAGCGATCGGTTGGGTTCACGTTGGCGGTTCAGTACTGCGTCCTGAAACGAACTTTGCCGAGAGGCGCCGCTTGAGCCGGATCGTCAGCCGGATCTTGCTCGGCGGCGTCCGCAAGCAACTCCCACCGGAATTCGCCCCGGGCGTTCACGGCGTTCGGCCAGAGGTGACGGGCATGGCGCTCCAGAAACGCCACCGCGTTTCTCTGGACTGTGTCCGATCGCTCGGACCGGTACTCGTCGCTCGATATGCCGGTCGCGCGCGGCGAGTCCTCAAGAACACTGCAGAAGTAGGCGATCGTCCGCGGCGGCCAGCGCCAGTCCTCGGCAGGAACGAGGTGCCCCATATCGGACCACGTGTCGAACGGAGTGACGAAGGCGGAAAGGGTCACGGGCGGCGCCTCCCACCCCAGTTGCTGCAGGTCCTCGCGCAACCAGATCTGAAAGGCTTGGGTCGCCACAGTCTTGACGTTTGCGACCATCGCCCGCCAGCGCTTGTCTCTCGCGATAAAATCCTTGCAGACATGGGGGATGCTGCCGACGCCGACGCCGAGCACCACGAAATCGAAGTCGCGCACCACCATCAGCGTTCGGGAGCCGACGTTTCTGCGGTCCCAATGGGATTCGAAGTCCCACGCCTCGGCTTCGATCCGAGCGCCGTCCTCCAGTTGTCCGTAGTCCGGCGCGGACGGCCAGCAGGACGCCCCCTTGACGTCGATCAAGGGCTCATACTCGCTTCCATCGCGAGTCCTGGCTTGAACGCTGAACTCGAGAGCCGTCACGTAAGGCCGCTCGCCGGGCGCCATCTCCTCAGGACGCGAAAGCTCGACATTTTCGAGCCGGTGAAAGTACTCAAATTTGACCCCGCGATTTCGCAGCACCCGGTAGAACGGCGCGAAGATGACGTCCCCCATGCCGGCGCGCATCTTCCAAAAGAGTGCGCCCCGATAGCCGAAGAACATCCGAAAACCGCCGCGCAGCGCTTCGCCCGCCGCAAGCCGGGGGCGACCCGGATCGCCATCCGCGTAAGCGAAGGCGAGGTCATACAGGCCGCGCAGGAAAGCCGAGTCGAGGGTGCGCTCGGAAGCGCCATTCAATCGCAGCCATTCCCGACAATCGTAACGGTTGATGGCGTCGAGTCCGAGAGGGTTCGAGAGCAGCCGAGCGCGGGTCACGCCGACGAGGATCGTCAGGACGAGATCGACAATCTCCCATCGGCGCCGAACGTCATCGTCCGTTGCGACGAACATTTCGATCTGGTCCCTGATGGCGGCCGCGACAGCGTCAAGCATGCGCAGAACGGGGCTCTCGGGAAACGGGATCGACTTCAGCGCAGTTTCAACCAACGCGAGCGCCTCGACAGTCGCGGCTGCGCCGGCCAGGACCCCGTAGCGCAGGAGAGCCGCCATGCGGCTCAGGATCGTGTCAGGCGAACCGTCGCCGGCTTCATCGTCCGGCGCATCGCGGACGCAGGGTTCGCCCTTCCGGGGCGCCCTTATCGTTTCGACGCCGAGCAAGAGCGTTCGCAGGAGCCCAGCGGCCCTGACGAGATAGTTCCTGAGGGTCAGAGGGTTGGGGGTCACCGGGTCGCCGGGCTCGCCGGGGCCCGGGGGGAATTGAGCCGCCCAGTGCGACCATGAGCCGTCGCGGGCCTCCTCGCTGATCCCGATGTGCGGGTCGGGGAAGAAAGCGTCGCGCCAATCCGAGAAGGCGCCCCCCGGCGCGACGGCCTTCAACTCGGCATAGCATTCGCGAACCAGCCGGAAGACGTTTTCGTAGTAGCCGAGCCAGATGTGCAACCCATGTTCTTCGATGCGCCCCGCGGCGCCACGCCCTGACGCGCCCTTTCCGCCGAGACGCCAACCCATCTGGTAAAC
>Ga0074045_10002070_pt1 | contig 18864 bp, 16 predicted proteins | sample BogForMeECP23OM2_FD_94442 | JGI IMG/M metagenome (GOLD analysis project Ga0074045, IMG submission 94442) | Bog forest soil microbial communities from Calvert Island, British Columbia, Canada - Bog Forest MetaG ECP23OM2 | ecosystem: Environmental > Terrestrial > Soil > Wetlands ...
CCTGCCGCGCGCGCCGCGCTGCAGCGAGTGCCCCGTGCGCGAGCTGTGCCGCACACGCGGCGAGCATCTGGTGCCCGCGCGCGCGCCGCAGCGCAGCCAGCCCGTCGCCTGTCTGCTGGATCTGCGCAAGCGTGGCCCGGCCACCGAGGTTCTGCTGGAACGCCGGCCCGCGGACGCTGCCGTGATGCCCGCGATGGTCGAGCTGCCGCCGCTGTCGCTGGAGGCGGTGGAGGGGCTGGAGCCCGCGCTGCGGATCCGCCACGCCATCACGAATACGAACTACTACGTCCAGGTCTTCTCCCCGCGCCGCACCGCGCCCGTCAGCGCCGATAGCCGCGCCAGCACTGGCAGGCGCAGCGGGGCCGCAGTCCACGCGCTGCGCTCCGCCATTCCCGCGGACTCCCGCGACCTGCACTGGACGCGCACCACGCGCCTGGCCAGCCTTCCGCTCACCGGGCTCACGCGCAAGATTCTGCAACGTCTTAAGGTAATGAAGAACACGCGCGTCACGCTTCCCGAATGACGGGCCGAGGGCGGTGGATGGACTCGAAGGCGATCCGCGGAAACCTATCCATGCGGCACTCCAGAGTCGTAGGATGAAGGGTGAACCCTTGATGAAACGGTGCTCCCCACTTCGCTCCGGCCTGGCCCTGACGCTGACACTGCTGGCTGTCGTCGCCGGGCCGTGGCTGCGTGCTTATGGGGCGGAACACATTACGCTGCGCAATGGCTTCGAGTTCGACTGCGCGCGCCGCGAGGTTGCGGGCGACCGGGTGCGGCTCTATCTATTTCCTGCCGCGGGCGCTCTGTTGCCGGCCGCGCGCGACAGTGCTGCTAGCCAGGGCGCGGCCCAGGACGCCAACTACATCGAGGTTGCGGCCAGCTCCGTGCTGCGGGTGGAACAGATTCCCGACCCTTCCGCGCCACCGCCTAATACCGCCGCTCCTCTCTCTCCGCCAGCCGCCGCGCCACTCACTCTGCCTCTCGTCTTGCTGGAACCCGCGCGGACAGTTACTGCTCCTCTCACCTCAGCCGAGATGGGGCAGATGCTGGCGCGGGCCGGTGCGCGGCACAACATCGACGCCGATCTGCTGGCCAGCGTGGTGCAGGCGGAGAGTAACGGCAACGCGCGCGCGGTCTCCCGCGCCGGAGCCGAAGGCCTGATGCAGCTGATGCCGGAGACCGCGTCCCAGCTGGGCGTGCGCAACTCCTTCGCGCCGGAGGAGAACATCGGCGGCGGCACCGCCTATCTCGACGCGATGCTGATGCGCTACCACGACGACATCCCGCTGGCGGTCGCCGCCTACAACGCGGGCCCGGCGGCGGTCGATCGCTACCACGGCATTCCGCCCTACGCCGAGACGCGCGCCTACGTTGCCCGCGTCATCCGCGAGTTCAACCGCCGCAAGCGTTCCGCGCACGCCAGCCTGATGGCGGCCGCGAAGTAGCCCGAATGACGCACTGGAGAGCAGACCGATGAAGAGTCGCAAGGGCATTGTCTGGCTCGCAATTCTCATCGTGCTGGCGCTGGCCGTCTTCTTTAACCGCGGCCGCATCCACTTCGACTGGGCGGTCTTCTGGATGCAGTTGCGCCATGTAAACTGGGTGCATATTGCGGCGGGCATCGCTCTCATCTATGCGACCTTCTGGCTGCGCGCCGCGCGCTGGTCCGTCTTTATCGGCGCCACCAAGAAGGTCTCGCCGCTGGTGCTGGTGGGCCCGCAGTTCGTCGGGTTTACGGCGGTCTCGCTCTTCGGAAGGCTGGCCGACGTCATCCGGCCAGCGCTGGTGGCCAAGCGCATCCAGCTTTCCATCAGCTCGCAGATGGCCGTCTACACCATCGAGCGCATGTTCGACCTGGGCGCCGCGGCCCTGATCTTCTCCGGCGCGCTGTTGTTTGCGCCGCGCGACCTGCCGCACCACGAAATATTCGTGCGCACGGGGATCGTTTCGCTGGCGGGAACGGCGTTGATCGCCGTCTTCGCGGTCGTCATCCGCGTGGCCGGGGGCGCGGTGGCGCGTATCGCCGGAGCGACGCTTGGCTGGCTCTCCAGGCCCATCGGCGAGAGCGTTGCGCAGAAGATTCGCGGCTTCCGCGACGGGCTGGACGCGGTCAGCTCGGCGCAGGACTTTGTGGTTGTCTCGCTGATCTCGCTGGCCATGTGGGCGATGATCGGCTGCGCGTACGTGGAGACGCTGCACGCCTTCGTCGATACGCCGCAACTGGCCACCATCACCTTCTCGCGTACCATGCTGCTGATGGGCGCCAGCATCGGCGGCTCGGCGTTGCAGCTCCCCGTCATCGGCTGGTTCACCCAGATCGCCGTCACCGCGGCTGCGATGCATGAGTTCTATGGAGCGCCGATCGAGGCCGCAACCGCCTGCGGAGCGTTGCTGCTCATCTTCACCTTCCTCTGCATCATTCCCACCGGCCTCGTCTTCGCGCGCCTCAACCACCTCAGCCTGAAGAAGGTCGCGGCCGAGAGCAGCGCCGCAGGATCCGCGGACGACGCCCCTGGCCCAACGATCTCCTTATAACAATTCAGCCAATCGCTTACACTGGAAGACGTTGCAGTTTTCTCCCAAGAGGAACCACCTTGTCCGTCTCGGCCTGCCCGCTCGATCAAGTTCCGCACCGCCGCTACAACCCTCTTCTGCGCCAGTGGATCCTGGTCTCGCCGCAGCGCACCGAGCGGCCGTGGCAGGGAGAGACGAGCAAGCAGGCCGTCAGCGCGGGTCTGGCGTACGATCCGGCGTGCTATCTATGCCCAGGCAACGCGCGCTCCGGCGGCGCGCACAATCCCGCCTACACGGGCGTCTTCGCCTTCGACAACGACTTTCCCGCGCTGCTCAGCGACGCGCAGCCGGACGCGCAGCCCAACGCCTCTCCCCTGCTGGTGGCCCAGCCGGAGCGCGGACGCTGCCGCGTGATCTGCTTCCATCCCAACCACTCGCTGACGCTGGCGCGCATGGATGTGCCTGCCATCGCCGCCGTAGTGGCCGCGTGGGCCGAAGAGACGGCTGCGCTTGGCGAGCTGCCGTACATCAACCACGTGCAGATCTTCGAGAACTGCGGCGCCATGATGGGCTCCAGCAATCCCCATCCGCACTGCCAGATCTGGGCCACGGAGCACGTCCCCGACGAGCCGCTGCGCGAGCTGGCCGCGCAGCAGGAGTATGCGGACGAGTACCACCGCTGCCTGCTCTGCGACTATGTGGCAACCGAGCTGGCGCAGGCCGAGCGCATGGTGGTCGAGAACGACCACTTTGTCGCGGTCGTCCCCTACTGGGCCACATGGCCCTTTGAGACGCTGCTGCTGCCGCGCCGCCACCTGGGCAGCTTCACCGACTTTACCGCCGCCGAACGAACCAGCCTCGCCGCGATTCTGAAGGCCGTGACCACGCGCTACGACAATCTATTTCAGACCAGCTTTCCCTACAGCCTGGGCTTCCACCAGCGGCCCACCGACGGCGAGGCGCACGATTCCATGCACTTCCACGCGCATTTTTACCCGCCGCTGCTGCGCTCGGCCCAGATCCGCAAGTTCATGGTCGGCTTCGAGATGTATGGCAGCCCGCAGCGCGACCTTACGCCGGAGACCGCGGCAGAACGCCTGCGCGCCCTGCCGCAAAAGCACTACCTCGATTGAGTTATTGTCTGTCATGCAGTAAATAGTTCAGAATCTCTGTATCCGGTATTGCATCCCCAACGCGTTGAAGCCTTAGAAAGAGCCCATGCTGACCCACGCTGAAATTGCCGCCCTCCACCTCGCCTCCTACAATGTTCCCGGCGCGCTCTACGCCGCACCCGGCCGCGTCAACCTGATCGGCGAGCACACCGATTACAGCGATGGCTTCGTCTTGCCCGCGGCCATCGACTTCGCCACCGTCGTCGCCATCTCGCCGCGCACGGACGGCCGCATCCTGGCCCACTCGGTGAACTACGAGGAACGCCTCGACAAGAGTGTCCACGAATTTCTGGACGACGACTTCGCATCGCTGCGCGCCGGCCGCAAGGTCCATTGGTCCGACTATCCGGCGGGCGTTATCTGGGCGCTGCGCGAGCACGGCGTCCCGGTCGACAACGGTTTTTCGCTGACGATTGCCGGCAATGTTCCGCTGGAGGCCGGGCTCAGCTCGTCGGCCTCGGTCGAGGTGGCCACTGCGCTCGCCGTCCTCGGCACCACCAGCCTGGACCTGCCGCCCACCAAGATCGCCCTGCTCTGCCAGCGCGCCGAGAACGCCTTCGTCGGAGCAAACTGCGGCATCATGGACCAGTTCGTCAGTTGCTGCGGACAGCAGGACCACGCCGTCATGATCGACTGCCGATGGCTGGAGTATCAGCTCGCTCCCATCCCCCCGACCGTGCGCATCGTCATCTGCAACTCCATGGTGCGGCACACGGTTGCCGGAGGCGAGTACAACACCCGCCGCGCGGAGATTGAAGCCGGCGCCGATATCCTGCGCAAGCACCGGCCCGAGATCATGGCGCTGCGCGACGCCACCGTGGCCGACCTCACCAAGTGGGGCAGCGAGATGCCCGCCAACGTGCTCAAGCGCTGCCGCCACGTCGTCACCGAGAACGCGCGCGTGCTGGCCGCCGCCGATGCCTTCCGCTCCTCCAACCTCACCCACTTCGGCGAGTTGATGCGCCAGGCCCACATCAGCCTGCGCGACGACTTCGAGGCCTCCTGCAAGGAGATCGACATCCTGGTCGCGCTGGCCAACAAACAGCCCGGATGCTTCGGCGCGCGCCTCACCGGCGGAGGCTTCGGAGGCTGTACCGTCAACCTGGTCGCCGCCACCCACGTCGAGGCCTTCACCGAAGCCATGCGCGCCAGCTACCGGGAAGCCACCGGCATCACCCCGGAGATCTACACCAGCCGCGCCTCCGGCGGCGCCCACGCCATTACCCTGTAGACTGCGCACCGGGCGACTATCCTAGTGTGATGGGCGAGATGGAGCAGGAGACGATTGTGGCGGTCTCGACGCCGGCGGGACGCGGCGGGATCGGCGTGGTGCGGCTGTCGGGCCCGCGCGCGCGAGAGATCGTTGCGCCGCTGGTACGCCTGCGCCATCCGCTGGCCGCTGGCCGTGCGCGCTTCGCCGAGCTTCTGGATACGTCCGGTGGTGCGAAGACAACAGCATATCCCTGCGGGATGACAGACAAAAAAACTGGTACAGACGAAGCGGAGCGGGAGACGGAGCCTCGCGTGTTGGACCAGGCGGTGGTGACATTCTTCGCCGCGCCGAATTCGTATACCGGCGAGGATGTGGTGGAGATTGCGGCGCACGGCTCGCCGGTACTGTTGGAGGTTCTGGTGCGGCAGTGCTGCGCGGGTGGCGCGCGGCTGGCCGAGCCGGGCGAGTTCACGCAGCGCGCGTTTCTGGCCGGGCGCATCGACCTGACCCAGGCCGAGGCGGTCAATGATCTGATCGGCTCGGTCACGCTGGAGCAGGCGAGAGTTGCCGCGCGGCAGATGGGCGGTGCATTGGCGAAGACCATCGCGCCGGTGAAGGCAGAGCTGGTGGAGCTGATCGCCGCGATGGAAGCCGGCATCGACTTCGCCGAGGACGACATCGACGTGATGGCGGCGGAGCGCATCGCCGCGCAGATCGCCGAGGTGCGCGCGCCGCTGGTGGCGCTGGAGCGTAGCTTCGCCTACGGCCGCGTGGTGCGCGAGGGCTTCCGGCTGGCAATCGTGGGGCGGCCCAACGCGGGCAAGTCGAGCCTCTTCAACCGGCTGGTGGAACGCGATCGCGCGATTGTGACCGCGGCGCCGGGAACCACGCGCGACACGGTCTCCGAGCGCGTCTCGATGGAGGGCATCCCGGTGGAGCTGATCGACACCGCCGGGCTGCGCGAGGGCACGGACGAGGCGGAGCGGATGGGCGTCGCCCGCACGCGCGAGGCGATGGCCGAGGCCGACGTGGTGCTGCTGGTCGTCGATGCGACGGTTGGCATCTCGCAGGAAGACCGCGCGGTGCTGGAGCGGGGTGCGTCGGGTGGGAGCAGCGTGCTGGTGGCGTGGAGCAAGAGCGATCTGGTGGCGGAGGTTCGAGGTTCCAGGTTCGAGGTTCGAGGGTCGGCTTCTAGTGATTGCGCGGTTCAGACGATCTCAACCTCGGCGCTGACAGGCGACGGGATTGGCGAACTGCGAGCGGCCATTGTGGAATCTGTTGCGGGGGCCGACAGTGGCCTGCGCGAGGCGGCAATGCTGACCAACCTGCGGCAGCATCAGGCGGTGGAACAATCGCTGCGCGGGCTGGCGGCGGCGCAGGCGGCCGTGGATGCGGCGATTCCCCATGAGATGCTGCTGCTGGACCTCTACGAGTCGCTGCGCGGCCTGGACACACTGACCGGAGCGACCGCCAGCGAGGACGTCCTGCGCCTCATCTTCTCCCGCTTCTGCATCGGAAAATGATGCAGTTGCCCCACATCTCAGCTTCGGGATGTGGGGGCAATGCGTCTGTGCGGGTCAGGCGATTACAATGCGGGCGGCGCGTCCGGCCTGACGCTGTCGGGTGCGACGGGATAGGCCTTGCTGCCGTCGTTCAGCTCCAGTCGTAGGTAGTCCCAGACCACGCCGGTGGTGACATCTCCTGCTGGCACCGTGAACGTCATGGAGTTCTCGCCCGCCTTCAGCAGAGCGGCGTCGAACTTCTGGGTGTACTGGTACCAGACGCCCTTATCGGTGTTGTAGCGCAGGGCGTTGGTGGCGACCGGATGGATCGTGCCAACCTCCTGTCCGTTGACGCCGATCTTCAGGCTGCCGGGAGCGCTGGGTGTGTTGCCATTGCCACCGTCGGCCCCGGCCAGGGCCACGCGCAGGACGGCCGAGCCTTGCGATGCCTTGGCCATGTTGAACTTGACGGTCCATGTTGTGGCCCGGCCCCGGCCCCACTCACTCCACATGTCCTCGGTTCCGGCCGGGTTGTTGACCCAGCCGTAGCGCTGGTTCAGGGGGTCCTTGGCGGCGGGGTTCTTCCAGGCATCGGTGGTGGAGTGCGGCACCTCCTCGAAGAACCAGTCCTTGCGGTAGTCGCTCTTGCCGATGGTGTAGGTGATGTCGTTGGGGAAGAGGTCGCCGTAGCGCAGCGGCCAGCCCCAGAGCCAGTAGTTGGCGCCGTCGCCCTTGAAGAACTTGTCGCCGGTGCGATCGGGGTAGCCGATCTCCCAGACCTGCCTGCCGTAGCGGACGGGCTGCCAGTCGAGCTTGCCCAGGTTCAGAGGCTTGCCCGCTTCGACCGTGATGTTGGCCTTGGCGTACTCGCCGAGGACTCCGTCGGCGAAGGCATGAAGCGTGTAGGAGCCGGGGCGGACGTTGGCGATGGTGAAGCTGCCGTCGTCGGAGCCGTCGGTCCAGAACTGGTAGTAGTTGCCATCGTGCGGCCAGGTGACGGTGGAGCCGTTGCCTGCGCGCAGTTGATAGCCGGCTGCAGTACCTTGATAGTCCGCGTGGGCCAGGCCGACGGTCAGATGCGGAAGCGTCTTCTTAGCCGCCTGGGGATCGTCGAGGACGAGCTGTCCGGTGACGGTGGCGCGCCCGTCCTTGTGCGGGTAATCCACGCCCTCGACCCAGGCGTAGGGCCACGCGGCCTTCACCGACTTCGACTTGGCGACCGCGTCCTGCCAGAGGGCGAGGGCGTTGTCGTGCCAGACGGCGGGGACAGCGGGCGTGCCGCTGCCGGAGGTCGCCGCCAGCTTGTCCAGATCGGCCTGCGAGGGGTCCTTGGGATCGGCCAGCGCGTTGAAGTAGACGAAGATCGGCCCGACGACGTGCTTCCAGTCCTGGCCGGTGGGGATGTAGTTGACCGCGCCGCCGGCGTAGTGGCCGCTGGTCCAGTAGTCGAGCACGGTTCCGCTCATGTGGTCGATCAGGTCGAGCTTCTCCGCGCCGCCGCCGATGTACTCATTCGACGGGTTGATGAAATACACGCCGATGTGGTCCCTGGTGCTGGACCATCCCCACGCGGTCAGTTTGTACATGACGGCGTTGTAGCTGTACTTGTGCTCGACGGAGTTCGCATAGACGCCGCTCAGCAGGATCCTCTGTTCCTTGGCGTGGATGACGACGCCCTTGCGCAGGTCCGCATCGGTGGTCATCAGCTGGTTGCGGTCCTGGTCGACGGAGAGCCAGTTGAAGGTTGGGTTCATCGACTCCAGAATGAAGCGGCTTTCGCCCTCGCCCGCCGGCGGATACGAGGCCTTGTGGGTGTACTCGGCGTAGGTGTAGAAGCCGCTGCTGCCGCGCTCCATGGCGTAGCGCGTCTCGATGTCCATGCCGCCGCCGCGAGGGCCGCCGGGACGCGGACCTCCTGGCGCTCCCTGATCTCTCGGTGCGCCTGGCCTTCTGCCGCCGCCGGGACCGCCGGCGTCTGCTGCTGCTGGCGCTGTTGCGGGAAAGCGAGGGTCCTGCGCCGCGGGCACGCCGCCGCCCGGCGGTCCGCCCAGGGGGCTGGGGGCGTTGGGATTGCCGGGATTGACGCCCAGCACGGAGACTTCGGCGCGTTCGCCGCCGTTGGTCGCCGGGTCGATCGTCACCCTTGCGGTGACGGTGCCGGATGGCACCTGTTCCCAGTACTCGCCATGGGTCTGCGTCTCCACACCGTGGTAGACCAAGGACGAGATGTTTCCGTTCCTCTTCAGGATGGTGGCCTTGACGATGCCGTTGTCGAGCGTCCAGCTGTCGCCGTTGTCGGTGAGGGTTACCGGGGCGTTGACGGTAACCTCTTCGACCTTCGGCAGTACATGGGCGGCCGGCTGCTGCGCCGTTGCGCCGTAGAACAGGAAAGCTGCCAGTGCGAGAAACGTGGACACAAAAAAGAGCCTTGCTTTGCTCATGACACTACCTTTCAAAACAACTCGCGTGGAGGATGGACCGATGGTGATTGGAACTTGAGAACGATCGCCGGAGCGCCGGTCTTCCGGCAATGCGGAAAGAGCCGGGACCGTGGAATGCGTAATGGGAAGACGAACGGACCGCCTGGCGAAGTTTCACATCCATGTCATTTTCACGGGAAATGTGGTTCCGCAAAGAGCGTGCGGCGCGGTCTTCATTGAGATAAGGCCACACAATCTCTGCGGACCGCCCGCCGTGAAGATGCCCCTAGCTTCCGGCCAGGACGAAGGGGAGGGTGGGGGTCTGCGCGCCGCCCTCGTCTTCCACCGTGACGCCGAAGTCCCTGGCCGGGACGCCCGGCGGCAGGCCGGGCAGGATAACGCTGGCGTTGCCGTGGTTGTCCGGGTGGAAGACTGCGGCGGGGATGGGGTTGCGTCCGTCGGCCGGGATGAGCCACAGCTCATAGACCTTACCCGTCAGCAACGGGTCGAGGTCGTCGGCCAGGAAGATGAGGCTGCCGTTGACGCGGTTGTAGGTGACGCGGCCCAGCGGCTGGGCTTTGGCCGGCGGCTTGGCGGTCAGCGTGATGCGCGCGGCGTCAGGATCGGCGAGCGCGTCCAGAAGCTGATGGGCTCGCGCGGCGTCGGCGTTGAGGCGGGCCAGTTCGCTGGACTGCACGCTGAGGTGCGCGCTCTGGGCCGCCTCCTCCTGATAGAACTTTGCCCCCGCAACCGCCAGGCCCACGGCCAGAATCCAGCCAAGCCACCCGAGAAGCGTAATGGCGAGGCTGCGCTTCGGCGCGTCGTCTTCGGGCGGAGCGAGAATGGATCCGTTGCGTCCGAAGGCCGCCAGCGCGGGCTGGGGGGCCAAGCGGTTCTCGCGGGCGACCTGCGTCCTCAGTCGCTGGCGGGCGAGCGCCGGGGGCGAGTGCAGCTCGACGCTGAAGGCGCACGCCGCCAGGTCGCCCTCAACCAGTGCGAGTTCGCGCAGGCACTCCGCGCAGTGCTCGAAGTGGTGCGTCAGGTCGGCGGCCTGCTCTCCGGTGAGGAACTGCAGCGCGTAGAGGACGGTCTCTTCGGGCCCGGCGTGGCGCGTGCCGGGCAGCGGGTTAGGCTTGCTGGCGCTCATGGCTGAAACGCCTCTCTCAGGGCCAGCAGCGCGTTGCGCAGGCTGCTCCTGACCGCGGCCGCCGGCTCGCCGGTCATCTCCGCGATCTCGCGGTGGGTGAGCCCGTCGAAGAAGGCCATCTCCAGGGCCTTGCGCTGCACGGAGGGAAGCTGATGGAACAGAGTGCGGGCGCGCTCGGCGAGACGGTTGCGCCCGGCCTCGCCGGCAAGATCGCTGGGCACGGCGAGTGTGATCGCGTCGATCAGCTCGAGGGGGCGCCTGCGGCGCAGCGCGGCGATGGAGCGGTTGCGCGCCAGCACCGCGAGCCATCCGCCCAGGCTGCCCCCTTCCGCCGTAAAGCCGCCGGGCGTGCGCCACAGTTGCAGGAAGACCTCCTGCAGCACGTCTTCCGCCGCCGCCGCGTCGCTCAGAACGCGCAGAGCCACGGAGTAGACGATCCGGGAGTAGCGGTCGAAGAGCGTGGCCACGGCCTGCTCGTCGCCCGCCTGCACCAGCGACAGCAGGAACGCGTCGTCCGCGATGGGGGGCAGCGCTGTGTCGAAGATCCCGGTTTGTATCTCCATTGAACGCACCCACGGATGGTCTGGCCAGCCGGACCGGCAGCGACCAGTTTACTTTATCCTGAACTCTGCGCAGCACGCTGTACTCTCGTAGAGGCAGATGAAGATCAGACTGGACAAGGCGCTGGTGGAGCGGGGACTGGCTGCATCGCGCGAGCGTGCCACCGCGCTGGTCCTGGCCGGGCGCGTGCTTGTCGCCGAGCAGCGCGTGGAGAAGCCCGGGACCCCCATCGACGAGGCCGCCCCGCTGCGCCTTCTGGGCGACGACCTGCGCTACGTGGGCCGCGGCGGGCTGAAGCTGGAGCGCGCGCTCGAGCATTGGCGGATTGCGCTCGACGGGCGCGCCTCGATCGATGTCGGCGCTTCCACCGGAGGCTTTACCGACTGCATGTTGCAGCATGGCGCGGCTTCGGTCCTGGCCGTCGACACCGGCTACGGCCAGATCGCCCACAAGCTGCGCGTGGACTCGCGCGTCACTCTGCGCGAGCGATGCAATGCGCGCCTGCTCGCAGCAGGCGTGCTGGTGGAACAGGGAACAGAAAACAGGGAACAGGGAACAGGGAAGCGCGCGACGAGCGTTAGTGGAGCTGCCCCGGCGATTTCGTTTCTTGCGATGGACGTCTCCTTCATCTCGGCGACGCTGGTCCTTCCCGCAGTCCTGCGCGCTCTGGTTCGCGCGGGTGAAACTTGGCGCGGCGAAGCCGTTCTCCTCATCAAGCCGCAGTTCGAGGCCGGCCGCGAGCGCGTGGGCAAGGGAGGGATCGTCCGCGATCCCGCCGCGCGTCAGCTCGCCATCGAGCGCGTCAGGCAGTGTGTGGCGGAGCTGGGCGGAACCGAGATCGAAGTCATCGACTCGCCCATCCACGGCATGGAAGGGAACTGGGAGTACCTGCTGCACGCGCGCTTCGGCGAGGCAGTCGAGGCATAGGGACAGCTTTGCGGTGCGGAATCACTGCGGGCGGTACACTGGATAGCGAGATGCCTTTAGCTGGAATTATCTCCAAGCCGCAGAAGCATGAGCTGGACACGATCCTGCCCGAGCTGCGCGCATGGCTCGCCCAGCGCGGATGGAGCTGCGTTCTGGACCGCGAGAGCGCGGCGTATCTGCAAGGCGCACAGAGCGCGGCTGCGGGAGCAAGCGCACAGCAGGCGGGCGCACCGCAATCGGATTGTGACAGCGTCGAGCGCGAGCAGATGGCCTCGCGCAAGCCGGACCTGGTCGTCGTCCTTGGCGGCGATGGAACGCTGCTGGCCGCGGCGCGCGCCTTCGCCCACACCAACACTCCGCTGTTGAGCGTCAACCTCGGCTCGCTGGGGTTCATGACCGAGGTGCCGCTCTGCGAGCTCTACGCCACCTTGCAGGCATGGTGCGACGGCACGGCCGCCATCGAGGTGCGCAGCATGATCCACGCCGAGCTCTTCTGCGGCGGCAAGCCAACCCGCCAGTGGGATGCGCTGAACGATGTCGTGGTCGCCAAGGGGACCATCGCGCGCATGGCCGACTTCGCCGTCGAGATCGACCGGCAGCCGATCGCCACCTTCCGCGCCGATGGCGTCATCCTCTCCACGCCCACCGGATCCACGGCCTACAACCTCTCCGCCCACGGGCCCATCGTCATGCCCACGGTCAACGCCATGCTGGTCACGCCCATCTGTCCTCACCTGTTGACCATCCGGCCCATCGTGGTGCCGGGCGAGTCGGCCATCAGCGTCCGCGTGGTCGGCGTGCCCAACCAGACCTATCTCACGGTGGATGGCCAGGAGGCCGTGCCCATGCAGGTCGGCGACCAGGTGAACTGCCGCCGCAGCCAGTTCAGCGTGCGCCTGCTTCGCCTGCAGCCCAACGGCCTCTTCAACGTCCTGCGCTCCAAGCTGAAGTGGGGCGAGCGGTAACGCGCATGGATCCCGGGTGCCCCATTCATGCGCGCACTTTGCGCATGGGTGGGGTTCCCGCAACATAGTCGTCATCCCGACCGGAGCGGCGGACGGTCGTATCGTCCGCCGTGCAGCGGAAGAACCCCCGCATTTCGCTCTTGCTCTTGCCTTTGTTCTTCGGAGGGAGCGTGGGGCTTCAGCCCCACGAATTAGGGCCTCTGAAAGGACGGGCTTCAGCCCTGGGCCTTTCCTCGCGCCCCACCCCACCCCTCCATCAAAAATCTTCGCGGATTTCCCCTGCAAATCCGCGTGTCAAACCCCTGAACCCCAAAAAATCCGCCGAACAACCCTCGAATCATTCACTTAGCAAATAAAAATACTTGGCATTCCAGTTATCCCAAACGCCTATACTTAAAGTAGGGGGAAATCTATGTCCACAGCCGGCACCGTCCGCTTCGACCCACGCGCTCAAATAAACCTGTGCAACCAATTGATTCCAGTGACGTTACAAAATAAACATCCTGAAATCAAGACTTTGAATGGATTGTCCAGACTTAGTCCAGACTGAGCCAGACCAAGTCCAGACTTAACATGCCTTTATTGAAGACTTTGAGACTTTTTCGCACACAAGAACAAATTGACGCATGTCCTCGACACAGCACAACTCGCTACACCGTCTCACTCCGCTAGCCTCGCAGGCTGGCCGCGTTCGAGTGCCACCTGCATCGCAGTTCTATCGCGATGCGTGGGTGCGTCGCGCCGCAATTCTTCTCCTCGCCGCTCTCCTCGCCGCCCCCGCGCTCGCCGCGCAGGACTTCTCCCACCCAGACAGCGAACCCGCGCCCGAGGCCGCGCTCATCCAGCAGGCCAACGACGCGCTGGCCGCCAGCGACTTTCCTGCCGCGCTCAAAATCCTCACCGGCCTCAACACCCAGGCCCCCAACAACCCCCAGGTCCTCTACGACCTCGGCCTCACCCTCGAAGCTCTCGGTCCTGAAACCCCGAACCCAACCGCGCCCGCCAACTCCGCAGCGCCCGGCTCCAAACCCCTCACCGCCGAGTCCTGCTACCGCCAATCCATCTCTGCCAACCCACTCTTCCCTCCCGCCCACGTCGCTCTCGGCCTGCTGCTGGCCCGCACGGCGCGCACCATTGAGGCCCGCAGCGAGCTGCTCACCGCAACCCAGCTTCCTGACGCCGCGCCCGCGCTGAAGGCCCGCGCCCTCCGCGCCCTGGCCAAGCTCGACCAGCAGGCCACGCCGCCCAACCCCACGGCCGCCTCCGCCGAGCTGCTCGCCGCCCTCAACCTCACCCCCGAGGTCCCCGAAGACATCCTCCTTGCCGCCGAGATCGCCGAGTCCGCCGCCGACTTGCCCTCCGCCCAGCTCGCCTACCGCCGCTACCTCGCCCTCCCCGGGAACTCCGCAGACCCTGAAGCCATTGCCGCCGTCGCCCACGTCCTGCTCGCCGAGCGCCGCCCCGCAGACGCCGAGGCACTGCTCACGCCCGCCCTCGCCGCCCACCCATCCAACCCCGCCCTCACCGCTCTGCTCGCCCGCGCCGATCTTGCCTCCGACGATTCCGCCAAGACCGCACTCGCCGCTCCGCTGCTGGAAAAACTCCACGCCGCCAATCCTCAGGACGCAAACATCACCCGCCTGCTCGCCCGCGTCTACCTCGATACGGACCACCCCGATCAGGCCGACCCGCTCTACGCTGCGTTGATCTCAGCCCAGTCTCAGACCGGAAAAAATCCCGACCCCACGCTGCTCGACGACCGCGCGGAAGCTCTGCTTCGCCTGCACCGCCCCGGCGCCGCCGAGACGCTGCTCAAGCAGGCCGTCGCCAACCCCGCCGCCTTCCCCACGCACGCCGCGCTGGCCGACGCAGCCACGCATCTTGCCTTCGCCGCCGCCGGGATCGACGACCCCAGGACCACCTTGCAAGCCCTCGCCCTGCGTGCTACAGTCCTGCCACCCTCGCCCTCGACCCTCTATTTGGAGGCATCGGCGAACGATTCATTGCATCAAATCTCCAAAGCCATCGAACTCTACAAAGAGTTCCTCGCGGCGGCCGGCACGGACTATCCCGATCAGGCATCGCAGGCGCGCCAGCGGCTCGGCATACTCGCGCCCAGAAAGTAATCGCGCGGTTCGCCAGGTGACCCATGAGCCTCACCATTCGATCCATTGCCGCGCTGTACCGTTTGAATCGATCCATCCATTCCAAGATGCGGGTGCCCCATTCATTCCGCGTTCTTTGCGGAATGGGTGGGATGCGAGCCGTATCCATCGCCTTCTTTAGCCTGTTCTTTTTCGTTCTGCCCGCCCGCGCCGCCAACGAATCCATCCCCACGCCCGAAGCCCTCGCCCGCCTCGAACTCCGCGCCGCCCAGGCCAAGCCGCGAGAGCAGTGCTTCCTCTACACCGAGCTCGTCCACGGCCTCACCCAGCAGGCCGCCGCGCAGCTCGCCGCCGACGATACCGGCCACGCCGCGGCGACCCTCCGGCAGATCGACCAGGACGCGCAGCTAATTCAACGCAGCCTCACCCATAACTCCAATCGCCTGAAGGACGCCGAGCTGCTGCTGCACGACACCACCTACCGCCTCGGCCAGCTCCTCCACCTCGTCAGCGGCGACGACCGCGCCACCGTCCATAGCACCCTCAAGCAGCTCAACCAGCTCAACGATGAGCTCCTCACCCAAGTCTTTACACACTAAACGCAGATGCAGAAAAGGCACCCTCCAAAGGAAGATGCCTTTTCTGCAAAATCTATCTGCGAACGATCCGAGGCTAAACGCTGAAAGACGATCCGCAGCCGCAGGTGCTCTTCACGGCGGCGTTCTCGAACTTGAATCCGGCTGCCTCCAGCGTCTCCACGTAGTCCACCACGCAGTTGCTGAGGTACATCGCCGAGGTCGCGTCCACGAAGACCTTCAGCCCGTCGAAGGTGAAGACCTTGTCCATCATGCCGCTCTGGTTCTCGAACGACATGGAGTACTGGAAGCCGGAGCATCCGCCGCCGACCACGCCGATCCGCAGTCCAGCTGGGATCGGGTCCTGCGTGGCCATGATCTCGCGCACCTTACTGATTGCCGCCGGGGTCAGCGTGACCGGGGGCTGCGACTTCGGCGCGCCGGTGACGACCTCCGGGGTTGGGGTAACAGTTGCAGTGGCCATGAGCAGTCTCCTTTTCGACTTCCGCACCTTAAGTATATGCGACCATTCCGGTCGCTGCAAGCAAACCTGCACTCTCATTGGATGGGGCGCACCCCCTGCCGGATGCAGCCCAGACGCACCCAACCCGAAATCCCGCTCTCCGGTACGATTGGTTCCTCCCGTAGAGGTAAAAAAAACTACGGGCTGTCCTTTTCCGGGCGTATCATGCAAAACATAGTTCTGCAATTTGAGCGCCGTAAGGCGATTCGGGCCCCAGGAAGACCCACTGTCCTGCTGCTGCAGGTCCCGGAGAGGGAGGCACCCCATGATGAACGCCTTGCCAGTCCTGATCGTCATTTGGGCCGTCTTGACCGGCCTGTTTCTTGCTTTGCTCGCCTACAACGCCACCATCACGCGCTACGAGGAGAACCAGCTCTTTCTGGACGATGCAAGCGCCAACGCCATCGAACAGCAACAGCAGAGTGCGATCCTGCGCAAAGTCCACAGGCTGCTGCCAGTGCTTCGCACGTTGGGAATCCTCTCCGCCATCTTCACCGTTCTCATCATCGTCATCTACACATGGGACTGCTGGCAGAAGCTCCAGGCGCAGTAGGTGGCAGGCGAGATAGGCTTAGGGACCAGCAATATCAGCAGTTCGCGCCCGCGATTCTCAAACTGAGACCGGCGCGGCCAGAGATTGGTGCGCCTGAGACCGGCGCAGCCAAAATGCAAAAGAGCCAGCTTCGCCGCAGCGAAACGGGCTCTTTCATCTTGACCATCTCTCAATCTGCTCCGCGGATCTACGCGTTGTAGATTCCCGAGGCGACCTTGCCCCCGTGTCCGGTCCAGTTGGTGTGGAAGAACTCGCCGCGCGGCTTGTCCACTCGCTCGTAGGTGTGCGCGCCGAAGAAGTCGCGCTGCGCCTGCAAGAGGTTCGCCGGCAGCCGGGCCGTGCGGTAGCCATCGTAGAACGCAAGCGCGGTGGAGAACGCCGGAGTCGGCACCCCGCTCTCGATCGCATGCACCAGCGCCTTGCGCCAGCTCGCCTGGTACTTGTTCAGCGCGCCCGAGAAGAAGCCGTCCAGCAGCAGGTTGGTCAGGTCCGGGTTCTTGTCGAACGCCGCCTTGATGTTGCCTAGGAAGACGCTGCGGATGATGCATCCGCCCCGCCACATCAGCGCGATTCCGCCCAGGTTCAGGTGCCATCCATGTTCCTTCTCCGCCGCGCGCAGCAGCATGTATCCCTGCGCGTAGCTGATCATCTTGGAGCAGTAGAGAGCGCGCCGCACGTCCTCGATAAACGCCTTGCGCTCCTCCACCGTCTTCGGCTTGCCCGGCCCGGTCAGCACCTTTGACGCCTCCACCCGTTCGTCCTTCAGCGCCGACAGGCAGCGCGCAAAGACGCTCTCGCCGATCAGGGTCAGCGGCATTGCCAGGTCCAGCGCCGACATCGCCGTCCACTTGCCCGTGCCCTTCTGCCCGGCCTTGTCCAGGATCTTGTCGATCAGCGGAGAGCCGTCCTCGTCCTTCGTCCCGAAGATGACCGTCGAGATCTCGATCAGGTAGCTGTCCAACTCGCCCTTGTTCCACTCCGCGAAGACATCGTGAAGCTCGTCCGGCGTCAGGCCCAGCGCGTCCTTCAGCAACTGGTACGCCTCGCCGATCAGTTGAATGTCGCCATACTCGATGCCGTTGTGCACCATCTTGACGTAGTGGCCCGCGCCGTCCTCGCCCACCCAGTCGCAGCAGGGAGTTCCGCCCTCCACCTTGGCAGAGATCGCCTGGAAGATCTCCTTCACATGCGGCCACGCCGCCGGATTGCCTCCCGGCATGATCGACGGGCCACGCCGCGCACCCTCTTCGCCGCCCGAAACGCCGGTGCCGATAAACAGGATCCCCTTCTCCGCCAGGTACTTGGTGCGCCGGATCGAATCGGTGAACAGCGAGTTGCCGCCGTCGATAATAATGTCGCCCTTCTCCAGATACGGAAGAAGCTGCGCGATGTTGTTGTCCACCACATCGCCCGCCTTCACCATCAGCATCACGCGGCGCGGCGACTTCAGCAGCCCGCACAACTCCTCCATCGAGTGCGCGCCAACCACCTCGGTCCCCTTGGCCTCGTCCTTCAGAAATGTATCCACCTTCGATACCGTGCGATTGAAGACCGCAACCTTGTACCCGTGGTCGTTCATGTTCAGAACCAGGTTCTGTCCCATTACCGCCAGCCCAATCAATCCAATGTCACAACTCCCCTTCGACATAAACCATCTTCTCCCGTGGGATCGCGGCTCATGGCCCCGATCCTCTTCATTATTCTATTCCATCGCATTGGGGAACTTCGCACGAAGAGGGAAGCGACAGCAAAATTCCTGAGCGCGCTCACCTCATCCCACTCGACCGCTCCCGGCGCGGAGCAGTACTCCGCTTCCAGCTCCGCCATGCGGATCCATCCGCCCTGCAACAGGAAGCCGAAGAGGGAAGTGTGCACTGCCGAATGCACAACAAAAAGCCCCACCCGGTTAGGGGTGGGGCTTCTGTGCATCGTGTCCCAGGCAAGCTATGTTGCTGGGGTGAAATAATGCCGGCGATCACCTAATCTCCCACACACTTGACGCGTGCAGTACCATCGGCCCAACGAGGCTTAACTTCCGTGTTCGGGATGGGAACGGGTGTGACCCTCGTAGTAAACTCACCGGCAAACCGAGCCGCTTTCAAGGCGTAGCCTTGAGGCGAAGTCCTGAGCACTTGCGCGAAGGATCCCCGCATTACGGCTTGTATGTCAAAGAAATCTCGCTCACGCGATCTCTCAGTACTGAATAGATTGGGATTAGACGTTTATTCTTGCAAACATCTTGGGATAACTACACGGCTTGTGTTGAATGTACCTAGAACAGTGGACTTTCTCACTGCGCAGAGTAAATTCTATGGACAAGCCAAACGGGCGATTAGTACTGGTAAGCTACACGCATTGCTGCGCTTCAACCTCCAGCCTATCAACCAGGTGGTCTTCCTGGGCCCTTCATTTCCCTTTTGGGTTGGGAGATCTCATCTTAGAGCGTGCTTCCCGCTTATATGCATTCAGCGGTTATCACAACCGAACTTCGCTACCCAGCCGTGCCATTGGCATGACAACTGGAACACAAGAGGTTCGTCCATCCCGGTCCTCTCGTACTAAGGACAGCCCTCTGCAAATCTCCTACGCCCACAGCAGATAGAGACCGAACTGTCTCGCGACGTTCTGAACCCAGCTCACGTACCACTTTAATAGGCGAACAGCCTAACCCTTGGAACCTTCTA
>Ga0074045_10002071_pt1 | contig 18859 bp, 15 predicted proteins | sample BogForMeECP23OM2_FD_94442 | JGI IMG/M metagenome (GOLD analysis project Ga0074045, IMG submission 94442) | Bog forest soil microbial communities from Calvert Island, British Columbia, Canada - Bog Forest MetaG ECP23OM2 | ecosystem: Environmental > Terrestrial > Soil > Wetlands ...
GCCCAACTCGTGCGACAGGTGTATGCAGCCTGGGCTGTCGCTTTGGCCTTTCCCGACTATCCGAGCGCGATAGCGCTTGCCCACCAACTGCTCGACCTTGCTCAGCGCGAGAACAGCCACGCGAGCCTTGGGTTTGCGCACATGGCCAATCTGCAAACGCGTTACCTTTGCGGCAACCTCACCGAGGCCGAGGAGCATTTCAGAGGTCTGAACGAACATCTCGAAGACGCCGCTTTCAAGCAGTTCCCCGGCGCGTTCGTAATTGGATTGGGATTCGCAACTGTTAGCGCGTGGTCCATGGGTCGCGCCGATGCGGCCCGCGAGCGATTCGCTCGAGCCATCGCCTTTGCCTGCGAAAGCGAGAACCCTTACGACCTGGCCCTGGCGCGATTCTTCGGGAGCTGGCTATACCAGCTGCTGAAAGACCCACAGGCCTCCGCGAACGCGAGCGCGCAGGCGCTAGCAATCTCTGAAGAGCATGGCTTCACATATGGCCGCTATCTGGCCCAGTGCAGAATGGGCTGGGCGCGGGCACAACTCGGTCACGCAAGCGAAGGCGTCGCACTGATCCGCACAGGGTTAGCCGGTCTCGAGGACATTGGCGCGAGACAGACGCTTACTAATTTTCTCACGTTGCTGGCAGAGGCCCAAGCCCTCGACGGCGCTACCGCCGACGCTCTCAGCACGCTTGAGGAGGTATCGCAAACGAACCCGGGAGAAATTGCGTTTCGGCCCCATAGCATAACCGTTCGCGGGGAACTGGAGCTCAAACTCGGCCGGACCGAACTGGCCGAGGCTAGCTTTCGCGAGGCGATCGCACTCACGCAGACGATGCGCGCGAGGGCATGGGAATTGCGCGCGACAATGAGCCTCGCCCGATTGCTCGATAAGCAGGGCCGTCGCGACGAGGCCCGCGCGATGCTCGCTGACATCTACAACTGGTTCACCGAGGGCTTCGACACGGCCGATCTAAAAGATGCAAAAGCACTTTTAGATCGGCTCGACTCAGAATCTTGACGCAGCTCGCAGACTCGCCTGCTCGCTACGCGCGGCAACCGCGCTCCGCTAGTGCGACCTGAAAGAAGCCAAGACCCTGCTCGACGAATTGACCCACGTAGCTTTTCGTTTCACTTGCTCGAAAGCCCGTGGACGGCGTATCGTTCAAACGTGGCTATCTTCAGTAAAATTCTCGCACCGACCGATTTTTCCGACGATTCGCGGCTTGCGCTTACTTATGTCGTCGAGCTCGCCCAGAAGTTCGGCGCGGAAGTAATCGTGGTCCACGTTGATCAGCCCCTGGCGCCGGTGATGATCGGCGACTTGAGCCCGGGGCTCGACATGGGCACGGTAAACCGGATCGCCGAGGAGCAGCGCCTGGCCGCCCTGAAGGAACTCGATCAGGTGACCGCGCGACTGCGCGAGTCGGGGCTCAAATCGCGCAGCCTGATGCGGGTCGGCGCGCCGTTCCTCGAGATCATCAACACGGCGCAGAGCGAAGGCGCCGACCTCATCGTTATGGGCACGCACGGCCGTTCCGGCCTCGCCCATGTCCTGATGGGAAGTGTGGCCGAACGGGTCGTGAATAAGGCGCATTGTCCGGTGCTGACGATTCGCCATCCGGACCGCAAATTCAAGCATCCGCTCGATAAATAGCGCGCCGCTATCTCCCGGTGAACTATTTCCCTGTAAAGGTGGGCGCGCGCTTTTCCATAAAGGCCTTGATGCCTTCCTTGAAGTCGTCCGAGCGCAACAATTCCACCGCGCTTTGATCGTCGTCGACGAGCGCGGTCGCCAGATCGGTAAAGAGATGGCCGTAGACGAGCCGCTTGACGTGCGAGACCCCAAGCGGGCCGCACTGCGTCGCGATTTCGGTGGCGAGGGCGCGCGCCGCGGGCATCAGCTCGGCGTCCGGGACGACTTTGCTTACGAGCCCCATGCGGAACGCTTCATTCCCGTCGATTAGGCGGCCGGTGATCGCGAGGTCCATCGCGTTGGCGATGCCCACGATGCGCGGCAGCATCCACGAACTGCCGAACTCGATTCCCAGTCCGCGCCGCGTGAAGATCAGCCCCATCCGTGCTTTCTCGGAGGCGACGCGGATATCGCAATAAAGCGTATTGGCGAACCCCATCCCGACGGCGGGACCATTGATCGCCCCGATTACGGTCTTTTTGAGGGCCATCATCCACGAAAAACGGCCACGAAAGTTTGGATCGAGCTCTTCCGTGCCCGGCTGCGGCCGCCCCGCGTCCGCGAGTTGATCGGTGCCCTGCGCCAGATTGTTGAGGCTTTGCATATCGGCGCCGGAGCAGAAAGCGCGCCCCGCGCCAGTCAGGATGATCGCGCCGATCTGCGGGTCGCGATCCGCGTCGAGCATCGCCTGGCGTGCCTCCTCTCCCATTCGCATGGTCCAGGCATTCATCCGCTCGGGCCGGTTGTAGCTCACAATCGCGACCCGATCAGACTTTTCGTAACTTATTTCCTTGAAATCCATCGCAAGCCTCCGACGCGCCGACCGCGCTGCCTCAAGCAAAGCATGCCGTGATGCACACTGCCAGCTTTCCTTGACCCGCGTGCACTGTTAGGAAACTGGCCATGCTTAACTCTCTGCTCCTTCGCGATCAAAAAACCGAGGTTGACGTCTGCCGATGGCCGGCCATCGTGATACTCGCGGCAACAATGCTGCTCGGCGCGCCGCCGCGCGAGACGCGCGCGGCCACCGCGCCCCACGCGATGGTTGCGGCGGAGGGCGACCTCGCCGCGCACGCGGGACTCGACGTCCTCGCGCGCGGCGGCAACGCGGTCGACGCGGCGGTCGCGATCGCACTGGTGCTCGGCGTGACCAATTCGGGTTCGTGCGGCATCGGCGGCGGCGGCTTCATGCTGATCTACCGGGCGCAGGAGCACAAAGTCTACGCCCTCGATTATCGTGAGGTCGCGCCCCAGGCGGCTTCGCCCACGATGTACGAGCGTGAGGGAAAGATCGATGAAAAACTGGCTCAAACCGGCGCATTGGCCGTCGCCGTGCCGGGTGAGTTAGCCGGCCTCGACGTCGCGCTTAAACGCTTCGGTTCGATGAAGTTTGCGGCCCTCGCGGCCCCGGCGATCAGGCTTGCGCGCGAAGGCTATACGTTGAGCCCCCATATGGCGCGCGATGTCATGATCGCCCAGGAGCAACTCAAACAGGACCCGGGATTTCGCGCGGTCTTCTTCAAGCCCGACGGCTCGCCGCTCGCCGCGGGCGATACCGTGCACCATCCGAATCTGGCGCTGCTGATGGAGGCGCTGGGTGACGCGCCGCGGGACAACTTCTATCACGGGCATATCGCCGAGCAGATCGCCGCGTTCCTGAAGGCGCAGGGCGGCCTGCTGACCGCCGCGGACCTCGCGGCCTACCAGCCGGTGTGGCGCGAGCCGATCCATCTGGGCTATCGCGGCTATGAGATGTACACGATGCCCCCGCCGTCGTCGGGCGGAGTCGTGCTCGAGATGCTCGGGATGCTTGCGCCGGGCCATCTCGGCGGCCTCGGCTTCGAGTCGCCGGCCTATCTCGCCCAACTCATCGAGGTGATGCGGCAGGGCTTCGTCGACCGCGATCAGTACGCCGACCCGGCCTTCATCAAAGTTCCGGTCGCGCAATTGCTCTCGCCCGAGCATATCGCCGAAGCGCGTCGCCTCGCGCTCCATCATCAGGAAGCGGCTCAAGTCACCGTAGCGCACGACCATGGCACGTCGAACTTCTGCGTCGTCGATCGGGCGGGCAACGTGGTTGACGTAACGTCGACGATCAATACGATTTTTGGCGCCAGAATCATGGATGCGGAAATCGGCTTGATCCTCAATGACGAGATGGATGATTTCGCGGTCGCTCCGGGCGTGCCGAACGCGTTCAAACTGGTGCAGGCCGAGGCGAACGCGATCGCGCCCGGCAAACGCCCGCTCTCCAGCATGGCGCCGCTCATCGCGATGCGTGACGGGCGGCCCGCGATGGTCGTGGGCGGGTCCGGCGGCCCGACGATCATCACCGGCGTGACGCAGGTAACGGTCGAGGCGCTCGACCTCCGGATGGACGCCGCGGACGCGGTGGGTGCGCCGCGCATCCACGAGCAGGCTCAACCAGCGACCGTCTTTGTCGAAAAAAGCCTGCCCGCGACGGCGGCCGCATCGCTCGTCAAGATGGGCTATCCGATCAAGGTCATACCGGAATTGGGTGCGGTGAGCGCCATCAGGATTGGCCCCGGCGAGCTTGACGGCGCCTTCGATCCGCGCAAGGGCGGCGCTGCCGTAGGGAACTAGCTAGCTGACGTGGTCGCACGTCCCGACGACCCGATCGCTCTCGCGCGGTTACTCACGCAGCTCTTGACTGAATCAAGTATCGCCTACGAAGTGGCGACTCGTGGTCTGGAGCGCGCCCGTAGCGAATACGCTCCCGACCTCGCCACCGATCGCTACGAATCCCCTTTTCCTGAAGTTGCGCAACGCGCATTGACGGCAGCGTTTAGGGAACCTCTCCGCAAGTGATTTTTGTCATTCTGAACGGAGTCCGCGAAGTGAAGAATCCCGGGATTCTTCGCTGCGCTCAAAAGCTTTTGATGAGGTTTTCAGGATCACAAATGAGATTAACATCGCGGTGAGATTATTGGTCGAAATGGACGGCCCTTTTGATTACTTGCCTTCGTCCGAGCGTCAAAACCTCGAAGCCAAAATCGGCTGGTGGACCGCTCTCAACGGAGACGCTATTGCAATCCGACTAGATCAGATCGTCGAGAGCGTCGAGAAAGTTTTCCGACCGGCTATTCAACGACACCGCTCCCGTAACTTTTGCCAACCGTCTCCCAACCTGCGGAAGATAATAGGACCCAAACCCGATGCGTTAAAGTTCGTCGCGAGGCCCCAGAGAGCGGTCTTTGTTTCTATCGATTGCGCGTCCGATTATGCGGGTCAAGCCGATGAAATGAATTTTGAAGGGCTAATTGCGCAATCCGCGTTCTGATGACTATTGAGCGTCACGTGAGTCGGGCAACTCGCAGGGGTTAGGCAGCCAGCATACCTCCATCTACCGCGATGGACGCGCCGGTCATGTATGATGCACTCGCTGAGGCTACGAAGACGACCACACGAGCTATCTCCTCCGGCCTTGCGAGGCGTTTGACCGGCACCGTCGAGACGAGTGCAGCCTTATTTTCATCCGTACTGGTGAAGCGAGAAAGCATATCCGTGTCCGTGGTGCCCGGAGCGACTACGTTTACGCGAACGCCGGTCGCCGCGACTTCGAGAGCGGCTGATTTAGTCATTCCTTCCACTGCGTGTTTACTCGCCGCGTAAACAGATGCCCCTGGCGCGCCGATGCTTCCATAAGCCGATGAAATATTGACAATGCTCCCGCTGCCTTGCGGCAGCATCACGCGCAGTTCATGCTTCATGCTCAACAGCGTACCGAGCACGTTAGTGTCGAAGGTGGCCGCGTAGCTCTCGCCCGACTGTTCCGTCACCGGGCCGGGCTTGCCCTCGGTAGCTGCGCAGTTGACCGCCATATCCAAGCGACCAAAGTGTGCGACGGTCTTATCGACGAGGCTGCGCACGTCGTCGTAGCGAACATCGGCACGCCAATACTGCACCTCTACGCCTGTCTCGCGGAGTTCAGCGACTAATTTTTGTCCAGCTTCGTCGTGTCGCCCCGCGACAACTATGCGCGCACCCTCTTTCGCGAAGGCTAGGGCGGTGGCTCGTCCAATACCCGTGAGGGCGCCAGTGATTAAAACAACCGGGGTATTCACAGTGAACTCCATGCAGGCAATTTAGGGGTCGTTGAGGGCGACAGAACACGACTATGGGCGCGCGTATCCATACGAGTCAACCTCAACCCCTCAAGATACCCCGCTTCATCCTTGTTTAATCGTTCGGTCTGGCATTAGACTATTGGTCTTTTTCACGCATTAATTTCTTAGTGTTTCCGCGCCTTCCGGCGGTCGACCGGACTGCTCCGCGAACATCGCGCGGAAAGCGGGGCAAACTTCAAGTAATTGTTGAACTGTACCGTCGCCCACCACGACACCCTCCTGCAGCACGATGATGCGGTTGAAGCGGGTGATCGTCGCCAGCCGATGACTCATCACGATCACCGTTCGCTGGGCGAGCCACGCCTCCATCTGGGCGAAGACGCCCCGTTCCGTCTCGCCGTCGAGCGCGCTGGTGGCCTCGTCCAGCACCAGCACGGCCGGATCGCGCACGACGGTCCGCGCCAACGCGATCCGCTGCTTCTGTCCGCCGGAAAGGTTGCGTCCGCCTTCCACCAGATTGCTGTCGAGCCCGGCGGGTTGCGCGCGGATGAAATCCTCGAGCCCGGCGAGCTTCACCGCGAATTCAACGCGCTCAGGCGGCGCGTCAAACGAGCCGTAGGTTATCGCCTCGCGCAGGGTGCCGCTGAAAACGAATGATTCCTGCTCGGCGACGCAGACGACCCGCCGCAAATCGGCCAGCGCGATTTCGCGCAGATCCACTCCGTCGAGCAGAATCGAGCCGTGCTGCGGCTCGCGAAAGCGCAGGAGCAGGCTGGCGAGCGTACTTTTCCCGCCACCACTGGCGGCGACGAGCGCGATCGTCTCGCGTGCGCCAATTGCGAGATTAAGGCCGTTGAGCACCGGATGCTCGTGGTCGTACTTGAACGCGACATCGGCAAACGTCAGCGCACCGTGGACCGGCCGGGGTATCGGCGCCCCCGCCGTATCCGCGTCCGGCGGCAGATCGATGATCGCGAAGACCCGGGCGGCCGCCGCCAGCGAGCGTTGCAGGAGCCCCTGCACCTCGCTGAGGCGCCGCAACGGCTCAATCGCTTGCGCCGCGTAGAGGAAAAAGGCAAAGAACTCCGCGCTGGTCACCGTCCTGGAGAGCACCTGCCGCGTCCCGTACCAGCCGAGCCCCAGCAGGCCGGCGAAGGTGACGGCCCAGACCGCCGACATCATCGAGGCCATCGAGAATTCCGCGCGCAGCATATGCCGGCGATAGAACGAATCCTGCCGCGCGAAGCGCTTAAGCTCTTGGCCCTCGGTCTGAAAACCCTTGATCGTCGACAAGCCCGCGAGCTGCTCGCTCAGGACAGCATTGAGCTTGCCAAGCTCCCGCTGCGCGTCCTCGTTGCGCCGCCGGATCTGCGGCCCCCACTTCGAGAGCATCACCGCCACCGCCGGACCGACGAAGCTGATCACGACGGCGAGCCGCCAGTTCAGGCGTAAGGCCAGCACCAGCGCACCGATCGCGATCACGCTCTCCCCAATCACGCGGCGCAGAATCTCGCGTACGAACTCGCTCAGCACCCCGGCGTCGTTGAACAGGCGCGACATCAGCTCGCCCGCCTGGAAGCGGCGCGCGGTCGTCAGCTCGACTTCCAGCAGCCGCTGCTGCGCGCGATCACGCAGCCGCTCCACCAGTAATTGATTCAGGCTGCGCAGGAAGTACCGCGAGCCGAAGAGACCAGCTACCAGCACGCCCGCGGTCACGACGCCACGCCCGAGCAAACCGGCCATCGCCGATCGGGCGCCCGCGCCGAGCGGACCTTGCACCCAATCCTTGACGAGCCACGTCAGATAGAGCTGCGCCCCGCCCATCACGATCAGCGTGACGACGACCAGCGCTAGATGCCCCGGAAACTCGAGGCACTCGCGGATGAGCCTCTTCAGAATCCGGTCTTGCGGCGGCGCTGCCATCGCGGCGACAGTATCGACGGGGGCCGGCTCGCCATGGATCAACACCCCCAGCGACCGGAAGATCCGACCCCAATGTCCGACCGTATCCCAGAAGAGCCGCCGGGAGGCCTTGCGCGAGTCGGCGTCGACCGCGCTGCGCGCGCCAAGCCGCACCACCTGCCGCGTCTTGCGTGCCGACTGCTCGCGGAGATCCGCCATCCATCGGCGGAGCGTCCACACTTCGACCATGACGTGGCTCATCTGGCGCTGTTTGCAGGCCGTGAAGCGCTTGTGGCCGTCGGTGAGAATGAAGCGCCGCCCCAATCGAATCACGGCCAGCGGCGGAAAGGCCGCCCCGGCGGCCATCGCGTCGCGATATTCGGCGACCTTGTCGGGCCGATGCGTCTGATTGAGCAGATCGATGACCTGAGCGGTCGGAACGACGAGCACCGGAAACGACGCTTTATCGCGATCAAACCCGTCGGGATCGTCGGGCGGGCGCGGCGCGTCGGATACGGACGGGGCAACCGAGCGATCGCTCACGCGACGGCATCCCGGCCCGCTTGCGACGCCCCTTTTTCCTCGCCCAGCAGGAAGAGCGACAACGCCAGCGCGGCCCACAGCAGATCGGGAATCCATGCCGCCGGCCACGCCCCAAGCACCCCGGCCTTGCCGAGCGAGACGGTGAAGCCGAGCAGCAGCCAGTAGCCCACCCCGGCGCCGACGGCGAGACCGATCTTTTTGCCGAGCCCGGAGCGGCGCGGGGTCGGTTCGAGACTGCCGGCCAACCCCAGCATCGCCATCACGAGACAGGAGGCGGGCAGCGCAAACTTGAGCGCCCGCAGGACACGCAGCTCCGCGGGCACGACGCTATACCGCCCCAGTGCGTCGATAAACTGGTTCAGCTCGCGCAGACTGAGTTCTTCGGGTTTGTACGCGACGACCGCGTTGAAATCGGTGGGCGAAGCGCCCAGCACGCCGTCGGGGCGGACCGGCGTAATCGAGCCGTCCGGCTTGAAAGCCAGCTCCTGAATCCCGTTTAACACCCAGGCATGACCGTCCCACCAGGCATGATCGACCTGCGTGATCGCGTCCAGTTGTGGATACGCCCCCAGGCGGAAGATCGTGACCTCGCGCAGCTCGGCGTGCCGCCGGTCGTAGCTCTCCGCCATCAGAAAACCGCCGCGCGTACGCAACCAGACCCGCCGGCTATCGCGCTGCTCCGCGGGATCATGGCGCAAACTATTCGCCAGCATAAGCTCGGCCCGAGCATTGGTGATCGGCACGAGCCCTTCGGCCAGCGCAAAATTGCCCAGGCTCAATGCGATCCCCAGGGCAAAAACCGGCAAGCTCATCTGCGCCCGGCTGATCCCGACCGCCTGGATCGCGATCACCTCTTCCGCCCGATGGAGCATCGCGAACGCGAACATCACGCCCCCCAGAATCGCCACCGGCATCAACTGGGAGACCATAAAGGGGACGCGCAGGGCGAGATAGCCGAAGCCGTCGATCGCGACTCCCGAGCGAAACCATCCGGCGAAACGGTCGGCGCCCTCGCCCAGCACGTCGACCAGCGTAAAGACCGCGAGCGCGACGAGCACCGGGCCGGCCAGCCGCCGCGTCAGGTACCAGAACACGGTGGGCGAGGCGATTAACTTGGTCAACTTCATGTCGTCAATTGCTCGAACGTCGCGGCGACGCGATCGCGTATCCAGGCCGTGACCACTTCGCCCGGATTGACCAGGTCCAGCGCGTTCAGCCGCAGCAGCACCAGCGCGGCCACGCCAAAGAGCAGATTGGGAAAGCCGACCGCGAGCAAAGCCGCGACACTGCCCGCCTGCGCCAGAGCCTCGCCTGAACGAAACATCACGTAGTAGACAAAAAACAGTGCTATCGCGAAGATCAGCCGCTCGTAGCGTCCCCCGCGCACCCGGGTCAGCCCGAGCAGCATGCCGAGCAGCGCGAACGGCAGGATCGAGACGGCCGTCATCCAGCGCCGCGCGAGTTCGGTCTCCGCCCAGACATTGCGATGGTTGGGGCTGAGGGTGCGAGTCGCGCGCAGCTCCGACGAACTCATCTCGGTGACCTTTTGCGGTCCCGCGAAGAGGCTGTCCAACCCGATCGCAACATCATAAGTATCGAAGCGGGCGAGATGGCGGTTGGGGTCGTCGCGCGTCGTGCCAAAAATCCAGCCGTCATACATCTTTAACGTCAAGTTTGCGTCATTAGGCCCGGATTGCAGCACCGCACTCTTGGCCACGATAATCGCCGGCGCGGCGTCGTCGCGCTGATCGGAGACCATCACGTTGATCAATCGCGAGCCGGGCTGCTGGAGCCGTTCATAATAGAGCGTGATCCCCGGGAAATGGTGATCGAAGACCCGCTCCGAAAACATCCAGGTCGCGCTGCTGCGGGTGAGCTGCATGATCATCCCGCGCATCCGCGCGTTGGCCTGCGGCGACCACCGCAGGGTCAGGGCCAAAGCGAGAGGCAGCAGCACGGCGGCGAACAGGACGACCGGCAGCGCCAGGCGGTAGAGGCTGACCCCGCAGGCCCGCGCCGCGATCAGCTCCTGATCCCCCGACATGCGCCCGATCCCCAGCAGCACGCCGAGTAACACCGCGACGGGCAGCGTTTGCTCCATCACGCTCGGCAAAAGACAGCCGATCAGGCCTGCGACCTGACCCAGGCTCGCGCCGTGATTTACCACGAGGTCGGCCAGCTTGATAAGATTGACCACCACCAGGGCAAGCGTGATTAGGACCAGACTGATAACGACCGGGACGAACGTTTCGCGCAAAATATAGAGGTCGAGAGTCTTGAGCTTCAGCATCCTACTACCGCGCGCCGCGTCGCATTTTACCTTACCCGTCCGCGAGCGGATTGGCGACCAGCCTGAATGATAGCGCTGCGGGGAAATGAACGGCTGCTCATCGTCAAGATGTCGTCGATCGGTGACGTCGTTCATGCGCTGCCAGCGGCCAGCGCGCTCCGCCGGACCTATCCCGAGTTACGCATCTCCTGGCTAATCGAGGAGGAGCTTACCGCGCTCGTCGACGGCCATCCGGGTGTCGACCGCGTCGTGGCAATTCCGAGCGTGACCCGCGGACGAATGTCAGCTCGGCTGGCCGCGTTGCGTGAAGCGGTCCGACTCGTGCGCGCGGAACCGTACGACGTCGCCCTCGAACTGCAGGGCTTGATGGTGAGTTCGCTGATCGCGGTACTCGCCGGCGCGCGCGTCCGGGTCGGACGCGCACGCCGGCGGGAAGGCGCGCATCTCCTGACCCGGCGTGTCCCGCGGCTCGAGGGGGCCCACGCGGTCGAGGAAAGCCTCGCGTGCGCCCGCTTTCTGGGAGCGACCCCCGGCCCCGTCCGCTTCGCTCTCCCGGTGGCGCCGGCCGCCGCCACGACGGTCGCGAGCAAGCTCGTCGCGCTCCGGCTTCCGCCCGACGCCCCGCTGGTGGTGCTCAATCCGTCGGCTTCGGCCGCCTGGAAACTATGGCCCGCCGCGCACTGGACGGTTGCCGCGAGGGAACTCGCGCACGAGGCGAGCGTTATCCTGGTTGGCTCGCGGCACGAGCGCTCGCGGCATGACCAAATCGCGCGTCAGGCCGGCGGCGGCGTTCACGATCTGACGGGCGAGACCTCGCTCGCCGAATTAATCGCCATCCTCGACCGCTGTACGCTGCATATTGCCGGCGACACCGGCTCGTGCCATATAGCCGCGGCGCTGGGTCGCCCCGTGGTAGGCATTTTTGGATCCTCGGATCCGCAACGCTTGGGACCTTACGGGCAGGGCGAGTTCCTGTTGTCGGGCGCGGATCTATGCGGCCGATTGTGTCCGCACTGGTGCTCGAACGCGCAACGTTGTCTGCGCTCGATCACACCGGATCGCGTCGTTGCCCAGGCCCGGCGCGCGATGGCTGCGGCACGCGATCAACGAAGCGCCGCGACCGGGCGGACGCAGGCGTCGTGAAAGCGGCGACTGCGGTCGCCCCAATGACCTCGCCTCTGCTCCGCGACGCTTTGGGCAGCAGCTCGATCACGGATTTGGCGGCCCGCTTGATCGCGCCATTGGGGCCGAGGAGATCGGGAAGTTCCGCCAGCCGCCGGGTGATATAGCTGCGGCGCGCTTCATCGCCGAGCAAAGCCGTCAACTCATCGGCTAACCGCTGCGGGTCGAGCCGAGTGCCAAAGAATTCGGGCTGCACCATCTCGTCGAGCAGCAGATTGGGCATGCCGATGAATTTAACATGCATAAACCTGCGTGCGATCGCGTAATGCAATCTTGAGCATCGATAAATGATAGTTGCGGGAATTCCCAGCAGCGCGGCTTCGATCGTGGCGGTGCCGGAGCATTGCAGGACGGCGCGCGCCCGACTGAGGATTGCGTACGAACGCGGGACGTAGATCGACAGGTTGCGCAAGCCGCTCGCGCCGAATTGGCGTTCGACCTGCTCGCGCAACGTCTCGCTGGCCAGCGGGACGGCAAATTGCAGGTCAGGGTTCTTCGCCTGCAGAACCCGCGCGACCTCGGCCATCAACGGCGAATGATAGCTGACCTCCTGCGGCCGGCTCCCCGGCATCAGGACGACCAATGGCCGCTCCGGATCGAGCTTGATCGCGCGCATCGCGGCGGCCGGGTCCTCGCCCACCCGCACGACGTCGCGCAGTGGATGACCGGTCCAGACCACATCCGCGCCCGCGTCCTGATAGAGGTCCGCTTCCTGCTTGAAGGCGCACAGCATGCGCATCGAGAGCCCCACGATGAAGCGCATCCGCCAGCGCCCCCAAAACCACACCTGGGGCGGAAAGAAAAACGCCGTCGGCACCGCCCGCTTGCGCAGCCGCCGCGCCAGGAGCAGGTTCAGCGTCTCGTTGTCGATCAACACGGCGACGTCGGGCTGCCGGGCGTCCATTACGCGACAGAGCTCGCGCCAGACGCGGACCAGCGCCCGCGCCGTCTTGAACGAACCCGGTGGCCCGACCATCGAGGCCTCGCCGGTTTCGACCAACACCTCGACCCCGGCCTCGCGGAGCGCCGGCCCGCCCGCCGCGATCAACTTCGCGTCGGGCCGCAGCTCCCTGATAGCGGCGGCGAGTCGCGCGCCGCTTTGGTCGCCGGAGACATCGGCCGCGACCAGGCAAATCGTAGGCTGCTTCAAGGTTTTCGGATTCATGCCGCGATTAATGAAAGCCAAGGCGCGAGTGCTTCGACGTAACGACCGGCAATCGCCTCGGCGTCAGGCACGGCTGCGCTCTGCCGCGTCAGCATCTCGCGCCGGCCGGCGTCGTCACCCAGCCATCGCGCCAGCAGCTGCGCGATTTCGCGCGCGGCACCCACCTGCGCCTCGGGCGTCGCCCGCGTCAGCACCCGCGATTCCTCGGCGAAGTGCTCAAAATGAGGACCGAAGATGACCGGCGCGCCCGCCAGGATCGGCTCGAAAGGGTTGTGCCCGCCATGGTTTTCGAAACCTCCAGCGACAATGGCACAAGTAGCTATCGAATAGAATCCTTTGAGCTCGCCGATCGAATCAACAATCAACAGCTGCCAATCGCCCGCAAGCGCTTCGGAACGGCGCCGCGTGGTCCAGCCCAGCCGGCGCGCGCGATCAAGGAGCGGTTCGACCGCCGTGAGCTGGCGGGGCGCGACGATTATCCTGAGGTCGGGAATCGCAAGTTTGCGCAGCGCCGCGAATACTTCATCGGCCTCATCCAGGTGGAGACTGCCGACCACGATAATCGGCGGCTCGTCACGGATTCCCAGCCCCGCCGCGACACCTTGCGGGCGCCGGGCGGACGCCAACTTCAGATATTTCAGATTGCCGCCAGCCAAACAGGTCGCGTCAGGCGCCCCAATCTGCCGAAAGCGATGCCGCTCGGACTCGTCCTGGGTGATTATGCGGGTGATTCGCCGCAGCGTTGGCGCAAAAAACCAGCGGATCGCACGGTATCGATTGACGTCGCGCGGATAAATCCGCGCGCTCACACAAAATATCGGAATCCGGCGAACATGCGCTTCGTACACCAGCCGCGGCCATAATTCAGTTTCGAGCAGAAAGATCATCCGCGGGCGCCAACGCGCAAAGGCACGACTCAAGGTGGCACCGACATCCCATGGCGCCAGAGTGGCGACCGGGGTGCGTGTTGCAGTGCGCTCGATATACTCGACCCCCGCGCGATTGGTCGCGGTATAGACGCTGCGGAAAACACCGCCGCGCTGATGAAGCATGTCGTCCAGCGCGACCGCCGCCGCCATCTCGCCCGCCGACGCGCCGTGAAACCAGATAGTAGGCCCGGCGGTCGCCGGCACGAAGCCGCGGCGCGATTGGAGTTCCGCGCGCGACGCTCCCGCGAAGCGCTCCCAGTTCTGGGCGCCGCCGAAGGCGATCGGCGCCAGCAGCCCGTAGGCGCGCTCGAGCGGCGTCAGGCGGATATCGTCGGTGGCGGTTTGAGGTTCAGGCTCCGTCATGGCTGAGGCGTCTTCCAAGAGCTCGCTATAGTCTTCGCAGGTACAGTTTGCCGACCGCCTGACCGCTTGTCGACCGGCTGTTAGCGATTGTTGCGCGCCGTCCAGCCCTGGTCTGTCACCCCTCGCGGGGAATTTGCCCTAAGACGTAACGTGACGCCGTTTTGTTTACGCCTTCAGACGTCCCGCAACCGCCCTCGCCCCACGACTTCCGACCAGGATCGCGCAAAGCTGCCTTGCGACGATCGCGGCGATTATCCCGAGCCCGCCGCCGGCCAGTACGTCACTCAAGTAATGCGCGCCCTCCAGAAGCCGCTCCGCGCCGACCAGCGTGGCGAGCACGAAGAACCACACGGCGTAGCGTGGCAGAATGACGCTGAGAGCGACCGCGGTCGCAAAGGCCAGGCAGGTATGCCCCGAGGGAAAGGACTGGTCACGTTGCGCGGCGAACAAGCCGATCAAACCGTCGTGAAAGAAGTGCGGCTGAAACGGATGATAATTATAAACGCCATTGGCGATCGGGCGGCCGCGGCCGACGCTCCATTTCAAGACGGTGGTGAATAGACCCGCTATCGCGGCCGTCGCCCCGAGCAGGATGGCCGGCGCGGCGGACGGGTGGCGCGCCCACCAGACCAACGGCACCAGCAACAGGACACCCCAGACGGCTCCCGGCGCTTTAATCGCGCGAAACAGCAGGGAATACTTGACCGTTTGGTAGATGCCTGACGAATATACGCGAGCCGCCAGCGGCGTATCGAGGTAACTGGCGACCGCGATCGCGCCGAGCCACAGCACGACCCACAACGCGGGCCTGCGCCATGCGCGTCGTGGCGACGGCATCGAGGTAACGCTCGTCACCATGGCTGACGCGGCGTCATTCATCATCGGAGGCCTTTTGCATCCCGTCGAACGGAGCAACCCCGAGAAAAATCCCCAGGACGCGATCGACTATCGGTCACCCACGAGCCTGGTGGCAAGAATCGCGTATGCATGGTTGCCCTTGCGGCAGGATATCGTTCTTTCCAACCTGCAACTAGCCTTCGCGGGGAGCCTGACCGAAGCCGAAATCCAGGAGTTGGCGCGCGCCTTTTACGCTCACTTCCTCCGTTCGTTCCGGGAATTCTTCACCTTGGCGCTGACGCCGGCGGCGACGCGCGCAAAACTGGTCCGCATCGAGCGCCCGGAGATCTTCTTCAAGGCGCTGGAAGCGGGCCGCGGGCTGCTCCTGTTGGGCGGACACACCGGCAGTTGGAGCGTGACCCTGCCGGCCGCGATCCGGCAGTATCCCGATCTGCGCAACCGCATCAGTATCCTGCTCCGCCCTTTTCGACCGGCCTGGCTGCAGCGAATCTTCTGGGAGAGCTTCCAGCGGGCCGGCATCAACGTCCTCGCCAAGCGGGGCTCCATGTCCACTATCTTACAACGGCTCGCCGCGAATCAGGTGGTAGGCTTCGTGATGGACCAGCATGCGGCGCCGAGGGAAGGGGTGCGCGCGAATTTCTTTGGCCGGCCGGCCTGGACGTTCCGCAGCCTGGCGGTGGTCGCGCGCCGGTCGGGCGCTGCGGTCGTGCCGGTTGCGATCTGGCGTGAGCGCGACGGGCGCCACGTCTTCCGGCTGGAGGAGCCGCTGCCGCCAATCGCTACCGCCAGTTACGACGACGACATCAGGGCCAACACGCAGATGTACAACGACGCGCTCGAGCGGATCATCCGGCGGCATCCCGAGCAATGGATCTGGAATCATCGGCGCTGGAAGGACGAGTGACGATTTCTGCCGTGGCGCTACCGATATTTGTCCCGGCAATGCTGCATCATCTAGCTCGGTCGACTTTGGCTGTCAAATCCAACGCGATCATGTCGACGAGCGCGCAGCGGACGATTCGATGAGCCTACGCGAGAAAGACCCGATGTCGCTCAGACGCCTGCTCGTGTTCGCGCCTAACGATCTGTTCACCAAACGCCCGGCTTCGGCTCTCATGAACAGCATAGGAAACGGCGGTCCCGCGCTTCTCATGGTTGGCGAGAGTTCGACGCCCGGCTTATCCGTTCGAGCTGGAACCCAGACACGAGCGGCGACAAGGTACTTCAATAGTTGGGACTTACGGGCTTACGACGGAGTTGTCGCCTCACGCCGTACGTTCAGATTCGGTCGGTCACGCCAGGTATGAAGAGCGGTTCCATCGCATAGTGCGTAACGTCCGCTTCCATGGCTTCGCGTGTTGGGGTTGTGGGCGTCGCGCAAGCAGCGTCCAGGATGTCGCGCAAAATAGTCGTATCGCTTGAGGTATTGAGAAAAAGTCCCTGCCGGCTCAGCACAAAATGGACGGCCCGGCGTAGAGCGTCACGCTCACGCAGGGGCTCATACCAGCTAAATTTGCGCTCATTTCCGTTCTGCCACCGCCGTCGCGCGGCGGATTTGATTGTCTGTGTCGCCACGCCGCGTTCATCACAGAGCTTGATAAGCATTTCGACATCGCCCCGATACTGGTCAATTCCCAGCATCGTAAAATTGTAGGGAAACAGCACTGAGTCGAAAGCGAATCGATCAAGGCTGCGTCGATGCATCGCGGCAACCTGCGAACCATGTCCGGTGACGCCGATAAATCGCACAAGACCCTGCGAACGAGCCTCAATCAAAGCTTCGAGGGCTCCACCCGGCCCAAAGGCCGTCTGCCACTCGGCCTCCTCGACCAGGTTGTGCATTTGAATCAGGTCGATTTGGTCAACGCGCAAGCGCTCGAGTGAGCGGGCAAGGCTCGTGCGAGCGGTCTCGTATGTTCGATCTCCGGTCTTCGTGGCGAGGAAAAATTGCCTACGATACTCACGCATCCAGGCCCCGATTCGTATTTCCGAATCGCCATATGCAGCGGCCGTGTCGATATGGTTGATGTCGTATTCAAGCAGGAGGTCAAGAATCGCGTCGGCTTTATCCTGCTTCATAGCGCTAAGAGCCGCCGCGCCGAAAATCACTCGTGTGCTCTCATGCCCTGTAGATCCAAACGGATGTGTTAGTACCATCGCCAACCTCAGATGCTGATCTCTTGCGTTTTCGACCTTTTAGACCGCCAGCCCGATGCTCACGCAGTTCCCGGTCACTTGCTGCGGGCCGCCTGCACAGAACCAGATGCCACACGACGTTCCGCTTGGATGGCGGTCCGCTTCGATTCAAAGTAATCCGGCTGTCACTGGTTGTCATTACGAACGAGGCGCTTGCATGAAGGCCGCGAACGCCTCCTTGGAGTCAGGGTGCCATCGTGACAGTGCCGGGCGATTTTCAACCAGATCGCCGGCCGCCCAAAGGATTCGACGCTCGTCTTGATCCCGAGTGGTCTCGTTATCCTGGCAGAGAATGTAGAACTCGTTGCGTTCGAGCCCTTGAATCAGCCGCTCCGCAACTTGCTCTGGCGACCAAGCGGCGGCCGGTCGGATGGGCGTTCGCCTTGCCGCATTGCCCGTGTACGTGAATCCGGGAATCAAGAGATGTGCACTGATTCCACAGTTGGGAAGATTGCGCAGCGTATGAGCCAATCCTTCGGTCAACGCTTTCACGGCAGCCTTACTGACATTGTAGGCAGTGTTTCCGGGCGGCGAAGTGATACCCTGTTTTGAGCCGGTGTTGACGATGAAGCCGGGCTTACCTCGATCGACCATGGCGCGACCGATGCGTTGAACACCATAGAGCACGCCCAGAAGATTCACGTCCATCAACCGCCGCCATCCGTCGGAGTCCGATAGCGCGTCGCCGCCTTGAAAAGTTGCAGCATTATTCATTAGAAGCGCTATGTCGCCAAAGCGGTCGAAAGCAATCTCGGCCAACCGGTCGATATCGCTTATTGAGGAAACGTCCGTCTTCACACCGACGACATCCATTGCGCCGTTAGAAGCGACGTTCGCCAGCTCGACCTCCGCGGCCTTAAGTGCGTCACGGTCCCGATCGGCAATGCACAAGCGCATGCCGAATACTGCCAACTGGCGAGCCGTTGCCAGACCGATACCGCTCGCGCCGCCCGTGATTACCGCGCCGCGGCCTGGGGCTAATCCAGCGATCGTAGTTGCAGTAAGCATGCGATGGACTCCTAATCTTTGTAGCAAGCAAAGCCAGGATAATCGGAATAACAGTTTGGCGTCTCCCAAAACCTCAGATTGGTCAACTGCCCGATACCGTTGCTCTGTTGCTGGACGGGCAGCTTCAAACGTTTAAAGAAATGCTCCGCCAAGCGTTCGGATGTAGGGACGTAAGGTATGACGTAGAGCTTCGTGTCCAATAAAGTCTTAATTGTTCTGGTATGATCCTCAGTCGAAAGCCAGTAACCTTTGTCATTCAATCCTGCCTTTATGTAACCGACCGCTTCGACTGGATTCAGATGCTCGGGAACGAGATGTCGCAACAACTCGAGATCGTCAACGCATGCGACAAAACCGTGATCGATGGAATTGTCGATCACGTTCATCATTGCATCTTTGAGGAAGCCGAAATCAAGAACCATCTCAGATTGTTCGCCTGACTCATGTAGAGCAGAGCCAGCGCAGGTAACTTCTATGGTGCCCCGATGCCCATGAATGGATCGGCATTTCGATCCATGGGTCATCACTCTGTGTCCATAATCGACACCGATGCTTCTAGTGTCATGGTTCGGAAATAAGTTTAGCTCTTTGGATAGAGCGTCGGAGCTGTTGGGCGGTCTTAGTCCAGACGAACGGCTTGGCA